>Ga0207649_10001815_pt1 | contig 12189 bp, 8 predicted proteins | sample KBSC43metaG_FD_184317 | JGI IMG/M metagenome (GOLD analysis project Ga0207649, IMG submission 184317) | Corn rhizosphere microbial communities from Kellogg Biological Station, Michigan, USA - KBS C4-3 metaG (SPAdes) (version 2) | ecosystem: Host-associated > Plants > Roots > Rhizosphere > Soil ... | reverse complement strand
GGTGGAGAAGATCGAGTGGCAGCCGCTCCGGCCAGCGGTGGGAACGCTGATCGCCATTCGCGGGACGACGCTCAGCGCCGAGCTGACCGGCACCGTCCGGGAGATCGGCTTCGAGAACGGCTCGCTGGTGAAGAAGGGCCAGATGATCGTCCGCCTCGACACCTCGGCCGAGCAGGCGCAGCTGCAGAGCGCGCTGGCCGACGCCGGGCTGGCCAAGCAGAACCTCGAGCGCGCCGAGCTCCTCCGCAAGCAGGAGGTCAACACCCAGGCCGAGCTGGAAGCCGCCCAGGCACGCGACAAGCAGACGCAGGCGGCGGTGGTCAATCTCCAGGCGATCATCAACAAGAAGATCATCCGCGCACCGTTCGACGGCCGCGCGGGCATCCGTGCCGTCGAGCTGGGCCAGGTGGTGTCCCCGGGCACGCCCATCGTCTCGTTGCAGACCGTCACCCCGATCTACGCCGAGTTCCAGCTCCCTCAGCAGGCGCTCGCGGCCGTGAAGCTCGGCCAGAAGGTCGCGCTCAAGGTTGACGTCTTCCCCGACGCGTCCTGGGAGGGCACCATCACCACCATCAACCCCGAGGTCGATCCGGCCACGCGGAACGTCCGGATGCGGGCGACGGTGGAGAATCCGAACGGGCGGCTCAACCCCGGCATGTTCGCCAACGTCGAGGTGGAGGCGGGCAAGCCCACCGAGACCCTGGTGGTCCCGGCGACCAGCGTGATCTACGCCCCCTACGGAGACTCGGTCTTCCTGGTCGAGGAGAAGAAGGGCGCCGACGGCAAGCCCGCCGAGGCCAAGGCTGCCGAGGCCAAGGCTGCCGAGGCCAAGGCGCCCGCGCCGAAGAAGAACGGCGACCAGAAGAACGACGCCGACCAGAAGCCCGAGCTGGTGGTGCGCCAGGTGTTCGTCCGCCTCGGCGAGCGGCGCGGTGACTTCGTGCAGGCCCTCTCCGGTCTGAACGGAGGCGAGACCCTGGTCAGCAACGGCGCCTTCAAGCTGCGCAACGGGCAGACGGTGATGGTGAACAACGCCCTCGCCCCGCCCGCCAAGTTCGTCCCCGCGCCGGTCGATCGCTGAGCCCCGAGCAGGAACCTCCCATGAGCAGCGAGTCTCCTCCCTCCCAGTCGACCTCGAGCTTCACCGACCTCTTCATCCGGCGGCCGGTGATCGCCATCGTCGTCAACCTCATCATCATCATCGCCGGGGTTCAGGCGATCCGGACGCTGAACGTCCGCCAGTACCCGCGCAGCGAGAACGCGACCATCACCGTGACCACGGTCTACGTCGGAGCCAGCGCCGACCTGGTCCGGGGCTTCATCACCACTCCCCTGGAGCGGGTGATCGCCGCCGCGGACGGGATCGACTACGTCGAGTCGACCAGCGCCCAGGGCCTGTCGACCATCAATGCCCGGCTGCGGCTGAACTACGACTCGATCAAGGCGCTGGCGGAGATCAGCTCCAAGGTGGATCAGGTCCGGAACGACCTTCCACCCGAGGCGCAGGTCCCGGTCATCAACATCGAGAACGCAGACAGCCAGTTCGCCTCCGCCTACCTGAGCTTCTCCTCCAAGTTCCTCCGCCAGAACGAGATCACCGACTACCTGGTGCGGATCGTCCAGCCGCGCCTCACCGCGGTGGAGGGGGTGCAGAAGGCGGACATCCTCGGGGCCCGCACCTTCGCCATGCGAATCTGGCTCAAGCCTGACCGGATGGCCGCCCACAACGTCAGCCCGGCGCAGGTCCGCCAGGCGCTGGCGGCGAACAACTACCTGGCCGCGGTGGGCACCACCAAGGGCGCGCTGGTCCAGGTGAACCTCACCACCAACACCGACCTCCGCTCGGTGGACGAGTTCAAGAGGCTCGTCATCCGCCAGACCGGGGGGGCGGTGGTCCGCCTGTCCGACGTGGCCGACGTGGTGCTCGGCGCCGAGGACTACGACACCGCGGTGGCCTTCACCGGGGAGACCGCGGTCTTCATCGGCATCTGGGCGCTGCCCAACGCCAACTCGCTGGACGTCATCAAGAAGGCCCGGGTGGAGCTGGCAGCGATCCAGAAGGAGCTGCCTGCGCAGATCACCGCCACCATGGCGTACGACGCGACCGAGTACATCCAGAGCGCGATCGACGACGTGGTCCGGACCCTGAGGGACACGCTGCTCATCGTCGTCGTGGTCATCTTCCTCTTCCTGGGCTCGTTCCGATCGGTGCTGGTGCCGGTGGTTGCCATCCCGGTCTCGCTCATCGGCGCGGTGTTCCTGATGCAGGTCTTCGGGTTCACCCTGAATCTCCTCACCCTGCTGGCCATCGTCCTCTCCGTCGGTCTGGTGGTCGACGACGCCATCGTGGTGGTGGAGAACGTCGAGCGACATCTCTCCGAAGGAAAGACGCCGCTCCAGGCGGCGCTGGTTGGCGCCCGGGAGCTGGTCGGGCCGATCATCGCCATGACCATCACCCTGGCGGCGGTGTACGTGCCCATCGCCTTCCAGGGCGGCCTCACCGGCTCGCTCTTCCGCGAGTTCGCGCTCACCCTCGCCGGCGCGGTCACCATCTCCGGGGTCGTGGCCCTCACGCTCTCCCCGGTGATGTCTCGCTATCTCCTCCACGCCGGCGGCGAGCACGAGGGCTTCGCGGGGGTCATCAACCGCGGCTTCGACCGGATCCGGGCGGCCTACGGTCGCGGGCTCGAGGTGGTGCTCGCCAGCAAGCCGATCGTCTACACCGCCTGGGGCGTGCTCACCCTGCTCACCGTCGGGATGTTCCAGATGGCGGTGAAGGAGCTGGCTCCCAACGAGGACCAGGGCTTCCTCTTCGGCATCGTCAACACCCCCGCCAACTCGACGCTGGACCAGCTGTCCGTCTCCACCGCAGCCGTGCACCAGACGGTGATCGAGGTCCCGGAGTCGAAGTTCACCTTCCAGGTCACCAACCCCGGCGGCGGCTTCTGGGGCGTGGGGCTCAAGCCGTGGGATCAGCGAAAGCGGACCACTGCCCAGGTGCTTCCCGAGATCCAGCACCGGATCTCGGCGATCCCGGGGGTGGAGAGCTTCGCGGTCATGCCTCCGGCTCTCCCGGGCGGCGGGACGTTCCCGGTGGAGTTCGTCATCGCCTCCACCGCCGAGGAGAGCCAGATCCTGGACTTTGCCAAGCAGCTTCAGGCGAAGGCGGCGGCGAGCGGGCTGTTCTGGTTCCCTCCGCCCATCGACGTGAAGATCGACCAGCCGCAGTCGGAGATCGAGATCGACCGGGAGAAGGTCGCCCAGCTGAACCTCAATCTCCAGCAGGTCGGCCAGGACCTGGGCGCGGCCGCCGGAGGAAACTTCGTCAACCGCTTCAGCATCTCCGGCCGGAGCTACAAGGTCATTCCCCAGCTCCTCCGGACCGAACGCCTCAACCCCGAGCAGCTGGCGGACCTGTACGTCACCGGGGCGAACGGCCAGCTGGTCAAGCTCTCGTCGATCGCCTCGGTCAAGGACACCGTGGTCCCGCGTTCGCTGAATCGCTTCCAGCAGCTCAATGCGGTGAAGATCAGCGGCGTTGCCCAGTCGGTGGACCAGGGACTCACCTTCCTCGAGACCGAGGCGAAGAAGATCCTGCCCCAGGGCTACAAGATCGACTACACCGGCGAGTCGCGGCAGCTCCGGGTCGAGGGGAACAAGTTCCTCCCGGCGTTCGCGCTGGCGGTGGTGCTGATCTTCCTGGTGCTCGCCGCCCAGTTCAACAGCTTCCGCGATCCGTTCATCATCCTTCTCGGGTCGGTCCCGCTGGCGCTGTTCGGGGCGATGATCCCCTCGTTCCTCAAGATGCCGAACCCGCAGATCCCGTTCTTCACCGACCCCTTGAGCACCACCTTCAACATCTACTCTCAGGTGGGCCTGGTGACGCTGGTGGGCCTCGTCTCCAAGAACGGAATCCTGATCGTCGAGTTCGCCAACAAGCTCCAGGAGGCGGGGAAGACCAAGCTCGAGGCGGTCAAGGAAGCCTCCCTGACCCGGCTCCGGCCGATCCTCATGACCAGCATCGCGACCATCGCCGGCCACTTCCCGCTCACCTACGTCAGCGGCCCCGGCGCCGCGGCCCGGAACAGCATCGGCCGGACCCTGGTCACGGGCATGGCGGTCGGAACGTTCTTCACCCTGTTCTTCGTGCCGGTGATCTACCTCCTCATCGCCCGCGACCACCGCAAGGAGGCCGAGGAGCGCCTGGCCGAGGAAGGGCGCGGGGGCGGACACCTGAGCCCGGCCCCGGCGTCACCGGAGATCTGACTGCGGCCCCGGCGTGCGGGGCGACCCGCGGACCGCGTCAGCGCGCGGGTGCGATGCCGGGTTCCCCGCGGATCGCTCGGACCGTCTCCAGGGCCCGCCGGGTGTGCCCCTCCGCCACCAGCTGCGCCGAGTAGGCCATCCGGACCTTCCCCCCGCGGTCGATGACGAACGTCGCGCGGCCGTCGAGGACACCGAGTGTCCTGGGAACGCCGTACGCCTCGCGCACCTTCCCGCCCGGGTCGCTCAGGAGCACGTAGTTGAGGCGCTGCTTGAGGGCGAAGGACTCGTGCGCCGCCTCGTCATCGGAGCTGATGCCGACCACCGCCGCCCCGGCCTCGGCGAAGTCCTGGTGCGCGTCCCGGAAGGCGCAGACCTCCCGGGTGCAGATGGGCGACTCGTCGCGCGGGTAGAAGAACACCACCACCGGCCCGCCCGCCCGCAGCGCCTCGAGCGACCACGGGCGCCCGGCGGCATCCTTCAGGGTGAACGGCGGGGCTGGCTGTCCTTCCTGGATCATCGGCCCCTTCGGATGCCCGAGCCCGGCCTGCGTTGCGTTCCACTCCCAGTCCACCGCGAGTCTCTCTCACCTGGCGGCATGTCGGATCCGCTCGGGGCGGAACACCCCACGCCGCCGGTCGGCCTCGTCGCCCGATGGGTGGCGGCGAGTTCGCTCGGAGAGCTCCCTGGCCTGGGTGGAGTGGGGCTGCTCGCGGCCGGCCTCGTTCCGGCGATCCAGTTCCTCTCGGTGAGCGTGTCACGCCACTGGCGACGGCTGCCGCCGACGCTCTCGGATGGGCACTGGGAATGCCGCTGGTCTTTCTGGGGAATCCGGAACCTCGCCCTCCACGGGTGACGCCGCCGACGGTCGGGCGGTCTGCCTTTGCCCTCGTCCTGGCGGGGGCCTCGCGGGCGCGCCGTGGAGGGACTATTCCTGGTTCGAATGCTCCGGCCGGAGACTCGATCCCGCCCGTCGAACACTTCATGGGATCGCAAGCATTTATTTCGCACCGCGTTGCGCTTGGGTCGGTAGTCTGGCGCCCTTTCACAACCAAACGAGACCGACGAGCCCGCCGGTCCTGGGAAGGAGCCACACATGGGAATCTCCAGACGGAAGCTTCTCCAAATCACGGGGGCGGCCACGGTGGGGACCGCGCTCGGGATGCACCGGCAGGTGTTCGCTCAGGGCGCGAAGCACAAGCTGAAGATCCTCCAGTGGAACCACTTCGTCCCCGGCTACGACAAGTGGTTCAACGGCCAGTACATCAAGCAGTGGGGCGAGAAGAACGACACCGAGGTGACCGTCGACAACGTCGGCATCCCCGCGCTCAACCCCACCGCCGCCTCCGAGGTCTCGGCCAAGAAGGGCCATGACCTCTTCGGCTTTCTCTGGCCTCGCCCGGTCTACGAGAACGACGTCATCGACCACAAGGAGATCTACGAGGAGTGCGAGAAGAAGTACGGCAAGCCGATCGACCTCGCGGTCAAGAGCACCTTCAACCCCAAGACCAAGAAGTACCACGGGTTCTCCGACAGCTACGTCCCGGACCCGGTCAACTACCGCAAGGACCTGTGGGACGAGATCGGGATGAAGCCCGACAGCTGGGACGACATCCGCGTCGGCGGGGCGAAGATCAAGCAGAAGACCGGCATCCCGGTGGGCATCGGCCTCTCCTCCGAGATCGACACCGCGATGGCGATGCGGGCCCTCCTCTACTCCTTCGGCGGCTCGGAGCAGGATGAGAAGGGCAAGCTCATCCTCAACTCCAAGAACACCGTGGAGGCGGTGAAGTTCGTCACCGCGCTCTACAAGGAGTGCATGACCCCCGAGGTCCTGGCCTGGGACGCCTCCAGCAACAACCGGGCGATGCTCGCCGGGAAGGCCTCGGTGGTCCTCAACGCCATCTCCGTCACCCGCAGCGCCGAGAACGACAAGATGGCGATCGGGGACAAGATCTCGCTCGCCAAGGCGGCGAAGGGCCCCACGCGCCGGATGGGCCTCGAGCACGTGATGAGCGTCTACGTCATCTGGAAATTCGCCGAGAACATCCCCGGGGCGAAGAAGTTCCTGGTCGACTACGTGGGCAACTTCCACCAGGCCTTCCAGGGGAGCGAGTTCTACAACTTCCCCTGCTGGCCGAAGCAGGTCCCGGACCTCAAGCAGTTGCTGGCCAAGGACTCCAAGGCACAGCCGCCGGACAAGTACGCAGTGCTGAGCGACTCCCTCGATTGGGCCACCAACGTGGGCTACCCCGGCTACTCCACCGCGGCGATCGACGACGGCTACAGCACCTGGCTGTTGAATACCATGTTCGCCAAGGCCGCCACCGGCGCCCTCAGCCCCGAGGCGGCAGTCAAGGAGGCCGAGGAGCAGTACAAGAAGATCTGGGAGAAGTGGGCCGAGCGGAAGCTCATCTAGACCGCCCGTGAAGACTGATCGATGGCCACTGTCGAGACCAGGAAGCTGCGCAAGGAGTTCACCGGCCACACTGCGGTGGACGGCGTCGACCTCACCATCGAGGAAGGCGAGTTCCTGGTACTCCTCGGGCCATCGGGCTGCGGCAAGACCACGCTGCTCAGGATGATCGCCGGGCTGGAGACCCAGACCTCCGGCGACATCCTGATCGGCGGCCGCCTGGTCAACGAGCTACCGCCGCGCGCCAGGAAGATCGCCATGGTCTTCCAGAGCTACGCCCTCTACCCGCACCTGTCCGTGGGCAAGAACATCGCCTTCCCGCTGAAGGCGCAGGGAGCACCCCGGGAGAGCATCGCCGGCGAGGTGGAGCGGGCGGCGAAGATGTTCGGCATCGAGCGGCTGCTGCAGCGAAAGCCGCGGCAGCTCTCCGGGGGCGAGCGGCAGCGCGTGGCCCTGGCCCGGGCCATGGTGCGCCACCCGGACGTCTTCCTCCTCGACGAGCCCCTCTCCAACCTCGACGCCAAGCTCCGCAACCTCGCCCGCGACGAGCTGAAGCAGTTCCAGCGCCGGCTGGGCACCACCACCATCTACGTCACCCACGACCAGGTGGAGGCGATGGGGCTCGGGGACCGCATCGCGGTGATGAGCGCAGGCAAGGTGCGCCAGCTGGGGCGTCCCCAGGAGGTCTACGACGAGCCGGCGGACACCTTCGTCGCCGGATTCCTCGGCAGCCCGCCCACCAATCTGGTCAAGGTCGACGGGGCGCTGGTGGGGATCCGCCCCGAGCAGCTGCTGCCCCCGGCCGCCTCGGCCAGCGAGGGCGCGGGACCCACCGTCCCGATCCGCTTCTCGGTCGAGCGGGTCGAGGACCTCGGTGCGGGCCGCCTCCTCTACGGCACGCTTCCTGACCTCGCTCCGGCGCAGAAGGTGATCGCCAGCCTTGCCTACACGGTGCACTCCAGCATCGAGGCCGGCCACACCTACGACTTCCGGGTGCACGAGTCGAACCTCAAGTTCTTCGATCCCACCACCGGGCTCCGCCTGCCGCCGCGACCGCTTCCCGCGCGGAGGTCGGCGTGACTGCTCCCGCACTGGCTCGCCCTGGCTGGGTCGAGCGCGCCTCCGGAGTGAGCGACAGCACCCGCTGGCTCGGGCCGCTGATGCTCGCCCCGGCGGTGATCTACATCGGGCTGGTGGTGGCGGTGCCGTTCCTGATGGCCATCGGCTACAGCTTCTCCAGCGTCACCATCGGCACCTCGACCCCGCGCTTCGTCGGGCTGGAGAACTTCAAGGCCGCCCTGGACGACCCGGCGTTCCTCAAGGCGCTGGGGAACACCGCCATCTTCTCGCTGGTGTCACAGACGCTGGTCATCGTCCTGGCCAGCATCCTGGCCATTGCCCTGGAGCGGAGGTTCCGGGGGAAGTGGCTGGTGCGGCTGCTGATCCTGCTCCCCTGGGTGGCCCCCATCTCGCTGGGAAGCATCGGATGGCTGTGGATCTTCGACCCCGTCTACAGCGTGATCAACTGGACCTTGCGCCACGTCGGCATCTTCGGGCCGGACACCTGGCCCATCTGGCTCGGGCAGCCGAACCTCGCCATGGCCTCGATCATCGGGGTCCACGTGTGGCGGACGATGCCCCTGGCCACCATCATCTCCCTCGGAGGCCTGTCCTCGATTCCCCAGGACATCCACGACGCGGCGGACGTGGACGGGGCAGGGTTCTTCCGGCACCTCTTCGTCATCACCCTGCCGCTCATCCTCCCGATCCTCCTGGTGGCGGTGCTGTTCGGACTGGTGTTCAGCGTCACCGACATGATCGTGGTCTACGTGCTCACCCGCGGCGGCCCGTTCGACAGCACGCAGGTCCTGGCCAGCCTGGCCTTCTTCAAGAGCATCGACGGCGGGGACCTCTCGGGCGGAGCGGCGGTGGCGCTGTTCCTGCTGCCCGTCCTCGCCGTGTGCGCGGTGCTGCTGCTCCGCCTGGCCCGGCGCAGCGAGGTGGTGTGATGGCGGACCCGAAGAAGGTCGCCGGTGGGGTGGTCAACTTCGGGGTGATCGCGGCGTTCGCCGCCTTCGCGTCGTTCCCGTTCGCCTGGATGTTGATCACCATGTTCAAGCAGACCAAGGATCTGCTCGACCCGACGCACAACCCGTTCATCTATCACGCGCCGCCCACCCTGGAGCATCTACGCGTGCTGTTCCAGGACACGCTGTTCGTGAACTGGGTTCTGAACACGCTCTTCGTCGGAATCCTGGTGGTGGTGATCACGCTCGTGCTCGCGGTGCCGGCGGGTTACAGCCTCGCCAGGCTCATCGGCTCGGCGGGGGAGAAGATCGGCATCGGCATCTTCCTGACCTACCTGGTGCCTCCCACCATCCTCTTCATTCCCCTGTCGCGGCTGGTGGCGTTGCTGGGGCTGCAGGATCGCCTCTGGGCGCTGGTGCTGGTGTACCCCAGCTTCACCGTTCCCTTCTGCACCTGGCTCCTGATGGGGTTTTTCAAGGTCATTCCCAAGGACGTGGAGGAGGCGGCGATGATCGACGGGCACTCCCGCCTCGGCGCGTTCTTCCGGGTCATCCTTCCGATGTCGGTCGCAGGCCTGCTCACCACCGTCATCTTCAGCTTCACTCTGGTGATGCAGGAGTTCGTCTACGGGCTGACCTTCATCACCAGCAGCAAGAACCTGACCATCAGCGTCGGGGTGCCCACCTTCCTCGTGCGCGGGGACGTGTACTTCTGGGGCTCGCTGATGGGGGCGTGCTTCCTGGCCTCGGTGCCGATCGCCATCCTCTACAACCTGTTCGTGGACCGGTTCATCTCCGGTTTCACGGTGGGGGCGGTGAAGGGCTGAGCAGCGGGGGCTGAGCGGCCTGCCGGTCAGGCCCAGAGGTCCCAGCGGCCGAACCCGAGCACCGCGACCGCGATGCCGGCGTTGGCCAGCGCGTGGGCGAGGACCGCGTCGCTGAGGCGACCGCGGCGCAGCCGGGCGGCGGCGAAGGCGAGGCCGGCGAGCGTGCCGAGGATCCAGTGCGAGTGCAGCGCGCCGAAGGCGATCGACGAGAGCAGGACCGCCCACCAGGTCCAGGCGCGCGGCGGAACGTGCTCGAACTCCGGGGAGACCAGCCACCTCAGGAGGAATCCGCGGAAGGCCAGCTCCTCGACCACGGGGACGAGAAGGCACGATCCGACGACCCGAACCGCGATCCAGCCCCATCGCTCCGCCGTGCCCAGACCCTGGAGCGCCGCCAGGAAGCGTCCGCCGGCGACCGGGTCGGCGGGGACGAAGGCAATCCACGCGGCGCAGCTGATGGCCGCCGCGAGCACCGGGAACCAGGTCACGGTCATCGAGGGCGTGGGCAGATCACGACGGACCAGCAGCAGTACGCCGGCCGCCGCGAGCACCCGGGCCACGTACCATCGGTCCAGCCCGTCCGCGCTCCAGATGCTCGTCACCAGCGCCACGACGAGTCCTGCGAGCAGCGGCGCGACGTAGGCCGCCGCCGCCGCGGGGAGGGCGCCGAGGTCGGCTCGTTCGTCGGGTCCTGTTCGGCGGAACCAGGGGAGCCTCTCCGCCATCGCGATGGTCCCCAGCGCGATCCCGATGAACAGGATCCAGCCGAGCTTCGAGTGCAGGCCGCCGGCAGCAAGCTCCTCGTGCCCGGAGCCCCCCACCCAGAGCAGCGTCGCGAGACGAACCACGTTCGCCCCGAAGGCCAGGGCCATCCCCAGCGGGATCAGGAGCAGGGCGCGCCGGGTGAGGAGCCGCTCCCGCGCCAGCGCGATCCATGTCGCCTGGAGCAGGACCACCAGGCCCAGCCCGTCCGCGCCGGAGCAGATGGGCGTCACCACGACGCCGAAGTCGCCGACCTCGATGACGTCTGGCTCGGGTCCCACCGAGACCTCGCTGGAGACGAGCCGCAGCAGCACCGCGGCACCTCGCAGGGTGGTCTCGGACAGAACGCCCCAGAGCTCCTCGGCGCCGGCGGCAGCGCGCCAGGTGAGGGCGCCAACCGCGACCGCGAGGAGTGGATATGCCCAGCCGTGGAGCAGGACGGCGGCGAACCAGGACGGTGGAGCGGCGATCCAGAGCGCGATGAGCCCGGTGAGCGCGGCCGAGGCGAGCACCAGCGCGACCGCGGGCGTCGACGGCGATGGCGATCCGGGACGGAATACCCCGTACGCCAGGAAGGCGGTGACCGCGAACGCGACCGGCTGGAGCGCTGCGGCGGGCCAGGGTCTCCAGCGCGGCAGGATTCCGAGATCAGCCCGGGCCGGCGCGCCTCGCCTCAGCATCCAGCCTGCCGCCACCGAGCCGAGGACCACCGGCACGGCGAGCCGGACGGCCTGGACGAAGCGGATCGCGGGTCCCGAGGTCGGAAAGTCGACCAGGAAGGAGAGGACCAGATACTCGACGAGCAGAAGCGCGGCGGGAACCGCCCAGCGCAGCACCGAACCTGCCGGATGCTCCACGTCCGGCGCCCGCAAGCCGAGAAGCAGCTCGGTGTTCTCCAGCGGAGTCGGCCGGGTGAGCCCGCGAGGAGTGGCTACTGCGCCCGGTTCCGACGCCGTGCGAGCAGAACGCCGCCGCCGGCGACGATCGCGGCGACCGCGCCGGCCGCGGCGATGTCGAACTCGGGAGCGTGATGCTTCCCGGGACCCTTGGCGGGGCCGCCCTTGGCGAGCACTGGCGAAGCGCTCAGCACCATGACCAGTGCTGCCAGGCCCAGCGTCACTCTGAAGATGTTGCGAACCATCGCCCCTCCTCGCGCGATTTTGCGCAGCTGAACAACCCCCAAGGGCGTGAGCGCCACTCTGTTTCGAAACGGCGCGGAGGTCAACACACCTGTTGTGACATCCACATGGGTCTGTCACGCCTCACCGGGTCTCTGTCACCGGGCGATCACCATCGACATGGGGTCCGTTCCTGTCGACGCTGAACTCGTGAACAGAGGATCGCTCGCTGCACGGCGCCTCCGAGGCGCGTGGGAAGATTCAGCGTCCTGGCAATGCCGACGATCGGAGAGGCGACGTAACGAGGCGAGATCCCACCACTTGCTGGATCCCCGCAAACAGATGCCTCGGGCGATCGGTCCTGGGGTCGCTCGGACCCAGCCGTTCAGCTGTTCGCCCGGGCCGACTCGCGGCCCTTGCTCATTCCTGGGATCGACTGCCCGTCCGCCGAGCGCGTCCACCGCGGCGAGTTCGTCCGTCCGGGCCGCCGGGCTCGAGCTCGGGGTAGTGGCGGAAGACGCCCTCGGTGCTGAAGGGGATCCGCCGCTCCGAGGCGAGATAGGAGGCAATCCGTGGTCGCTGCCGCGCTCCCTCGCTGACGGCTCGCAGGCGCCGGAAGCGAGGCGCGAGCGCTTCCATCGTTCGCGGAAAGGCGTAGCGGAACCCTTCCACCACCTGGAACAGCGACAGGTCGACGTAGCTGAACCTGCTTCCCAGCGACCATCGGCCGCCCGCGCGCTCGAGCACGCGCTCGAAGTAGCCGAGGAACTTCGGAA
>Ga0207649_10001800_pt1 | contig 12266 bp, 12 predicted proteins | sample KBSC43metaG_FD_184317 | JGI IMG/M metagenome (GOLD analysis project Ga0207649, IMG submission 184317) | Corn rhizosphere microbial communities from Kellogg Biological Station, Michigan, USA - KBS C4-3 metaG (SPAdes) (version 2) | ecosystem: Host-associated > Plants > Roots > Rhizosphere > Soil ... | reverse complement strand
GCACGCTCAAACAGGAGAGGCGGCTGTGAGCCGGAAGGGGATCATACTGGCGGGCGGGTCGGGGACGCGGCTGATGCCGGCGACGGCACCGATCAGCAAGCAATTGCTCCCGGTCTACGACAAGCCGATGATCTACTATCCGCTCGCGACCCTGATGGGCGGCGGCATCCGCGACATCCTCATCATCTCGACGCCGCACGATCTGCCGCTCTTCGAGCGGCTGTTCGCGGGCGCATCGGCCTGGGGGCTCAATCTCAGCTTTGCGGCGCAGCCCAAGCCCGAAGGCATCGCGCAGGCGTTTCTCATCGGCGAGAAATTCATCGGCCGCGATCCGTCGGCGCTGATCCTCGGGGACAATCTCTTTTTCGGTCACGATCTGCCGGTGATGCTCAAGGCCGCCGATGCGCGGAGCAACGGCGCGACGGTCTTCGTCCATCACGTCACCGATCCCGAGCGTTATGGCGTTGCGAGCTTCGATGCGACGGGCCGCGTCACCTCGCTCGAGGAAAAGCCCAAGGCGCCGAAGTCGAACTACGCGGTCACGGGCCTCTATTATTACGACAGCGACGTCGTCGCGCTTGCGCGCGATCTCAAGCCATCGCCGCGCAACGAGCTCGAAATCACCGACCTCAATCGGCTCTATCTCGACAAGCGCGCGCTCAACGTCGAGGTGCTCGGCCGCGGCCATGCCTGGCTCGATACGGGCACGCATGATTCCTTGCTCGATGCCGGCCAGTTCGTTGCCACCATCGAAAAGCGCCAGGGCCTCAAGATCGCCTGTCCCGAAGAGATCGCCTGGCGCAATGGCTGGGTCGATGATGCAGCGCTGCTCAAGCTCGCTGCGCCGCTCGAGGCGTCCGGCTATGGCCGCTATCTCAAGGGCATCGTGGCCGAGGGCAGGCGATGAAGGCCACGCCGCTCGCGCTGCCCGAAATTCTGCTCATCGAGCCGCGCGCGTATGAGGATAGCCGCGGGCTGTTCTTTGAGAGCTTCAATACGCGCGCCTTTGCCGAGGCCGCGAAGTTCGACGGCCGCTTCGTTCAGGACAACCAGTCGGTGTCGCATCGCGGCGTAGTGCGCGGTCTTCATTATCAATTGCCGCCCAACGCACAGGGCAAGCTCGTGCGCGTTGCGTTCGGCGAGATTTTTGATGTCGCCGTCGACATCCGCAAATCCTCGCCCAATTTCGGGCGCTGGGTCGGCGAAGTGCTGAGCGCGCAGAACCGGCGCCAGCTCTGGATCCCCGCCGGCTTCGCGCATGGGTTCGTCGCGCTCACCGAGGGCGCCGAAGTGCTCTACAAGACCAGCGATTATTATCACCACGCATCCGAGCGTGCGATCCGCTGGGATGATCCCGCACTCGCGATCGCCTGGCCCGAAGCGGGTCCGCGCATTCTCTCCGACAAGGACGCGGCGGCCCCCCTGTTCGCGGCCGCCGATCTCTTTCCCTGACGGCGCCGCAATCGCGCCCATCCACGCCACGTCGCGGCCTTCCTGTTGCCCGCGGCAGCATGTTAGCGTTTCAACCGACAATATCGGGGAAGCTCATGACAGTCCGGATCATCACGCGACCCGTCCTCACGCTCGCGCTGACCATGGGCATCGCCGCATGGGCCTCGACGGCATTCGCGCAGCACGCGGCGGGCGGCCTCGAGACGCCGCCCGAAATCCGGCAGTCGCTGCCGCAGGCGCCGGCCTTCCGCGATTTCCTGCCCGAGGCGGTGGATCTTTCGAAATACATGCCGCCGGTCGGCGACCAGGGACGGCAGGCCTCGTGCGTGGGTTGGGCCACCGCTTACGCCGCGCGCGCCTACTATGCCGAGCAGGTCGAGCATCGCGACATCAGCATGCCCGACAATCAGCCGAGCCCTGCCTGGGTCTACGACATCATCCATCAGGGCGACGCCAATTGCATGGGCGGCTCGCGCATCCCGGACGCCATGAAGGTGCTGCAGCAGGGCGCCTATTCGCTGTCCGACTTCCCCTACAGCGAGACCGCCTGTGCCCGCCCGGCGATCGCCGATCGCGGCAAGGCCTCCGATTTCAGGATCGACAGTTTCGAGCAGGTCTATGACGCGAAGGGCGACCGGTCTCTCGATACGCTCAAGGGTGCGCTTGCCAAGGGTGAGCCCGTCGTCGCGCTCGTCATTCTCGACCGCGCCTTCGAGATGATGGGGCCCGACACGGCGATCTGGCAGTCGACGCCCAATTCGCCGAGCTATGGCGGTCACGCCATTACCCTGGTCGGCTACGACGACCGGACGCAGCTCTTCCGCTTCATCAATTCGTGGGGCACGTCCTGGGGCAAGGACGGTTATGCTTCGATGACCTACGATGCCTTCCAGGCGCGGACGGCCGAAGCCTATGTCATGACGCTGCCCGGCGATCCCGATATCACGCTGAGCGCTGCCGATCTCAATCCGGCGCCCGCCATCCTGCCCTCGCCATCGCCAAATGCGCCACCGCCGCCAACGCTCAACGCACCCGCGACACGCGATCTCGACGCCACTGCCGAAGCCTTGCCCGATGTCGGCCCGCTGAGTTGCGGCCGCGTCGACATCACCACTGACCCCAAGGGCAAAGTGACCGCCACCGGCTTTGTCGGCACTCAGGCGGATTTCGACCGCGTCAACGGGCTGCTCGACGGCAAGGTCGACGAGAACGACATCGCGCTCGCGCCCTGGCCGGCGTGCGAGCTGCAGCTGACACTCGCCGCGCCGCTGGCCGATACCGATCGGCCGCAGGTGGTCGTCGATCCGGCCGCACCGCATGTCGGCGACGATGTCCGCGTCGGCATCGAGGCGCCGGGCTTTGCGAGCTACATCTATGCCTCGTATCTGTCGGCCGATGGCGCGGTGGCCAATCTCCTGCAACCGGGCGCCGAGGCGCTTCGGGCCAAGCCGCCACATGATCAGATCGTCTTCGGCGATGCGCAGAGCGGCGGCCCCGAGCTCGCGGTCAAGGCTCCGGTCGGCGATGAATCGATGATCGTCATCGCATCGGAGAAGCCGCTGTTCGACAAAGCGCTGCCAGATAAGATCGACGCACGCGCCTATCTGTCGGCCCTGCGCGAGGCGGTGTTGTCGGGTGAGGCCGGCCGCGTCACGGCAACAATCGTAGGCGTTACGACGAGCGAATAGCCAAAGGGCTTAGCTCGATCGGCATCGAGCCTCTTGATTTTGCCCTCATTGCGCGGCGACCTTGTGCATTGCGCCGCACGACCCCATGTGCGGCGGGGCGCACAGGAGACCACGAGGATGCCGCACGACACCCCCCTGATCTCGACGATCGTCGCGGGCCTCGTGCTCGCCTTCATCCTCGGCGCGCTTGCCAACCGCATCAAGATGCCCCCACTGGTGGGCTATCTCGCCGCCGGCATCGTCGCCGGGCCCTTCACGCCCGGCTTCGTCGCCAACACCGAGCTCGCTTCCGAGCTCAGCGAGATCGGCGTGATCCTGCTGATGTTCGGCGTGGGCCTCAATTTCTCGCTCAAGGACCTGCTGTCCGTTCAGGCCGTCGCCGTCCCCGGCGCGCTGCTCAGGATCGCGGGCGGCACCCTCATGGGCATGGGCCTCGCCTGGAGCATGGGCTGGCCGCTCGGGGGCGGACTCGTCTTCGGCCTGGCGCTTTCGGTCGCGTCCACCGTCGTGCTGCTCAAGGCCTTGCAGGATCGCCACCTGATCGAATCCGACCGCGGGCGCATCGCAGTGGGCTGGGTCATTGTCGAGGACATCGCGATGGTCCTCGCGCTCGTCCTCATCCCGGCCTTCTCGGGACTCCTCGGCGGGACCGCTCAGGTGGTGCACGATCCTTTCGTCGATCTGGTCGAGCGGCTGAGCGCGGTAAGCCTCAACATCTGGGGCGTCGTCGCGGTCACGGTGGTCAAGCTCGCGGCATTCGTGGGCTTCATGCTCGTCGTCGGCCGCCGCGTGATCCCCTGGATTTTGCATCTCACCGCCCACACCGGCAGCCGCGAGCTGTTCCGCCTCGCGGTGCTCGCCATCGCGCTCGGCGTCGCGGCGGGCTCGGCCTATCTCTTCGGCGTATCGCTGGCGCTCGGCGCATTCTTTGCCGGCATGATCCTTAGCGAAAGCGAACTCTCCAACCGCGCGGCGCAAGAGAGCCTGCCGTTCCGTGACGCCTTCGCGGTGCTGTTCTTCGTTTCGGTTGGAATGCTGTTCAATCCTTCGATCCTGTGGACCCATCCGTTCGAGGTGCTGGGCACGCTCTTCATCATCCTTATCGGCAAGAGTGTGCTGGGTTTCCTGCTGGTGATCGCGTTGCGCCGCCCCGCCGGCTCGGCGCTCACCATCGCGGCATCGCTGGCGCAGATCGGCGAATTCTCGTTCATCCTCGCTGCGCTCGGCGTCGGTCTCGGGCTGATGCCGGCCGAGGGCCAGAGCTACATCCTCGCCGGCGCGATCCTTTCGATCATCGTTAACCCGCTCTTCATGTATGCCGCCGAGCATTTGCGGCCTCGGCTCGAAGCTCCTGCCGACATCGGCATCACGCAGCCGGCGGTGCCCGCCGAGCCGCCGGTCGATGACCGGCATCCCACGAGCCTCACCCAGCATGTCGTGCTCATCGGCTATGGCCGTGTGGGATCGGTGGTGGCCGAGGGGCTCATGCGTAAGAAGACGTCCTTCCTCGTCATCGAGGACGCCGAAGCCCGCATCGCCGCCGCGCACGCCGCGGGCATCGAGGTCGTCGTCGGCAATGCCGCGAGCGGCAAGGCGCTGAGCTTGGCCAACATCGCGCAGGCGAAGGCGCTGCTCATCGCCATCCCCAATGCCTTCGAGGCAGGGCAGGCGGTCGAGCAGGCGCACAAGCTGAACCCGCATTTGCAGATCGTTGCCCGCGCGCATGCGGATGAAGAGATCACCTATCTGCGCGATCTCGGCGCGACACAGGTCATCATGGGCGAGCGCGAAATCGGCCTTGGCATGCTCGAATGGGTCGAGGCGCCCGGGGCTGAGGCATTGTCGCCTTTCCCACCCGCTGCTCCCGTTGCGCCGGCATCGGTCTCCGCGGCGCCGCCGCCTGCGGCGGCATCGACTCGGATTGAGCCCATTCTCGAGCCAATGGCGGTCGCGACCGCGTCGCCAGAGGCCATTCTTGAGGCTGCCGTGGTGCCGGCCGCGCTTGAACCGGCAATGCTCAAGGTACCGCCCCGTCGCCGCCCACTGGCTCCTGCGACCAGCCCGGCCTCGCCGTTCAATGCTGACGCGCCCGACGACAAGTCCTAGCCGCGCCCTCGCAATCGCCGGTCAATCCGCTATATCTCTAGCGCAAAGGTCGGCATTCCGATGATTTCACAAAAAGCCAAATACGCGCTGCGAGCGCTGGTGGCCCTGGTCAAGGCGGGCCCAGAGAGCTCGCTGATGATCAGCGAAATCTCCAAGACCCAGGCGATTCCGAAGAAGTTCCTCGAGCAGATCCTGCTCGAGCTCAAGCGCGCCGGCATCGTCATGAGCCACCGTGGCCGCCTCGGGGGCTATCAGCTGCTCCGTCCGGCGGAAAAGCTCACCTTCGGCGAGGTCTTGCGGCTCATCGACGGGCCCATCGCGCCGCTGCCATGCCTCAGCAAGATCGCGTATCGCCGCTGCGCCGACTGCCAGGACGAGGCGAGTTGCGAGATCCGCCACGTCTTTGCCGGCGTCGTCAAAGCCCAGCGCGATGTGCTCGACCACACGAATTTCGCCGAAGCGGTCGCAAAGAACCGCGTGGTCGAGCTGTCCGATTAGCAGGATTTTGCAGGCACGCCCCATTGCGGGCCCACAAAGGTGAAATCTTCTTCAGCAATCGAGTCGCACGAGAAGGCTTTTCCGCTTCTCGTCGGTCAGGCGAATTGCCAAAATCTTGAGAAAGCCGACTTAACAGGTAGAGTTACGACAGTTTAGATCTTCACCAACGGAGGTTCTGATGAAGACGACTGCCAGAATTCTGGCCTACGGAGCGCTCGCCGCAGCGCTCAGCCTTGCGGGAGTAGTAACCGCCCGCGCTGCCGACGTTCACCTCTTGAACGTCAGCTACGATCCCACCCGGGAATTCTACAAAGAGTACGACCAGGCGTTCGCCGACTACTGGAAGCAGAAGACCGGTGACGACCTGACCATCGATCTTTCCAATGGCGGCTCGGGCAAGCAGGCCCAGGCGGTCATCGACGGGCTCGACGCCGACGTTGTGACCCTCGCCCTTCAAGGCGACATCGATGCCATCGCGGCCAAGAGCGGCAAGCTCGACGCCAATTGGCGCTCGCTGCTCCCCGACAATTCGACGCCCTACACCTCGACCATCGTGTTCGTCGTGCGCAAGGGCAACCCCAAGGCGATCAAGGACTGGCCCGATATCGTCAAGGACGGCGTCCAGATCGTGGTGCCCAATCCCAAGACCTCGGGCGGCGCTCGCTGGGCTTATCTCGCTGCGTGGAACTGGGGCTACCAGACCAACAACAAGGACCAGGCCAAGGCGCAGGATTTCGTCAAGGCTGTCTACAACAACGTTCCAGTGCTGGGTACCGGCGCACGCGACTCGACCGTGACCTTCGCGCAGAAGGGGATTGGCGACGTCTATCTCGCCTGGGAAAACGAGGCCTATCTGATCCTCGATGCCTTCGGTAAGGACAATTTCGAGATCGTCTATCCGAGCAAATCTATCCTCGCCGAGCCACCGGTCGCGGTGGTCAGCAAGAATACCGACGCGCGCGGCACCACCGACCTCGCCAAGGAATATCTCAACTATCTCTACTCGCCTGCGGGCCAGACGCTCGCTGCCAAATACCACTATCGTCCGATCAACCCGGACTCGGTGACCGACACGTCACTGCTTGCTGCCTTCCCAAAGATCGACCTGGTCTCTATTGATGATCCGGAATTCGGCGGTTGGGCCAAGGCACAGCCCACTCACTTCGGCGATGGCGGCATCTTTGACCAGATCACGGCCAAATAGCCTGGCTGTTGCCCCCGCGCTGGTCGCGGAAGGGCCGGTAAGAACGGCGATCCACCCCGCGAAAGCGGGGTGGAGCTTTGTTAAGCCGAGCGTTATCCCGGGCTTCCCGCTGACGCTTGGCTATACGCTCACCTATCTGAGCCTTATCGTCCTCATTCCGCTGGCGGCGCTGTTCCTCAAATCGGCGACGCTTCCCTGGGACCAGATCGTCAAGATCGCGACAGCCAAGCGCACGCTGATGGCGCTGTGGGTCAGTTTCGGCTCGTCGCTTCTCGCGGCGGTCGTTAACATCGTTTTCGGACTCATCGTCGCCTGGGTCCTGGTCCGCTATAAATTCATCGGCCGTCGCCTGCTCGACGCTATCGTCGATTTGCCCTTCGCCCTGCCCACCGCCGTCGCGGGCATCGCGCTTTCGACCATCTATGCCGAAAACAGCTGGATCGGCTGGCTGGTCTCGACCAACGGGCCGCTGCATCTGGGCTGGAAGATCGCCTATACCCCCGCGGGCATCGTCATCGCGCTGATCTTCGTCGGTCTGCCCTTCATGGTCCGCACCGTCCAGCCGGTACTCGAGGAATTCGAGCAGGAGCTCGAGGAAGCCGCGGCGACCCTTGGCGCCAATCGCTGGCAGACCATCACGCGCGTGATCCTGCCGCGGCTCACGCCGGCGATCCTTACCGGCTTCTCGCTCGCCTTCGCACGCGCGGTTGGCGAGTACGGCTCGGTCATCTTCATCGCCAACAATCTGCCGAACCAATCCGAGATCGCGCCGCTGCTCATCATCATCCGCCTCAACGAGTTCGATATCCCGAGCGCGGCGGTGATCGCGACCATCATGCTCGTCGTCGCCTTCGTCATGCTGCTCGTGATCAACCTCATCCAGACCTGGGCTCGGAGGCGCTATGGCGATCTTTGAGCAGGACGTCGCCGTCTATGACAGCCGGCGGCCCGATGAGTTGCACTACGCGCATTCGCGCCCGACATCCGAGGCGCGTTGGGTCAAGTGGACGCTGATCGGCATCGGCGTCGCTTTCATGCTGCTGGTGGTCGTGCTGCCGCTGCTGGTGGTCTTCATTGAGGCGTTCCGCAAAGGCGTCGGTGCCTATTTCGCCGCGTTCGTCGATCGCGACGCAAGAGCAGCCATCGGGCTCACGCTGCTGGTCGCGGCGATTTCCGTGCCGCTCAATCTTGTCTTCGGTGTTGCCGCCGCGTGGGCGCTGGCGAAGTTCGAATTCAAGGGCAAGACGTTCCTGACGACGCTCATCGATCTGCCGTTCTCGGTGTCCCCCGTCGTCTCGGGCATGGTCTACGTGCTGATCTTCGGCGCGCAGGGTTGGTTCGGCCCGTGGCTCGAGGCGCACCACATCAAGATCATCTTCGCCATTCCGGCGATCGTGCTGGCGACGATCTTTGTGACTTTTCCCTTCATCGCGCGCGAGCTGATCCCCCTGATGCAGGATCAGGGCGCGCAGGACGAGGAGGCGGCGCTGTCGCTCGGCGCGACCGGCTGGCAAACCTTCTGGCGCGTCACGCTGCCGAACATCAAATGGGGCCTGCTCTATGGCGTGCTGCTCTGCAATGCGCGCGCCATGGGCGAGTTCGGTGCCGTGTCGGTGGTCTCGGGACACATCCGCGGCCTCACCAACACCATGCCGCTCCACATCGAGACGCTCTACAACGAATATGATTTCGCCGGCGCCTTTGCCGTGGCATCGCTTCTGGCGCTGCTCGCTCTGGTGACGCTCATCGTCAAGACCATCCTCGAGTTCCGCTTCGGCGATGAGCTCGCGGGGACTCGAAAGCATTAGGGGTAATTCTTGGACATCCGCGTCGAAAACGTCCGCAAGGAATTCTCGCGCTATCCGGCGCTGAACGATGTTTCACTCAACATCAAGTCGGGCGAGCTGATCGCGCTGCTCGGGCCTTCGGGTTCGGGCAAGACCACATTGCTGCGCCTCATTGCAGGGCTCGAGCGGCCCACCGCCGGCCGCATCTTTTTCGGCGACGAGGATGCATCCTCCAAGAGCGTGCAGCAGCGCAATGTCGGCTTCGTGTTCCAGGCCTATGCGCTCTTTCGCAACATGACGGTGCTCGACAACATCGCGTTCGGCCTCAAGGTCCGGCCGCGCGCGACGCGCCCGCCGCGCAGCGAAATCCGCCGCCGGGCCCTGGAGCTGCTCGATCTCGTCCAGCTCTCGGGTCTCGAAAAGCGCTATCCGCAACAGCTGTCCGGCGGCCAGCGCCAGCGCGTGGCACTCGCCCGCGCCCTCGCCATCGAGCCGCGCGTGCTGCTGCTCGATGAGCCGTTCGGCGCGCTCGATGCGCAGGTCCGCAAGGAGCTGCGCAAATGGCTGCGCGAAATCCACGACCGTACGGGCCACACCACCGTGTTCGTGACGCACGATCAGGAGGAAGCGCTCGAGCTCGCCGATCGCGTCGTCGTCATGAGCCAGGGCAAGATCGAGCAGGTCGGATCCGCCGATGCGGTCTATGACACACCGGCCAATCCCTTCGTCTTCAGCTTCATCGGAGAATCCTCGTCGATCCCGGTCGAGATCGACAACAGCGAGCTCTGGGTCGGCGGCCGCGCCATCGGCCTCAGCGCCGGCCAGAGCGCGAACGGCCACGGCAACCTCTATTTCCGCCCACACGATATCGAGCTGGTCCCCGAAGGTGCCGCGCTCGCCGGAGTTGTCGCCGCCTCCCGCCGCGTTGGCGGTACGCGTCGCGTCGAGCTCGAAATCGGCGGCCATCCCGAGCGCGTCGAAATCGACCTGCCCTTCGATCACCCCGCCGGCGAAAAAAGCAGAATCGCGTTCAAGCCGAAACGCTGGACGCTGTTTCCGGGTTAGCCGAATACCACGGTCTTCCGACCATTCAACATCACGCGTGACTCGAGGTGAAGCTTCACCGCGCGCGCCAGTACACGGCTTTCGATATCGCGGCCCTGCGCGATCAGATCATCGGGGCTCATGGCGTGGTTCACCCGCGCCGTCTCCTGCTCGATGATCGGCCCCTCGTCGAGGTCGGGCGTCACGTAATGCGCCGTGGCGCCGATGATCTTGACGCCGCGCTCATGCGCCTGGTGGTAGGGCTTGGCGCCCTTGAAGCTCGGCAGGAACGAGTGGTGGATGTTGATGATCTGCCCATAAAGCCGTGTCGCGAAGCCGTTCGATAGAATCTGCATGTAGCGTGCCAGCACGACGAGCTCTGCCCCCGAATCCTTGACCAGCTTCAGCACCTCGGCTTCCTGGCCAGCTTTCTCGTCCTTCTTGAGCGGCAGATAATGATAGGGGATGCCCTCGTAATCGGCGGTCGCGCGCGAGTCCTCGTGATTGGAGACGATGGCGGCCACTTCGGCATCGAGCCAACCCACACGGATCTGGTAAAGCAGATGCAGCAGTGCGTGGTCGAACTTCGAAACCATCACCACGATCTTTTTCTTCCGGCCCTCGTCGACCAGCGCCGTGCGCATCGCAAAGCGCTCGATGGCCGGCCTGAGCGCGCGTTCGATCGCCTCGCGCCCCACGCCCTCGGGCGCGCTGAAGGCGAGGCGCATGAAGAAATTGCCGGTCTCGCGGTCCCAGAACTGGTTGGACTCGGCGATATTGGCGTTGAGCGCCGCGAGCTCGGTGGTCACCGCGGCAACGATGCCGGGGCGGTCGGCGCAGCTCAGCGTCAGGACGAAATCGGCAGGCATGGGTGCATTCCTCAAGGCCGGGTCTCTATCGCGGCGCTGCTGGAAGGGGTCAAGCCCCGCGTGGCCTCACCCTTAAGAGCCTGCTAGGCTCGCGTAAAACAGGTCAGGGGAAGCGTCATGGGCAGGCTGGACGGCAAGGTCGCGATCATTTCGGGCGGCGCGACGGGGATGGGCGGCGCGGCATCGCGGCTCTTCGCGAAGGAGGGCGCCAAGGTCGCCATCATCGATCGAAACGATGCTGCGGCGGCCGAGACGGCCAAGGCCATCCGCGATGCCGGCGGCAAGGCGCAGCATTTCGTCGCCGATGTGTCGGACGAGGGTCAGGTCGAGGCGGCGGTGAAGGCCGCGGCCGATGCCTTCGGTCCCGCGCGCGTGCTGTTCAATCACGCGGGCACCATCGTCATCAAACCCTTCCTCGAAACGACGCTCACCGAATGGGACTGGCTGCATGCGGTCAATGTCCGCTCGATGTTCCTGGTGACCCGGGCGGCGCTCCCCGCCATGATCGCGGCGGGCGGCGGCTCGATCGTCTGCACGTCATCGATCTCCGCTGTCGCGGGCACGCCCATGGAGGTGCTCTACGACACCACCAAGGGCGCCGTGCACATGTTTGCCCGCGCCATTGCGGTCGAGTTCCGCGACCGCAATATCCGCTGCAACGCCGTATGCCCTGGCTTCATCCGCACGCCGCATGGCCTGCGCGAAGTCGCCGAACTGCAAAAGCTCGGCGTCGATGCGTCGGAGGCCGCGCTCGCCGCACAGCAGGGCCGGATCGGCGAGCCCGAAGAGGTGGCGCAGGCGGCGCTGTTCCTCGCGTCGGACGAAGCGAGCTTCGTCAACGGCGCGCAGCTCTTCGTCGATAACGGCTTTACGGCTGCTTAGGCGGCTCGTTGGCCGGCGCCTCGACCGGCGGCGCGATCGCTTCGGTCGCAGTCGCAGATGCCGGAGCAGCCGCCGTCGGCAGGTCCCTGGGCCATTTCCAGAAGAAATTGTAGAGGCAGTAGACCACGCCGAACGCGGTGACGCCGATCCAGAGCTGGTCGTGGCTGTAGATGATTTCGATCGCGCACCACGCGGCCAGCAGCGCGGTCAGCCCGACGCGCAGCCAGAGCGGGCGGAAGAATTTGAGGTCGCGTTCACTGAGAGCCATTGCGCGACAATACCTCACCCGTGTCCCGGCGGAAGAGGGCTTGCCGCGACAATTGCGCCCCGACACACTCGCCGCCGGAGGATCGCCCATGCCCAATCCCGATTTGTTTCGCCTCGAGGGCAAGATTGCCGTCATTACCGGCGCTGCGCAGGGCATCGGCGAGGCCACGGCGCGCCTCCTGGCCGCGCGCGGTGCCGCGGGCCTGCTGCTGACCGACCGCAATGCGCAAAAGGGCAGGGCGGTCGCCGCCGAGATCAGCAAGTCGGGCACAGCCGCCGAGTTCATCGCCGCGGAGCTCCACGACATCACGCAGGTGCAGCAGATCGTCCCCGCCGCCGATGCGCATTTCGGGCGCGTCGACGTCCTCGTCAATGTCGCCGGCCTCACCGATCGTGGTTCGGTCTGGGACACCACGCCCGAACTCTGGGACCGGATGTTCGCGATCAACGTGCGAGCGCCGTTCTTTCT
>Ga0207649_10001780_pt1 | contig 12325 bp, 13 predicted proteins | sample KBSC43metaG_FD_184317 | JGI IMG/M metagenome (GOLD analysis project Ga0207649, IMG submission 184317) | Corn rhizosphere microbial communities from Kellogg Biological Station, Michigan, USA - KBS C4-3 metaG (SPAdes) (version 2) | ecosystem: Host-associated > Plants > Roots > Rhizosphere > Soil ... | reverse complement strand
CCCCGTGACCAACGTGCGTGTCGGCGTGCGGGTGCTCAAGGAATGCATTGCCCGCGCCGGAAGCGTCGAAGGCGGACTGCGCTTTTATGTCGGCGCAGCGAACCTCACGGATGACGGTGGCTACGCCGGCAAGGTCCTGGCCGAACAAGCCCACCTGCGCGCCATCTCCAGCGGCCAGACGGTGCCTGTCAACGCGCCGATCAACGCGGCCCCGGTGGCTGCTTCCGCGGAAACCACCACCAAGTCGCCAGCCGATGCGCCTCCCACCGAGGCGACTCGCGCTCCCGAGACGCATGCCAACGACAAGCTGGCCCTGCTCGACTAGTGCCTGTTGCATGACCGCGGCGGCTGCAGGTGGTGCCTAACCGGGCGCCGCGGTACACTCGCGTTACTGCGCAACTGGCGATGGGGCGCCGCGGCACACTGCCACGGCCCTGAGGTGGTGAACCACCGGGGAGCGCAGCCGGACCTGGGCATGAGCCCGGCCCGTTTCAGCCGTTCGCCTGGGCAGCCCTGTGATCGCGTGCAACTGAGAGCCCGACCCAGCCTCGGGTCCTTCGAGGTCCTCCGGGCTCATTGCACGCTGATCCATCCGGACTTCTTTCAAGAGGACTGCCAAGCCATGTTTGACCGCACCCAATCCACCCTTGCCAATGTCGATCCCGACCTGTGGGCCGTCATCCAGCGCGAAAACCAGCGCCAGGAAGACCACATCGAACTGATCGCGTCCGAAAACTACGCCTCTCCCGCTGTCATGGCGGCGCAAGGCACCCAGTTGACCAACAAGTACGCCGAGGGCTATCCCGGCAAGCGCTACTACGGCGGCTGCGAACACGTGGACGTCGTCGAACAGCTCGCCATCGATCGCCTGAAGCAGATCTTCGGCGCCGAACACGCCAACGTGCAACCGAACTCCGGTTCGCAAGCGAACCAGGGTGTGTTTTTCGGGCTCCTGCAGCCCGGCGACACGATCATGGGCATGAGCCTCGCCGAAGGCGGCCACCTGACGCACGGCATGCCGCTGAACATGAGCGGCAAGTGGTTCAAGGTCGTCAGCTACGGCCTCGATGCCAATGAAGCCATCGACTACGACGCGATGGAGCGCCTGGCGCACGAACACAAGCCCAAACTCATCATCGCCGGCGCATCGGCCTACAGCCTGCGCATCGATTTCGAACGTTTCGCGAAGGTGGCCAAGGCCGTCGGCGCGTACTTCATGGTCGACATGGCGCATTACGCCGGGCTGATCGCCGCTGGCGTGTACCCCAACCCGGTGCCCTTCGCAGACGTCGTCACGTCCACCACGCACAAGAGCCTCCGAGGCCCGCGCGGGGGGGTGATCCTGATGAAGGACCACGTCGCCAAGCAGATCAACAGCGCCATCTTCCCCGGCATCCAGGGCGGCCCGCTGATGCACGTCATCGCGGCCAAGGCGGTGGCTTTCAAGGAAGCGCTGTCGCCCGAGTTCAAGCTGTACCAGCAACAAGTGGTCAAGAACGCCGCCGTGCTCGCCGAAACGCTCACCCAGCGAGGCCTGCGCATCGTGAGCGGTCGCACCGAGAGCCACGTCATGCTGGTCGACCTGCGCCCGAAGGGGCTGACCGGCAAGGAAGCAGAGGCCGTCCTCGGCCTGGCGCACATGACCTGCAACAAGAACGGCATCCCGAACGACCCGCAAAAGCCGATGGTCACGAGCGGCATCCGCCTCGGATCGCCCGCATTCACCACCCGTGGTTTCAAGGAAGACCAGGCTCGCGCCACAGCCAACCTGATCGCCGACGTGCTGGACAATCCGCACGATGAGGCCGTTCTCGCTGAAGTTCGGACAAAGGTCGCAGCCCTCACGCGCGATTTCCCGGTCTATCGTTGACCGGGGCCGGCGAAGGCCTGCGCCTTCGCCGCCATTCATCGACTCACGATGCGTTGCCCATTCTGCAGCCACGAGGAAACCCAGGTCGTCGAGACACGCGAATCCGACGAGGGCGACGTCGTGCGTCGCCGGCGCCGCTGCCAGAGCTGCGACAAACGATTCACCACCTACGAACGAGCTGAGATTGCGCTGCCCCACGTCGTCAAGAAGGACGGCACGCGGGCAGAGTTCGACCCTTCGAAGCTGCGTGGCTCCATGAGCCTCGCGCTGCGCAAGCGGCCTGTGAGCGTGGAGCAGATCGACGCAGCCATGGAACGCATCCAGGACAAGCTGCTGAACTCCGGCACGAAGGAAGTGCCATCGACCCGCCTTGGGGAACTGGTGATGCGCGAACTCAAACGCATCGACAAGGTGGCGTACGTGCGTTTCGCTTCGGTCTACCGCAGCTTCGAAGACGTCGACGAGTTCAGACAGCTCATCCGCGACATCTGATGTGATTGAACGGCACCCCCTTCGGGTGCCGTTCGTTTTGCGGCGAATTTCGCAGGGGCCCGATCGGCCTGGGTCATAGAGTGCTGGCATTGATTCCGCAAGAGGACCCGATGCCACCCCTGCCCCGCCCCGCTCCCGGTTTCACGCTCGTGGAAGTCGCCATCGTGTTGGGCATTGCCGCTGTGCTCGCCACACTGGCCTGGCCCGGCATCGGTTCACTCATTGAGAGGCGCCGCCTTGACGGCGCCGCTTCCGCCCTCGCAGGCGACTTGCAGTTTTCCCGCTCAGAGGCCATCGCACGCAACGAGCCGGTGTACCTCACCGCCCTGTCCAACGGCGATGGCGATGCCTGTTGGCTGGTGCATACCGGCCCCAACGCAGATTGCAGCTGCGAATCAGGCTGCACAGGCGAGACATCGCTGCTCAGGAAAACCAGGCTGCCGGCCGCAGATGGCGTGCGCCTGCATGCACCTGCCAGGTCCTTGCAGTTCGACCCGAAGCTCGGCACCTGCACGCCGACGGGCACGTTCGAGCTGGTCGGCCGCTCGGGCCATGCCGTGCACCAGATTGTCAATGTGATGGGGCGGGTGCGAACCTGTTCACCCCATGCGCGGGTGGCTGGCCATGCAGCATGCTGAACAACGGCGCGGGCGCCCGCAGCGGGGCTACACCATGGTCGAAATCGTCGTCGCTTTGATGCTGGTGGCGCTGCTGGCCATGCTGGCATATCCAAGCTTTCAGGCCCAGTGGCTCAAGGCCAGGCGCGGGGATGGCCGCGTCGCCCTGATGCAGCTGCAACAGGCGCAGGAGCGGTGGCGTGCAGACCACCCCGCCTACGCCACCGGCGCGGAGCTCAACTTGCCCGAACGATCCGCCCATGGCCATTACCGCCTCGGGGTGCACGCGCCCTCTTCATCGGGGTACGAGTTGCACGCGGAGGCGCAAGGTGCCCAGCGCGAGGACACCCTCTGCAAGGTGCTTCGTGTGCGCCAAAGCCAAGGGGAGACCGCGTTTTTGTCCGGGCCCGCCGTGAACCTCGACAACCCCGACCACCTCAACCGCAGGTGCTGGAATCGATGAGCGGGCGCCCCTTCCCCCGGCAGAATCTGCGAGGTTTGTCGCTGGTCGAGTTGATGATCGGCCTTGCCGTCGGCATGGTCGTCATCGCCGCGGCAACATCTGCCTTGGCCCATCAAGCCGCCGCAAGCCGGCGCCTGCTGCTCGAGGCCCGACTGAACCAGGAACTCCGCGCTGCGGCGCATTTGCTGTCCCTGCACCTCCGACGGGCAGGACACTGGTCCGAAGCGGCTCAAGGGGTATGGAGAGCGAACCTGCCTTTGCCCCCGGCGAACCCGCACACCTTCACCTCAGAGAGTCAAGATCAGCTGCACTTCACCTATTCGTCACCCGCCGGAGAGCCGCACCGTGCCCTGGCCTCCAACGATCACTTCGGCTTCCGGCTCCGCCAGGGCATTCTCGACATCCAACTCGGCGAAGACCATTGGCAACCGCTCACCGACCCGGGCTTGCTGCACGTCACCGAGCTCCGGATGGTTCCCCGTGACCATGACCGCCCGCTGCCGGCTGCCTGCGCCCAGCCATGTGCCGCTTCGGCCGCCACCTGCCCTCCCCGGGTTCGCACACGGGAGCTGGAAATTCGCATCGACGCCACCGCCGCCCGCGACCCTGGCATCCACCGCCACCTCACCACCCACGTGCGTCCCCGCAACGACGTGCTCGCAGGCCAATGCGAACCATGACTCGGATGCCGCTCCCCAGTCGTGGGCCCCGGGGCACGGCGACTTTGCCGGCCGCGCTCGCAGTGTCCTTGGTCATGTTGCTGTTCATGGGCATTGTCAACGGCAGCCTGCTGACCGAACAACGCTTGTCCGCCAACCACCTGCGGTCACAGGCGGCGTTCGAGGCCGCCGAAGCGGGCATCGATTGGATGCTGGGTCGGCTCAATGCCGGCGACCCTGTGGACGACCGCTGCGAAGCACAATCGTCAGCAGCGCTGCCCAGCTTCCGCGAACAACATGCCGGATGGCCTGACGCACAGGGCGCCTGGACACCGCCCGGGCTGCCTGTCAATTGCTCCGCCGAAGGCGCCGGGTGGGCCTGCTGGTGCGGCACGCTGCCGGCGGTGGGGCAAACGCCACCGGCCGATACGTCGGCTGCCACATCGTCCGCCACATTCACGGTGCAGCTGCGTCCGGGCGCACCGCGAGACCTGCTCCAGGTCGAATCCGCGGGTTGCAGCAACCAGGCGCCGCCATGCGCTTCCGCATCCGGCCGGGGCGACGCCCAAGCGCAGGTCGCCGTGTCCGTGGGTCATGTACCGGCTTTGGCCCACCTGCCCGCAGCCGCATTGACGGTCCATGGCGACCTGCACCTCGGTGCCGCGGCGTGGATGCTCCAGCGTTCGCAGCCTGCCCAAGGTGGCATGGTGCTCCACACAGGGGGCAACGTCACCGCAGACCGGCTCAGCTTGCGGGGACCTCCGGGGGCGCCGGCCGCCTCCACGGCTGTCACCTCCGACCCCGCACTTCGCTCGGCAGACCGCGGCCACACGTTTTCCCGGCTGTTCCGAATGGACGCGGCTTCCTGGCAGACGCTGCCAACGGTGCACCGTGTCGATTGCGCATCGGCGTGCGACAGCGCACTGCGCGATGCCGTCGGAGTGGGCGGACATCACACCATGCTCTGGCTGAGCGGGGGCTTGCAACTGGCAGGACCTCTGGAGCTCGGCAGCCCCACGCGCCCGGTGCTGATCGTGGCGGATGGTCCCGTCTTGTTGGCCGGTCCCGTGGTCGTACATGGCTTCATCTACACCACATCCCCCCGGTGGCACGCTCCAGCCGGTGCCGAAGTGTTCGGCGCCGTGGTGGCCGAAGGCGCTTTGAATGGCAGTGGTGTCACCCACATCCGCCACGACGCGCTGGTGCTGCAGATCCTGCACGAGCGCACGGGCACGTTCCTGCGCGTGCCCGGCAGCTGGAAGGACTTCGAATGAACCATTTGCGGGCCCCTGCTGCTTCACCGCGTGAGCCCGTGCGCGGGATCGGCCTGGTCGAGGCATTGATCGCGCTGGCCTTGCTGACGCTGGCCCTGGTGGGCGCAATGCGCTGGCAAGCCTTTGCACATGCCGCCGCCGGCCTGGCACGTGAACGCACCGACGCCGTCGAACTCGCGCGACAACACCTCGAACGCCTGCGCGTGTCCGCTGCACTCGAGCCGGAGCCCGGGGTCGAGGCTTTCAGTGACATCTCCGCCACCGAGCAGACCGTGTCCGGCCAGACCGCGCGCTTCACGCTGCGCCGCGACATCACCGCCGGCGCGACAGCGCGGAACAAGCAGGCCATGGTGACGGTGTCCTGGGATGACCGCACCGGCACTCGCCGGGAGGTGACGGTGCGTTCGGTGCTCGACGGAGCGCTTCCCGCGCATTCGGCCGCCTTGATTTACCCGTCATGGCCCAGCCCCGTCGCGCAGCCGCTTGATCGGCATCCCGACATCCCGCACACCGCCTATCACCTGGGCAATGGCCAAAGCGCATGGACTCCCGCCGCGCACGGCACAACGGCAGGGCGCGCGCCCACCTTCGTCATCGACAACACATCGGGAAAGGTCGTGTCGATGTGTGCCACGGCCTCGTTCGGGGAGCCGCCCACCGATTGCCAGGCCTACCAGGGCGCTTGGCTTTCCGGCCATGTGCGCTTTGCACTCGACGACACCCCCTATCCTGCCCAGGCCAACGACCCCCCCCTGCCCTTCGGCATGCGACTCGAGCTCGATGCGCCCGTCGGATCAGCCACGTGTGAAAGCGCCGCACATCGAGATCCGGCCAGGGCGGAACGATTCGCTCGGTACACCTGCGTTGTTCCGCTGCAGACCGGCAACCGCGGTTGGTCGGGCCGCCTGTCGGTCGTGCCCAGGGGCTGGTCCGTGGGCCCGCACCGCACCGACAAGCAAATCTGCCGGTTCAGTACCGACCTTGATGCGAGTGGCGCCGTCGATCGCAACGAAGAGCATCCGGATCGCTATGCGTTCGTCACCGAGCCGCTGACCCAACAGAATTTCTTGGTGGTGCGCGGAGACCAACGCTGCCCACACAGCGGCCCACCCCCTCACAATGACGCTTCCGTCGATACCGTGCCTCACCTGCCGTGACCTACCCTCCCGCCCTGACCCTGTCACCTCCGGAGTTCGATGCCGCCATGATGGCGCAGGCCCTTGCCCTGGCCCAGGGCGCCGTCGCTCTCAGCGAACCCAACCCGCGCGTCGGCTGTGTGATCGTGGACAGGCAGCGGCAGGTGCTCGGACAAGGTCATACCCAGCAGGCCGGTGGGCCGCACGCCGAGGTGATGGCCCTGCGCGATGCGGCCAGCCGGGGAGCTGATGTGCGTGGCGCCACCGCCTATGTGACGCTGGAGCCCTGCTCACATCACGGGCGCACGCCACCTTGCTGCAACGCCCTGATTTCGGCGGGGCTCGCCCGGGTGGTGGCGGCTGTCGAGGATCCCAATCCGTTGGTGGCCGGCCAGGGGTTTGCGAACCTGCGCGCGGCCGGCCTGAAGGTGGACGTGGGCCCGGGAGGCGAAAGCTCCCGCGAGCTGAACATCGGTTTTTTTTCGCGCATGCAGCGCCAGCGACCCTGGGTGCGGCTGAAGGCCGCCGTGTCTCTCGACGGCCGCTCGGCATTGGAGAACGGCGCCAGCCAATGGATTACCGGCGACGCAGCCCGGACGGACGGTCACGCATGGCGCCGCCGCGCCGGCGCCATACTGACCGGCGTAGGCACCGTCCTCGATGACGACCCGCGCCTCGATGTGCGGCTCGTCGATACGCCGAGACAGCCCTTGCGGGTCATCGTGGATTCTGAGCTTCGCACCCCCCCGTCGGCCCGCATCCTCGCCGCCCCGGGTCAGGTGCTCATCTTTTCGGCCGGCGCCGATCCAGACCGCGCGCGTGCGCTTCGCATGCATGGGGCGGAAGTGGTCGATGCTCCCGGCAACAACGGCAAAGTCGATCTCGCGGCGGTGATCGCCCAACTCGGACAGCGCGGCATCAACGAGTTGCACGTCGAGGCGGGCCGCACTTTGAGCGGTGCGTTCGTGCAGCAGCGGCTCGTCGATGAGTACCTGATTTACATGGCGCCCAAGTTGCTCGGCCGAGGCCTGGACCTGGCAGCGTTCGGGCCGCTGACCGTGCTGAACGACGCCGTGCAGCTACAGTTCCACGGCGTCGACCGGATCGGCGAAGACCTGCGCCTGCTGGCTCGCCCCTGACATCTTCATTTTCTCGAGTTCAACGACATGTTCACAGGCATCATCACCGGCCTTGGCCGAATCATCGCCATCGACGCCCTGGGCGCCGATCCTGGCCATGGCAAGCGCCTCACACTCGAGGCACCCGCCGGCTACCTCGACGACGTGCAGCTCGGCGACAGCATCGCACTCAACGGCGCCTGCATGACCGTCACGGGTTTCGATGCGGCCACGTGCCGGTTCACCATCGACATTTCCGCCGAAAGCCTCCAGAAGACCTCCGGTCTCGATGCACCAGGCCTCGTCAACCTGGAAAAGGCGCTGCGCGCATGCGACCGCCTGGGCGGTCACCTCGTCAGTGGCCATGTCGATGGCATCGGCCACGTCACGCATTTCGCCCCTGTCGGCGAGTCATGGGAACTGCGGGTCGAGGCCCCCACGAACCTCGCCCGCTATCTCGTCTACAAGGGCTCCATCACGATCAACGGGGTGAGCCTCACCGTCAACCGCGTCACCGCCACCCCCACCGGTTGCGAATTCAGCATCAACCTCATCCCCCATACCCTGGAACACACCACGCTGGGCCAGCTGGCCACGGGGCACCGTGTGAACCTGGAAATCGACCAGATTGCGCGGTACGTCGACAGTCTGATGAAATGGGGCCCCCCAGTCGGCTGACGCCTCCTGCCCCCAAGGGGCGCCCCTGGGTCGGCCGGCAAAGCCGGCCTCGCAGGTGGCTGGATCTGCGGCTTCGCTTCGCTCGCCTACCTGTCGCGCGCGCTGCGGGGCGTTGCTCGCTTTGCTCGCTTGCCCCTCTGTCACAACGCCGACGCTCACTGAGGCCGAGGATGAGCCCTGCCGTCGGCTAGCGCCTTCGTACGCGTCCGGTCATATCATCTTGACCTAGCCCAGAAGCTCGTTTGACTCCAAAAAATGCTACTGCTCCCAGGCAGGCGCGCTATTGGCTGCTCCCCTTGCACTTGCTCCATTGGGGCGGAGGACAGGCAGTGCAGAGCTTGGAGTCCGGAAGGCCTGCCCCTCCCATGCACGCGCCGCCACAGGCCATGATCAATCTCCCCGAGATGTTGTTGAAGTACATCTCGGGGCCATCAACCTCGGGATGACAACTGATCATGGTCACCTCGCCGCAACTGGTGACCTGATTGCAGTGCTCCGGCGAGAGCGATGCGCCGATTGAAGACGTAGAAATCGACTCTCTGAGCTTCTCCGAAAGCAGGCCGCGAGGCCAGTCGGGACTCGGCCGAAGTCTGCTTGGTCGCGGACCAGGAGGTTCGGCGTCGATTGGCGGAGAGGATGGATTCAGGCCATGCTCCAGTAGGGTCATGTACTTAGCATTGAGGGGCATGAGATCGAAGCGTCGATTCCCAATGGCAAGCCTGCCAAGCACGTTCTCTCTGCCGCGGTCAAAGAACAGTTCCAGGGAGTTCGGGTAGGAGGTGCCGTTACTTCGAACGACAGCTGCAGCATCCTTGGGAACTGCGCTCGCCGGCACGGGAAGCATCCACGCCTCCTTCCATGTGAAGTAGCCAGGCGTCCCTAGCCCGGGCTGAACAACGCCATTGAAGCGATAGATGCTGTGGTCGGGCATCTCCAACGAGATATCTGAAGACTGAAGCGCTTCAGAGTTGAAACCGACCACCAAGACTTGCTTGGTAAATCGTCCTTCTCGCCGAAGGCGAATTGTCTCCTTCTCCCGACTCGTGAACAAGCCAGCTTCTGCGGCGGGGGACACAAAACTGGTCGCGCGAAACAGCATTGCTTCGGCAGCAAAGGACTGGCTGGATGCTGCCAAGCGATGAACGCGACGATGCCCGCAATTCCGAACGTTGTTCTCATCATCGGCCGACTCTAGCTCACGCACCACTCGATGCAGCCAAAACAGAAATAGAGCTTCCGCTCAGATGCTACGGTTAGGTTCCAGCGATAAGGCAGTAGATCGTCGGTAAGCATCCAGGGAACACGTTGACGCGCGCGCAGGTTCTATGACGCTGGTGCCCAGCGATGCGGCAGCAGCTCATCGATATAGCGAGCGAGCTGGGTGGGCAGTCGGGCCAGCACGTTCTTCAGGTAGGCATACGGATCGTGCCCGTTGAGCTTGGCCGATTGGGCCAAGCTCATGATGGCCGCGGCCCGTTGTCCAGCCAGCAACGTTCCGGCAAACAACCAGTTCTTTCGCCCGGTGGCCCAGGGCCTGATCTGCTGCTCTTCGAAGTTGTTGTCGATCGGCAATGCCGGATCGTCCAGGTAGCGCATGAGCGCAACCCAGCGCTTGAGGCTGGAGTCCATCGCCTTGGCCGTGGCGGTCCCGTCCGTGATCTTGGTGCGCTGCGCGAGCCCCGCCCGTAGGGGCCTCGTATCACGGCTGGCTTGATCTTCCGCTTCGCTACCTTGCTGTCGCAGGCGCTACTGGGATTTGCTCACTCGCCTCAAGCTGTGCTCGGTGGGACCTGCGTCCAATCCTCAGTCCACCTAGTCAGTACGCGTGTCGGCAAGCAGTTTTCGATGAGCTGCTGCAAGAAGAGCGCGGGAATACATTTTGTGAAAGCCGAGCAAAGGTTTGAACAGCAGCCCCATGCGGGGGACAGCGTCGCGCACCTCTGGAACCACGGCAGAGCCGAAATACAGTCTTGTCGTTGAGCCGGTGGATTCGTCGCAGCGCGCCATGAGCCATGATCTCGTCCGGCCAGCTGCGAGCAAGACTTGATCATGTTCACCTCGCTCGACCGACCAAACGGCGAAGCGGCTTGCCTTTCCCATGGCCAGCTGACGGACGTCCATGTCAGTCGACGGTCGAGACAGGAGTTTGGCCAGCAGCCAGCGCTCGATCCTGAACACCGCCGTCGTATAGAAGGCTTCGATGAACTCGCCCTGGGTAACAGGGCGTGTGAGCTCGATGGAATAACAGTCCGTGTAAGCGCCACTTCGGACGTACTTTTCAAGAAGAGCGCCAGCAGGCAGCGCACAGTGTTGGATCGATCCCATGGAGCGTCTCGTGCAGATGGAGTCTCGCGTTCGGAAAGGAGTGACGGCCTGAGCTGGGAGGCAGCACCCCGCAAACGTCCGCTCGCACGTCAGACCGCCTCGCTTCGAAATGCTCCTCCTGCCCGGCAGAATACCTCGAAGGCTTCGGAAGAGGCATCGTGCTCCCGGAGCAAGGCAACAGGGCGAGCGCAGCAAAGCCCCGAAGCGCAAGCAACAGGCAGGCGAGCGCAGCGAAGCCGCACATCAAGCCACCCGCGAGGCCGGCTCCGCCGGCCGACCCGGGGTCGCCCCTTGTATGCTTTCCGTCAGTGTGAATACCCACCCGCCAAACGGCAGGTGAACATCAAGAGTTGGAGGTTTTGCAGCTCTGTGCACATCCAGTTCGCCCTACAGAGACTTTGATCTCGTCCCCAAGCGGTCGTGAGTGCACAGTCTGCGTTTGTCTCCAAGCCCGAACAGTTACCAGAACGAACTTCGCATGTTGCAAGGATGGGATCATGACAAACGCTGCTGATATCGCTACTCCTGATGCTCGGCCACAGGAGTACATCGGTATCGATATGGCCAAAGCCAAGTTCGATTGGAATGTGCACGGAACGGCTGCTTGCCACAGTGCGAGCAACGATCTGGCAGGGTTCGAGGTGTTGCACAAGGATCTTCGAGACCGCCGCGTCAAGCTGATCGTCGTCGAAGCCACCGGCGGGCTTGAACAAGCATTGATTGGGTTCTTGGTCGGACACGGATTCCCCGTTGCACGGGTCAATCCGCGGGCCGCCCGAGATTTCGCTCGCAGCCAAGGTCACTTGGCCAAGACGGATGCCATCGATGCTCGCGCGCTTGCCCATTACGCCCACACCTTGGCCCACAAGGCCGATCAGGCGGGCATCCAATTCGAAGCCGTGCCCGAACAGGTCGAGGCCTTGCAGATGCTCGCCTTGCGCCGCAAGCAGCTGCTGGACATGCGTACGGCTGAAACGAACCGGCGCGCTGGCGCCATGCGGGTGTTGCGTACGAGTATTGACGCGGTGATCAAGATCTTGAACGAGCAGATCGCAAAGCTCGACTCAGACATCGACAACCATTTGCGCGAGCACTTCAAGGATCTGGGGCAGCGCCTGGAGAGCATCAAGGGAGTCGGCCCGAACACGTGCGCCATGGTGATCGCCTTCATGCCCGAGCTGGGCCTCGTCAATGGCCGCCGCGCAGCCAAGCTGGGAGGCCTTGCACCCTTGAACAACGACTCCGGCAAACAACGCGGGAAGCGATCCATATGGGGCGGGCGCAGCCTCGTGCGCTGCGCCTTGTACATGGCCACGCTCAGTGCCGTTCGCTATAACTCCGTCATCAAGGCGTTCTACGACCGCCTGATCGGCGCCGGCAAACCCAAAAAGGTCGCGCTGACAGCATGTTCACACAAGCTGCTTCGCATCCTCAACGCCATGGCTCGCACCGGACAGGCCTGGAATCCCGAATTTCACGGCCTGCCGGCTTGACTCAGAACACAGTTGCTTGGGGGCAGGAGCGCAGCGACTGGGGGGCCCACCCCAGTGGGCACCGGCTTTCGCCGGCGTGACAGAGGTGGGCGAGCGAGCGAAGCGAGCAACGCCCCGAGGCGCGCGCGACAGGCAGGCAAGCGAAGCGAAGCCGCACATCAAGCCACCCGCGAGGCCGGCTTTACCGGCCGACCCGGGGT
>Ga0207649_10001775_pt1 | contig 12334 bp, 21 predicted proteins | sample KBSC43metaG_FD_184317 | JGI IMG/M metagenome (GOLD analysis project Ga0207649, IMG submission 184317) | Corn rhizosphere microbial communities from Kellogg Biological Station, Michigan, USA - KBS C4-3 metaG (SPAdes) (version 2) | ecosystem: Host-associated > Plants > Roots > Rhizosphere > Soil ... | reverse complement strand
GCCCACGCGTCCCCGCTGTGCGGCGTCGCCGCGAAAACAAAGTTGATGCGCGTCGCGGTTAGCTGGCTGGCGAAAGTGAAGCCGATGCCGTTGACCGTAACTTCCGATCCGACTCCGCTGAGATAGGTGACCGGGTATTGCCATTCAATGTCGATGCTGTTGCCGCTGTTCAGCGCGACGACGCTGACAAGGTTGAAGGTGCAATGTGTCGGCGGCGTCGGCGTATCGGTGTGTCGCGGGTTGCCGGAAAACGTCGCCTCCGCTGGCGTGGGGACGCTGAAGGTGCATTGCGCCGGAAAATTCAGGGGAAGCGTGCCGTGCGGATAATAGAGCGTGATCTGTTGCCCTCCGGTGATCCCGCCGCCGGTCGGTGACACGCCATTGATCTTCATGTTCGCCGGTGGCCCGCCGTATGACAAAACAGATCGGTTGAAATTGTAGACAACCGATTCATCCGTTCCGATCTCAACGTCGCCCACGACGCTCAGTCTAGCGCCTGAGCCGCCGCCATGCCCGCCCCACGCAACTGGCCGCGTCACTTTCAGGGGGTTCACGTTACCACCAAATCCTGCACGTCGTTGCCCGCAAACGACATGAGCACTTCCCCAAGTTCGCCGATCCCGCCCGGCCATTTTAGCCAGAATCGATTGCATCCCCAGCCGCGCATGGAGAAGCCAGGACTAAACGTAATCCAGTCATTCTCCTGCCGGTAAAATTTGACCAGCAGCGTCGGCGGCGTCGCCGTGTTGGTAGTGCAATAATGGAAGTCGATCAGGTCAAGCTGTTCGTTGAAAACGATGCTGCCATCGGCCTGCGCGTCGGAGTTAACCGACGACGGAAACGAAAAGTTGATCGGATAGGTGCGGTAGGGGATTTCGCGCCCAGAGACGTTGCGCAGATCAGGGATGAGAGGGTTGTTGACGGTCTGCTGCTGACTCGCCTGCATTGAATTGCCGGGGAAAAGTCCGACTGCCGCCGCCATCGACGATCGCGGGGATTTTTGCCCCGCGTTCTCATTCCCGAAAATGATCGTCGCCGGATCAACGCGCGGCTGTGACAATCGACGCAAAAAAGACGGTGTGAAAAGTCTGCTCATTATCGTCTCGCGATTAAAACCACTAAAAGCACTGCGCCGCCGATCAGCAGCAACCCGGAATAATTTTTCTGCTGCGGCTGGGGCTGGGGAATGAACGCGCTCACCAGTTTCGTGAAATCTAATTGCCCCGTGCTGGCCTTCGCTGGGCCGCTGGGAGGCGTCGCGCCGTTGAGGCGGTTTGGGGTGGTCACGGGTTGGAACGGCTGCGTCGTTGCGCTGTAGGGCGAAGAATTGGGGCCGTCCCACGAATCGGGCGCGAGGTTGCTTACAAAATTTGAGAGATTGGTTTCCAGCGGCGTGAAGATCGATGCGGAAAGCCCGGCCTCTGCGCCTGCAAATGGAATGTTCCACGTCGGCGGAGTTAGTGCCACGCCAGGATTATTTTTGAGGAACGCCGTTGCGTTCTCCGGGCTGAGATTATTGAGTTCCGCCTGCGACGCGAAAATGTCGAAATCCGAAATGATGTTTGATGCCGGTGCGTCGCCGATTGAAGAGGTCGGGAACAGGTCGAACGAAGGCGCGGCGGTGAAGATGTCGTTTGGATCAAGGCTCATCGTTTCACCACTTCGATTACGAGGACAAGCCCCAGCACGACAACAACGGCAACCGCGCCGGTTTTGAAAATGTCGCCCAGATTGGAAAGCCAGTCGGATACGCTTTTCGATGCGCTGTCCGGCAAAATGCTGTAGGCGTTGGGGATGATCGCGCCCGGCTGCTTGGTCGCGTCGAAGGCTTTGTTGAGCGTGGCATTGCCCGCCGCGTCGACGTTCAACCCGCCCGCCTGTAGACCCGCTTTGTTATCGAGGTTGAATTTTTGAAGCGTTGCGGAGTCATCGAAAATTGAAAGATCGTCGGGGTGAGGCGTGCCGGGGAGGTAGACCGTCTGCGCCGCTGGTGTGCTGGAAAAAAGTCCGCCGTCTCCAAAGAAATTGAAGCCGCCGTCGCCATCGCTCAAATTGAAGTTGTCCCAAAAACTCATGGTGTCACTTCCGAAAAATCAGAAAAAAACCAAAGACGATCCCGATCAGATACGCATACGGAGAAATCGGCGGCGGGGTCGCCGCGCGTGCCAGGGTGCGCCCGAGTCCGATCTTGACCGGCTTGGGCATCACTCATCCTTCGCGGCTTTTGCCGCTTTCCGCGCATCGGTCACAAGCTGGCCGATGTGCGCGTTGGCCGCGTCAAGCTGCTCTTGCGTCACGGCATGGACGTCCAGAGAACCGTAACGGTTGGCCGCGATGGTCTGCGCCGTCTGCTGGTCGACGGCTTTGATGCTGTCGATGGCGTTGATCGTCGGCGGTGTGCCGGTGCCGTCGAACGTGTCGGGCGATCCGCCGCCGTGATCGGTGGCAATGACGATCGTAAAAGACGGCAAGTCCGCCGCCTCTTGCTGCTGGGCCGTCAGTGCATCGATCTGCCGGTTAACCGCGTCCAGCCCGCCCTGAAGCATGTCGCGGAAATCGTGCAATGCCTGCATCGACAACGGTGCTGCCTGTGACTCGGCCGCCACTGCGTTCCCCTGGTCTGTCACGTTTGCTTGCGTCTCGCTCATTTCAAACCTCTGCTGTAAATGCCTTCGATGCTGCCCAGATCGCGATGCCAACGGCGAACACAATCGCCGCCTCATGAACTAACGTCGTGAACTGGCCAGCGGCTGTGGCCTGTCCGATTGCGTTGATCTTCGCCGCGCGATTCGCCGCTTTGCGCTGCTGGTCTGCGCCGTAGTAACTGACGCCAGCGCCCACGAGTGCGACGATGCCTGAGAAAATGTCCATCGATCAGCCGCCATGTTTTGGAACAAAGTGCTTCGCGTTCGGGTTGAGCAAATGAAACCGGCGGATCGCATAGACCGATCCGACGATCAACGCGCCGATCAGAAAATATTTTTCGACAGTGCCGATGGTGGCCTGAACCGCCCGCGCGTGAAGCGTCGCGCCGCTCTTGCCGCCTGATGCCGGTGCCGGCGTGGTGATGCTGATGCCGCCGCCGTCGCTTCCACCTCCGGAAGAACCGCCTGAAACTGGAACCGGCGGCGCGCCGATTAAACTGCCGTCCGGGTTGTGTGTGCGAAGCCAGAGCGTATGCCCGGACTTCCCGCCGCTGGAGGTAGTCGCCGCCGCTGCGGAGGATGCAGCGGCTGCGGCTAACCGTGTTCCGCGTGGATGCTTTGCGCTCATTTGCGTTTGCCTCCGAGCGCGAAGAGTGCCACCACGATAACCAGCCCGGCAACGATAATGCCGATCGAAGCTGGCGGTGTCTTTTGCAGCGCCTTCGCGTTGTTTTTGCTGATGGTGATTGCGGTGTATGCGCCGATGCCGGTGTTGGCCAGTCCGAAAAGATCGGCTGTCAACGCGTCATCGCCGCCGCCGCTGGTTGCTGGATCGCCTTGTGCCATGGTTGGTTCTCACTTATGGGCTGGCGGCGCATGTCTCGCCGCCAGCCCTGTCATGAAGAGAGTTCGATCAGTACATCGCCGCTGAGCCGTTGGCGCTACGCCACGCGTCGCGCGCCTTCTGGACTTCCGCCGCGTTGTAGAACTGATTGGGCGAAAGCTGCTCCTGCAAAATGACCACGCGGCAAGCCGCCGCGATATTCATTTCAAGGAACAGGTCTTGGCTGGCCGTGCTTCCAATCGCCTGGGACGTTCGCCCGTCGCGCAGAAAATTCATATACGTCCACGCCAGCGGGTTAGATCCACCGCTGATTCTCTTTTTGGCGGCGGTCGCGATGCCCGTCGTTGCCTGAAAGATGCCCGTTTCGATCTGCTGGGTCATCTGTCCAAACCGCGTGGCGGAGACGCCGTTTTGGTCGCGTAGATTCGTGGGGCCGCACTGAAGCTTGATGTTGCTGATGTTCCCGGCAAGGTCATTGCCGCCGCCGTTTGCTTGGCAGGAAATCAGCAGCCCGCTGTAATACCAGCCCGATTCGAGATAGAAGCGAGCGTTGGGATTCGCGCCCTGAACGTCGTAAACGTAACGCGCTACGCGTCTCTTCAACGGCGGAACGAAAAGCGCCGTCGCTTCCTGCTGGTCAACGTGGGTGTCGACGGTCGGGTTGGACGTGAAGCCCGAAGCTGAAGCGTTAACGTCGGTGAAGGTGCCGTACGTGTATCGCATCTGCAGCGCGGTATAGCGGTAAGCTTCACACGCTGTTTCCAGCGGCTTGATTCCGCGCAGCAGCCACAGGGGAATGATGAGGGACGAATCGATCGTGACGTTGGCGGTTGCACCGTCGCCCAGCGTCGGCGTAATTGCGGGCTGGATGCCCAGCACGTTGGCGTTGTACTCGAAAAGCTCATTGCCGGTCATCGAGAAAATCACGTCGCCGCCGTTGGCGACAACTTCGATCAACTGCAAGAGCGCCCATTCGTCGCCGATCTTCGTATTGGCGACGGTGTTGTTCGCTCCGGTGAGGGTCAACTGTGCTTTAAGGTTGACGACGATGCCGGTGATGAGGTTCAGCAGCGGCAAGGTGATTAGATCAGCGCCGCCAGCTTTCCAGTTGGACTGCGCCGTCTTGTTCATGATGCTCATCTGCGCGGATGGCGAGAGATATTTAAGTGCCATGGTGGAAGTGTCCTTTCATCCGTCGCGAGGCTGAGCCGCGGGGGTGGTGTTAGTTCTTCACCAGCGAACGAAGGGGCTGGACGCTGTTGACCACGTAAAGGGTCACCAGCACGACTGCGGCGATCTTGAGGTAATGATTCACGATGCTTCTCCGAAAAAAAGGTTTTCTCCCGCGCGTCTTCGGACGCCAGGAACATTTTCAAATCAACGTTTGCTTGCGTCTTTCGCGTCGAGGTAGGCAATGACGGTCAGCACAATCGACGCCGCCAGATTAAGAATTCTGCGGTTAATGTGGTTCATGTGACTCCGCGTGCGGTTTGCTCCCCTGGTCAGTCACGTCAACTTTTTCTGTGGATGCCGTTTGCCCTGAAAGCTGCTCACTCTTCGCCTCGGGTTTGGGCAATGGTGCCGGGGCGCATGGATCGGCTGGAACCGCTGGCGCTGGATCGGGCTGCGGTGGATCGGCCTGCGCTTTCGTCTCCGGGCTCGATGCCATCATGGCGAGACAGGCAATCGCTCCGGCAATCAGAACATAAAAAAGTTTGTTCATTGGGTCTGCTACTTTCACGCTGCTTTTGCAACGGCTGAAGGGTAAGTGCTTGCTTGTGGGAAAATCGGTGATGCTGGGGACGTTGGCGGTGGAGGCGGCGGCTGAGCCGCCGCAACCCGATCGGTGCGGCGCTCTTGCTTGCCGGCGCGACGCTTCGCCCTTGTCGCGGTTGTGACCGTGACGCCAGCAGCGCCGCCAATCAAATATTTTCCGAGTTCGAAAAGGCCGGTGATGAACGGGGAGGGATTGCCGGTCGCGATCATCGTTGCCGCGCCCGTCGCAACAGGGACGGCGTGTTCGATGGTTCCGGAAAGAGTCGGCTGGGTCGTCGACGGTGAGGCGCTTTTGTTAACTGGGCTGCCCGCACAACCCGCCGACGCCACCAGTAGGCCGATCAAGATGACGAAAAACAAAAAAGAAAAAGCCAAGGCTTTCATAACGCGCTTTCGCGTGATGCCTCGGCTGAGAAGGCGGGGTTAAAATCTGGCCGTCAGGAACATCGGGAGCCTGACGGTTTTTTTCAAAACTACATGTTGACCTCTTTAAAACTGCTTCACATGCTGACTATGATCGATTGGCGCTGCGATCGACTTTAGCGTCACGTCGGATTTTTCAAAAAGAATCCTGCCGATCATGGTGGGTTGGAAGGGGCGGACTAATAAAAACTGCCCCTGTGGGAATTGCTTCACCTTTAAGATTTCCGGTTCCCCCAGCGCTTTTGCCATGGCGTCGGCGTCGGCATTTCGGAAGATCCACCACGTCTCTACTGAGTTGCGAATTTCAGGGGCTAACTGCATCCACCTTTGCGCCAGAAAATAAGAGACAAGCCCACACTGAGCCGCGCCCGTTCCCAAAAAAGAAAATCGAGGGTCATGCCGGTCGATCGCGTGTGAAGATTCGTCAATGAAGAGCGCCCACTTTTTTCGCGTGGCTACCAGTGCGGAGAGTTTCGCCAGGAACGTTTCGCCGTCTGCGGTTTGAAAGTCGCTCGGCCATTTGGAATGGAACGGATCAAGGACGGCGATGCCGATGCCCTGCGCCGCCAGCCGCCGCGCCAGTATCTTTGCGAGCGTCGTTTTTCCGCAGCGTGTTTTTCCGATCAGCGCGTGGTGTGGCATTTACGCCGCCCGTTTTTTTTCTTCTTCCGCCCCCACGTGGGTGGCGTAGTCTGAAACTTCGAAGTGAACCGTTTCACGCCGTCGCCGCCAACTCCAATTGCTTATGAAGTGGTAGCAGATCAGGACGGCACCCAAGCCCCAAAAAATACCAATCGCAATTACAGTCGAGATGACCGCCCAAAGCTTCCACGGAATTTCAATGTCAACGTCGGTGTTCATGCCGCCATCCGTTCCTGTGGTTCATCCACTGTAGCGTCTGACTCTTCAATCGCCGCGCGGCGCTTCTCGATCAGCTTGCCGACAAAACCGCCGTTGATTCCGCCGCTGAGAAATTTGGGAAGTGCGTAGGTGGCGATGGCCGCGATCAGCGCCCAGCCCGGTGGCAGATCGACCGTCCAGCCGGTGGCGATCATGTAACGTTCGAGCGAGCCGACGACGTCGTCATGTTCGGCGGGTGACGGCTTCCACTCATCGCCAAAGGCAACTTGCGCGAAGCTGAAGAATCGAGTTCCCCACGTCTCTGCAATGGCGCGGTGGTTGATCGGTCTGGGGCCGTCGGGCGCGATGCCAGGACTGTCGACGGCACGAAGCGCCTCAGCGGGGGATTGACCGCCATCATTGACGCTGCGCCGTTTGGCCCAAGTGCCCCGCGCTGTGATGCGAGGTGGTGAAGCATGCAAAGCAGGATCATGCGGCGCTCCGGTTCTGTCTGTGACCGCTGCGCCGCCAGCAACTGCCGGCGTGTCACACGTCGCGCCTCCCGAAATGACGCCGCTGACGATCTGCGGCGCTTGCGCTGATGGGGCGGGGTGACTGTCTACAGCGTCATCGACAACATCGTTCAACGTGGTCATGCCGTCACTGTCGTCACGTCGACAGTCGCGCTTAACGTGCGCGCAAAAAAACGGCTTGATCCTCAGCCGATCAAGCCGTTGCAAATATCTAATCGGCCAACGGCTGGATCGGCTTAACGTTCATCGGCGGCGCGCTGCAGTCGACTGTGGCCGTGTAGGCGCGCGCCCGTTACTGGCCAGCGCCGTCGTATACGGTCTGAGGTCGATAACTGCCTCGCGCAGTGACGCCAGCGCCGCCTGCGCCCCTGGACAGTCACGACAGGCGTACAGCACTTCGTTGGCCCGCGCCATCAGGTGGAGCGTCTGGCGCAACAGCACATGCTCGGTGACCCCGTTTGCATCCATGCCGGAAAACACTAGCGTTTTAACGCTCCGCTGGGTAACATCCCGCGCAGCCGTGCCAGTTCCTGAGCAGCTCTGTCACGGTCGCAATAAGGCATCTGGGCCGCGCCGCTGGAAATTCTTGTCCGGGCGCGGCCCGAGCTTTTTTTTACACCACCAGTTGACACGGTTGGCGCGCGACCCCAATATATACCCATGAGCCGGTTTTGGGTGTTGCTGGCAAACTCGTCAACGGCAGAAGCGCCGGTCTTTCTTTGCGACCGCCGCCGCTTCCCGCTCGAATCGCCACTTACAACCGAAATCGACCGCGCGTGGCAGTGGCATGGCCGCTGGTCGATCTACGATTTTCTTGATCGAAACCCCACCGCGCGCGAGAGGTTTACGCAAGCCCGCGTTGAGGGTGCCAGGATCATCCCGTTGATCTGGAAACATCGCCGCCCGCGGACAGTCACACGTCGCCCGCCCCAGCCGGTGGAAAAATGATGCCTGATGCCTCCAAAGCTGCTCATCTGCTTGCCGACGCCAGTCCGCTGGCACCGAAGCAGCAGTACAACCTTGACCACAAAGTTGGGTTTGAACAGGGTGGGCTTCACGTCGACGCCGAAGGAAACTTGTCCCTCAAAAAGAACTTTGATCCGACGCAACAACCCGGCGCTTCGGTGCCGTTGGTTGAATCGAACGGGCATGGCCTCGAAGTCAGCGCCGGTCTGGTCGGCTTGTTGCTCGTGATCGTTTTCGTCCTCCGGCTGGGTCGCCGCAAGCCCGCCGCTGTGGTCGGTCGCTTTTGTGAACAATGCGGTTGCCCGTCGAAGGGTCATTTTTGCTCCCGGTGTGGATCGCCAGTTTAGGAAAGAGGTTCAGGATGAACGCCACGCTTCCGAGTGCCCGTGTAATGTCCTCCCGTGCTTCAGGCGCTCGCCTGAAACGGTTCGAGGCGAAGTTCGCCATCGAAGCCGCCGCCGCGTCAGCGGTTGCGCCGTTGCCAGCGTTGACCCCTTCGATGCCGCCTGTGGAGTTGTTTTTATTTGGCCCTGTTTGTGAAGCACTCCCTACACTACAAGGGAGTGCCGATTCCCGAGACCCCCTTCAGCGTGTCAAAAACGTCGGTAGCTTGCTCCCTCCCGTCGCTGGTGAACGCCAGAAGCATAGGGTGCATCATTTGCGATTTACTTTTTCGCCTGGTCTGGGTTCGGTTGATGAAAAAACGGGTGAATGGATTCCGCCTGAAGGCAACTTACTGGATCAAGCCGCCGTCAGTCAGGCGATTGATGACGTGATGGGGTTGCTGTCGTCTCTTCTCCGCTGCCAGCCACAGCCCCGCCTCTTTGGTGGGCTGTGGAGTTACGAGGAAGGCGTTTCATGGCACGATTTCGAAGGGAGTGAACTTGGCGGCGTGTTCTGGACAAAGGGCCGCGCTGAAGCGTGTGTTGATCTTCGCGGCGGCGGGTGCGATCGGATCGGCATTGAGCGACAGATGGAATTTATCCGCTCGATGCTGGCGATGGGCGCTAAGTGCCGTCGTGTCGACACCGCTTGGGATGACTTCGTTCGCGTTGCGTCGATGGAACAAATTCACGCTGCATGCGAGGTAAAAAATCATTCGATGTATCGCGCTTATAAGCCGGTGCGTGACTATCGGGACGTAGTGCCGCCGACTGCTGAAAATCCCACGCCGACGCGCGAATTGAGGGAAGACATGGTGACACTGGGCCTGCGTGGGAACTGGGGAAGTGGCCGTTATGTCCGCATTTACGATAAGTTTTTGGAAACCGACAAAGACCCTGAGTGGGACTGCATCCGCTACGAAGTCGAGAACACTGATGAAGTCGCGGAAGAGGCAATTAAAAAACTGGCTGAGTGCAAAAATGCAGTCGAATTTCAAACGTGCATCGGTGGGCTCGTCGGTGGCAGTTTGAACTTTTTGGAGCGTTGGAAAAATGGGAAGTACGAAAAAAATCTGGATCGCTGCAAGCCGCTGGCGTGGTGGACTGCGGTGCTTTCAAAGATGGCCGCTGCCGGTGCGATCGTGCTTAACATCTCCGCCGATTATGGGACGGGGCCGCTGAGCAGGGGGCTAAAGTTCTGTTTCAAGCAATTCGGCAAAACGCTGGCCATGGGCGATCAGGTTTTTGCAAAAGCGGGAATCGACTTTTTTAAAGTGCTGCGCGCCGTCTTCGACAAGGCGGCGGAAAAAATAAATCCAGATGAGGAAGGAAAGCGCGATCTCTCGTTGAGGTTGCCTGAACTGATGGGTTTTGCATAGCGCTGATGCGCGCTGAAAGGCTGCTCTCAAATGTTAAACAGTGAACAGATTCACATGGAGTTGGACGCCGTGAAGCAATGGCGTGTCACAGTCGGCCGCGCATCGTGCGTGCGCGTCGATCAGGTGTTTGATCCTGAAACGCTGTCGATGAAGGACGATCGCCATGGCCTGGCTATCTTCGTCGGCTGCGACTACGGCAAAGAACAGGCACGGTCGCAGTATCGATCGATCCTGCCAAAACTGCGCGCAAAGAGCCGCGAAGACATGGGGGCGATCTATACGCTTGATTTGCTGCGCGTGCATTGGTGTAAGCCGTTGAACGGTGATGTGCCGTTCGAAGTGTCGAAGCTGGTCTACCGCGCGACGGTGATTGACGGCATGGTCGCAAACGACGACTCGGCGCGCCTCAATCTGCTGGCGTCGGTCGGTGTGTACTACACGGTCGGGGGTGAACAATGAAGCGCCGCCGCAAAATCTATAAGCCGATCCGCCGCAAAATCGTTCTGAGCGTCGGCGGTCGCATCGTCAAAACCGTGCGCAGTTACATTTCTCTCCCGCAAGCCGTCAAAGAGGTCGGGCAGGATCGATTCTTTACGCTGGGTGACAACACGAAGCTGCGCCGACGAATGGCCAATGTGACCGTTCTCATTGAATACGTCGTCACGGATGATCTGACGCGCGGCGGTGTGCCCTACGTCGAAACTGTCGACTCAAATCTCAACGCCGCAAAGCTGGTGATTCGCGCGGGGGTGCCAGTATGAGAAAACGCATCCTCTTCATCGTGCCCACAGAAACCGGCCGCTGGGAAGTGTCGGTGTTGATTACATGGGAACAATCGATCGCTGATGAGGGCAAAATTTTGGGTGCCGATGGCGACGAAGTCCCAACCGCTAGAATCAGCGTGCGCCATGTTGCGCCCGATCAGTTCGAAAACTTTTTCCCGGCCCAGACAGAAAAATCCGTCAGTGGCGCTATGACCGCCGCCATGATTGAAATCCGCCAGCACGTTGCCGCGCTGAAGGGAGGCAAGCCGTGACTCACCAGGTGGTTCTAAGTTTGTTCCCGGGCATCGGCCTGCTCGATCGCGCTTTTGAAGCGGAGGGATTTTGCGTGGTGCGCGGGCCCGATCTTCTGTGGGGTGGCGACATCCGGAAATTCCACGCCCCCCCTCTTGTCTTTGATGGTGTGATCGGTGGCCCGCCCTGCCCGGACTTTTCAAAACTGCGGCGCTCCCCCCCTACCGGCTACGGGCGCGAGATGATCGAAGAATATTTCCGCGTCGTCAGGGACTGCCAGCCGCGCTGGTGGTTGCTGGAAAACGTGCCAGGCGTGCCGACGATTAATTTTCTCGGTGTGCCAGCGCAGCGCATCGACGTTCGAGGAACCGAAGTCGGATTGCGACAGCGCCGCTTGCGTCACTTTCAATTTGCCAGCCGTGACCGGGCGCCTCTCATCGTTCGCCGCCGTGACACGCCGGCGGCGGTGGAGAGGGCTTGTGTCGCATCCGAAGGGCGCTTGTCCGGCGGCGCGAAAGAGGATCGCGGCGGTCGCTCCCGTCGCGGCTGGCGCGAATTCTGTGACTTAATGGGCTTCGAAGCGATCGACATGCCGGGGATGAGTGTCGAAGCCCGCTATCGTGCAGTAGGCAACGGCGTTCCGCTGCCGATGGGCCGATTGATCGCCGCTGCGATCCGTGACCATCCGGACAACTACGGCGATCGCCCGGTCACACTTTGCAAATGCGGCTGCGCCCGCGAGGTCGAAGGTAAACAGATTTTCGCGCTGGCCGCGTGTCGCAAAAGGATGGAGCGCCGCCGCCGCGCGTTTTCGCCGATGTTCGTCGATGTAGTGTGACTGACCTGGGTTGACCCTCACGAGCTCAGTCACGCCCCGCAAGCTCCACCTTGCGGGGATTTTTATTGCGCCGTCCCGGCCGGGACGCGAGGCGTTGAGTTTCTTTGTCACGCGTAAAAAGCACGATTCCCCGAAAAATCGAGGATCCACCAGCTGATGCCGGCGGAATGCTGAATTGAGTTCCTTTGCCGTGACCGTTCGAGCGTGACCCAACCTGGTTCAGTCACGCCGGCACGGTCACACTCGCTGATACCAGATCGACCGAAGCCAGTTGGAAATCTGCTGGGTCGGGCCGTACGTCGGCGGGTGATACTCTGAAGGGTAGGCGCTGATGGGATGATGCGTGGGGTCGGGCGCGTCAACGTATTGCTGGCCTGCGCCGCGTGGCAGTGCGACCGCCAGCGGGTTGTACCATGGATGCGCGTTGCCGGTGCGAATCGTCGCTGAGCGTTGAAGATCAAGCCGTGTGCCGCGTGGATGAATGGTGCTCATGGTATGTTGCCCGATCCGAGTGTGAGGAAATAGCCCGTCGCCCATGGAACGCTGCCGCCGACTGAGTTGAAGGCCCACGCGTCCCCGCTGTGCGGCGTCGCCGCGAAAACAAAGTTGATGCGCGTCGCGGTTAGCTGGCTGGCGAAAGTGAAGCCGATGCCGTTGACCGTAACTTCCGATCCGACTCCGCTGAGATAGG
>Ga0207649_10001773_pt1 | contig 12357 bp, 17 predicted proteins | sample KBSC43metaG_FD_184317 | JGI IMG/M metagenome (GOLD analysis project Ga0207649, IMG submission 184317) | Corn rhizosphere microbial communities from Kellogg Biological Station, Michigan, USA - KBS C4-3 metaG (SPAdes) (version 2) | ecosystem: Host-associated > Plants > Roots > Rhizosphere > Soil ... | reverse complement strand
GAGACAATCCGGCAGATTGTTCCGGGATTGACCCATGGCCCTCGCGCTCACCGCCGGCAAGCGCCGCCCCGCGCCCTATCTTGCGCCCGGCGGCCTCTCGGTCGTGCTTTGGCGGCGGATCGAGGAAGCGGAATCCGTCTGGCAGGCTCTGGCCTCGACGGTGGAGTCGCCCGGGCAGGATTTCGGCTTCATCAAGCTCTGGATCGAAACACAGGGGATCGATGAGGACGACTGCGTCTTCGTCGCGGCGTTCGACGACAACGCACCGGTCGCCCTCATGCCGTTGTGGCGGCATCGGCAGGCGGGTGTTCGTGTGTTGGGTTGGTTCCCCGGTTCGCATGTGGGGTGCAACGCGCCGCTGGTGGATGCCGCGCGACTGGCGGAAATGACACCTGCCGCACGACGGAAGCTCTGGGCCCGGATGCTGAGCATCGTTTCGAGTGCTGACGTTGTGTCGCTGCGTTCGGTACCGAAGCTGGAGGTGAATGGCGTCGACGTCTTCGCCGAGCTCGGACGGATGGTGGAGACCGATATGGTCCACCGCGCGTCCTTCGTGAGCTTCGAGGACGCGGACCGCGTCCAGCGCAACAAATCGCGCCGCAAGCATGATCGTCAGCAGGGCGAGCGGTTGGCGGCGATGGGGCAGCTCGAATTCAACGAACTCGACAACGGACCCGACGCAGAAAAAATCCTCGAGGTGATGTTCCGCCAGCGCGCGGCACGCTTCCGCGAGATGGGAGTGGCCGATCCGTTCGCGGATCTCACCATACGCTCGTTCTACCGCGCCACAGCGCGGGCGGGGTCAGGTGTCGCGGTCAAGCTTCATGTGCTCAAGCTCAAGGGCGATGTCGTGGCCGTTCGCTACAACATCGTGCATGGCGATCGCCTGTTCTGCCTGATCTCGTCGATGGCCGAGGAACCGGCCTTGCGCCCTGGCTCGCCGGGCAAGCAATGCCTGCTGCGCGTGATGCAGACCGTGTTCGCCGAAGGCTATCGGGTCTTCGACATGGGTGAGGGGCTGACGGACGAGAAGCGCCATTGGTGCAATGTGCAGGTCCCGGTGCGGCACCATTATGTGCCGATCACCACGCTTGGCGCGGTGGCGGCCGCGGCGCAGCGGGGCACGCATGCGGTGAAGGCGCAGATCAAGGCCAATCCGAAGCTGCTGGCGATGGCAAAGCGTCTGCGGGGCGCGGTGAACGGCGCGCGTGAGGACGGGGCCTCGAGCCAAGCCGCCGAGGACTGAGATCGAACTCTGGCGCGCCCGCCGCGCCTTGTGGCACTCTGGGAGCAACGTCTCAGCGCAGACGATCAGCCCAGAGGAATCCAAATGGCGACAACCACAAAAGCGAAACGCCCGGCGAAGTCGGCGGACAAGGTGTTTTCGGCCGATGAGAAGGCCGCGATGCGCGATGCCGCGCGCGAGGCCAAGCGCGGCAAGGATTTCGACGGCGAGGCCGAGTGCGCCGCCGCGATCGCCAAGATGCCCGACGAGGATCGAAAGCTCGCCGAGCGCGTCCACGCCATCGTCAAGAAGGCCGCGCCCGAGCTCGAGGCCAAGACCTGGTACGGCATGCCGGCCTACGCCAAGGACGGCCAGACCATCTGCTTTTTCCAGAACGGCTCGAAGTTCAAATATCGCTACGCCACGCTCGGTTTCTCGGACAAGGCCAAGCTCGACGACGGCAATATGTGGCCCAATGCGTACGCGCTGACCAAGATCACCCCGGCCGATGAAGCCAAGATCGCGGCGCTGGTCAAGAAGGCCGTGAGCTAACCCGGGGCCTGATCGCTATATCAGCTTCAGTCCCTTCATCGAGGCATGGCCGGATTTGCCGATGATGATGTGATCGTGCACGGCGACGCCGAGGGGCTTGGCGACGTCGATGATCTGGCGGGTCATCTGGACGTCGGCGGTCGAGGGTGAGGGGTCGCCCGAGGGGTGGTTGTGGACGAGGATCAGCGCGGTCGCGCTGAGCTCGAGCGTGCGCTTGATCACCTCGCGCGGGTAGACCGGCGTGTGGTCCACGGTGCCGCGCTGCTGCACCTCGTCGGCGATCAGCCGATTTTTCTTGTCGAGAAAGAGGATGCGGAACTGCTCGATGTCCTCGAAGGCCATCGCCGCCCGGCAATAGTCGATCAGCGACGACCATGAGCTGAGGATCGGTTGTTCGCGGTCGACTTTGTCGTGGGCGTAACGCTGCGCGGCGGCCTGGATAATCTTGAGATTGGTGACGCTGATCTCGCCGAAATCCTGGAACTCGACCAGACGCTCGCGCGGTGCTGCGAGCACGCCCGAGAACGACCCGAAGCGCTTGAGCAGCAGCTTGGCCAGAGCCTTCGTGTCGCGCCGCGGGATGCATAGATGCAGCGCGGCCTCGAGCAACTCGGCATCGGTGAATGCTTCGCCGCCGACCTTGCTGAAGCGTTCGCGCACCCGCTCCCGGTGGCCCGCCCGCAAATCGACCTGATTAGCCTCGGCCAGCCCGTCGACGGACGGTTTGGCCGGCTTGCTCACTCGGCCTGCTCGCCTGGATGCAGCGGATTGAAGAGGCCACGGGGCGAAGCGGTGAAGATCTCGTGCCCGGTCTCGGTGATGCCGATGGAATGCTCGGCTTGTGCCGAAAGGGTCCGGTCGCGGGTCACGGCCGTCCAGCCGTCGCTGAGGATTTTGACGTGCGGGCGGCCCAGATTGATCATCGGTTCGATGGTGAAGATCATCCCGGGCTTGAGCTCGATGCCCGTCCCAGGAGCCCGGAAATGGGCGATGTTGGGCTCGTCGTGAAAGAGCTGGCCGACGCCGTGGCCGACGAAGTCGCGGACGACGCTGGTGCGCTCCGCTTCGGCATGAGCCTGGATGGCGGCGCCGATATCCTCAGTAGTGTTACCCGGCTTGGCGGCTGCGATACCGGCATAGAGCGACTCATAGGTCACCTCGATCAGCCGCTCGGCCTTTCGCGAGATTTCGCCGACCGCATACATGCGCGAGCTGTCGCCGTACCAGCCGTCGACGATGAGCGTGAGGTCGATATTGACGATGTCGCCTTCGCGCAGCGGGCGCTCTTCGGGAATGCCGTGGCAGACGACGTGGTTGATCGAGGTACAGACCGAATGCCGGTAGCCCTTGTAAAAGAGCGTCGCCGGGATGGCGCCGTGGTCCATGGAGAATTCATAGGCCATGCGGTCGAGCGCCAGGGTCGTGACGCCCGGTTTGACGTGATCGACCAAGAGGTCGAGCGCCTCGGCGGTCAGCCGTCCGGCCTTGCGCATGCCGGCAAATCCGGCTTCGCCGTGAATCGGGATGACACCGGAGGTGCGGCGGGTCTTGGTTTCGGCGTCGACGTAAGTGATCATCGGGAAAACTCGTTCAAAGCCGAGAGATAATCGCTCGCGGCGGCTTTTGAAAGACGTCTGGCCCGCCTGTGCCCGGCGCCTTGAGCCAGATTGACGGCGGGCCGCCACCGCGCCATTGCTGGAGTTTGTCCCGCCCGGCACCGTCCATGCCCCAAGCCAATCCCACCGCAGCCCTGATCGTCATCGGGGACGAAATCCTCAGTGGCCGCACCAAGGATGTGAACATCGGCACCGTCGCCGATTTCTGTACGGACCTCGCCATTGACCTGATGGAAGTGCGGGTCGTGGCCGACATCGAGGACGACATCGTGGCGGCGGTGAACGCGCTCCGGGCGCGGTACACCTATGTCTTTACCACCGGCGGCATTGGGCCGACGCATGACGACATCACCGCCGATGCGATCGCCAAGGCCTTCGGGGTTGGGCTTCCCATCCATGCCGAAGCACGGCGCATGCTGGAGGAGCGCTGGAAGGATCGCGGTATCGAGCCCAACGAAGCGCGACTGCGCATGGCGCGCATCCCCGAAGGTGGCAGCCTGATCGTCAATTCGGTCAGCGCCGCGCCTGGGTTCAAGATCGGCAATGTGCATGTAATGGCCGGCGTACCGGTGATCATGCGGGCAATGCTGGAGTCGATAGCGCCGACGCTCCAGGGCGGGCGCAAGGTGCATTCGCTGACGGTGAAGTCGCGGGTGGGCGAGGGCAATATCGGCGGGCCGCTGGCGGCGCTTCAGGAGCAATTTCCCGACGTTAAGATGGGCAGCTATCCGCGCATGGGCGATGGCACGGTGATGACTGAGTTGGTGCTGCGCTCGTCGGATGAGGCGCGCCTCACGGACGCGGCGCGGGCCGTTTACGAAATGGTGGCCGCCGAGCACGCGAAGGCCGGCCTGCCGGCGCCTGATCCCTATTGAGCCGGCGGAGCCGGGCAGGAGGTTGAAATGACCGAGCAACAAGTCCGCAACAAGAGCTTTCCGGTGACTTGGGACCAGTTCCATCGCGACAGCCGCGCACTGGCCTGGCGGCTGCAGAGCGAGGGGCCATTCGAGGCCTGCATCGCGATTACGCGCGGCGGCCTCGTGCCGGCCGCGATCGTGTCGCGCGAGCTCAATATCCGGGTGGTCGAGAGTGTTTCGGTCAAGAGCTACGACCACCAGTCGCAGAGCATTCCGAAAGTCACTAAGCCGATCTCGCCCGATCTCATCGCCGCCGCCAAGGCCGGCAAGAAGATGCTGATAGTCGACGATTTGGTCGATACCGGCGCGACCGCCCGCGTCGTCCGCGAAATGTTGCCGGGCGCGCATTTTGCCACCGTCTACGCCAAGCCCAAAGGGCGCGAGATGGTCGACACCTTCATCACCGAAGTCAGCCAGGACACCTGGATCTTCTTCCCGTGGGACCTCGATTTCACCTATGTCGCGCCGATTTCGGGCGGCACGGACTGATGGACCTCAGACCCTGATCCACTCAGGCGGGAGGCGGGCATCCATGTCGAGCTCGCGCTCATAGTCCGGGCCGAACCAGGTCTTGGGCGCGACGACGATCTTGTCGTGGGCCGTACCCAGCCACGCTGCCCACCAGCTGAACGATGAGTTCGCGATGATTTGGTGACGGCAGAGCGACATGACCCGCAAGGTCTCGAGATTGTCGAGGCCATCTACCGGTGTGACGTCCGGCCAATCTGCCAAGAGGGCAGTTGCGTCTGCGAGGTCGTCCGAAAACAGGAAATAGCGAGGCTTCAGTCCGCGAGCCTCGAGCAGTGCCCGCGCCGCGTCGTAGTGATCCCGGCCGAGAAGCGTCGCAATGGTGGGGGCCTCGCGGTAGTCGCCCCTGCGGACATGGACCATGACCGGGCATTCGGCGGCGAGGATTGCATGCTCGACTGGAGCCGTGCGTGTGGTGGCGAGGCGCGTGGTGTCGAAGGCGGCGCGAACTTCGGTCTCGTATCCCGCAAAATAGCGCCAACTCTGGAAGAAGCCGCGGATGTAGCAGGGCAGGGAAAGATTGAAATAGCCGGGCTCGAAGTCGTTTTCCTCGGCGAGACGCTCGGGCCCCGGCTGCCATCGGCCGCCTGTCAGTTGCCGAGCCAGCCGTTCGAGCTTCCACCAGGTCGGCGTGTATTCGGGAAGTGCAATGCCAAAGGCACCCAGCTGCATGGGCCGCGATCCGTGCTGGCTGTAGGAGCGGAGGTCAAACCGCAGGGTGCCGCCGAGGCGCGTCGCCAAGGCCAGCGCTGCGGCATATGCGAACATCTGGTTTCCGAAGCCCCCGGATATTTTCACCGCTACAAAGTTTTGGTTCGCCATCGTTTACGCAGCGGGTCCAGTGGCCGGGGCAATTGTATCGTGGTGCGGGCGGTGGGACTTGAACCCACACGGCTTACAGCCCCGGGATTTTAAGTCCCGTATGTCTACCATTCCATCACGCCCGCGCGGCGCGAGGTTGATGTCACAAATGATCCCGATCGCCTAGGGTGCGAGGCGGAGGACCGTGAATGCTGATCAAACTCGAGGTGCTGGAGGCAATAAAGCGCGGCGAGATCACGTTGCAGTTCCGCCGCTGGACCCGACCGACGGTCAAAGCGGGCGGCACGCTCAAGACGAGGATCGGGCTGCTGAAGATCGGTGACGTTCGCGACATGCGGCCCGAGGACGTGAGCGAGGTGGATGCGCGGAGGGCCGGGTTCATCGACCTTTCGGATTTCGGCAAATGGCTCGGAACCATGAAACAGGGGCCGCTGTTCCAGCGCATCGAAGTGAGCTATCTGGGCGAGTTGCCCGACGCGTAGAGGGGAAGTTTATGCGCCGACTGCTGATTGTTGTCGCGCTGGCGCTGGTGCCGGCCAACGCCTTTGCCGGCGGCTGGACGGCCCAGATGCAGGACGACGAGGGCGGCCAGGTGATGGTCGCGTCGGTGACGGGCGATCCCAATGGCAACCTCACGCCCACACTCGAGGTCGAGTGCGCCGGAACGCAAGGGGTAATGCTCCGCTACCTGGCCTCGACCGAGCAGGGAACGCCGGGCGACAAGGTAAGCTTCCTGTTCGAGAACGAGAGCAAGCAGGTGACGCTCGAGATGGCCTACGAGGATATGGATGGTGCCTTTGCCGCCTATTTCCCCAAGGACGCCGATATCATCGCGCTGCTCGAGAACGGGCCCGACGTGACCATCTCGGACTTGTCGGGCAATTATCCGGCCGAGGCGTTCTCGCTCCTGGCCTCGACCAAGGCGATCACCAAAGTCCTCAAGGACTGTAAGAGTTAGTCCCGCGCGAGCGGCAGGCTGACCAGCACTTCGAGCCCGCCGATCGAGGCGCGGCCGAATTGAATGCTTCCGCCGTTCAGCGCCGCGATTTCGTGCGCGATGGCAACGCCGAGGCCCGAGCCCTTGGAGGTTTCGTCGAGCCGCTGGCCGCGCTGGCCGATGCGCGTGATGTCCTCGGCGCTGAGTCCGGGTCCGTCGTCCGCGATCCGGAGCAGCGCCGTCCCATCTTCGCGCTTTGCTTCGACGTCGACCCGCGAGCGCGCCCATTTGGCTGCGTTCTCCGTCAGCGCTCCAACGAGCTCGATGAGATCGCGCGGCTCGATGTCGACCAGAAAGGGCTCGAGATGCGTCTCGATCGTGAGGTGCTCGCCTTCGGGCGTTCTGCGGATCACAGCCAGAGTACGGGACACGGCATCCTCGAGATTGGCAGAGAATTCGTGCGTGCGCGGGCGAAGGCGGAGCCGCGACAGCCGCAATTGGTAGTCGATACGCTCCGCCATCTCCGAGGCGAGAACGTCGAGATTTCTCGCCGAGGCGTCATTGCCGCTGTTCCGCAAATCCGCGGCGATCGTGCCCAACACAGCGAGCGGTGTTTTGAGCCCGTGTGCCAGGTCCGAGGCGCGCTCCTGCGCGAAGCGCACGGACTGCTCCTGGGCCGCAAGGAGCTCGTTCACCTCAGACACCAGGCCCTGGACCTCCGCCGGGTAGTCCGTAGGAAGGCGGTCCCGGCGCCCTTTGCGCACGGCCTCGATGCCGGCCCGCAGAGCGTCGAGCGGACCGAGACCAAGCCGGACCTGGAGAAGGGCCGCAGCCGCCAGCACGAGCCCGACAATGATCAGCGCGAGCGTCAGCTGCAGCCCAAAGCGCGCAATGGATTCATTGAGTGGCGCACGGTTCTCGGCGAGGATCACGCGATAGCTGTGCTCGTCGTCGAAGCGCACGGTGCGGATGAGCGCCAGCAGCGACTGGCCGTCGGGCCCCCCGAGCGTGACGAAATTCTCGCGGCCGTCCACGAGTGCTTGCGGCGGGGCGAGTGTGAAGTCGAACAGCGAGCGCGAGCGCCCCAATTCGTGGGTCGCGAGATTTTCGATCTGCCAGTAGATGCCGCTGTCGGGGCTGTCGTAGCGCGGATCGGGCAGGGCGCCTTCGAGAGCCGGTGGACTAGAGGCCGGATCGAGCAGGGCCACGACGCGACTGAGGCTCGCCCTCAATCCCAGCCGGGCATTGGCCTCGATATTGTCGACGAACAGATAGACGATCGCGAGTCCGGCGAGGATCAGCGCGGCCGCGATCCACAGCGCCGCGCCGGCGAGCAGGCGCAGGCGCAGCGAACGGGCCATCAGGGGCCGTCCCGGTCGATGATGTAGCCAAAGCCGCGGCGAGTCTTGATGATGTCGGCGCCCAGACGCCGCCGTACCCGGCCGACGAGGACTTCGATCGAATTGGAGTCGCGCTCGTAGTCCTGCGCGTAGATGTGCTCGGTGAGCTCGAGCTGCGACACCACGCGGCCACGCTGGTGCGCTAGATAGGCAAAGAGGCGGTATTCCTGTGGCGTCAGGCTCAGGGGGATGCCCTGCCGGGTGACCTGCATGGTGCGGGTATCGAGAACCAGGTCGGCGATTTCGATGCGCGAGGAGGCAAGTCCGCTGGTGCGCCGGATGATCGCGCGGATGCGCGCCACCACCTCCTCGACCCGGAAAGGCTTGACCACATAGTCATCGGCGCCGGTTTCGATACCCTCGACGCGCTCGTCCCATTGCCCGCGCGCGGTGAGGATCAGGACCGGCACGGTCCGGCCCGCTTTGCGCCAGCGCTTGAGGACCGTGAGCCCGTCGAGGGAAGGGAGGCCGAGATCGAGGATTACGGCATCGAAGGCTTCGGTCTCGCCAAGGTGCCAGATGTCCTCGCCATCATGCGACTGCACGGCGACGAAGCCTGCCGCCGTCAGCGCGGTCGCGAGCGGTGCCGCGATCCGGCGATCGTCCTCGCCGACGAGAATGCGCATGTCTACCTGGTCTGAACCTGCACTCCGGACCGAGCATAGAAGTAGAGTTCCCTGACGTCACCGGTCGTGGCCAGAACCTTGAGATCATACAGGAGAAAATTTCTGTAGCCGATGAGCTTGGCGTCGATCACCTGACCGGTGGTGACCGCGCGGGCCTTGGCGAGGATCACGTCGAGGGGCAAGGCGCGCTGCGCATGCACAGCATCGACCGAGGCCTGCTGGCTGAGCTCCACGACATCGGTGGAACTGCCCAATCCCCCGGTCCCATTCGTGCCGGAGGTGCCGCCGCCGACTGGCGGAACCGCGCCGGTGCCGATGGAGACACCGCCGCTGCCAATCGAGACACCAGTGCCCCCGACGGAAACGCCGACGCCAGTCGATCCGCCAATGTTGACGTTGATGCCGCCCAAATGGATGCCGAGCCCCTGAGCCCAGGCGGGCAGGGCTGCGAAGGCGGCCAGGGCGGCCGCCAAGCCAAAAAAGCGTCTCATCGGGCGGATGCTAGCGTGCAAAGGCTGACAGCAAGCTGACAGCACCAGGACCCACAATGTCAGCCGGCGGGGCCTAACGTGTCCTGGCTTTCGATTCTGCGGGCAAGCACCCCCGCCGGGTCGACACCGCGCCGCCGCAGTGCCCCCCACTCAAGGCGTGTCCGCGGTGTTCAAGCATTGACGCCTTTGCGCCGGCTAAGTTGACGCACGGCCGGCCGGAGGTGGCCTCCAGCTGACTTAGCCCAGACCCTGGGGCAGTCAGAAGATGCGCGGCCTCTCCTGGGCCGCGCATCTTTTTTTGGGCCACGCCCTGTTGACCCTGACGCGGCGTCAGGGACTATCGAATTTCCGCGGAGGCGCGGATGACGAAAATGTTGACGGTCAGTGAGGTGGCAAAACTCTCGGGTGTGTCGGTCCGGGCGTTGCACCATTACGACCGGATCGGCCTGCTCAAGCCCGCGTCGATCGGCACGAACCGCTACCGCTATTATGGCCGGGACGAGCTCCTGCGACTGCAACAGATCCTGCTGCACCGCGAGCTGGGCATCCCCCTCGACGACATCGGCGCGATCCTCGATGCGCCGGGGTTCGACCGGCTCGCGGCGCTTCGCTCGCAACGGGAGCGATTGGCCGGGCAGGCGGAACGCTACGCCGAACTGGTGCGAACGATCGACCGCACGATCGCCTCGCTCAACGGAGAAGCGACTATGGAAAATGCAGACCTGTACCAGGGCATGGCCCCTGAAAAGCACGCCGAATACGAGGCCTGGCTCATCGAAGCTTTTGGCGGCGACATGCCGGAACGCATCGCTGCGAGCAAGCGCGCTTACGCCGAATTGACCGATGCCGAGAAGGCCGCGCGGATGGACGAGTTGCGGCAGATCGAAACGGCTTGGGCCGAGGCGATGAAGAATGGCATTCCACCAGAAAGCCGTAGCCTCGATCCGCTGCTGGCGCGCCACCGCGCGTGGGTCGCGACAATGTGGGACAAACCATGTCCACCGGGCGCCTATCACGGGCTGGCGGACTTGCATCTGGGCCATCCGGATTTTATCGCACGCCATGAGGCGATCGCGCCGGGTTTTTCGGACTATCACGGAAGATCGATGAAGGCCTATGCCCGCCGCCTCGAGGTGTCCCTGCCGTAACCATTTGGCCATGTGAGGATTTTCAGTTGGCAGCGGAACTCCAGGCCGGCCCCCGCCGTTTATCCCCTGACGACAAGATCAGGAGCTTCCCATGCACAAGGATGAAGTCGAAGGCGCCGGCAAGCAGGCCCGCGGAGCAATCAAGGACGCGGCCGGCAAGATGACCGGCGACGCCAAGCTCCAGGCCGACGGCAAGCTGGACAAGGCGGAAGGCAAGATTCAGTCGCAAGTGGGCAAGGTAAAAGAATCCGCCCGCGACGCGCTGAAGCACTGAGCTCACGCACTCAGTGACGACAAGAGGCCGCCCTTCGGGGCGGCCTTCTTATTTCGGAAGTAGAGCCGAGAGCTCTGCGGTCACTCTTTTCCACGCGGCCGAGGGGAGCCTCCCAAGAAGTGACGCGGCGGATGCCTCAATCGTCGCTATCTTTGCCGTGCGCACGATGGAAGCTATCGGCAAGCCGGTGCCTGCACTCGCGCCGATCGCCACATCGCCGGGCCAGCCAGCATTTTCAGCCGCCGTTATCATCAGTACCCAAATCAAGGATCCATATGGACCGGCCGGAGTCGAAACGACAAGCGCAGGTCGGTAGTGTTGTCGATCCTTGTCCACGTAAGGAAATGGTACCCGGACGATCGAGCCGACCTCAAAGATTGGCATATCCCTTTCGGTCCGCCTCGCTAGACCACTCTTCGAACAGCGTGAAAGGATCGGCGCCGACCAACGCCTCGGCCCGTCCTAATACCACGCGATCACCCCTGATTTCGTAGGTGAGTTCGTCTCCGACCGCGAGCTTCAAAGCTGTTCTGACCGGCTGGGGCACCGTGGTCTGCCCTTTGGATGTGATCTTGCTGGTAATCATCCTACCTCGCTTCGACGGATGTAAGGAAATTCCTTCCTTCACGCAAGCGGGTGAAGGAAGAGAATTCGGACGCCGAACGCCAACAGCCAGATAGACCAGACCACGTAGGCGATGGCGTTGATGAGGCCGGCCCATTTGACGTTGGCTTCTTCGAGCACGCCGATCAGGATGCCGATGGCGGCGACGATACCGAGGCCGGCGAGCCAGGCGCTCACCAGATGCGTCTGGATGATCGCGACACAGATGAGGATCGTCCATGCGGCCGTCAGCAGATAGCCGAGGTGCTCCCCGATGCCGCCGCCGACGAAGCGGTGGAAGGCCTCGAACACCACCTCCGTCGCATCCTTGTGGGCCGGCGTAGCATCCTTGTCGGTCCAGGCGCGCGCCAGAACCGGCACGAGGAAGGACCAGCGCAGCAGCCCCATCGTCTGGGCCACGCCGGCGAGGACGCCGATGACCGTCGCCGCGCCGAGATACCACGGCGGCTCGCGGAACAATTGCTGCACGAGAACCGGCAGCGGGACGAACACCAGCGCCGTAAAGGCGAAGGCGTACCAGATCGCGCGGAGGCGGGCGCCGCCCGCGGCGAATTTCTCGAGGACCTCGCCCGTGGGCTTCCTGAGGATCGCCGGATAGCTGAACGAACGCTGCAGCGCAAAGAACAGCGCGTTGAATGCCAGCGGTACGGCGATGAGCAAAATACCTGTCACGATCGTCACGAGAAGTCCTCCAGCCCTGCGGTGAAGATAGGGGCACGGGGGCACTTGGCAATCCCCGCCGCGAAACTAGGATGCGGCATGCTCGCCAATCTGCTCACCGGTATCGTTGCCGCCATCCACGTCTATATCGTGGTCCTCGAGATGGTCCTGTGGACCAGGCCGGCCGGACGCCGCGCCTTCGGGATGACGCCCGAATTTGCGCTGAGCACGCGCGTTCTGGCCGCCAACCAGGGACTCTATAACGGCTTTCTCGCCGCGGGACTGATCTGGGGCATCTGGCTTCGCGACGCGGGCGATCCGGTGAAGATCTTCTTTCTCGTCTGCGTTGCGATCGCCGGCATCTTCGGCGCGGCGACGGCAAGCCGACGGATCTTGTGCGTTCAGACGATTCCCGCGCTGATCGCACTCGCCGCGGTGATTTTCACCTAGTTGCCGACTGCCGCAAATTGTGATAGTGACTAACAAATGAAAGTCGCTATCACATGAGCCTGCGCGACGACAAGCGGCGCTGGACCA
>Ga0207649_10001771_pt1 | contig 12361 bp, 10 predicted proteins | sample KBSC43metaG_FD_184317 | JGI IMG/M metagenome (GOLD analysis project Ga0207649, IMG submission 184317) | Corn rhizosphere microbial communities from Kellogg Biological Station, Michigan, USA - KBS C4-3 metaG (SPAdes) (version 2) | ecosystem: Host-associated > Plants > Roots > Rhizosphere > Soil ... | reverse complement strand
GAGGGGAGGGGGAAGGTATGGCGGCGGGGTATAAGTGACGTAGCCGCTATCGAGAAAAATCAGCGGCTCGACATACAAGTGTTGAAGTGAACGGGGTGTCTGGTATTCGTCGCTCAATATCCCGTCGAATGCGCGTAATCCAGTTGTCGCCGACTGCCCACCCACCCACTTATACATACGCTTGGCCGGTTTGGAGGATAGCGATCGCAACGCAGCCGGGTCCATCCAGCCTCCCATGTCCAGCAAGATATCCAAATTCTGTTTGTGGAGGAAGGATGCCAATGCTTCGCTATCCATCGCAAAAACGTCGAACCACTCGTGCGCGATCGTTTGAAATTCCTGTGTCGCCCAGTCATGAAAGTTGCGGCGGTTGAAAATGATGAGGTCGACAGTAGCGGACAACTGCTTCAAGGCTCCGATACAGAAAAAGTAGACAGGAGAGCAGTGGAGCATAGGGGATATCAGCCCAACGCGTATACGTGAGGAGATATCGTGTCGTGTGATTTGGGCCGGGGTGTCTGCGGGGCTGCATGGCAAAACGAGATGTTTGTCGGCAAAAGTGCATATTGCTTTGGCCAGCTCTTCTGCCGGAATGTCGCGCTCGTAAAGTTGCGACATGAGGGTGGTCAGGGTCGCATCCCTGCCATGCACAGGATCACTGATAAATGATTGAACAAGGCGCTGCGATAACCAGGCATCTCCAAGCTCGTGGAGCGACATCGATGCCAGCTCGAGCCGGATTTCTGCATTTCCTGGATGACGTTTCAGTAGTGAGATAAGAATGACCATCGCTTCATCATGCTTGCCGATCTTGTTTAATGCCTTGGCCTTGAGAAGTTCGGATTGCCATAAGGTTTTATTCAGGATCAATGCAGCATTGCAATAGCTGATGGACTGGCGCGCATCGCCCATTCCAAGATGGCACAACGCCAGATTATGTTTTATCGCTGCATGATCAGGAAGGTACGGCTCAGCGTAGAGATAATGGTCAAGCGCCTCCTGCCAGCGATTGGTGCGCCGGCATGCATCTGCTTGCATCAAACGTTGAGAAAGCTCATCCGTTGGCATCATGCTCTTCTCTCACGCCTTACGATGGCATAAAAAGAAAATCTTGAAGCTTGTCTGCGGCTGATTAGTGCAGTTAAAAATTGATTTGTGAAGTATGTTTTCGGACTGGTCACCAACAGTCTTTGCACTATTTAATCCTCCTTGAATGATTGGGCGAAGCGATCGGACAGCGGTTTAAACAGGTAGCTAAGGAAAGTGCGTTCTCCGGTCTTGATGACAACATCAACCGGCATGCCGGGTTGCACTTTGTGTTTCCCTAAGAGTTGATATCCTTCTTTTGTGGTGGTGATTTGCGCCAAATAATATGGATGCGTCGAGTCCACTGTTCCAGTCGGCATGCGGTCGGTACCGACCATCTTCACCGTGCCGGGAATGACCGGTGTGGTATTTCGGTTGAACGCGGTGAAGCGCATATCGGCGTCGAGTCCGGTCTTGACCTTGTCGATCAAGTCCGGCGGAACTTGTGCTTCGACGATGAGATCTCCTCCGGCAGGAACGATCTCCATTAAAACGCTTCCGGCTTGAATCACGCCGCCTACTGTGTATATTTTCAGCCCTGTTACCGTGCCTGCGGTCGGTGCGCGCAGCTCCGTCAAACTCGAATCGAACTTGAGTGCTTCCACCTTGGTCCGCAAGGCTTCACGCTGCTTCTGGATATCTGCCAATTTTGTATCGATGTCACGACGATATACCGTCAACTCCTGATTGAGTTGCAAGCGTGCTCCCGCAAGGCTCGACTGTGCTTTTCCAAGCTCGGACATGGAATTCGCCAGGCTGGCGATAAGATCGCTGCGCGATCGATCTACCTCGTTGGCACGGCTGCGAGAAATGAAGCCTTCCGCTGCTAGTGCTTTGTTATTTTTGACTTCCTTCTCCATGATGACTAGCTGTTGTCTTCGTGCGGTAATGACTTTCTCCAACTCCTTCGCCTGGACGGAAAAACCCGATACCTGTTCTTCCATTATTTTTTGCTGGCCGGTGAATTCCGCACGGCGCGATAGGAAAAGACGCGTTTGCTGTCGCTTCGCCTCTACGACTCTGGGATCGTCGTCGCGTCCCTTGAACTCGGGAAGCCACTCGATGGAAGAGAGTTCTTCTCTTTCTGAAATCAGTCGGGATTCGTTGGCAATCGCATTGATGTAATCAAGTTCCGCGCTGCTAAGCGCGGCCTCTGTATTTAATTTATTCAGTTTGATGAGAACGTCGCCTTTCTTGACCGTATCGCCCTCATGAACAAGAATTTCATCCACAACACCGCCAGAAGGATGCTGAATTGCTTTTCTGTTACCCATCACAACTACTGTTCCAGCAACATTGACTCCGGCATCAAGAGGGGCAAAAGCGGCCCATACGGTGAAGGCGGAAAAGGCAATAATGAGAAAGCGCGACGTCAGGCGATGAATGCGGGCTTCCTCTATTCTGATTGGCTCCAATTCGCCGTGTCGAAGCAGCTCAGGATCGTAAGGGTTCATATCCCTGACCCAACCTGAAACGGCTTTTACCGGAACTTCGACTAATGTACTTATTGCTGTGTTTATCTTTACCAAATCCCTCATGCCGCAGCTCCTTTCACCTCGTTATGTGAAGCGACATTGGATGATTGAGGGGGATGGGTGACGACATGCTTTTGTTTTGCTTCTCTTAGTTTGCGGGCGGAAGCAAGCATCTCGACAACAGTGCCGAAACCAACCTGTTTTCCGCCATTTAATACAAGCAGATTATCGGCAATATTGACGAGATCGGGACGATGGGTCGTGAATATGACAGTTGTGCCAGCCTTCTTTAGTGCGCGGATTGCCTGGATCAACGCACGCTCGCCTAGTTCATCGAGACTCGCATTAGGTTCGTCCATGACTACATAACATGGATCGCCATAGATAGCGCGGGCGATTGCAAGGCGTTGTTTTTGTCCGCCGGTCAGAACGTGCCCGTTTTCACCAAGAACGGTATCGTAGCCATGCGGAAAGGCGAGGATAAGATCATGTATGCCGACCAGCTTTGTGGCTTTGACGATTTTCTCCGGATCCACCACACCCAGACGAGCGATATTCTCTGCGATCGTTCCTTCAAAGAATTCGTTTTCCTGCGGAACGTAACCGATATATTGGCCAAGATCCTCCCTTATCCAGCTACTGACGTCTGCGCCATCCAGGCGAATCGATCCTTTGGTCGGAGTCCAGATACCTACTAGGGATCTGACCAATGACGACTTGCCGGCAGCGCTCGGCCCTACTACCACCGTCACTTGCCCCGGCTCCAGGGTAAAATTGATGCCACTTAGTACGGCACGACTCGCGCCTTCAGGTTGGACCACGAGGTCAGACACGCTCAAGTGTCCGATCGGACGTGGCAATGCCATGCGTTCCTTTACGGTATCGCCTTCTGCAAGAAGTGCGTCCAGCCGTTCGTATGCCTGACGAGCATCAGCAACCTCTTTCCAACTTGATAGAGTCTGTCGGATTGGCCCGATGGATTTCGCCATGAGGAAATTGGCGGCAACCACCATGCCGCCTGTGAGAAAGCCTTCAATTGCCAGAAAAACGCCGATTGCAATTTGAAGAGAAGGGAATGCCTTGGCTAAAAAACCGGAAGCACTTCCGAGCAGGGATGCGGCTTCGCTTGCCTGGACTTGCATCTGAAGATAGTTTTGATGACGCAAATACCATCGCTTTCGTATCGCCTTATGCATGCCAAGAGCCAAGGCAGGTTCGGCATTGCGCAAACTTTGTGCTGCAAGACGATTTGTTTCTGCCATCGCATTATTAGCTTCCTTCATGACAGGAACAGAAACCCGCTGCGTAAGATAAGTAATGAACAATAAAAGCGACGCTGCTACCAAAGAGAACAGCGCGAGAAGAGGATGAAAAAAAATGGCAAAGACGATAAAGAAAATGGCAAACGGCGCACTCATCAAGGAGAGCAGATGATTTCCACTCAGGAACTGCCTCAAGAGAACCAAGTCGCCCATCACCTGATGAATATTCACTTTCTTGCGGCCGACGAACTTGCGGAATGAGGCGTCGAATACTTCTGAAGCAAGCTCCCAATCGATGCGTAAGGAAATGCGAACCAGAAGTCGCTGTCGTATCCATTCCAGACATGACCAGAATACGTACGTTCCAATTATTAACACCGTTAACGAAATCAGGGTGACAACGCTACGACTGATTAGCACCCGGTCATATACGTTAAGCATGTAAAGAATCGGTGCAAGCGACAGCATTTCTGCAACGAATGTAAGGATAAATACGAAAACAAATGCACGTTTGCACTGTTTCATTAATCCGGACAATGTTCTTATTTCCATTCCGTCTGCAATCGTATCGTTGCTTTGGAATGCCGATGACTTTGTCACCATATGAAGTCGCTAAAAAGGTATCTCTCTTTTGGAAACAGGGAGAATTAAATGGAGGAGGAGGAATTTTTCACCGGGGCCAGAATTCGGCCCCGGCAAGCCATGCTACGTTTTATGCCCCTGTTAAGTGATCGAAGCCGGGGTGGCTTGCAGTGTCATCAGCACCGCCAAGCAGTGTTAGCGATGACAATGTTTCCGGATCAAAGCCATTTGTTTCAGGGGGAGCGGCAGCATGAGAAGCATCGGCTCCGGTGTCTGTCGCAGTGGCTGGAGGTTGCTGTCCTTGGTCTCCAAGCAGGGATACCAGATCTCCCTCAGGACCTGACTGGGTCGGACTTGCCTGAGTCGCTGCATCTCCTCCATCAAGCCCTGAAAGACCAAGGTTGACATCCGGTTCTTGTCCGGGTTGGGCATGAACATCAAGACCAAGACCGGCAAGGTCGTTAATTGAAACTCCAGCGCCTGTAGCGCCAGCATGGATGCCTACACCATCAATGGAAAAATCAAATGCCATATTTGTCGCTCTCTTTCATTCAATAATGCATCAGTAGATGATGCCTTGTTGATCGGAAATGTCGTGCTTGATTCTTCATTCTGGACAGCTGAAAAATGAAAAAATAAAACGCGACCCTAGACTTATAAAGCATGGCAGAGATAGTTTGTAGGTTTATTTAGAAAATAGGAAGGTGAATCACACCATACTTTTGTGATTTCTCAAATGAAAATGGGTAATGGAAAACTGAAATTCGTATTGCGGGATAAGAGAAAAAATTCATCACTATGATGGTTGAAAGGAAGGATAGGAGGTTTAAAAGCAATCTTATGATGAGAGTGAGGTTGCAATTAATGGATCTCATTTCTTCGGAAATTTATAAAATTAAAGAATTAGGTAATAAATTATCGATGCATATCAGTATTTTTCACAAACATCATTTTCAATGATCACATGCAACACTGAGAGTAATACCAGCGAGTGTGATCATTGAAAATGAAACATGAAGAAGATGAAAAATTGAATTTATCTACCGAAGAAAAAAGAACGCATTTGACGGACACTGAGTAAACGTCAAAGGAGAAAGGAGCTTGTTTCTAAAAGTAATGCCAATGGAATATATAGCGACAAGGTTGCCGCTTTCATTAGCAGAAGGTATGAGTTATCTATATCATCTTTGCGCCGCACCAGGTGATTTTCCTTTCGATGTTCCTACAAGATAGAGAGTGGACGTCATCGAACATCCTTCCTTTAGGTGAATGCTTTCGCAAGTGCGCGGTTTGTCTCTATTGTCAACGCCAAGCGAATTCCACTTGATATATCCCTTGAATGAATCCTTGTTCACCGGGTGGATTTCATACCTCATTGGTTTGAGAGGAGATGCCGGAACATCTTCCGTTGCAGAGGATACTTTCTTGGGGGGAGATTGGTCATCAATTTTTTCCATCGTGGCAGGGTCATAAACAAATTTTCTCGTGCTATTTTCGATGTGATAGACGTCTTCGTATAACTTCCCTTGTTCTGCACGTACGCCACTGAATGTGATTTTATTGACGAGTGTCCCGCCGTAATCGAAGACCCAGCGGTATTTCCAGTCGGTGGCTTGAACAATCCGCCATGTATCGCCTTCAAGCCGTGCATGATAGAGCTGAGTATTCCCATCCTTGTCATATTTAAGGTAGGAAATGATAGGTGCACCTTTGAGATCGAAGCCTAGCTTGATGTTATTGAGCAGACCGCTCTTCACTGGGATTGCATCTACAAGACCAGAACGGCTTGGGGTGATCGGCAATTTGATTTGATTACCATGGCTATCCTCCCAATGCTTCAAGTCCTTGGAGCGTGCGTAATTGACGTTAAAGTTGAAGTTCGCACCACCCTTTTTTCGCCATACCCATGCTACATGGTAGTAGCCATCCGGTCTGGGAATATAGGAAGTATGATAGGCATTCACAGTTTCACCGGAAGGATCCGGCGCAAACAGAGGTTTCGACAAAATACGAACCCAGCGGCCATTCTCGAATTTGTTAATGAACTCATCTCCATTTCCAGATGAACCAGAACGGAATGAAAATCCAAGGCTGCCATCAGAGAGAGTCATGAAAAGCGGGTAGGTTACAGCGGTTTCATCTGCGCCGACCATTTTATTTGTCAATACCAAACTATCGAAATCGTTTGGTAGCATGGTGCGTGCATAAACAAGAGGGGAGCTGTGCATATTGCCGCTCACATGCAAGAAACCATTCTTGTCATAATTTAGCGTGATGTAGTTATGCGCGTCCCATCCATTGAATGTGTTGCCAAGAGTTTTTTTTCTTACCTGTCCTGTTTTCGTGTCGATCCGAGAAACAGTCAACTCTCTTGAAGCGTTGAAATAAGCGAGATAGACGATTGGCCCAACTGATATTCCTTGATATTGAATTCCAGTGCCTACCCACACTTCATCTACTGCAATACTGTCAATATTTGAGGATTTTTCTGTTGTGATGGGAGAGGCATTCGCCGGCGAGAAAGATGAAGAAAGAAATAGAAAGCATGCTCCGATGAGTGCCATCCGCGATGCAATATCTCGACGACGCGTATTTTTGTCAATTGCTTTAACCGATAACGCATTATTTATATTCAGGTGCTTCATACAATCAAAAAACTTTCTCAGTGAGTAATCGCAACAGGTAGTTACCGTAGCCATTCTTGCGCAGCGGCTGCGCTAAAGCTTCAAGTTGCGCCGAATCAATGTAGCCCTTGCGGAAGGCGAGTTCTTCCAGGCAGGCGACCTTCAAACCTTGCCGTTTTTCAATGGTGGAAATGAACAGGCCTGCTTCCAGCAAGGATTCGTGCGTTCCAGTGTCGAACCAGGCCATGCCCCGTCCCATTACCTGTACATGCAGTTTCCCGCGCTCCATGTAGATACGGTTGACTTCGGTAATTTCCAGCTCGCCGCGTTCGGAAGGTTTGATATTGGCTGCAATATCGCATACCTGATCATCATAGAAATACAAACCAGTGACTGCATAGCTGGATTTTGGATGTTTAGGTTTTTCTTCAATACTGACGGCACTTCCATTGGCATCGAATTCCACCACGCCATAGCGTTCCGGATCATGTACATGGTAGGCAAATACAGTCGAACCTGTCGTTAACTCCATTGCGGAACGCAAGCGGGGATCGAAATCGTGGCCGTAATAAATGTTGTCGCCCAAAATCAGCGCGGAAGGCGCATCACCGACAAATTGACGACCAATAATGAAAGCCTGAGCCAAGCCGCCCGGAGAGGGCTGCACGGCATAACTGAAATGCAATCCCCACTGACTGCCGTCTCCCAGAAGCTCGCTAAAGCGGGGAGTATCTTGCGGTGTGGAGATGATAAGAATGTCTCGTATACCAGCCAGCATCAACACTGATATGGGGTAATAGATCATCGGTTTGTCATAGACGGGCAGTAATTGCTTTGATACCGCCATGGTAACGGGATACAAACGCGTACCTGAACCACCTGCCAGGATAATGCCTTTTCTCGCGGGTTTCATTGCAAAGTTTCCTCGATGCGATTGAGTCTTTCTTAAATGATTGAGACAAATCCAAGACGATATGCGACTTGGCAGTGAGCCTAAGTCGGAAAAACTAAAGATCTGAAACAAAATTCAATTCACGCTCGACATACCATGGCGTTGCAGCTTCAATGCCATCACGAATTCGAAAGAACGGGACATAGCCGAGCCGCTTGGCAGCCTTGGTGATATCTGCCTGAGAGTTCCGTACATCGCCTGCACGAAAATCTCGCGGTATCGGTTCCCGTGAATATTCGATATGGTTTTTTCGCAGTGCGGACTTCAGATAATCGAATAGTTGATTCAGCGTGGTGGTGTCGCCAACGGCAATGTTGTATACCTCGTTTTTGTTGTCGTCGGACGTAGTGGCAGAAAGCAGGTTAGCCTGCACGGCATTATCGATAAAGCAGAAATCCCGGCTGGTTTCGCCATCGCCGTTCACAAACACGTTTTCGTTACGGATCATCGAAGCAATCCACTTAGGGATCACTGCTGCATAAGCCCCGTTCGGATCCTGACGCTTGCCGAAGACGTTGAAATAGCGCAGTCCGATAGAACGGAAACCATAGCAGCGTGCGAATACCTCCGCATACAGTTCATTCACGTATTTGGTTACCGCATAGGGTGAAAGAGGATTTCCGATAGCATTTTCCACCTTGGGCAATGCCGGATGATCCCCGTAGGTGGCGCTGGATGCGGCATAGACAAAACTGCTTACCGCTGCATCACGGGAGGCGACCAGCATATTGAGAAAGCCGTTCACATTCACGTCGTTGGTGGTCGCCGGAGCCTGGAGAGATCGGGGAACGGATCCGAGTGCAGCCTGATGCAACACATAGTCGACGCCACGTGTTGCTTCCCGGCATGCAGCTGGGTCACGGATGTCTCCTGCAATGAAACGAAAACGGGACCATTGTTCAAGTGTAACTGTGGCCTGAACCTCGTCCAGGTTATGCTGATAACCGGTTGCGAAGTTGTCCAGCCCGACCACTTTCTGATCGAGCTTCAGCAAGGTTTCCAGCAAATTGGAACCGATGAATCCTGCGCAACCAGTGATCAGCCAGGTTTTCTTTTGCTGCATCAGTTTGTTTTGAACTGTCTGGATGAGGGACATTGCGTGCATTCCATTGTCAGGAAAGACCATAAGATCAAAGCCGAATATCAGAGCTGGTTTTCGGTAGCACGTGCTTCAGGTCGTACAGAACATGTTCCTGTTTTCCGAAAATATGCAGGCCATCGGCTCCCAGTTCTTTGAACTGGCGATGCGGAACTGCGAGAACAATGGCATCGTAGCGCCCGGCTTCCGGCGTTTTGACCGGTGTGATCCCGTACTCTTCTTGTGCAGCCTCTTCGTTCACCCAAGGATCGTATATATCCACGTTGGCGTTGTATTCTTTCAAGGCATTGATGATGTCGATGACGCGTGAATTGCGCAGATCCGGGGAGTTTTCCTTGAATGTTAGTCCCAGCACCAGGACATTTGATCCATTTACCTGGATACGGCGATTGACCATCTTCCGGATCAGTTGGCTGACGACATAACTTCCCATGCCATCATTGATGCGGCGGCCGGCGAGTATCACTTGCGGGTGGTATCCGATGGCTTCTGCCTTATGCGTCAGATAGTACGGGTCGACGCCGATGCAATGGCCGCCCACCAGGCCGGGAATGAAGGGGATGAAGTTCCATTTGGTTCCTGCGGCTTTTAACACGTCTTCGGTATCAATCCCCATTTTGTTGAAGATAATCGCCAGCTCGTTCATCAACGCGATATTCAGGTCGCGCTGAGTGTTTTCGATGACCTTGGCTGCTTCTGCTACTTTGATCGAAGGTGCTTTGTGAGTGCCGGCAGTAATGATGCTGCTGTACAACGCATCGATAAAATCGGCAGTTTCTTCATTGGAGCCTGATGTCACTTTCATGATTGTGGTCAATCGATGCTCCTTGTCGCCAGGATTGATGCGTTCCGGGCTGTAAGCGGCAAAGAAGTCACGATTGAAGGTCAACCCGGATACTTTCTCTATGATAGGAACACAGTATTCTTCAGTTGCGCCCGGATAAACCGTCGATTCATACACAACGATATCGCCCCGCTTGATCACTTTCCCTAGCATTTCCGATGCTTTCTGCAAAGGTGTTAGATCGGGTTTTTTATGCTCGTCGATCGGCGTTGGCACGGTGACGATATAGACGGTTGCGTCGCGCAAGTCTTCCGGATTGCTTGAATATTTCAAACGTATTGCCTGGGCCAGTTCGGCAGGATCTACTTCCAATGTTTTCTCGATACCTTCCCGCAGTTCCGCAACACGGCGGTGGTTGATATCGAAACCGATGGTGGGATATTTTTTGCCGAACTCCACGGCGAGCGGCAGGCCAACATAGCCCAGGCCAATGATGGCAATGCGAGTGTTTTTAGAGGGAGTGACCATGATCCTATTGAGATATGTTGATATATGAAACGGGACGTATGTCGCATCATGACGCGACATACGTCATCGAGAATAATTAATACGAGAAGCCGTGCCGGAATATCGTCTGGCGGCTGCAAAGCGCAACGAGAAAGACGATTTTTGAGGGTAAGGCTTGTTTTGGTTAATGCGTCTGTCGCATCAGTTCAATAAGAACGAATGCGCGTGCTCCGCCATTAGGAAGATGATGCAGCTCGCGCAGCTCGGAAGAGATCTCCGAATTGATTTGTTCATGTGTTCTCGGTACAAGCTCATTTTCCGCGCCGTGTTGCGGCATGTTTTTCAATGCGGCCACGTAATTTGCCGGCAGGATGGCGAATCGACCTCCAAATGAAACCATGTTGCTCACACCGCGCGTGCTGCGAATTGGCCCCCAGTCGGTATTGGCGTTATCCAGGTGAATAAACAAATAGCGCGAAAACAGAGGCTCGATTATCAACCCGGATTTTCCGCGGTATAGCTTTGTTACCTGCAGGGTCGGGAGGTAACACTCATAGTCCTGGTTCTGCAATTGCTCCAATGCGCGAAACTCTTGATACGGTTTAGTGTGAACTACATACCAGTGTGTTGGAGATGTATATGCTATGTCGTCGTGGAAAACAGCACGTACTGTTTTGTTAGCAGCATTTTTTGTCATCACGGACCCATTCCTTTTAGGCACGCTACCGCCCTTGGATGAACGGCCATTTCCAAGGGCAGAAAGATACAGAGACAATCTGAAAAAATATGTCGTTATTCTTTTCCACGCCTTAGATGACAGGGTGACGCAGTTTAAAATCTTGACGTGAAAAACATTTCAAGGCATCCATAATTTAAGCCCAATGATAAAAAAAAATAAGTTCTAAATTTGGATGAATGTCAGAGTAATGAAGAGAATTTGTTTGAAATTTTAGTTTTCGTTCAGGGAACTTTTTTATAAGTAGGACTTACGCAGATTTCATCCGTATAGATGGGCTTTTGAGCTGCTGACGCAGGTAATGGTCGAGCAATCCGTGCTTAATGCGGTAGACAGTTTGTTGAGTTTGGCGAGCGAGGTCGGTCAGCCGGAGCCAGACCAGCATGGCGCAGGCGATGTGGTTGCGCTGGAGGCGTGCCTTGCGGCACTGGTTTTTCTCGATGCCGGTGGTTTGTTTCAGTTCGCGGTGAAACTGCTCGATCTTCCAGCGCATGCCGCACACCTCTTGTACGGCATTGTCTGAATCCTGAGTCGGGTCGTTGGTGACAACCCAGTCCGTGCGGTGGGTGGAAGCCGCAACCCGGAACAGTTTCACTTTGTAGTCTTTGGGGAAACCCTTGATTTTGATGAGCTTGCCATACGCCCATTCATGGGTGGTCCAGGACAGGGCATCGACCCGGCGATAGGGCTGCTGTCCACCGGAATCGTCGACTTGGCGATTGTCCTTGAGTGGGCAGTAGTAAATCTTGTGGAGCGAATCGATGAACAGCATCAATTCCTTGGTGGCATACCAGGTATCCATCAGGACGGCATGAAACGGCAATTGCTTGTGCCGCTCAATCTGCGTGAGCATGTCCTGCACGTGGTCGAGCTTACTCTTGCCGTCCCGGTCCGGATCATAGACACGATAATCAATCACCCAATACTGGCCGCTCTCGGGATTGACATACACGCAGTTGACCAGGCCGATGCCCTTGATCAAACCATGCGCGTTGCCGGAATACTGCAGCCGCACCAACTCGATCTTGTGCGAGAAGTTCTTGTTCAGTACCGTGTCGTCGAAGATGACATAACCATGGACAGAGGGCTGGATCTGCGAGCGAGCATGCTCCCATACTAGTCGGGATGTCAGCCGATCGTCCCGCAGGTAGCGATTGATGGCGTCGTGGCTTAGCCGTTTGTCCGTATGGTCCGCGTAGTTCGTGATGGTGTAGTTGATCTGGCTCACCAGCAGGTATTGGCAGTAATCCAGTC
>Ga0207649_10001766_pt1 | contig 12397 bp, 8 predicted proteins | sample KBSC43metaG_FD_184317 | JGI IMG/M metagenome (GOLD analysis project Ga0207649, IMG submission 184317) | Corn rhizosphere microbial communities from Kellogg Biological Station, Michigan, USA - KBS C4-3 metaG (SPAdes) (version 2) | ecosystem: Host-associated > Plants > Roots > Rhizosphere > Soil ... | reverse complement strand
TCCAGGCGGTGAAAGCGGGCAAGGTCGACGTCGTCACCGACGAGATCGACCGTTTCGTCGAGGGCGGCGTCCGGACCAAGTCGGGCAAGATCATCGAAGCCGACATCATCGTCGCGGCGACCGGCTTCCGCTTGTCGGTGATGGGCGACATCCCGTTCTTCGTCGATGGGCGCGCGGTCGATTGGGCGCAGACGGTCACCTATCGCGGGATGATGTTCACCGGCGTGCCCAATATGGCGTGGGTAATGGGCTATTTCCGCGCGAGCTGGACACTGCGGGTCGACATGCTGGGCGATTTCGTCTGCCGGCTGCTGCGGCATATGGAGCGCAAGGGCGCACACCGGGTGGAGGTCGCGCTGCGACCGGAAGACGAAGGCATGACGCTGTTGCCCTGGATCGACCGCGACAATTTCAATCCGGGCTATCTGATGCGCGGCCTCGACGAATTGCCGCGGCGCGGCGACAAGCCCGAATGGGCGCATAATCAGGACTATTGGCGCGAAAAGGAGGAGATTCCGAAGATCGATCTCGATGGCGCCGAGTTCGTCTATTCGGGGCGCGAGGATCGCTCGCCCGATACGAAGGAGTTGGCGGGCACGACGGCGGAGGCGGCCTGAGCCTTACGGTTGTGGCGCTTCGCCGGGCGCGATCACGGTCAAGGCGCCCGCACGGATGCGGAATTCGAGCGGGGAGTCCATGCGCCGGAGTTCGCCGTCGAGCGCGATTTCGATCGATCCGCTGCTCGAACTGATGGTCAGCGTCTCGCATTCGCCGAGCGTCTCGAAATCGAGCGAGCGTTCGGCGCGTCCGACCAACGCGCGCATGGCGAACCAGATCAGCGCGGCACGCCGTCGACGCGCGACCGCATAGAGCGACAATTTCCCGTCGGTCAGCGTGTTGCGCTTGCCGACTTCGCCGCGATCGAGCGAATAGACATTGTTGCCGACGAACAGCAGCGGCGTGACGATGGCGCGCTCGCCTTTGCCCCAATCGAGCCGCAAGCGGTGATGCGGCAACCGCTCGAGCGCGGCGAAGGCGGCCGGCAGGGTCGACAGCCATTTGGGCCAGCCCTTCGCACGGCGCAGACCTTCGCGCTTGCGCACCATCAATGGGTAGAGCCCGATCGACGCATTGTTGACGAAGACCTGTCCGTTGACCTCGCCGACATCGATCGCGGCAGGCTGGCCGTTCGCCGCGACCTCGGCGGCCTCGCCCAGATCGACGGGAATGCCGATATCTCGCGCCAAGTGATTGAGCGTGCCGAGTGGCAGCAGGCCGAGTTCGGTATCGCTGCCCGCCAGGATCTGCGCGGCGCCGGCAGCCGTGCCGTCACCGCCCGCAACGATCACCCGTCCTGATCTCGCTACCGCCTTGATCGCTTCGGGGATTTGCTTGCCGTCGAGCGCTGCAACCCTGACCGTTGCCCCTGCTTGCGCGAAGGCTTTTTCAAGCACTCCGGCCACCATGTCGCCCATCTTGGCCGCCGCGCCGCCATTCCTGTTCACGATCACGTGCAGCGTCTTCATCACCGACAGCTAACAGCGCGACCAGGAACGCCGAAACGAAAAAGGCGCCCGGACCTGTCGGTCCGGACGCCGATTGGCGCTTTCGAGGGAGCCAGAAAGCGCCGGTTCGTCAGGCCGCCTTGGTTTCGTCGGCCGGGCTGGTCTCGATCGCGGCGAGCGGCGCACCCGTCTTGATCGCGATCGACTGCGGCTTCAGTGCCTCGGGCACTTCGCGCACCAGATCGACGGTCAGCAAGCCATCGTTCAACCGCGCGTCGTCGACCCGGATGAAGTCGGCGAGTTCGAAACGGCGCTCGAAGCTGCGCGTCGCGATGCCGAGGTGAAGATAGGCCGACTGATCGCCGTCCTTGTCCTTCTTGCCCTTGACGGTCAGCAGGTTCTGCTGCGCGACGATCTCGATCTCGTCGCGGCGGAAGCCGGCGACCGCGATCGTGATGCGGTAATGATCCTCGGCGATCCGCTCGAGGTTGAAGGGCGGGTAATTGTCCCCGCCATTTTGCCGCGCCGAAGCTTCGAGCATGTCGAACAGGCGATCGAAACCGATCGTCGAGCGGCGGTAGGGAGTTAGGTCGAACTGTCGCATTTAATCATCCTCCATTGAGCGATGTCACAACGACGCGACCCCGGGTGGGCGTCGCGTCATCGTATATCTGGGGCGTTCCGGCGCCGGTTCAAGAGCGCCATTCCGACAAAATATCGTTTTCTTTCAACGGTGATAAAGTTTGGCTTGCGCAGCCGGTAAGGCGATCTTGCTTTAAATCCCAGCAACTCAGTGGGGATTAACGCGTTAATCGATCGTCTAGGGGATTACCGAATCATGCTCGCAGCATTTCCGCTCCTGCTCGCCGCCGCATCGCCGCAAAGTATCGCGATCGCCGACACCGCCGCTCGCCCGGCAACGCCGGTCGTCGCGCCGGATGATGAAGCCGCCAACAACCCAGCCGCATCGGCGCCCGAGCCCCAGGCCGATCCGCAGGCTGCCCCAACGCCGGGGGCCGATATCGTCGTCACCGCGCGGCGTCGGTCGGAGCGCTTGCAGACCGTGCCGCTCGCGGTGGCGGTGCTGAGTGGCGAGACATTGGCCAATGCGGGCGCATTCAACGTCAATCGGCTCCAGCAATTCCAGCCCGCACTGCAATTCTATTCGAGCAATCCGCGCAATTCGGCGATCAACATCCGCGGCCTGGGCGCGCCGTTCGGACTGACCAATGACGGCATCGAGCAGGGCGTCGGTCTCTATATCGACCAGGTCTATATCGGCCGCGTCGGCGCCTCGACGTTCGATTTCGTCGACATCGATCGCGTCGAAGTGCTGCGCGGGCCGCAGGGCACGCTCTACGGCAAGAACACCACCGCAGGCGCGGTCAACATCACGACCAAGAAGCCCAACCTCTCGTCACCCGAAGCGACGTTCGAAGTCAGCACCGGCAATTACGGCCTCGTCCAACTGAAAGGCTCGGCCTCGGCGCCGATCGCCGACGGCAAACTGGGCGTGCGCCTATCGACTTCGGTGACCAAGCGCGGCGGATCGATCTACGATACCGCGATCGACAAGAACCTGCAGAAACAGGATAATTTCAGCGTGCGCGGGCAGTTGCTGTGGCAGGCGACGCCCAATCTGGATTTCAATTTCTCGGCCGATTTCAGCCTGCAAAATCCCTATTGCTGCGTGCAATATTATGCCCGGGTCGGCGCCACGCAGCGTCCGCTCAACCGCCAATATGCGGCACTGGCCGCCGCAGCTGGGTATAAGCCGCCGAGCTTCGATCCGTTCGACCGCATCAGCGATCTCGACGCGTCGATCAACTCCCGTCAGGAAGTCGGTGGGCTGTCGCTGGTCGGCAATTGGGATGTCGGTGGTGCAACGATCACCTCGGTCACTGCCTGGCGCTATTGGGATTGGCAGCCGGCCAATGACCGCGATTTCGTCGGCTTGCCGATCACCACCGTCTCGCAAAATCCATCGCAGCAGAAGCAATGGTCGCAGGAATTGCGCATCTCCTCGAACGGCGACCGCAAGCTCAACTACACGCTCGGCGCGTTCTTCTTCGACCAGACGATCGACACGCAGGGGTCGCAGGTGCAAGGCCCGGCCGCCAGTGCATGGCTGCTCAACCCCACCAGCGCCAACGGCAAGAACCCGCTCGTGCTCGACGGGCTGACCTCGACCAATTCGATCCATTTCAGCAATCAGAGCTTCGCCGTGTTCGGCAAGCTCAATTGGGAAGCGGCGCCCGGTTTCCACATCCAGCCTGGTCTGCGTATAAATTACGACAAGAAATCAGGCTTTTACGAGTCGGTCGTCAGCATCCACAACGCACAGTACAATTTCGTCGCGACGGCGGATAATGTCGCGACCTTGCTGCAGAACGGGACCGCGCTCGCCGACCAGCTCAATACGCTGGCACCGCAGCGCTACAGCCCGAGATTCAGCGCCTGGAACCTGTCCGGCGATCTGACGCTGTCTTACGACTTCTCCAGGGACATCCACGGCTATGCGACCTATGCGCGCAGCTTCAAGTCGGGCGGGATCAACCTGTCGGGATTGCCGCTCAATGCGACCAATACCGGCGTCGACCTGTCGACCCAGACGGTAAAGCCCGAGAAGGAGAATCACTTCGAACTCGGGTTGAAGACGCAATTTCTCGACCGTCGAGTGACGTTCAACCTCGCGGCGTTCTGGACCGACATCAAGGATTACCAGGCCACCGTGAATAACGGGCAGACGACCGTCATCCGCGGCTATCTGGCGAATGCGGCGCGGGTTCGCGTGCGCGGCATCGAGTTCGACTCGTCGTTCCGACCCAGCGCGCGGCTGAGCCTGTATGGCAACGGCGCCTTCACGGATGCCAAGTACGTCCGATTCCGAAACGCGCCGTGCCCGCCCGAGCTGTCCGGCGGCACCGCGGCGCTTCCCGGCCAGACGCCGGCAGCGCCTGGAACTCCGGGCCTCAGTCCCTTGGTCTGCGATATCTCGGGGTCGATCCTGCCGGGCATCTCGAAATGGTCGTTCTCGTTCGGCGGCGAAGTGAACGTGCCGGTCAGCGGGGGCCAGGTCTATCTTGGCTATGACGGCAGCTACCGGTCGAAATTCTCGTCCAACCCGTCGCGCTCGCTCTACACCGATATCAACGGCTACTCGCTGTCCAACTTCCGACTCGGCTTCCGCAAGGACAAGTGGAACCTGTACGGCTGGGTGCGCAACGCGTTCGACCAGCATTATTTCGAACTGCTGAGCACGCAATCGGGCAGCACGGGGCTGATTGTCGGACAGCCGGGCGATCCGCGGACTTATGGCGGGACGTTCCGGATTAGTTTTTGATCAAGGCGTCGTCTTACCGAACACTAAGGTCACCCCAGCGAACTTACCGTCACCCAGCAAACTTACCGTCACCCCAGCGAAAGCTGGGGTCTCGGGCAGTAGCCCCCTCGTGAGATGCCAGCTTTCGCTGGCATGACGGAAGAGGGCGGCATGACGGCATGAGGGCAGGCGGGACGCCGGTCGACGAAAGGGCGCCGGTCGGCGAAGCCGCCGTCGCTCGGGCCGCCTTGCGGCCCGGCGGCCGTTTGGGGCGATGCTCTTCGCGCACCGGCTTGCAGCTCCGCTGCTCGCCTTCGTCCCAAATGACAAACGCCCGGGCCGTTTCCGACCCGGGCGCCTGCGTGACGATTGCTCGTCAGCCCCCTTGTGACTTCCGCCCGCACGCCTCTTTTAAGGCGGAGCTGGAAGCGATCCCCGAACCACGGCCATTGACCTGCGTTTCGCGAAGCAAACTGCTAAGCGCCGACTGGTGTCTTGTCATCGCCAAACAACGGGTCGCCGCACGATTGCGGCAGGCGTGTGTCGAATCCGCCACAGCGCCGCCTTGGTTGCCAGCCCGTCCTACGCCGTCTAGGCACGCAAACATTCCGGGGGCGGATCGCGAGGCCTGATTGATTCTCCTGTCGAGCTACGAACGCCTGATCGCCAGCCGCTATCTGCTGCCGGGCAAGGGCGAGCGCTTCATCGTCCTCGTCGCGGGGTTCAGCCTTGGCGCCGTCATGCTCGGGGTCGCGGCGCTGGTCATCGTCATGAGCGTGATGAACGGCTTCCGCGCCGAATTGTTCGACAGGATCGTCGGACTGAACGGTCACGCCGTGATTCAGGGCTATGGCGGCCAGCCGCTCAACGACTGGCGGCAATTGCTAGCGCGCGCCAAGGCGACGCCGGGCGTCACCAGTGCGGTGCCGATGATCGAGCAGCCGCTAATGATGACCAATAACGGCCGCGCCGAAGCGATCATCCTGCGCGGGCTGACGGTGCCCGATATTCGCGGCAATTCGACGATCGCCGGTCATGTCGTCGCTGGCGACCTCAACAGCGTTACCGCAGGCAGCAACCGGATCGCGATCGGATCGCGGCTGGCCGAGACGCTCGGTGTGGATGTCGGTAGCCAGGTGACGATCTGGAATCCGGCCGGCCAGTCGACTCCGTTCGGCACCGTACCCCGAATGGTGTCGTATACGGTTGGCGCAATCTTCGAAATCGGAATCTATGACTATGACAAGGCCTATGTCGTCATGCCCATCGAGGACGCGCAGACCTTGCTGCTGTTCGATCCCGACACCGTGGGGATGATCGAGATCAACACCCGGGACGCCGATCAGGTCGGCCCGATCCTGGCGCCTCTGCGCGCGTCGCTGGGCCGGACCGCCGCGGTCAGCGACTGGCGCCAGATGAATGCGGAATTTTTCGACGCGCTGGCTATCGAGCGGGTATCGATGTTCGTCATCCTGTGCATCATCATCCTGGTCGCGGCGTTCAACATCGCGTCATCGCTGATCATGCTGGTCCGTGCCAAGACGCGCGACATTGCGATCTTGCGCACGATGGGTGCGCCGCGCGCCGCGATGCTCCGGATCTTCATCACCGTCGGCACGACGATCGGCATTCTCGGCACGATCGCGGGGCTGATCCTCGGATTCGTCCTGCTCTATTTCCGCCAGCCGATCGTCAACTTGGTGCAGAAGTTGTCGGGGCAGAACCTGTGGGATCCCTCGATCCGCCTCCTGACCGAACTGCCGTCCAAGCCCAATCCGGTCGAGATCGCGATGGTCGTCGCGATCACCTTGCTGCTGACCTTCCTCGCGACGCTGTATCCGGCATCGCGTGCGGCCAGCACCGATCCGGTCCAGGTGCTGCGTTATGAGTGACGCCGTCCTCGCCACCACCGGCCTGATCCGCAGCTTCGAGCAAGGCGGGGAGACGATCCACGTCCTGCGCGGTGTGAACCTGTCGATCGCGCCCGGCGAGATCGTCGCATTGCTCGGCCCCTCGGGATCGGGCAAATCAACCTTGCTCCAGGCAGTCGGCTTGCTCGAGGGCGGGTTCGGTGGGTCGATCCGCATCACCGGCACCGAAGCGGCGCAGATGAGCAGTTCGGAGCGTACCGCGACGCGCCGCGACATGCTCGGCTTCATCTACCAATTCCATCACTTGCTGCCCGATTTCAACGCGATCGAAAATGTCGTCCTACCTCAATTGGTGAAGGGTACCTCGCGCGCCGACGCCGATGCCCGAGCCAGCGAGCTGCTGACGACGCTCGGCCTGGGGCATCGTCTGACGCATCGGCCCAGCCAATTGTCGGGCGGCGAGCAGCAGCGCGTCGCGGTCGCCCGCGCGCTCGCCAATCGGCCTGCCTTGATCCTCGCCGACGAACCCACCGGCAATCTCGACGAGGCGACCGCGGAGATCGTGTTCGGCGAATTCCTGCGGCTGGTGCGACTGGAAGGATCAGCCGCTTTGGTGGCGACTCATAACGAGCGGCTGGCCGCGCGGATGGATCGCGTCCTGCGCTTGCAGGAAGGCCATTTGCAATGAACGCCGCCGCGCCAATGACGAGATGTGAGGAGAGCGACACATGACCGCGATCACCGAGTTTCACGTCAAGGCAGCGGATGGCAGCGACGCCGACCTCTCGGCCTATGCCGGCAAGGTGCTGCTGGTCGTCAACGTCGCCTCGAAATGCGGCTTCACGCCGCAATATGAAGGGCTGGAGGCGCTCCATCGCCGATATGCCGATCGTGGGTTCGAGGTGCTGGGCTTCCCGTGCAATCAGTTCGGCGCGCAGGAGCCGGGCGATGCCGAGGAAATCGCGACATTCTGCTCGCTGACCTATGACGTGACCTTTCCGGTCTTCGCCAAGATCGACGTCAACGGCTCGGGCGCCGATCCGCTCTACGGCGAGCTCAAGAAACAGGCGCCAGGGTTTCTGGGGACCGAGGGCATCAAGTGGAATTTCACCAAGTTCCTGGTCGGCCGCGACGGCCAGGTGGTCGAACGCTACGCGCCGACGACCAAGCCCGAAGAGATCGCGACGGACATCGAAAAGCTGCTCTGAGCATGACTTGGCAAGGCGGTTTGATGGGTACCGTGCTGATTTCGCTAACCATCATGGGCTGTTCGAAGCCTGCTTCGCAGGCACCACGCATCTACAGCGCGAAGGAATTGAACATCGAGCAACCTGGCCGCAGTAGTTTTTCCGAGTTAAATGGGTTCGAACACCTCTCAGCGGCTCATGCGAAAATGTTGTGCATGATCAGCCGCACGGGGTTGCTCGCGGCGTGCTCGGTCGAGAAATTTGAGGGGCCGCAAGACGACGCAGCGCGCAAGGCCTTGATCCAGGGATTCATCGAAACGGCCCAATCGACCCGTGTCGATATCCGCGCAAAGGACGGCAGCGACGCTCGCGGGCAGCGATGCCGACTCGGCGTGCGATGGCAATTGGAGCGCTGAGCGTTCGATGGCGGGCCATGCTGCGCCGAACGCCGCCGGCTCTGATGAAAGTTGTGGGTAAGCAGCCGGCACAGGGTGGCCAATCGGTCGGTCGCGCCTTAGGTTTACTCGCATGCCCCATTCCGGCTTCGTGCCCCTCCGGATCTTTTCGTCCTATACGATGCTCGACGGCGCGATCGAGCCCAAGGCGATCGCCAAGCGCGCGCGCGAGCTGGGCTTCCCTGCCGCCGCGGTGACCGATCGCAACGGTCTGTTCGCAGCGATGTCGTTTTCGGGTGCCGCCGCCGATGCCGGGGTGCAGCCGATCATCGGCACGATGCTGGGCGTCGCGCGCCCCGACCTGCCCGAGGGCCAGGCGGTGCAGACCGACTGGATCGCGCTCTATGCGCAGGACGAAGCGGGCTATCTCAACCTCTGCCGCCTGGTCAGCGAAGCGCATCTCGGCCGACCGCTCGACCTCGATCCGCATGTCGATCTCGCCACGCTCGAAGCCAATTCGGCGGGGCTGATCGCGCTGACCGCGGGCGGCGAGGGCGGTGTCGCGCGGCTGTTCGCCGAGGATCAGCCCGACGGTGCCCATGCCTATGTCGACCGGCTGCAGGCGATTTTCGGCGACCGGCTCTATATCGAGATTGCGCGCCGCTTCGATCCGGTCGAGGCCAAGGCCGAAGCCGAGTTGCTCGAATTGGCCTATGCCCGCAACCTGCCGATCGTCGCGACCAATCCATGCTGCTTCGCCGAGGAGGAATTCCTCGAAGCGCATGACGCGATGCTGTGCATCGCCAATTCCTCTTACGTCGCCAGCGACGACCGGCCCAAGAGCTCGCCCGATGCGTGGATGAAGCCGGCCAAGGACATGCGCGCCTTGTTCGCCGATCTGCCCGAGGCGATCGCCAATACCTTGGTCGTGGCGCAACGCTGCGCGGTTGCGGCGCCCAAGCGCAAGCCGATCTTGCCCAGCCTGGCGGGCGATCGTGATGGCGAAGCGACTGCGTTGCGGGAGGCGGCGCGTGAAGGGCTACGCAAGCGACTCGATCGTATCGTCGAGCTCGAATCCCCCTCCCGCTCGCGGGAGGGGCTAGGGGAGGGCGTGTCCGACGGCCATTCGAGTGGTGATGAAACAAGCCCTCCCCCGACCCCGCACCAGGTGAACGATGCCCCGCACCGTTCAGGCCATGCCGGGGGCATGGCCGACCTGGTGCGCGTAAACGGGAGGGGAGAGGACTGGCAGCAGCCCTATCGCGATCGCCTCGAATTCGAACTCGACGTCATCATCCAGATGGGGTTCCCCGGTTACTTCCTGATCGTCGCCGACTTCATCCAATGGGCGAAGGCGCACGATATTCCGGTAGGACCCGGCCGTGGTTCGGGCGCGGGCTCGGTCGTCGCCTGGGCGCTGACCATCACCGACCTCGACCCGATCAAGCTCGGGCTGCTATTCGAACGCTTCCTCAACCCGGAACGCGTGTCGATGCCCGACTTCGACATCGATTTCTGCGAAACGCGGCGTGGCGAAGTGATCCGCTACGTCCAGGCGAAATATGGCCGTGACCAGGTCGCGCAGATCATCACCTTCGGAACGATGAAGGCGCGCGCCGTGCTCAAGGATACCGGTCGCGTGCTGCAGATGAGCTATGGCCAGGTCGACCGCCTCGCCAAGCTCGTCCCGAATCTGCCGACCGACCCGTGGACGCTCGACCGCGCACTCAACGGCGTCAGCGAGCTCGCGGCCGAATATCGCGGCGACAAGGATGTGCGCCATCTGTTCGATCTGGCGATGAAGCTCGAAGGGCTGCCGCGCCACAGCTCGACCCATGCCGCGGGCGTGGTGATCGGCGACCGTCCGCTCGCCGACCTGGTCCCCCTCTATCGCGATCCGCGATCGGACATGCCGGTCACCCAGTTCGACATGAAATATGTCGAAGGCGCCGGGCTGGTGAAGTTCGACTTCCTTGGCTTGAAGACGTTGTCGGTGCTCAAGAAGGCGGTCCAGCTGCTGGCCAAGCGCGGCATCGCCTGCGACCTCGACGCGCTGACCTGGGACGATGAGGGCGTCTACAAATTGCTCCAGAAGGGCGACACGGTCGGCGTGTTTCAGCTGGAATCGGAAGGCATGCGGCGCACGCTGAGCGCGGTGCGGCCATCGAACTTCGGCGATATCATCGCGCTCGTCTCGCTCTACCGTCCGGGCCCAATGGACAACATCCCAAGCTTCGGCCGCCGCAAGAACGGGCAGGAGCCGATCACCTATCCGCACCCGCTGCTCGAGCCGATCCTGGCCGAGACCTACGGTATCTTCGTCTATCAGGAACAGGTGATGCAGGCCGCCCAGGTGCTGGCCGGCTATTCGCTCGGCGGCGCCGACCTGCTGCGCCGCGCGATGGGCAAGAAGAACCAGGCGGAGATGGACGCGCAGCGCGCGACCTTCGTGGAGGGCTGCGCGACCCACAACAAGATCGACGCCGCCAAGGCCAACGAACTGTTCGACTTGATCGACAAGTTCGCCGGTTATGGCTTCAACAAATCGCACGCCGCGGCCTATGCGTTGCTCGCGTACCAGACCGCCTGGCTGAAGGCGCACCATCCGCACGAATTCTACGCCGCGTCGATGTGCTACGACATCCATCTGACCGACAAGCTGGCGATCTTCGTCGACGACATGCGGCGGTTGGACGTCGCGATCCTGCCGCCTGACGTGAACCGCAGTCTGGCGGAGTTCGATGTGGAAGAACTGCCCAGTGTTCCTGCGAAAGCAGGAACCCAGGGCCTAGAGGGCATCGCGGGCGACTCTGGGCTCCTGCTTTCGCAGGAGCACGGCTCACGATTAGCCGTTCGCTACGCGCTCGCCGGGCTCAAGTCGGTCGGCGAAGGCGCGATGGAGAAATTGGTCGAGGAACGCGATGCGTCCGGGCCGTTCGACAGCCTCGATGCCTTCGCGCACCGCGTCGACCCACGCCTGCTCAACAAGCGCCAGCTGGAAACGCTGGCGGCGGCGGGCGCATTCGACACGATCGATGCCAATCGCGCCGGTATCTACGCCTGCGCCGAAACCATCCTGGCGACAGCCGCGCGTGTCCACGACCAGAAGAATAGCGGGCAGGGTGGCCTGTTCGGCGAGAGTGAGGCCTCGGGCACCCATATCAAGCTGCCGCAATCGGCGCGCTGGAGCCTGGCCGAGCGGATGGAACAGGAAAAGGAAGCGTTCGGCTTCTATTTCTCGGCGCATCCGGTCGACCGCTTCACCCAGCTGGCGCGCATGCACGGCGCGCGGCGTTATGCCGACCTCGGCGAGATGCAGATTCCGGAGAGCGGCCGCGCCGGCGCGGTGATGGCGGCGATGGTCGAGGATACGCGCTGGCGTACCTCGGCCAAGGGGCGGCGCTATCTGATGGCGACCCTGTCCGACCCGTCGGGCCAGTTCGTTGCGACCTGTTTCGACGATGCGGTCGCGACCGACTTGGAGGAAGCGGCGCGCAATGGCGGTTGCGGCCTGATCACGGTGGAACTCGACCGGCGGGCGGGCGAGGAACAGCCGCGCGTTACCGTCAAGCGTATCCAGCCGTTCGACCAACTGGCCAGCGCGACGCGGATGAATCTCGATATCGAGATCACGGACGCAGCCGCCATTGCCGCGATCGGGTCCCTGTTGTCGGAGGCGCGCGGCGCGCGCGGAGAAGCGCGGTTGACGGCGCCGTTGCCGATGGGCGGCAGCGCGACGATCCTGCTGGGCCGCGATTTCCTGCTCGATCCGGAACTTGCCGATCGAATAGCCGCGCTGCCCGGCGTGCGATCCGCGCAGGTCGCGATCGCTCCGCTCCAACGACTCGCGCTGGTCGGCTGATATCCTCTCGGGGTCTGTCCGCGTAGATCGACACGCCCCTCTAACGCCTCCGGCACGCGGGAGGGGTCGGGGGAGGGCCTGTTCGCCACCCCTCTAGACTTCGCCCGCTTCGGACCGGATAACGCTCTTCAAACATAGAGTATGGAGAGTGAGATGCGATTGGGTGCGATGCAGGATTTCGAGTTGCGCGTGATGCGGCTGCTCGACCATGTCGCTCGCGAGCATCCGACCCGAGAGGTCGTGACACGCTGGCTC
>Ga0207649_10001765_pt1 | contig 12403 bp, 11 predicted proteins | sample KBSC43metaG_FD_184317 | JGI IMG/M metagenome (GOLD analysis project Ga0207649, IMG submission 184317) | Corn rhizosphere microbial communities from Kellogg Biological Station, Michigan, USA - KBS C4-3 metaG (SPAdes) (version 2) | ecosystem: Host-associated > Plants > Roots > Rhizosphere > Soil ... | reverse complement strand
GGTCGGTCGAGTGGTCGGTCGGGTCTGGCCGTGGAGCCGACGGTCCGCAGCCGACGCCTCATGAGTAGCGCGATACGCTAAGGACATTCATCGCTAGTCCGGAGAATGTACTGGCACGAGGACAGTGTGACCTCTGGCACCGGCCCGCCGGGCAGCCCGCGCACTGCCTGATCGGCCGGCGGGCGCCCATCGGCGTAGGCAGGGCCACCGGGCGGAGAGCGTCAAGGCGCTGATGTGTTGGCGTCATCGCCGGATACGGCAAGAATGCCGTCGATGTCGACCAGTGCCGCGGTCAGGTCGGTGACGGATCCGGAGCCGTGGACGGACAGCCACACCGAGACGGTGCGGGGCTCTTCATCGTCGCCTTGCTCGATGGACAGCTCGCCGACGGTGAAGGCGCGGCGGCTGCATTCGGCCAGGGCGAGTCTCAGCGCGCCACGTCCGTCTAGATAGGACAGTCGCAGTCGGGACGGCGCGTACTTCGATCGGGGCAGCCGGGCGGCCAACGGGGTGAACGCCAGGACGATGAGGAAGTGGCCGGCGGTGACCAGTACGGCCAGTAGCCACAATCCGGCGCCGGCGGCCATGCCGATCGCCGCGGTCAGCCAGATGGTGGCGGCGGTGGTCAGTCCGCGTACCGCGTCGCGCCGTACGAAGATCAGTCCTCCGCCGATGAACCCGATTCCCGACACGATCTGCGCGGCGATGCGGGACGGGTCGAGAACGACCCGGCCGCCGAGGACGTCGCCGAACCCGTACTTGGACACCAACATGATCAGCGCCGCCGCGACTCCGACGAGCGTGTGGGTACGCAGACCGGCGCTCTTCTGCCGGATCTCCCGCTCCAGTCCGATCGCGGTCGACAACACCAGGGCAATGGCCAACTCGGCAACCTGAGTCCAGCCCTGCCCGGTTGCTTGGCCGAAGTACGCCAGGACCATCGATCAAGGATAGCGGGGCACAGCGGTACTCCGGTCACGATTCACGGTGCGAACAAGATGCCCGCCAAGGCGGCGAACACGACAACGAACTGCCGACGCATGCCATACCCCCGTGGTTCGTATCGATGATCCACGTACTTAAGCATCTCGCGTCGACGACGTCAACGGTGCCGCAGGGACGCCTCGACCTCGGGTTAGCCGCGGGTCTTGAAGTCGCAGTCCGGGTTGACCCACAGCCGCTCGGCGTGCGCCGCCCTGACCGCACGGCGCAGCGCGTCGACGACCTCCGCACGCGACGAACCCTCGGGAAGTGGATGTTCCACACTGGGCAGTTGGTCGCCGAGGGCCGTTCGGCGGACGGCCGGGTGCGGGCGCAGGTCCGCGGCGTGCGTGACTGGGACGAACCGAGCCGGCCCGGAGCGGCCGGCGGCCTGCCGTGGTACATGGCGCTGCTCGGTTGGGGCAGTCTGATCACGACTTACCCGGCGTTGCCGTTCGTGCCGGAGGTGTGCCGCACGACGCTGCGGACGTTGGCTTCGCCGCAGTCCGACCGGTTCGACGACGTGCACGACGCCAAGCCCGGAAGGATCACGGCACCGATGATGGGTGGTGGTCGGGTTTCGGCTAGAGAACAGGGGTAGTAGCGCGAGCAAAGGCATAGTGGGTTATCGATCGGCACGTCCACGGCTCGCGCCGCGAAGGAGCGATGGCGCATTCGATGTTCGTCGGTGTTCCTCGTGGAAGAAGCTGGCGAGGTGGTCGTGACCGGTGGGGGGTGCGATCATGTCGGAGGTCATGACGGATAGGAAGAACTGCAGCGGACCGTGGATGCGTTCCGGCGTCGCCCGGCCAGCGAGGCCTCCGACCATGTCGGTGAGTTGTCGCGGCAGGTGCGTGATGCGCGGACGGTGACCGGTAGCGGCAAACGCCGCCTCGGCGATCTGCTGGTGGGTCAGGATGTCCGGGCCGCCGACGTCGATGTCGGCGCGTTTGTCAGCGGCCGCGGTCGCGACGCACACTTCGGCCAGATCAGAGCCGGAAATCGGGTTCATCCGCTTCGTGCCGTCTCCGACGAGGTAGACGCGCCCCTTCTCGGCCATGGTGAGGAACGCGCGCATGTCGCTGAAGTAGCCGGTCGGGCGGATCACGGTGGTGATCAGCGGGGACGCGCGTAGTTCGTCGACGAATCGTTCCTTGGCGGCAGCCAGGGCCACCGTGCCGCGCAGTTCGCGGCCGCGGAGGACGGATACGTACAGAAACCGCTTCACTGCCGCGCGTTCAGCTTCACGCAGCAGCGACAGGTTCCCGCCGTAGTCGACCTGTCCGTAGCCGGCACCGTCGCGCTGCCGGGTGATTCCGACGCTGGAGAACACGGTGTCCACATCGTCGGCCACCCCGCGCAGTGTGGCCGCCTGCGTGATCTGGCCGACGACGACGTCGTCGGCCTCCGGCAGGGTCGCCGCCTGCTCGGGCCGCCGTATCAGGACGCGTACCCAGTGGCCGCGCTGTTTGAGGCAGGCGACCAGGTGCCGGCCCAGATATCCGGTGGCCCCTGCCACGAGGACGCGTGACATGGCGGGCGGCGCTTGGGTATCCGGGGTATTCGGGGCGGACGCTTCCGCTGGTTCTGTCACGGCTTTTGCCCTTCCCTATGTGGTTGTTTGTCGTGCGGATCTGCCGATACCTCGGTCGACCATACCGACCCGCCAGGTGCCGACGCGGACGTCCGTACATGTCGCCGACGGTGCTGAGGAGTGAGCTGGGTTCGACCGGGCCCTTGCCGCGCTAGCGGCGGCTGGCGGGATGGGATCCAGCGTTGTGGCGAGCCGGCCGCGTTGGGCGCCCAGCCGACGATGCCGACCGTGGTCCTTCCCGCCCATCGGCAACCCTCGCTCGGCCCCTTCTTCGTCGGCGGTGCGTGCGGCAACGATCGAGGCGACACTCGCGACAACCGGCGGCATCCGCCAGGGCGACGCCGGTGAGGCTGTGCGACGCCGGTGAGGAAGCGGGCCGCATTCCAAGACGCCCCGGGCAGTGGTCAGCCGCGCCGTGATGATGGAGTGTCGGTGTCGTGGAGCTGGTAGGTTTCGGCGGCCTTGCCGGGCGTGGCGGGGTCGAGGTCCCCGTGGTCGGCGAGTTGCTCCAACACCCGCAGGGTGATGGAGGGCGCGTCGACGTGGAAGTGTCGGCGGAGCGCGGCGCGGGTGTCGGAGTGACCGAACCCGTCGGTACCTAGTGAGGACCAGGCGCCGGACACGAATGGTGCGATCTGGTCGGGGACGGCCCGCATCCAGTCGGACACGGCCACCACTGGTCCCGGTTGTCCACGAAGCCGTCGGGTGACGTACGGGATGCGGCGTGGCTGCCCGGGGTGGGTGAGGTTCCACTCGTCCGCGCGCAGCGCGTCGCGGCGCAGTTCGGTCCACGAGGTCACCGACCACACGTCGGCGCGCACACCCCAGTCGTTGCGTAGGAGTTGTTGTGCCTGCAGGGCTGCGGGTACGGCGATGCCGGAGGCGAGGATCTGCGCCGGGGGGCCGTCGCCGTCGGCGGCAGGGGCGTAGCGGTGCATGCCGGCGAGGATGCCGTCGATGTCGACGTCGTCGGGTTGCGCTGGTTGGCTGATCGGTTCGTTGTAGAGGGTGAGGTAGTAGAAGACGTTCTGCGGGTTCTCGCCGTACATGCGCCGCAGCGCGTCGCGGGTGATGTGGGCCAGTTCGAAGGCGTAGGCGGCGTCGTAGGCGACGCAGGCCGGGTTGGTCGAGGCCAGCAGCAGCGAGTGGCCGTCCTGGTGTTGCAGACCCTCGCCGTTGAGGGTGGTGCGTCCGGCGGTGGCGCCGAGCAGGAACCCGCGGCTCATCTGGTCGGCGGCGGCCCACAGCCCGTCGCCGGTGCGTTGGAAACCGAACATGGAGTAGAAGATGTAGATCGGGATCATCGGTTCGCCGTGGGTGGCGTACGAGGTGGCGGCCGCTGTCCACGACGCGGTGGCCCCGGCCTCGGTGATGCCTTCGTGCAGCAGGACACCCTTGGTGTCTTCCTGGTAGCTGAGCAGCAGGTCGCGGTCCACCGACAGGTAGTGCTGCCCGTGCGGGGAGTAGATCTTCTTGGTGGGGAACAGGGCGTCCAGCCCGAACGTGCGCGCCTCGTCCGGGATGACCGGGACGAACCGGTGCCCGATGTGCGGATCCTTCATCAGGTCTTTGAGCAGCCGCACGAATGCCATGGTGGTAGCGACCTGCTGGTTGCCCGAGCCGCGTTCGGCTACCGCGTACGCGGACTGGTTCGGCAGGGCCAGCGGTGCGCTGCGTACGGTGCGGGTGGGCAGGTACCCGCCGAGGGCCCGGCGCCGCTCGTGCAGGTACTCCAGTTCCGGTGAGCCGTGCGGGGGCCGGTGGTAGGGCGGCAGCTTCTCATCCAGATCTGTATCGGGGATGTCGAGGTAGAGCCGGTCCCGCAGGCCTTTGAGGTCCTGCAGGGTGAGTTTCTTCATCTGGTGGGTGGCGTTGCGGCTCTCGAAATGCGATCCCAACGTCCAACCCTTGATTGTCTTGGCCAGGATCACTGTTGGTTGGCCGGTGTGCTCGGTCGCCGCCTTGTACGCGGCGTACAGCTTGCGGTAGTCGTGGCCGCCGCGTTTGAGGTTCCAGATCTGGTTGTCGCTGAGGTGCTCGACCATCGCGAGGGTGCGCGGGTCGCGGCCGAAGAAGCGCTCCCGCACGAACGCGCCGGACTCGGCCTTGAACGTCTGGTAGTCGCCGTCCACGGTGGTGTTCATCAGGTTGACCAGCGCACCGTCGGTGTCCGCGGCGAGCAGCGGGTCCCATTCGCGGCCCCAGATCACCTTGATGACGTTCCATCCGGCGCCACGGAACAGCGCCTCCAACTCCTGAATGATCTTGCCGTTGCCGCGGACGGGCCCGTCCAGCCGTTGCAGATTGCAGTTGATGACGAAGGTGAGGTTGTCCAGCTCCTCACGGGCGGCCACGCCGATCGCGCCGAGTGCCTCGACCTCGTCCATCTCCCCGTCGCCCAGGAACGCCCACACGTGCTGCTGCGAGGTGTCTTTGATGCCGCGGTCGTGCAGGTACCGGTTGAACCGCGCCTGGTAGATCGCGTTGAGCGCGCCCAGCCCCATCGACACCGTGGGGAACTGCCAGAAGTCCGGCATCAGCCGCGGATGCGGGTAGGAGGGCAGCCCACCGGGGTGGGACAGTTCCTGGCGGAATCCGTCGAGCCGGTCTTCGGACAGCCGTCCTTCCAGGTAGGCGCGTGCGTAGATGCCCGGGGAGGCGTGGCCCTGGAAGAAGATCTGGTCAGCACCGCCGGGCGCGTCGTGGCCACGGAAGAAGTGGTTGAATCCCACCTCGTACAGGGACGCGGCGGAGGCATAGGTGGAGATGTGTCCGCCGACCTCGATGCCGGGTCGCTGCGCCCGATGCACCATGACCGCGGCGTTCCACCGGATGTAGGCGCGGATGCGACGCTCGACGTTCTCTTCGCCCGGGAACGGCGGCTCGTCCTGCGGCGGGATCGTGTTGACGTAGTCGGTGGTCAGTCGCGCCGGCATAGCCACCTGCCGCTCGCGGGCACGCTGCAGCACGCGCTGCATCAGGTACCGGGCCCGGTCCGGTCCGGCGTGGTCGACCACCGCGTCGAAGGATTGCGACCATTCCAGGGTCTCCTCGGGGTCCGGGTCGGTCAGCTGAGTGGGCGGCCCGTCGCGAAGCGCCGGGCGGTGCTGTGACTGGGTGTCCATGATGTGCTCCGCCTCTCGGGTGATACAGGGTCAGGTCGATGGATTGATCCGGCGGCCAGTCGTGGCGGCGGCTGACGCAGGCTGCCCGACCGGTCCGTCACGCACCGCGCGGTTCGCGGCTGCGGCCGGTCGACTGCGGGCCGGCGTCACTCGGGGTCGCGTCCGCGAGGCGGGGGACCTCGGCGGTGTCGGTGTCCACCACCTCGCCGGTGGCGAGGCGGGGCGGGTGGGGTGGCCCCTCGGCCTCGCCGTCCGGGATGCCCAGCCGCAGCACGAGGTAGGGGTGGCCGAGGCCGGCCAGCAACCGGCGACGCAGCATGACGCGGGTGGCGCCGACCTCAACGACGTCGCTGAGCGGTACCAAACCCACGCCCAGGTGGGTGGCCCGAAGCCACACCATGGACAGTGCCTCGCCGGCGCGCAGCCAGTCCTCGGGCCGGTCGTTGTCGCCGTAGAGCACCGCGTATACGGCGGCCCGGTCGTGCCCGCGACCGATCGTCAGGGTCCCGGGACAGCCGAACTGGCGCCCCGCCACCGGCGTCTGGGCTGGACGGTCGGGCAGCACCGCGGCCGGAACACCGGTGCCCGCCGGCGCGTCGGGACCGGTCCAGTAGGCCAGCTCGTCGCAGACGCCCCGGTCACGGACCTGTATGGCGGCGGCGTGTTCCACCGCGACCGACAGGTCCAGGACCTGTTCGGCGTTCACCACGTGGATGCGGGCGTGGCCGGCCGCGGCGGCGAGGATGTCACGCAGCTCCGCGGCCGGTAGCGGCGCTTCGGCGACCGGCCGGCGGTCGGTGTGCCGGGACCGCATGGCGCACAGCAGTGCCCTGGTCTGCGCCGTGACCGGCGTCGGGTGGGCGGCAAGCAGCGTCGCCAGCAGGTGCGGCGCCGCTGGATCGGGCAGTCGGCTGACCGTCGAAGACCAGCCCAGGGCGGCGAGTGCGACGCGGGCGTGATGCAGCACGGCGCCGCAGCTGAGCATCAGCGACCGGCCGGTCGGGTCGGTCGCCGCGAGACGACGGGCACCATCGGCGAACAGCTCCAGCCGACCAGGGTGCACCCGCCACCGCCAGGGCTGGGTGTTGAGAATCGAGGGCGCGTGCCGGGATGCCGTGCCAGCCGCCGCGGCCAGCGCCGACCTGACGAGCGGGTCGCGCTGAATGGTCATGCCGGTCATCGTTGGCCTCCCTGTGCTGCCTTCCTCGATGTCACCTGGCGGATCGTCGCGAATCCCGTGGGCCGTTACCGCGAGTGTCGGCTAGGCCGATGGCTGTGCCGGTTCAGCCGGCGGTGTCCGGTGCCGCGGCCGGGGACGGCTGCGGCACGGCCGGGACCACCAGCACCGGGCAGGGTGCGTGTTGCACACAGTGCTGGCTCACTGAGCCCAGCAGCATCCCCGCCAGGGTGCCGTGGCCGCGACTACCCACGACCAGCATCTGGGCCCCGCGCGCGGCCTCCAGCAGTACCTGCGCGGGATGCCCCTGTACCACCCGCGGTAACACCTGCGTCGGTGGCATCTCGGTCTGCTGCCCGGCGGTGACCTGCGCGAGGCTGTCCGCGAGAACCTTTTCGGCGGCAGCGGCGAGACTGTCGCCGTCGAACGAAACCGGTGCCCATTCAAAGCCCGTGCTGTAAACAGCCGGGTCCTGCCATGCGATCACGGCCTCAACCGGCGCATCGACCAGCCCGGCCTGCCTCACCGCCCACCGGAGTGCCCGCAGGGAACTCGGTGATCCGTCCACACCGACCACGATCGGCTGCCCACGCCCTCCAGGCGGCCGTGACGACTCCTGCCGCCCTGCATCTTGCTGTGTCATCGCGAACTCCTCCCATCCAGTCCTGGCCGTATCCGCCCGGCCGGTGGGAACCTGCGCAGCGGCGACCCACCGCGCATTCGGCTCGTCATGTCCATCGGGACGTCGGGGCGGATTGCGGCGACCAGCGTTATGGCCGCCGAGGCGGCGACGCTCGGCGGCGCCACAACCCGGCGGCGCATCCGCCCGGGCAGCGGCTCGACGATCCGGTAGGCCATGACAACCCTCCATTTTTTTCACTATGCCCATCGTATATATTGGTGAGGTGTCTGATGATGTGAGCTACGGCGCACTCGCCGTACCCAGCCGCCGCCGGCTGCTGGAGGCTCTGCGCGCCGCCACCGACCCGCTCGATCTGGCAGCGTTGTCCACCGCGAGCGGCCTGCACCCCAACACCATCCGCTTCCACCTCGACATCCTGTTGCGCGCCGGTCTCGTGCAGGAACACCGGCAGCGGCGCGCCAGCCGGGGCCGACCCCGCATGGCGTACACGGCGACGACGTCCACGCGGGCGGATGAAAACCAGGGATTGCTGGCCGGAATGCTGGTCAACCATCTCGACGAGTCCGGTCAGCACGGCGTGGCCGAACACGCCGGCCGGGCCTGGGCCCGGCGGATCGCGCCTGGCACCGCCCCACGCCCGGGCGACGTGGCCGACGCCACCGCACGCGTGGTGGCGCTGTTCAGCGACATGGGCTTCGACCCGGCCACCGCCCAGGGCGAGGACAACCGCATCGATCTGCGGGACTGCCCGTTCCGGGCCCTCGCGCAACAGCATCCCGGGGTGGTGTGCGGGCTGCACCGCGGCCTGTTGCGCGAGTTCGTCGCACAGGTCAGCGCCGGCACCATGGACGCCGTGCTGGCGCCGTTCGTGCAGCCACACCTATGTGTCGCCAGGATCAGCACCGCGACGCAGCCGGCCGCGGCGTGAACCGCGCACGCGACATCCTGCAGATCGCCACACCGTTGGTGTGGGTGGGGATGGTCCTTGGCATCTCCGTCCTGGAGACACCGTTGAAGTTCCGCGCACCCGGCATCACCCGCGCCCTGGGCCTCGGCATCGGCCGGCTGGTCTTCCGCGCGTTGAACCTCACCGAACTCGTGCTGCTGACCGTCTGCACCCTGGCCCTGCTCGGCGCTTCACCGTCAAGGTGGGTTGTGGCGTTGACGGCCAGCCTGTGGGCCGTTCTGCTCGTCCAACTACTCGGCCTGCGTCCCGCGCTGGACCGGCGCGCCAGCCTGATCATCGACGGCGCGACGCCGCCACGGTCGTCGCTGCACCACCTCTACATCGTCCTGGAAGGGCTGAAGATACTCAGCCTGCCCACCCTCGCCACACTGCTGCTAATGGCGGTGCTGCCCTAATGGGCAAGCACACCAGTCACACACGCGGCCGTATCCGGCAGGAACGACACCGCCCGGGAGGCCCGATGCACAAATCCCGTTCTGGGACGCCAACCAGCGACCTGACCGAGGCCCGGCCGGGCGGGTCACATCGACATCTCAGCGCGACACCCAATGTCCAATCCCGACGACGCCACCCGGACACCGAAGGGGGATCACCGCTGTGAGCAGGACGAGAGTCCGTGTGGGCCGAGCCTACGACGTACCCACCGACCAGGACGGAACCCGGGTGCTCGTCGATCGGCTATGGCCGCGCGGGCTGTCCAAGGCCAAGGCCGGACTCGACGAATGGTGCAAGCAGATCGCCCCATCCACCGAACTACGCCGATGGTACGGTCACGACCCAGCGCGCTTCCCAGAGTTCCGGCGCCGCTACCTCAGCGAGCTGACCGGCGCCGACCAATCCGCGGCCCTCGCGCACCTACGCGACCTTGCCCGGCACCGCCCCCTGACGCTGCTAACCGCCAGCAAGGAAATCGCCATCAGCGAGGCCACTGTCCTGGCTGAACTGATACAAGACCCACCGCGGTAAGGTGCACGCCGCGCGAGGTGGTCAGGCAAGGCACCGACATTCGCTCACCAACCTGCCGAAGCAAACCCACCACGGAAATACCCGTGTGCCGCCTCGCCTGTCGCGCCGCATGTCGGCCCGCCCCGTCAGCACGAGGCGGGCTACCCGCCAGCCGTGCCACGAGATCCTTAGGGCTGCCAGTAGCTATTTTCCAGGAGCTCGACTCGACGCTGCGGCGGTCGTCGTCGGGTTCATCGAGGAACACCGTGACCCCGCGGTCGCGCTCCTGCTTCGGGTCCTGAACATGAGCGAGTCGACCTGCTACGCAGAGCTGGCAGACATTCCTGTTGTGCCGCAAGTTGCGGATCGGCTCCACGAGGCAGGATCAGCGGCACACGCCGGCACCGGACCTGGTTCAGCGCGGTTCATCGCCGCGCCGAACCGGCTGTGGGTCGCTGACGTCGGCCGCATCCTCTGCGGTCCGCGGACCGTGAGAAGCGCACCTGTCCGCACCTCACCGCGTCGGGGTGCGGAGGGCCCTGGCTACGGCATGCCCGTCGGGGGCTAATGTGAAGATCGCCAAGCGGAACGGACACCGCAACGGAGGATCGGTCCGACGTGTTAGCCGGCCGGAGGTTTCGCCGTGCCCTATCTGGGCGCCTGGTAGCGCCTGGCCAGGTCGCGGGTTCGTTTTCGGGTCAACCGCGTCGTGGAGACGTTGCGGTTGGCTCGTATCGCGCGGCGGCCGGCCCGGTGGTCAAGCAAGTGGTTAGGGTCGGCGATGGGCCGAAACGAGCAATGATCCCGAGGTGTTGGGCATGACACAGACACGCGGTCCGGATGCGCATGGCGACAGCCCGACCGGTGATGCGCGCCTGGGCCCACGGCGTGAGCTTGCGCCGCTGCTGCCCGGCGGTGAGCCGGTCGAGTCGCTGTTGCGCAGGGCGCAGTTCTTCCTGCCTGGTACGCCGACCGAGGATCATCGCGAGTTGCACCGTGTCGACGGCCGTGGCGCGGAGGAGTTCTACCGGGAGCGGTGGCGGCACGACAAGGAGGTCCGCTCCACCCACGGGGTGAACTGCACGGGTTCGTGTTCGTGGAAGATCTTCGTCAAGGACGGGATCATCACCTGGGAGACCCAGCAGACCGACTATCCGTCGGTGGGGCCGGACTCGCCGGAGTACGAGCCGCGGGGTTGCCCGCGAGGGGCGTCCTTCTCCTGGTACACCTACTCGCCTTCGCGGGTGCGCTACCCGTATGTGCGTGGACCGTTGCTGGAGATCTGGCGGGAGGCCCGGTCCCGGCTGGGCGACCCGGTGCTCGCCTGGGCGGAGATCACCTCCGACCCCGAGCGCACCGCCCGCTACAAGACGGCCCGCGGGATGGGTGGCTTCGTGCGGTCGAGCTGGCCCGAGGTCAGCGAGCTCATCGCGGCCGCGCACGTGCACACCGTGAAGCGGTACGGGCCGGATCGGGTCGTCGGGTTCTCACCGATCCCGGCGATGTCACAGGTGTCCTACTCGGCCGGTACCCGGTTCCTGTCGATGATCGGCGGCACGATCCTGTCGTTCTACGACTGGTACGCCGATATGCCGATCGCTTCTCCGCAGGTGTTCGGCGACCAGACCGACGTGCCTGAGTCGGGCGACTGGTGGAACTCGTCGTATCTGATGATCTGGGGCACCAACCTGCCGATCACCCGCACCCCGGACGCGCATTTCATGGTCGAGGCGCGCTACCGGGGCCAGAAGGTGGTGGTGGTCAGCCCGGACTACTCCGACCACACCAAGTTCGCCGACGACTGGCTGCCGTGCAATCCCGGGACCGACGGGGCGCTGGCGATGGCGATGGGCCATGTGATCCTGGCCGAGTTCTTCCGGGATCGGCAGGTGCCGTACTTCACCGACTACGTGAAGACCTACACGGATCTGCCGTTCCTGGTCACGTTGCGGGAGCACGGCGACGCCTACGTCCCGGACCGGTTCCTGACCGCCGCGGACCTCGGCGCCGACGACGTGACGTCCGTGCACCAGAGCGTCCTGCTCGACTCGGCCACCGGCGAGCCGTTCTTCCCCAACGGCACCTTGGCCACGCACTTTGCGGAGGCGGGCAAAGGTAAGTGGAACCTCGACCTTGGTGGCGTCGATCCGGTCCTCACGCTGTACGGCACACACCAGGACGCGGTCGCGGTCGACCTGCCCCGGTTCGATGTCGGTGACACGGAGGGTGGCGGTGTGATCCGCCGCGGGGTCCCGGTCCGCCGGGTGGGCGGGCGGCTGGTCACCACCGTGTTCGACCTGCTGATGGCGCAGTACGCGGTGGCCCGTGATGGCCTGCCGGGGCAGTGGCCGACCGGCTACGACGATCCGCAGCCCTACACGCCGGCCTGGCAGCAGGTGATCACCTCAGTGCCGGCCGCGGCGGTGACCCGGGTGGCGCGGGAGTTCGCCCGCAACGCCGAACTGTCCAAGGGCCGTTCGATGATCGCGATGGGTGCGGGCACCAACCACTGGTTCCACTCCGACCAGATCTACCGCACGTTTTTCACGCTGACGATGCTGTGCGGCTGCCAGGGGGTCAACGGCGGTGGCTGGGCGCACTATGTGGGGCAGGAGAAGGTCCGCCCGCTGACCGGGTTCCAGCAGGTCGCGTTCGGGTTGGACTGGCAGCGCCCGACCCGGCACATGACCGGCACGTCGTTCTTCTACCTGCACACCGATCAGTGGCGGTACGAGAGTTTCGGCGCCGAGGAGCTGGCCAGCCCCCTCGGGCGTGGCCTGTTCCGTGGCCGTGCCTTCGTCGACACGCTCGCGCAGGCGTCGCGGATGGGCTGGACCCCTTCACACCGGCTTTCGACCGCAACCCGCTCGACCTGGCCGACGAAGCGACCGCGGCAGGTATGAGCATCAACGACTATGTGGTGGATGAGCTGAAGGCCGGAAGGTTGCGCTTCGCGGGCGAGGATCCGGAC
>Ga0207649_10001758_pt1 | contig 12433 bp, 11 predicted proteins | sample KBSC43metaG_FD_184317 | JGI IMG/M metagenome (GOLD analysis project Ga0207649, IMG submission 184317) | Corn rhizosphere microbial communities from Kellogg Biological Station, Michigan, USA - KBS C4-3 metaG (SPAdes) (version 2) | ecosystem: Host-associated > Plants > Roots > Rhizosphere > Soil ... | reverse complement strand
TGATTACAGCGAATATATTTTTATCACTAGTCATTTCAAACCTTCAAATATTAACACAATGTGGATAAGCGACGGAAAGGCTTGCTCATATTGCATTTCCTTTTTTTTCAACATTCTTTATCCAAAAAAATTTTGGAAAATTCACAGTGTATTCGTAAAAAAATTTTAGGTTACTTGACGCTGAAAGTCACATCCAGCAAGCATTTTAAAATGCTAGTCTCCTAGAATAATTGAATTTGCTGGCTTTCGGCAAATTGATTGCCTGAAATGCTTGCCACTAAGTAACTTTACGGTTACAAAAAATTAAAAAACAGGTAACATTAAAAATTTCGTTGTTTAAAGTTTTTTATAAATCGTTTTTGTAGTTATTTGCGATACCGTTTTCTGAAGGTCGAAAATTTTATATCCAATTTATCCTTCCGCGGCCACATATATAACCTGACCAGTACTCGTTATAAACACAATTTTTTTTGCAATTTTGTATATCTAACCGGAATTGGATGAAGATAAAAATTTACAAATCGCTGGAAGAAAGAAAAAAGACCGGACATAAATCATTCGCAGTTCTGATCGATCCCGACAAAGTGAACCATGCCCTGCTGGATGAACTCATGAATCTTTCCCTATCCGCACATGTTGACTATTTTTTAGTGGGCGGAAGTCTTGTTATCAGCAATCATCTTGACGATGTAGTGAGGCATATTAAGGATAATTGCACTATTCCCGTGATCTTGTTTCCGGGTAGTGCGACACAGCTAAGTAAGTATGCCGATGCATTATTGTATCTCTCACTTATATCCGGCCGCAACCCGGAACTACTGATTGGCCAACACGTTGTTTCGGCTCCCACAGTAAGACAAAGTGGTTTGGAGATCTTGTCGACAGGCTACATGGTGGTTGATGGCGGCGCGCCGACAACCGTTTCGTATATTAGTAATGCTTCCCCCATCCCGCATGATAAAAATGAAATTGCCATGTGCACCGCAATGGCGGGTGAAATGCTGGGCATGAAACTAATTTATATGGATGCCGGAAGCGGTGCGAAACGACCTATCGCTGAATCAATGATCGAATCGGTGGCGCAAAAAATTGAAATGCCATTGATCGTTGGTGGTGGCATTAATGACCCCGAAAAAGCATACCGTAATTGCAAGGCTGGCGCTGATGTAATTGTGGTAGGCAACGCCATTGAAAAAGATCCTTCATTGATCAAGGAAATGAGTGCCGCTGTGCACTCAGTAATGATTTCGGCAACCTGATTCAGAAACACGAACTGATAGTCCTTTATCTAAAGTTTTTTGGGAGTGTCCTCACCGCTTATCAAGGTCTCACAGGCTTTTGCAATGGCTTTAACAATAAAAGTCATATTGGTAAAATCAATTCCTTCGGCAGTATCGCAGTTCTGATGATAACAGGGGTCGTTGTCATCGCTGCACATAATAGAATGTGCAACTATTCCTCTTTGATAAAACGGATAATTATCTGAACGCTGAAAGAGATTTCCCGGATCAGGCTTTTCGGGAGCAGTTTTTAAATTCGCCCGGTCCAGGTTTCTGTTCATGATGTTCCTGAGATCTGAAAGCCGCGAACCGGTTATAAAGAATTTTTCTTTTCCTACAGCTGTGGTCTTACCGATCATTTCAATGTTGATGACTGCCTTAATGTTTTCCGGATTGACCTGCATTGCAAATCTTTCCGAACCCAGCAATCCAAGTTCTTCGGCGGCAAATAAGCAGAAAATGATTGTACGTTCATTATCTTTTTTCATTGAAAAATATCTGGCAAGTTCCAGCACAGCTGTGGTTCCAGATGCATTGTCATTAGCGCCATTGAAAATGCCGAACGTGTTCCCTGACGGATCCGAGTCAATGTGATCATAGTGTGCTGAGAAAACAATTGTTTCATCTGCCTTTGACTTTCCCGGCAACATTCCAACTATATTATATAACACTTCATCGGAAAAACTCCGGTTCGGGATCAGTTCCATATTTTTAGGTTCATCCGGCCCGGCAACGATCAAAACTTCATTATTAGGACTAACATGAGGAATAATAACAGAAATTGGAATCAGTGTATCGCCGGCATTGAAGGACTTTTTTAACCAAATGAGAACATTGGTCGTATCCATCCAATGATACACGAGGATTGAATCTGTTAAAGAATCCATGCGAATGACGCGGAAATTTGTTAATACTTTTTTTTTGCTGCTCAACGACGTGGAAAAATGCATGTAGGACTGATGAGATAATTTTCGGCCATTCCATTTAAGATCATTTTTGAATTCAGTTCCTTTGGATTGGGGTGCGAATGGTTGAAAGTAATAGTGAAAGCCGGGCAATGGTAGTAAGCCATCGGCTTCAAATTTTTTTGCAATAAAATCTGCTGCATCCCATTGCTCTTTTGAATAATTGACTCTTCCTCTCAATTTGTCAGAGGCTAAGAAGGTCAATATATCCCTTACATCCTTTTCGCAGATAGTGTCAGTTTGAGCCTGGAGGAAGGAGCTTGAAAAAACAAGTAAGGAAAGTATAAGAATACAGAATTTTTTGTCTGGCACCATAAAAGGAAAACTAACGTAATTCTTCCGCCTTCACCCGGGTAGGTGTGTCCTTTCCGGCAGTAATGCTCTTCGAACTTAATGCAATTGCCTCTATGATCATCGTCATATTGTCCAGGTCAAGTGTTTCAATTTCATCAGTTACTCTATGATAGTTGGGTTCACTGTCCATTTTAGATGTGGAGATGGTATGAGCGGGAACGCCCAACTGGGCAAGTGTTGCATTATCCGAACGATAAAATAAATTTTGTGAAGTGTACGGGTCCGGATAAAATGTAAAACCAGTTCCTTCTAAATTCTTCTGAAGAATGTGCCCCATATCTGTTTTTTCGTAGCCAGTAATATAAGCCGAATTCTTTCCCCATTTGCTTTCTGTCCCTATCATCTCAATATTGAACATGGCCACAACTTTACCCGGATCGAACTGTCTTGAGAAATATCGTGAACCTAACCCGCCTATCTCCTCACCGGTAAATGCGGCAAACACAATGGTCCTTTCATTATCGTCGAGGGCTTTGAAATATTTTGCGAGCATGATCACCGCAGTTACGCCGGATGCGTCATCATTGGCACCGTTGTAAATAGAATCACCATTCACTGGCTTGCCAATTCCAAGGTGATCATAGTGGGCAGAGAAAATCACATACTCATCTTTCCTTGTTTTTCCGGGTAATATTCCGACTACATTTGCCAGCTGCTGTGGGTGACCCGATCCAACCGTAAATTCCTGGCGGTAGTTGCCAGTATCATTGCGGCCCTGGGGAGTACCCGTTTGCAAATGTTCCAATCCTGCTTTCTTAAATTCATTTGCAATAAAATCGGCTGCTCTATCAATATCCGGCGTGAATATTTTTCTTCCCCGCATGTTATCCGAAGACAAGTTTCCTTCAATTCTTTCAACCTCTTTAATATTGATGACGTTATCAATATTCGTTTGCGCCAATAAAAAAGAGGTTGTTAGTAAAAACAACCCCCCCATTAAAAATTTCTTCATTCACGATTTATTTCATCGCTTGATTGTGTAATTGCTAAATTGTACTCAGCAATACAACAATTTAACAATCTAACGATTTTTGCAATTATAAACTCATCATCTCTTTAAATTTCACGGTCTGCCTCCGGCTCACTTCAATTTTTTCGCCGCCTTTCAATTCCAGCAACAAACCACCATTAAAATAAGGTTCGATCTTTTCGATCATGCGCAGGTTAACGATATGTTTGCGGTTGGCCCGGAAAAACATTTTCTCGTCCAGTCTTTCTTCAAGAGCGTTCAATGATTTTAAAATAAGTGGTTTATTGTTCCCGAAAAAAACTTTTGCATAGTTGCCGACACTTTCAAACAACCTTATGTCACTTAATTTCACGAACCAGCATCGTTCGCCGTCTTTTACGAATACCTGGTCGTTCTCCGTAAGCAAACTCTTGTTTACATTTTCACCATTGCCTACCGGCTCCTTTGTGTCGATAAAATGTAACTTCTGGATCGCATCCGCCAACCGTTTTGGCTCTACGGGTTTCAGCAGATAGTCCAGTGCATTTACTTCAAATGCCTTCAGAGCATATTCATCGTATGCAGTTGTAAAAATTACATTCGGGGATTTTTCGAGACTCGACAACATATCAAAGCCTGTTCTTCCCGGCATTTGAATATCGAGAAAGATCAGGTCAGGATTTTGCGCTTCAATTTTTGTAATACCCTCTTCCGCATTGGCTGCCTCATCGATCACTTCCACTTCCGGAAAATCCTGCAAGAGTTTACGCAGCTCGGCTCTTGCGAGCCGTTCGTCATCAATGATAATTGCTCTCATGTGCCCCCACCCCCTAAAGGGGAGTTTTTGAAATACTCCCAAAATGGAAGTGTTTAGTTAAAAAATTTATTTAAGTAAAGAACTACCATGGGATAGATAATATCTATTCATCAGTAACTGTCTTTGACAAAGCGACGATTTCATAAAAATGCTTTATCCCAATTCCCCTTTAGGGGACAGGGGCACGGGAATAAGCACTCTTGCTTCCACGACCGACGGTGCGACCTGCTTGATCTGAAAACTTGCTTTGTCGCCATATAATAGGCCAAGTCGGTTTTGTGTACTTGATAGTCCAAAACCTTCTGCGTTCAGCCCTCCATTCAAATTTCCTGTATTCTGCACTGCCATTTCATGATACTGATTCTTGAAATCGGAAATGATCTTTATGGTTCCTCCCCTAATATGTTTGCTGATACCATGTTTGATCGCATTCTCTACCAGTGTTTGGAGCATCATAGGCGGCACTTGTTGATCCAATGTATCCTCGTCAATTTCGTATTCTACTCTCAACCGGTCCTCAAACCTCATGTTTTCAAGGGCAAGATAATCTTTTACAATATTTAATTCTTTTTCAAAGCTCACTGTTTCTGCTTTATCGACCTGCATACTGCTTCTCAGGATATTACTAAGCTCAGTGATCGCCGTCCTTGCACGGGACGGGTTTTCGTCAATCAATGCGCGGATACTGTTCAGTGAATTGAAAATAAAATGCGGATTGATATGTGCCTTTATTGTTTTTAGCTCGAGTTCCTTGATCAATGCTTCCAACTGCAATGTGTCCATTTCCTGCTTCCGGTTCTTCTCGATAAAATGATAAAAATAATAAAACACCACCCAGGGAAAGATGAGTAAGGTATTATCGAATACGGATCCAAGCAGTTTAAAAAGAAACGTCACTTTAGTGCTCTGCGGTCCCTGCAAACTGAGCAGCTCGAAGGCAACCAGTACGATCAAAGAAAAGAGCACAGACGTAACAATAACCGCGGCGAGTAATTTGGGAACGACCTTCTCAATAGATTGAAACATCCACCCGCGCCATTTAAGAAATGAGCGGAGCGTATGCGTGATCAATATCCCTGTAACGAATACAACCAGCACTCTTCCGAGAATAACGTTCGTAGATAGTGGTGATTTATAGGCATGCGCGAAATAAAGGATGGCCAATGCGACTACACCCCATCCGGCAATCTGGCATAACCAATATCTGGAGTTCGCATTTGTCATAATCTGGCAAATTAGCCAATGATTCCTTGGCCCGGCCCTGTAAATATATCAGTGGAAGATAAGTCTTACAAATGGAGCAAAAAAATCCTTAAAGCTTAGCGAAAGGGCATCCGATTTGCAACAATTATCTCCGCAGTAATAGAACACCAGCACTAAAAATGTATTTTTGCACGTTAATCAATGTACATGGAAATCACAGCCGGAGAATTGTTGAGACAGATCAACTCTCCAGAAGATCTAAAAAAACTCCCACGCGAAAAGCTTCACCAGGTTTGCGACGAATTACGGCAATACATTATTGATGTAGTTAGTGTGCATGGCGGGCATTTCGGCGCCAGCCTTGGTGTAGTTGAACTGACAGTTGCACTGCATTATATTTTTAACACGCCCTACGACCAACTGGTTTGGGACGTGGGTCACCAGGCCTACGGACATAAGATTCTCACTGGCCGGCGCGACAATTTCATCACGAACAGAAAGTACAAGGGACTCAGTGGATTTCCAAAAAGAGATGAGAGCGAATATGACACGTTTGGCATGGGTCATTCATCCACCTCCGTCTCTGCTGCCCTCGGCATGGCGATGGCAGCAAAATACAAAGGTGAAAAAGACAGGAAGTCAATCGCAGTGATCGGCGATGGTGCAATGACAGCCGGTATCGCATTTGAAGCGCTTAATCACGCCGGCGTGGCGGATACGGATATACTCATTATTCTCAATGATAACTGCATGAGTATTGACCCGAACGTGGGTGCCTTAAAGGAATACCTCACGGACATCACAACTTCTCCTACTTACAACAAGGTGAAGGATGATGTTTGGAAGCTACTCGGAAAATTACCAGTCGGAAAGAATTTCAGCCGGGCCATGGCACACAAATTAACGGAAGGGCTGAAGGGAATGGTAAGCAGCAGCGCCAACTTGTTTGAAGCTTTGAAGCTTCGATATTTTGGACCGATTGACGGGCACAATGTAACGAAATTGATCGATACATTGAAAGATCTGAAAGAGATTCCAGGGCCAAAACTATTGCATGTTCTCACGGTGAAAGGGAAAGGGTATGAGCAGGCGGAAAAAGAACAAACCAAATGGCATGCCCCTGGATTATTTGATAAAATTACCGGCGAGATCTACAAAAAGAAATTCGATATTCCTCAACCTCCGAAATACCAGGATGTCTTTGGATACACTATTATTGAACTGGCAGAGAGAAATGAAAAGATATTTGGTGTCACCCCTGCAATGCCTTCCGGTTCTTCACTAAGATTTATGATGGAGAAAATGCCCGATCGGGCATTCGATGTGGGCATCGCGGAGCAACACGCAGTAACCCTTAGTGCTGGCATGGCCACGCAACGCATGAAGGTGTTCTGCAACATTTATTCTTCATTCATGCAACGGGCATACGACCAGGTGATACACGATGTGGCCATTCAACACCTGCCTGTGATATTCTGTCTTGACAGGGCTGGGTTGGTTGGAGAAGATGGACCCACTCATCACGGCGCTTATGATATCGCCTATATGCGTTGTATTCCCAATATGGTCGTAAGTGCACCAATGAACGAAAGTGAATTACGTAACCTGATGTTTACCGCGCAACTTGATTCCACAAAAAATCCTTTTGTTATCCGTTATCCGCGTGGCGAAGGTGTGATGCCGGAATGGAGAACGGAAATGAAAGAAATTGAAATTGGTAAAGGAAGAAGATTAAGAGAAGGCAAGGACCTTGCTATTCTTTCCCTCGGTCATCCGGGGAATTTTGCAGCTTCTGCCATTCGTGATCTGAAAAGTGAAGGTTTGAATCTTGGTCACTATGATATGCGATTTGCTAAACCACTTGATGAGGAATTATTGCACGATGCAATGACCAAATACGCGAAGATCATTACGGTGGAGGATGGAACAGTAACAGGAGGTTTTGGAAGCGCTGTTCTTGAATTTGCAAATGAGCATGGTTATAAGAATGAAATAAGAATTCTCGGTATTCCAGATAAGATCATCGAGCACGGCTCACTGAAAGAATTACATCGCGAATGTGGCTATGATGCACAAGCCATCAAGCAAGCAGTGCTGGAAATGATGAGGGATAAGATAAATGTTACTTTGCTTGGATAAATCGTTCAAGTGTTGAATGGTTAAACTGTTAAATGGTCCTTGTAAAATCAAGACGAACAATTAGACCATTAAACAATTCAACAATTGATTTTCCCTCTTGCCCAAAACAAATAAACTAAACCATTTTCGGTGTAAGATATTTTCCAATTACAGGCAATCTTTGAATTTCCTTTCTCTCCACTTTTGAAATAAATATTGCGAACGAGGCCATCAAGATCGTGGCCGTACCGATATTGAATATCCAATTGTGAGAGATCAGCAATAATCCGCGATGGAGTAAATAGATAAGTGTAACTATAACCAGATAAGCGATCAATTTCTTTTTTGCGTATGGGACAGGATAATATTTTTGTCCGAGTACGTAACTGCTGATCATCATGAAGGTGTAACAACAAAAGGTAGCCAGTGCGGCACCGAGATAATGAAGTTTTGGAATTAAAAGAATATTCAGCACGATCGTAATTACAGCGCCACTAAAAGTAATGACTGCACCATACATATTTTTGTTAGTGAGTTTGTACCAGATGCTGAGATTATAATAGATACCAAGAAAAACGTTTCCCATCGCGAGAATGGGAACGATGTACATTCCATCTCCCCACTCTTTTGACTTGCGGGTAATGATCCATTGTAAGACGTCCCGGTACAAAGCAATAAACAAAAACATAAAACAGCAGGCGATCACAAAAAACTTCATAACCCTCGCATAGATCTTTTGTGCATTTTCTTCTTTAGAGCGATTAAAGAAAAAAGGTTCCGCGGCCATGCGAAAAGCCTGGATCATGACGGTAACCATCACTGCAATGCGATAAAGGTTTCCAAAAATTCCAAGCTCTTTGTCCGCTGCTGCCCTCGGAAGATCAACAACATGGCGGTAAACGAGCCGGCTTAGCATATCATTTACCATTCCTCCCAAACCCACCACAATCAGCGGGTAACTGTATTTCATGACGCGTTTCCACAAAGCCGAGTCGAAGTCAAACCGCAGATCCTTGAACTCCTTCCAGAGCAGTAAGAAAGTGAAAATGCTGCCGCACACATTCCCCAGTAAATAAAAACTGATGGGATCAGTATTGATGTAAACAAGTCTTATAACACTATTTGGATGTGATTGCAGGTAACGGGGGAAAATGCCGAGAAAGAGTACAACAACAAGGATGGTCATTAGTATTCCTGCTACACGGACGAATGCATACTTCCGTGGACGGCCTTCTTGTCGTAGTCTTGCGAAAGGAAGCGTAGCGACCGTATCGAAGAAGAGAATCCAGCACATCCACATTACATACTGAGGATGCTGATCAAGACCAGCCCAATTAGAAATATTTGTGCGAAACGAATAAAGTAAAATTGAAAAAAGAATTGTTGTGCAAAATATCGAAAGGGAAAGTGTGCTGTAAAGGTGTTTGCGTTCTTCTTCCTGTGAGAAACGGAAATAGGCAGTTTCCATTCCATAAGTGAAAAGAACATTCAAAAAAGGAATAATGGCGTATACCTGGGTAAGGTCGGCAGTAGTACCCGGCTGCTTAAAAATAAATGGCAGCGACAAATTCATCAGATACCCCAGGAAACGATTAGCAATAGTTGGGATACCATACCACAGGGTTTGGCCAGCAAGTTTTTTTACACTCAAGAATAAAAGATTTCAAAGCAAAAATAACTAGTAGAACACGAATTACACGAATAAACGCGAATTACAGGAGGCAACACGAATTACACGAATTAGGACGAAGTAGCAGAAGACTCTTTAGTATTGGCAAGACTGGTACTACGGCTTGACTTGGCTTAGCCTTCAGTCTCTCTGAGATTCTGTGGCAATCCCGACTATTGAGGCTTTGCAAACCTAGGATTGGTCAACAGCGCTGAATCGCTGAGCGTTTTTAAGAAATCATAGAGGTTGGTCTTCTCGTCTGTTGTCAAAGGGATCTTATTCACCAGCAAGGGATCAAGCGTTGGGCCATCCTGCACACCTGTTGAGTAATGATTGAGCACTTGCATCAGGGTATTGAATCTGCCATCGTGCATATAGTTCGCGGTCAAATACACATTACGTAAGGAAGGCACCCTAAACTTTAATGAATCTTCGCTCTTTCCTGTGATCCTCATTCTTCCGTAATCATTTAATTCGGGGTCAACGAGTAACCCGATATTGCGATAACTATAGTCAGTAAACATGGGCTCAGGATGACATGTAGCGCATTTTGACTGGTATAGCTGATATCCATTTTCCTCCGACGTTGTAAAACTTGCCTGTCCTTTTTTGTACTGGTCATATTTCGAATCGGAAGACGTAATATATCCTGTAAACTGTGCCAATGCATTCAATATCCTGTCTTCAGTAACGACTGGCGTTCCAAATGCAGATTTGAACATTCGCTCGTATGAGGAATCGCTTCCAAGGCGAAAAATGATCGTAAAGAAATTTTCTGCCATTTCGTTATGGGCCAAAATAGGTTGAGAGCCTTCGGAATAAAGCGATCTAAATTGTCCATCCCAATGTAATTCCTTCTGCCATGCAAGGTTAAATAGTGGTGGCGCATTTCGTAATGTATGAGACATCCCATAGCCATGGCTTCTGTCATGTTCGTAGGTACCAAAAATCGCCGTCTGCTGATGGCAGGACGAACAAGGGAAACCCGTGTCACGCGAAAGACGACCGTCATAAAACAATTTCCTTCCCAGTTCAAACGTCTCTTCCGTCAATGGGTTATCCTGAAATGTATAAACCGGTTGCGGGAACCCAGCGGGGATTATTTGTTGAAGTGAAGTTGTTGGATGGACGATATCCTGTTTTTTACAAGAACCAATGAGGTATGAAACGATGAAAATGGATGAAAAAAGAATAAGTATTGTGAGCCATTTTCGTTTCATAAAATACGGGATGAATTTACAGCTTTTTTGCCGCCTCTAATAGTCGCCCGGCCTCAATTTTCTCCTGTTGGATTTTGCTTCTGCATTCTTTTTTTTCCACTCCAATCTTTTTTCTTTTACCTGTTTGCCGGGTTTTGTAGCAATCCTGGCCTTCTTCTTTTTTATGCTATCATGGACCAGTTGATTTATCTTTTCGATCACTTCTTCTTTGTTGGCCAGTTGCGTGCGATGTGTGTGTGATCTTACCTGCAAAAAGCCTTCGGCATTGATACGATTCGGGAGTTTTTGACCGAGGACCTGCTTTTGTTCTTCGGTCAACAACAAAGAAGATTCAATGTGAAATGACCCGATAACAGCCGTTTCTACTTTATTTACATTCTGGCCACCTTTGCCGCCGCTGCGGGTAGTTTGAAATTTTATCTCGTTAGTTACGTCGATCATTTAAAATAATAAAACACGAATTAAAGCGAATTGCACGAAGGTTAAAGTTTTTATTTTTCAAAAAAATCGTGTAATTCGTCTAAAATTCATGTATTAATGCGAGCCGTCATTCAAAGAGTAACAAAAGCCAGTGTAACTATTGAAGGAAAAGTAAACGGGCAAATTGCAAATGGGCTTCTTGTATTAATGGGTATTGAAAATGCCGACACCGAGGAAGACATTAAATGGCTCAGCAGTAAGATCGTCAATCTTCGCGTTTTCAATGACGAAAAAGGTGTCATGAATATTTCAGTAAAAGAGATCGCCGGGGATATACTTTTGATCAGCCAGTTTACTTTACATGCCTCCACAAAAAAAGGCAATCGCCCTTCTTACATCAAAGCAAGCAAGCCAGAGATCGCCATACCGGTCTATGAAAAAATGATAAGACAACTATCTATTGAACTTGGCAAAGAAATTCAAACTGGGATCTTTGGCGCGGACATGAAGGTAGAGTTGCTCAACGATGGACCGGTGACCATAGTGATAGACACGAAAAACAAGGAGTGATTTAAATAGGAATTTTTAAGTTTTTTAAACACGAATTTTAGGCGACTTACACGAAAGTGGATCACACTTAAGCACGAATTTTGGACGAATTACACGAATGTGCCCGACATCATTTTAAAAGAAGAATCTTATACGATAGTAGGAGCTTGTATGGAGGTTCATAGAGAATTGGGGATGGGATTTAAAGAAGCCGTTTATAAGGACGCACTCGAGTTAGAATTTGCAGCTCTTAAAATTCCTTTCAAACGTGAAAAACCATACATCATACGATATAAAGGAAAAATTTTGCCAAGAAGGTACTTTGCAGACTTCATAATCTTTAACTCGATAATATTAGAGGTGAAGGCGAGACCGATTATCATTGACCCGTTTGTATACCAAACTATCAATTACCTGAAAGCGTCGGGCATTAAACTGGGGATAATAGCCAACTTTGGCCGTAAATCGCTTGAGTATAGAAGGGTGGTATTTTAATTAGGAAATTTTAAACGCGAATTCGGGCAAATTACACGAATTATAGTGTGAACTTCTTTTAAAGGACTCTGATCATCGGAGTGAGCAAGGACCATCGTGAAGTAATTCGTGTAATTCGTAATAATTCGTGTTATTGCTGTACTCCGATCTTTTGAGTAAACCTCTTTCCTCCCTGCAGTTCCAGCATCATAAAAACAAATTTCTCTTTGGCCGGAATGGTAAAATTGTACGAAGAGGCTTCTACATTGGACTGCTCGACAAACCGGTTTCCTCCGGATGTCCAGACGATGATCTTGCTGATATTTTTATTGCTTTGAATGGTGATCTGCTTGCCATTGGTCAGTACCCGAAAGGGCTTGCTTTGGAAGCTTTCCGAAGAAGATAATTTGTTCTT
>Ga0207649_10001748_pt1 | contig 12467 bp, 10 predicted proteins | sample KBSC43metaG_FD_184317 | JGI IMG/M metagenome (GOLD analysis project Ga0207649, IMG submission 184317) | Corn rhizosphere microbial communities from Kellogg Biological Station, Michigan, USA - KBS C4-3 metaG (SPAdes) (version 2) | ecosystem: Host-associated > Plants > Roots > Rhizosphere > Soil ... | reverse complement strand
AGCAACGGAGCCGTCGGTGTTGAGCGTGGGGCCGAAGGTGTAGGAGCCGAGGGCGTTGGTGTTGTCGTCGTAGGCGCGACGGCTGATGTGAGGCGCTCCAACGCCAAACTTGAGGTTGTGGCGGCCGCGGGTCCACGTGACCATGTCGTTGATGCGGAAGTTGTATTCGGTGCTGAGATAGTCGCTTTGCGCGGAGCCGCCGCTGAAGTCGCCGGAGACGTAGACGCGGGGCGCTTCGACGACGTTGGTGTGGCGGTTCATGGTGTGCTCTCCAACAACGGAGAACTGGTTGAGGAGGATGGGCGAGAGGGTTGAGTCGATGTGGACGACGGTGTCGTCTTCGTGCCAGAGGCCGTTGTACGCGGCGCTGGCGAGGGTCTGGCCGCCGACGCCCTGGTTCTTTCCAGTCCAGTTCTCGTAGCTGTATTGCGCGTAGGCGGAGTGCTTGTCGCCGAACTGGTGAGCGAGACGCGCGCTGAATTCGGTGTCGCGGTTGGGAGTAGGGACGTTGGCCTGGAGGAGTCCGCTGGGATTGCCGGGCGTGGGAACGACGACGGCGTTGACTACGGAGTTCAGGTCTTCTTCAGCTCGATTAAAGCTGGCGAGGAAGCTGCTGCGTTTTGAGGAGAGGACAGGGCCGGTGGCGTGACCTTCGAAGATGCGGCGCTGCTCGTAGGGCTTGGAGGGCGCGAGGGCGTTCTGTGCGTTCAGAGCGTTATCGCGGAAGGAAAAATTGAACTGGCCGTGGTATTTGTCGGCGGCGGATTTGGTGATGACTTCCATTTGTCCGCGGCCGGGCCAGTAGTAGCGCGCGGAGTAGGGATCCTGATTGATGCGGACTTCCTGGACGGCGGAGGCGGAGACGGGAGAACGGTTTGCTTCGACGCCGTCGACCATGAGGCCGGAGCCACCGGTTCCGGAGGCGCTGTCGTCGAGGAAGACGCTCATGGCGCCAACATAGTCGTTGTCGAAGATGGGAAGTTCTTTGAGTTCGCTTGACGTGAGGACGGACGAGTCGTGATTTTCTTCAGATGCTGTGAGGTCTTCGTTTGTGTCGCCGTTTACGCGAATGTTGGTGGCAACCGCCGCGATGGGCAGCGTTATGTGGAAAGGAGCAGCGAGAACATGGGAGGCGGGCGCTGCGAGGACCACGTTGGGCTTGACAGTGACAGGAAAGTGGACGGTTTCGAAGCCGGGCTCGGAGACGACGAGCGTGAAGCTGCCGGCGTGGGGTGCGGCCATCTGAAAATTGCCAACGCCGTCGGAAGTGGTGGTGCCCGCAATAGAGCCATCGGCTTCTACGAGGCTGACCTGCGCGTTTGGAACAATGGCGCCGGTGGGATCTGCCACGACGCCGTGAACAGTGTTTGCAGGTTGCGACTTGGATTCGGAGTCATTGGTGGCGGCAGAGAGAACAGTGGCACAGAACAGCAGCGCGACAGCCATGGCAGGAAAGCGCAACATGCAGAGCTCCAAGGACAACCGGAAATCGACGGCCATGCTACCCGCGTTCAGTGAACCGGGGGTTATACCGAATGGAGGCTCTCGCACGGCCGGCGAGCGCTCCACTCCATCGATCGTTTTGGGCGCGGCCAGCCGATGGAACCGAGAGCGCCGGGTAAGTCACTTGCTGATCGTGCGCTGTTCACGCGAACGGACGGTAGACCGCGAGCCTTGCGCTGCGCTGTGCCGGGGAGCACGACAGCGGTGTGATCGCCAAGAACGAGCCTTATAAATCGATTTTCGCAGGGGACAAAGCGGCTGTCCAGTCGATGGGGGAGTCAACGAGGATGTCGGGCGGAATGACTTCGAGGCTGCCAGGAGCGAGGCCGAAGGTGCATCCTATGCACCAGGCCCCGGCGTTGCGTGCCGTTTGAACGTCGACCTGGCTGTCTCCGATCATGATGGTCTCCTCGGGCCTGGCGTCTGCTTCCTTCATCAGGGAGAGAAGACCTTCGGGGTCGGGCTTCTTGGTGGCGAAGCTGTTGCCGCCGTAGATGTTCAGGAAGTAGGGGGCGAGGCCGAGGGCTTCACAGATGGCCTGAGCGGGGCGGACGGGCTTGTTGGTGAGGACGGCCATCTGGCGCCGAGGCGCGTTCGAGCGCGGAACTTCGACCTGGTCGTGGACTTTGTGGAGGGCTTCGAGGGCTTCGAGAACGCCTTCGTAGGCGTAGGTATAGTCGAGTTTGTGCTCGCGATAGTAGTCGAGGAAGTATTTGTAAGCTTCAGCGAGAAGTTCTTCTCCGGGCTCGATGCCGTCATCGGCGGCGAAGGCGCGGCGAACGACGGTGAGGGCTCCGTTGCCGATGTAGGTTGCGATTACCTCGTCGGTGAGATGAGGACGATGGAAGTGGTTGAGAGTGGCGTTCACGGAGTTACAGAGGTCCCGCGCGGAGTCGATGAGAGTGCCGTCGAGGTCGAAGACGAGAAGTTTGAGGCGGTCCACGGGTACAGGACGGAGAATGCGGATCATAGGGTTAGTGTAATGTGCAGGCGATTAGCGGTAGATGCGGCCGTTGATCTGGACGCTGGAACAGGCGGGACAGAAGCGGATGGAGTTGCGGCGTGTGAAGGCGGTGTAGTCGGGTTGCAACCAGAGGTGAAGGCCGAGCCAGCACATCAGAGCGCGCAGGGGATTCTGATCACGGTCGGCATCGGACCACATGCGCTGGAGACTTTGCGCCAGTTGTGCTTCTTCGGGATGGGTGTCGCGCCAGAACATCGTCGACCCTTCACTGAGATAGACACCGGCGAGGCGAAAAAGATTCTGGTTCAAAAATGGAGGGGAAAAAGACAGGCGAGACCAACCCAGGAGGCTAGCCGTGCCATCGCGGTCTTGCAGACACGTGAGGTCTCGCCTGAGGAACGAACTTTACAGCTTCTTCGCAGCTCAGCCACCTAGACCCAGCTGCGAATTCTGATCTCGCGGACCTGGACGGGTTCGTGAGATCAAATCTGATAGCTCAGTGAATGCGAACGTCACCGGAGCCTGTTTGCATGCGGACCGTTGGGCCGCCCCCACGAACCTTGCCGGTGATGTGGTGGCGATCGAACGAGCCTTGAACAGCCATCTCCTGATCGCTGTGGACGGAACCGGAGCCGGTGGATGCGTCGAGGTTGAAGCCGGTGTTTCCGGCAGTGAACTCGATGGAGCCGGAGCCAGTTTCGAGTTTCCAGTCAGATGTCGGCGAGCCCTGGACCTTGATGTCGCCCGATCCGGTGCCTGCGCGGAGGCCGCCCTTCACGTTTTTCAATTCGACACTGCCGGATCCTGTCTGGACTCTCACATCACCCTGGCCCTCGGCCTGTTCAACGTGGATGTCACCAGAGCCAGTGTTGGCGGTGAAGCCGTTTTGGAGGCCGGTCGCGTAGATGCTGCCGGAGCCCGTTCCGAGTTTGGCGTTTTGGCCCACGCCGTCATCTTTGATGTCGCCGGAGCCGGAATTGGCTTCGAGGAAGGTATTGGCTGGCGCCTCGATGTCATAGTCGATGCTGATGTTGTGGTAGTTCTCATGGCGCTGGCCAATGCGGACGATGTTTCCGGTCTGATCGATGGGTGGATTTTTCGCGATCTCCTGGACCTTTTCATCGCCACCGCTGCCCCAGTTGGATTTGACGCGGCCGAAGATGTGGACGCGATCGGAGGAGCCGTGGGTGATGTGAATGTGCCCGGAGCCGGTGGAGACAGCGAGTTCCACGTGGCCGTTGACGGTGAGGTTGCGCTCAAAGGTGGCTTCGCTGGCGAAGACGGGCAGGGCTGCGAAGGCCAGGACTGCTGCTGCTAACGCAAAATGTTTCATCTGTTCCTCGATTCAAATGCGTACCTGCGGTCAGAGTACGGGGTTCTGGTGGTTGTGGTTCCCCGGTTATTGATTCCGCGTGATCTAGTTAAGCAAGTGCTTCAGTTGCGACGGTGATGGGGGGAGGGCAAAACGAATTTCCACGATCAGAGGAGGAGCATGCGCGATGCCAAAGGCGAGGTGCAACACAAGTGCATTCCTATGTTGAGTTCGGCGGCGCCGGGTGTGATGGTGGGCGGGAAAAGGCTTGTCCGATTGCGAACACCTTTGTGCGGGGGTGAACAGCAGTGCGAAGCCTTTTGGTGAATGAGATGTGAGCGAGCTTTCGCACGGGTTCTCCGGAGTGGGTACAACGATGACGAATGAGGAGGTGTGGATGTTAACGACTTTTCTTGTCCCGCTCATCGCGAGAAGACCCGAGGCGGTGCACAGCCAGATCAGGCCATCCATCATTGCTGGAGCACGACCTGGTCGCCTTCCTTGAGGCCTTTGACGATTTCGGTTTGTGAGCCATTCGAGAGACCGACGACGACGGCAACTCTGTGCGTGCCTTCTTTCTGGCTTTTGTCGGGAACCTGTACGAATGCGTTTTTCTGCGCGTCGTAGCTGACGGCGTTTTCGGGAACTGAAAGGACGCCTTTGTGCTCGTCGAGCATGATCTCGGCGTTGGCGGTCATGTTGGCTTTGAGTTCGCCGGTAGCGTTATCGATGCTGACGCGGACTTCGAAGGTGGTGACGTTGTCCTTTTCGACGCCGAGGGGCGCGATCTTGGTGACTTTGCCGTTGAAGACGCGATCGCGAAAACTTTCAACCTTGATGCGCGCGGGCTGGTCCATGTAGACGTGAGCGATGTCGGCTTCGTCAACTTTGCCTTGCACGTAGACCTGGTTTACGTCACCTTCAGTCATGACGAGCGTGGCGGTGGATCCGAGGACGAGGATGGAGCTAACGGCGTCGCCCATCTCGACGTCACGCGAGAGGATCACACCATCCATGGGCGCGACTATGGTGGTGTAGGCGAGCTGCTCTTCAAGCTGTTTGAGGCTGGCTTTGCTTTGCGCGCGGGCCTGCTTAAGTTTGGCGGTGTCGACGCCGATCTGAGCTTTGGAGGAGTCACGCTTGGTGAGCGCGGCTAGATAGTCGCGATCCGCGTCGTCGAGGGCCTGTTTGCTGACGATGCCTTCCTTGGCCATTTGCTGATTGCGCTCTAGCTTGGCCTTGTACATGGGCAGGTCCGGGGCGGATGCGTTTACCTTGTCTTGCTCGATATTGGCCTCATAGGTGGCGACATTGGCTTCAGCGGCGGCAAGCTGGGCCCGCTGCGCTTCGACCTGGGCGAGAATCTCCTGCTGATCGAGCTGAGCGAGGGGCTGGCCCTTGTGAACCTTGTTGTTGATGTCGACGAAGAGTTTCTCGACGATTCCAGAGGCCTTGCTCTTGACCTCGACTTTGGTGATTGGCTGAATTTTGCCGGTAGCGACGACGGATCGGGCGACATCTGCGCGTTGCACTTTCGCGATGCGATTGGGATCGATGCTGGCAGTGCGGACGAGGCGCGCGGCTCCTACACCGATGACGACGATGAAGAGAAGCACGACGGAACCAATCCAAATCCAGAGTTTTTTGCCTTTGCGCGATGCCATGGAGCACCTCCGAGCCAACTGGAGCTATTCCGCTCCTCGATACCAAAATGACGACCGATGAAGGGTACTGATGATGTTTCGGGAACTGGCAAAGCAATTCCAGTTCCAATGAATGAGCCTGCAGTGGACGAATCAGGTACGAGTTCGCCGCCACTGTTATAGAGATCTACGCAGCCAGAGTTCGTTTGGTTCAATGTTTTGTCAACGGACTTGGAACACCCGGGTGAGCGGGCGGAACTTACCCGGCCGCAAGAAGAAGACGCTGCAAGGGTGAGGAGTCGATGTTGAGCGGCACTGTATCATGGACTTAATCCCACACATGAGGCACGCGCTATCTCCTCCGTGCCTTCATCGCAGTAGAGGCCAATGGAACAGGTGAAAATGCCCAGGGTTGAGCTGTTCGATACCAGCCTTCGTGACGGGCTGCAGCAGCCCAATCTTGAGATTTCTGTACCCAGCGCAGTTCATCTGCTGCAGCGGATGGGTGCGTTCGGTGTTCATTTTGCGGAGATCGGATTCGCGGGTGCGAATCAGTTTGTCGTGGATCTGACACAGTCACTTGAACGGGTGGATACCGGCGCGACGAGGCTGGCACTGTTTGGGCGAACACGCGGCAAGTGGGCGAAGGTTGCAGAGTGGCCGGACCTGGAGTTTATCGTCAGGCGGAAACAGCGCGTACCGATTGCGGTGATCGTGGCTAAGTCGCGACTGCTGGATGTGGAGAAGTCGCTCGAGTCGACCGCGGAAGAATCGTTGCTGATGACTAGGGAGACGGTCGATTACCTGCACGAGCACGGGCTTGAGGTTTTTGTGGACTTTGAGCACGCGATGGATGCGAACTGCGGGCGACGCGAGAAAGGACAGGCGTCGGAAGAGAAATTTCACAAGCGCAGCATGGAGTATTTTGACCAGCTGACGCGGCAATGTGTGGAGCAGGGCGTGAGCCGGATCGTGATCTGCGATACGAATGGTGGAGCGAGTCCGGAGGAGGTTGCGGAGGTCTTTGGGCGACTGAGGAAGGATTTCTCGGGCGCGAAGTTTGGCTTTCATGGACATACGGATCGCGGACTGGGAGTTGCGAATACGCGCGCGGCAGTTCTGGCGGGGGCGGTGCAGATTCAGGGTACGCTGCTGGGGACCGGCGAGCGTTGCGGGAACGTGAACCTCACGACGGTGATCGGCGGCATGCAGTTGCGAGATGAGGCGCAGTTTGTATCGCAGGAGCAGCTTGCCGGGCTTACGGGCATGGCGCATTCGGCGTATGCGTCATTTGGCCTGGAGGCACCGCACAGCGCACCAATTGTGGGACTGGGAGCATTTGGCACCTGGGCCGGGATGCATGGGTCGAGCGAGCGGAAGAATCCGGGTGCGTATCTGTGGTGCGATCCTGCGAGAGTTGGCGCGAGCCCGGTGATTGGTGTGAATCGGCAGTCGGGACGAGCGAACGTGATGCTGCTGGCGCAGTCGATCGGGCTGACACTCAATGCGGAACAGGCACAGGCGTTGATCGACGCGAATGACGCCATGATCGAGGGCGGGGGATTCACGGCGAGCGAGGTGTCTTTCCGTCTGGCTTGTATCAAGGCGCTCGGGCAGCACAAGAATCGGTTTGGAGTTCGGAGCTGGCGGGTTTTCGACGAGTCGGATGAAATTGGGAACCGGTTTGTGCAGGCGTTTATGACGCTGTCGGTGGGCGAGACGAAACTGGCGACTTCGCGGGCTGAAGGAGCGGGGCCAGTGGATGCGCTGACAAAGGCGATGCGCAAGGAACTGGACAAGTGGTATCCGGCGCTGGCGGAGATGCGGCTGGGAACTTTTACGGTGACGGCGCTGGATGTGGCGGCGCAGGATTCGGCGGCGCACGTGCGCGTGACGGTGAGCTTCCACGCAGATGAGCATGAACCGTGGGTGACAGCCGGCGTGAGCAGCGATTTGAATCAGGCTGCGCTGAACGCGATCATCGATGGATTTGATTTCTGGCTAGCGAAGATGGAGGCGTAGGACAAGCGGGGTTCAGGGCCCGCTCGGGGGCACCGCACCCCCGGTCGATACGCCTGAGAGTTCCTCGGGTCCCAGGTGTACAAAGTCGGGTGACCTGGGGCACTCGGCAAATTTTGGAATAGCGTGAGTACAACTTTCAGGGAGATCGTTTGCCCTGGAGTGGGGATGGGTATCGGCCAAAGGGCTGGGTAGAATCCTTACTTCAAAGGAACGAACGATGAGCGCTGACAGACACCCAGCACCGGGCCCGACGATGATGAAACCCAATGGACAGTGGACCTTCTACGTGTTTCCGGATGGGCAACAGCAGGAGGCCGGGTTGTTTGAGACGGAAGCTGCCGCAAAGCTGGCACGCGTCCACACACTGCTGCGGTGGGGCTCGAATGGGGAGAAGTATCCTTCGGGCAATGAGAAGGCGAGACTTTCGTTCGACTGATCAGCAGTTCTGATACTGTCTTCGGAGATCGAGCGGACACTTCATTCAGCTAGATGTGAGCTCAGTAAGCACATTCCGGGCGTAATCGCGCAGTTCGTCTTCAGTCTGTCCCAAAGCATCGGCGATGGCTATTCGATCATCAAGACATCCGGCTTTCTGTAAGACATCCATATAGTCGGCATCAATCCAAAGCCTGAGGAAATCGCCAGCAAAGCTCAACGGATCCAGATCCTGCGACAGGATGCGAGTTGCCAAATCCCTCGCCACGCGTAGCGAAGCCTCGGCGCGTGTTAGTTGGCAGAGGCCTGTCTCTGCCATAAACTTTGGCAGAATCTGATCTGTTTCCCACCCAGATGGATTGATCAGAGATGCGAGCCTGCGGATCCAAGGACCATCGAGTCCAGCCTCAAGCGCATCGCAAGCGAGATTCGGCAACTCCTCTGGGCCGACTCTTTGAAGTGCGAGTTTTGCTTCAACGAGTTTGGGGTCGAATGCCACTCTTCAGCAGTTTTGATACTTCCAGTTGCGCTGTTTGCCTTCGGCGATCCATTCAACTGCCTGGGCTATGCGCTTGTCGCGGGTTTCTTCGCGTTTGGCTTCGGCGATCCAGTCGACATATTCGCGCTTGCAGCTTGGGCTGAAGGCTTCGAAGACGGCTGAAGCTTTTTTGTTCTTCTTGAGGGCGGCGGTGAATTTGGGCGAGGCCTTGGGGGCGGGCTTAGGCGCTTTTACGACCCTGTTGCGCGCGGCCATGATGCTGGTGTGTTCGCCACTATCGATAAGCGCAGAAGCCTGACGGATCCAGCCGAGCATTTCTTTCTCCGACGGAAGGTCTTTCACGGAGGTGATTCTGCCGAGGCTGCCCATACCGCCGTCCTGCACGACGTTGGCTTCGCGCAGTGTGGCGCCGATCTCTTCTCCCCAGAAGCCGAAGCTGCAATGCTGCTTGAACGCTGCCATGTGGCCGAGGATGGTGCCGCGGTACATGAAGAAAGGGTGTCCCCACTTAATGGCTTCTTCGACGTCGGAATTCGCTTTATGCATCAGCTTGCGGAGGTGAGTGAGGATGGGCTGTGCGAAGGGTTGAGCTTTTTCGATGTACGCGTCGACTCTGGGTTCAGAGTGCTGTGCCATGGCCTGAGTGCCTCCGGAGGGTTTGAGCGGAAGTGTACATGATGAGAAGCAGCTTTCAGCCGCCAGCTACTGGCTAGTGTCCCAGTGCAAGCAGTGCCAATGCCGTTCCAGCTGCGCTGGCGGTGGAGAGGAAATTTACGGCGTCGTTGTTGAGCCAGTTGCGCCGTTCGAGGGTGGCGCCGAGGAGGCTGTCGAAGAAGAAGCCGAAGATGCCGCCGGCCCAACTGATTATGAAAACTGCTGTGCCCCCGCCGAGGGCCCAGCTGCCGGTCGCGGCAACGGCTGCGGCGGAGATGATGCCCATTGCGGTGCCGCCGAGAGAGATGGCGCCGTCGGTACCGGGTTCGGCTTTGCGGAGGGTGGTTATCATGCGCGGGTGGCCGCTGAGGACCTGGCCGAGCTCGGAGGAGACGGTGTCTGAGGCGGCTTCGGCGAGAGCCGCAAGGCCGAGCGTGAGAGCTGCAGCAGAGTTTGGGATGACGCCATTGGCGTGAATCCAGCCGTGATCGACGAGCCAGATTTGAATCACAGGGTTGGAGACGAGGGCGCCGATGCCGAGGTTGGCGGCTACCTGGGAGGCTTGGCGACCGGTGCGGCTTTCGGCGGTGCCGAGGTTCTCCTTGTGTTTGTGGCCGGCGCGGGTTGCCAGGGAGGTGAGTATTAGGAGGGTGACTAAGGGGATGAGGGCGGTCTTCCACGGCAGGTAGGGAAAGGATGAAGTTGTCGCAAACATCATGCTGGCTGTAATGGCCATTCCGGCGAGGGCAGCACCTGCGGTTGCGGAGCGCAGTTGGTAGGCGATGAGGCCGAGGAGGGTGCTAAGGCCGAGAGTCCAGATGGCGACGCTGGGAGTGTGCGTGAGCCACCAGCGCGATTCGAGGACGACGTCCGCGCCGAGGGCGGGGAAGACGAGGAGCAGGACGGTTTTGGATTGCCACCGGAGATGGTTTCGGGCCACGGTTTCATCGTATCTGTTGTCCCCGGTCCCCAAATGCGAGGGACCGGGGCCACCCAGTCTGTGTCTGTGATCAAACGATTCAGCACTGATTATCAAGAGGGCTCTCGTTTAAACTCATCTCGGTTCCGGAGTTTCAAGATGAAGAGATCGTTTGCGTTGGTTGGACTGCTGGGCTCGGTGGTGGTGGGTGCGGCATCGTTTTGCGCAGGGCAGAGTTCTGCTCAAGTGGTTCTGGATCGCGAGGGCGAGACGATTGTGCTCGAACCTTATGCGCCGAATATTGTTCGCGTGACGCTGAGTTTGCAGCGAGAGAATGCGCTGGGCAAACCGGGGTATGGATTCGTTGGCAATCCCGATGAAAAGGGATGGGCAAAGAGTGAGACCGATACGGATGACGTCTACAAGTCCTCGCAGATGACGGTTATGGTGGAGCGGCCCCACGCGCCGGCACATCCACCAATGTCCACGCAGATTGATATTTCGAAGTACTTCGGCGGCTCGACGCCCGGCGCACACATCACGTTTACGAGTGTGGATGGGAAGAAGTTGCTGGAGATGACAGGGTGGGATCAGGCGGTGCCGAACCATAAGGACGGAACGGCGGCGTTGAACAACGATCGACGGCCGACAGATCCGCCGTTTTTTACAGTTGGAGCGACGTTTGTATCGCCGGACGATGAGCATTACTACGGCTTGGGTGATAACCATGAGGGCTTTCTGGATCATCGGCATCACGTAGTGCGCTGCTGGAATGACTACCTGGCTGCGGGTGCGCCGAGCACGTGCATTCCGTTTGTGGTGACAAATAAAGGATACGGACTGATCTGGGACAATCCATCGAAGACGACGATCGAGCCGGGATTCAACGAGCAGACGAAATGGAAGTCGGAGGTGGGTGATCGCGTTTCGTTTTTTGTGATCGCGGGGAAGACGGCTGACGAGATTTATGCGGGGTACAAATTGCTGACGGGGCCCACGCCGCTGCTGCCGAAGGCTGCTTATGGGTATATCCAGTGCAAGCAGCGGTATGCGAGCCAGGAAGAGGTCATGTCGGTCGCGAGGGGTTATCGCGAGCGGCATTTGCCTGCGGATGTGATGGTGGTGGACTGGTTCTACTACACGAAGATGGGCCAGATGGACTTGGATCCGAAGTTCTGGCCTGATCCGGCGGGGATGAACAAGCAGCTGCACGACATGGGCTTCGAGACGATGATCAGCGTGTGGCCGCGGTTCACGCCGGAGTCGCGCTATTTCGACGAGATCCAGAAGAATGGGTGGATCATTCACACAGTGGATGGGAAGCCGGTGAATGGACTGCCGTACGATCGCGCAGGATCGGATATCGATACGACCAATCCGGATGCGGCGAAGTGGTACTGGAACATTATTCGCGACAACATCATCAGCAAAGGATTCGATTCGATCTGGGCGGATGAGACGGAGCCGGACCTGCCGCCGAACGGGGCGTACTACAAGATCGGGCCGGGGACGCAGTACTACAACGTGTACCCTCTGCTGCACGTGGGAGCGATTTACGACGGGTTCCGGCGCGATCTACCGCAAAAGCGCGGGCTGATCTTGTCGCGCGATGGGTACACGGGAATCCAGCGCGAAGGTGCGATTGTGTGGTCGTCGGATATCTATCCGACGTGGGATACGTATCGTAGGCAAATTCCGACGGGGCTGGATTTTGCGGCCTCGGGTGTTACGTATTGGTCGAACGATACGGGAGGATGGCAGTATCTGCCGGAGGAGCATCATCCGGCGCATCCACCGCTGCTTGATCCGAGTGATGCGCGGGACAACGTGGGCGGATATGACGATTATCCGGAGTTGTATACCCGATGGTTTCAGTACGCGACGTTTCTGCCGATCATGCGGACGCATGGAAGCAGGAAGTACAACGAGGTGTGGTCGTACGGGAAACAGGCTGAGCCGATTCTGGAGAAATATCTGCGACTTCGTTATGAGCTGATGCCCTATATTTACTCGCTTGGGTATCACACCTGGGAGACGGGTGCGCCGTTCATGCGGGCGCTGCCGCTGGATTTTCCAAATGATCCGAACGTTGTTGATATGAGAGACGAGTATATGTTCGGGCCGGCATTCCTGGTTGCGCCGGTGACGGAGCAGGGAGTGACGAGCCGCAAGGTTTATCTGCCGGCTGACGCGGACTGGTACAACTAATGGACAGACGAGCGCGCGAAGGGCGGGCAGACGGTCGAGGCGGCGGCGCTGATTGAGACGATTCCGGTGTTTGTGAGGGCAGGGTCAATTATTCCGCTTGGATCAAAGGTGGAGAGCACGCACGAGAAGCAGTCGATCGCGAAAGTGCGGGTTTATCCGGGAGCGGATGGGAAGTTCACATTGTTTTCGGACGATGGAACGACGTATGCGTACGAAAAGGGAGCGGGGTCGGTGACGCGGCTGCATTGGGATGATGCGAAGCGGCAACTGACGCATGATGGAGCTACAGCCTGGAACGGAGCCGATGC
>Ga0207649_10001739_pt1 | contig 12503 bp, 13 predicted proteins | sample KBSC43metaG_FD_184317 | JGI IMG/M metagenome (GOLD analysis project Ga0207649, IMG submission 184317) | Corn rhizosphere microbial communities from Kellogg Biological Station, Michigan, USA - KBS C4-3 metaG (SPAdes) (version 2) | ecosystem: Host-associated > Plants > Roots > Rhizosphere > Soil ... | reverse complement strand
CTCGACCTGGTGAAGCTCGCCAGCCGGATGCGCGGAAATCTGCTCGTCGACCTGCGGAACGTCTACGATCCCGATGAGGCGGAGCGGGCAGGGCTGAACTATCGCGGACTGGGGCGCGCGGGCTCTCGAACGCCGCCACTACGGGCGGCAGCCGAATAAATGGCCGCAAGCGGGGACGAGCGTATCGTCGTCCTTGGGCTTGGCTATGTCGGCCTGCCGCTGGCCGTTGCGCTGGCGCGGAAATTCGAGGTCACCGGCTTCGATGTCGATCCGCAGCGGATCGAGGAACTTCGCTCCGCCCACGACCGCACACGCGAGCTAAGCGAGGATCAGCTTCAAGCGAGCACGATCCGTTTGACCTCCAATGCCGCCGACTGCCGCGGGGCCGACATCTATATCGTGGCGGTCCCGACTCCGGTGGACAGCCATAAACGGCCGGATCTCTCGGCGCTGCTTGCCGCAACCCGCACCGTGGCGGGGATGCTGGATGCATCGAGGCGGCCCACGATCGTCTTTGAAAGCACGGTCTATCCCGGAGTCACCGAGGAGGTCTGCGGGCCCGAGATCGAGCGCGTTTCCGGCCTGAAGCGCGGAGTCGATTTCCGGCTCGGCTATAGCCCGGAACGGATCAATCCCGGCGACTGCGAGCACAGCATCGACAGGATCACCAAGGTAGTCGCCGGCGAAGACGGAGAAGTCGCCTCGCAGCTCGAACGGATCTACGGAGCGATCACCAGCGGCGGCACCTTCCGTGCGGCATCCATCAAGGCGGCGGAAGCTGCGAAGGCGATCGAGAACGCCCAGCGCGACATCAACATCGCCTTCATGAACGAGGTCGCGCAGATCTTTTCGCAGCTCGGCATTTCGATCTGGGACGTGCTAGCCGCCGCCCGCACCAAATGGAATTTCCTGCCGTTCGAGCCGGGTCTCGTCGGCGGCCACTGCATCGGCGTCGATCCCTATTACCTCAGCCACCTGGCGCAGCAGCTTGGGCACAACCCGCAAGTCATCCTTTCGGGTCGAGGCACCAACGACGGAATGGGCGCATGGATTGCCGACCGCCTGCATGAACGGCGGGGCAGGGCCGGAAGCGCTCTGGTGCTCGGCCTGACGTTCAAGGAGAATGTGCCGGACCTCAGGAACAGCCGTAGCTTCGATCTAGTGCGCCGGCTGCAGTGGCTGGGGCACGATGTGGCCGTCGCCGATCCCATCGCCGATGCCGGCGAAATCGAGCGCGAGCATGGGATGGAGCCGATCCGGCCTGACGGGCAGCGCTTCGATCTCGTTGTCGGGGCTGTAGCCCATGACGAGTATCGGCGTTTTCCCGACGATATTCTTTCAGGACTGGTTGCCCCGGGCGGGACGCTTGCCGACCTCAAGGGAATCTGGCGCGATCGAGCGCTCGATCCGGCGGTGGACCGGTGGACGCTTTAGACAAGCGGATAGTGCGCCAGCCGGTCGCGCAGGCGGAGCGGTCGATCCTCACCCGGCGCCGCTTCCAATATGCCGGCGCGCTGCTGATCGGCGCCCTCATTCCCTGGTCGCTCAGAGGATCGATTCTCCCCGGAACCGCCCTGGAAGCGGCGAGCCTGAACGGCCTCTCAGGCAACCTCATAGCGATCACCATCGCGATGTGGATGCGCCTGTCGATCGAGACCTACCCCGGAATCCGCCGCGCCTATGTCATTCTTCCGTCGGCGACGACCGGTCACGGGATGGTGCTGGTGTGGTTCGTCGCAACCCGCTTCCCCTATGATCGCGTCAGTCTCGGGCTCGGGTTCCTGTTGCACGTGCTGTGGCTGTATCTTCTGTACATTAATGCGGAGCGCGGCCTCGTTCGCCGGATCGCGGTCGTTCCCTACGGAGCGATGGAACGGATCAACCGCATTCCCGGCGTCGAATGGTTCAGGCTGAAGCGGCCGAGGCTCGCCGATGCCCGCGGCTGCGACGCGATCGTCGCCGACTTCAGTGCCGACATGCCGGACGAATGGGAGCGCTTCCTGGCCGACGCGGCGCTTGCCGGGCGGATCGTCTACCAGGTCAAACAGCTCGCGGAATCGCTGACTGGGCGCGTGGAGCTCGAACACCTTTCGGAAAACAGCTTCGGGTCGCTGGTTCCGGCGCGGGGCTATTTTCATTTGAAAGGCCTGATCGATTTCGTTTTCGCGCTGATCCTGCTGCCCATCGTGTTGCCGGTGATGGGGGTTATCGCGCTCGCCATCACGTTCGACAGCAAGGGCCCGATACTTTTCCGGCAGGAAAGGGTCGGCCACGCCGGCTCCAACATCATCGTCTACAAATTCCGGACGATGCACCAGCTGGGCGCGCGCGGCCGGGATCGCGACGAGCTGATGATGGACGAGGACCGGATCACTCGAGTGGGGCGGTTTCTGAGGCGGCACCGGCTCGACGAGCTGCCGCAGATCTTCAACATCCTGAAGTGGCAGATGAGCTGGATCGGGCCGCGGCCGGAGGCCGAGCTCCTGTCGGTGTGGTATGCGGACGAGATCCCCTTCTACCGCTATCGCCATGTGGTGAAGCCGGGAATCTCCGGCTGGGCGCAGGTCAACCAGGGCCATGTCGCCGGAGTCGACGACGTCTATGTGAAGCTGCAGTACGATTTCTATTATGTGAAATACTTCTCGCCCTGGCTCGACCTTCTCATCTTCCTGAGGACGATCAAGACCATGCTGACCGGTTTTGGTTCGCGATAGGCGCTCGGCTCAGGGTTTGCGGCGGACGGCCCAGACGAGCGCGGAAACGCTGCTGATGACGGCCGCGAGACCAACGAGAAAAGAGGGATCGAGAACAAGCATCTGAACGACTCCGAGTCGCTCTGATGTTGCCTATTTGTTCTCATTTTGCAATAGGAAAAAACCTATTTTGATATGCGTGGGCCGCTCAGGTTGCTTCGGCCTCGGCTTCTTCGCTCCGCATCTCGATCAACGTTCCGAGCACCCGCCGCGCGGCGCGGATGTCATCTTCGCCAACGCGATCGATCAGCTCCGCATCGATTGCTTCGCGCGCGGCGCTCTGCACTTCGGCCGCCGCTTGGCCCCTCGGCGTCAGCGTGACGTTGAGTTGCCGGCGGTCGTTCTCATCCACGGTGCGGGACAAATAGCCGCGCATGACCAAAGTATCGACGAGCTGGCCGGCGCCCTGCTTCGTGATCCCCAGCTGTTTCACAAGTTGGCGAAGCGGAATGCGCTCGCGGTCGAGCGCCAGCCCGCCGATAATGTAAAGCCCGTTTCCCGGGATATCGTCGTAGCCCGCCTGTGCAAGTGCTGCGCGCATCGCCTTTCCGTAGGTGTGGCGGGCGTGCCGAAGCAGCGCGGGAATCACGACTTCATCGTACCAGGGCGACTCTTCCATGTGCGACCTCCGTTAGGAGGCCTCTTACCGGAAGATGGCAAGTAAGTCAATCCAGTTGACTATCAACGAGATGTACCAATCCACCCTTTCGACGCTTGCCCACCTCTGCCGCGTCCTCTATAGGCGCGCACCGTCCGGCGAGCGCTCTGCGCGCGCGGGGAGCCCGTCACATTGGCGAGCGCGTACGGTGAACCGGAAAAAGCCGGCACTGTGACGCGCCCTTTTTCATGGGCACACCCCCGCTGATCGTTCGAAGGACGCCGCGGTGGCATGGGGCCGTTGCGGCAAATTGGTTGAACCAGGTCCGCATGTTGAAGCGGCGCCACGGTGGCGCTGCGCGGCATGACTGGGCCCCGTCAAAGTACCACTTTTGATGGGTAGTCCCGGATTTGAATAGCTAGGATACACTCGACTTATGGCCACCACGGCATTTCCAACCCGCGACGATTTCGCCGCGCTCCTCAATGAGAGCCTCGGCGGAGAGAATGAAAGCTTCGAAGGCAAGGTCGTCACGGGCACCGTCACCGGAATCGAAAACGACATGGCGGTGATCGACGTGGGCTTGAAGTCGGAAGGCCGCGTGGCGCTCCGCGAATTCGCGGCCCCCGGCCAGAAGGCCGAAATCAAGATCGGCGACCAGGTCGAAGTGTTCGTCGACCGGGTCGAGAACAGCGCCGGCGAAGCGATGCTGTCGCGCGACCGCGCCCGCCGCGAAGCCGCGTGGGACAAGCTCGAGAAGGAATATGAAGCCGGCAACCGGGTCGACGGCGTGATCTTCGGCCGGGTGAAGGGCGGATTCACCGTCGATCTCGGCGGCGCCGTGGCCTTCCTGCCCGGCAGCCAGGTCGACATCCGTCCGGTGCGCGACGTTCAGCCGCTGATGGACATCCCCCAGCCGTTCCAGATTTTGAAGATGGACCGCCGCCGCGGCAATATCGTCGTTTCGCGCCGCGCGATCCTCGAGGAAACCCGCGCCGAGCAGCGCAGCGGCCTGATCCAGACTCTGACGGAGGGCCAGGTGCTGGATGGTGTGGTCAAGAACATCACCGATTACGGCGCCTTCGTCGACCTCGGCGGAATCGACGGCCTGCTCCACGTCACCGACATTTCGTACAAGCGGGTCAATCACCCGTCCGAGATCCTCAACATCGGCGACACGGTGAAGGTGCAGATCGTTCGCATCAACCGCGAGACCCAGCGCATCAGCCTCGGCATGAAGCAGCTGGAGACCGATCCGTGGGAAGGCGCTGCGGCCAAATACCCGATCGAGGGTGTGTTCCGCGGCCGTGTGACCAACATCACCGAATATGGCGCGTTCGTCGAGCTGGAGCCGGGCATCGAGGGCCTCGTCCACGTCTCGGAAATGAGCTGGACCAAGAAGAACGTTCACCCCGGCAAGATCGTCTCCACTTCGCAGGAAGTCGACGTGAAGGTTCTGGAGGTCGACGAGGAGAAGCGGCGGATTTCGCTGGGCCTCAAGCAGGCGCAGGCCAATCCGTGGTCCGATTTCGCCGAGAAGCACCCGGTCGGTTCCGAGGTCGAGGGCGAGGTCAAGAACGCGACCGAGTTCGGCCTGTTCATCGGCCTTCCCGGCGACGTCGACGGAATGGTCCACATGTCGGATATCGCCTGGGGCGTATCGGGCGAGGAAGCGCTCAATCTCCACCACAAGGGCGAGACGGTCAAAGCCGTCGTTCTCGACGTCGATGTCGAAAAAGAGCGGATTTCGCTCGGCATGAAGCAGCTCGAGCGCGGCGGTCCGTCCGGCGGAGTTGGCGGCGGCGCAGCGGCCGGCGGCGTCAAGAAGGGCGACACCGTCACTGTCGAAGTCCTCGATGTCACCGACGGCGGGCTCGACGTGCAGATTGCCGGCGGCGGCGCCAGCGGCTTCGTCAAGCGGACCGACCTCGGCCGCGATCGCGACGAGCAGCGTCCGGAGCGTTTCCAGGTCGGGCAGAAGTTCGATGCTCTCGTCACCGGCTTCGATCGTTCGAAGAAGCCGAATTTCTCGATCAAGGCGCTCCAAATCGCCGAAGAGAAGCAGGCAGTCGCACAGTACGGCTCGTCGGATTCCGGCGCGTCGCTTGGCGACATTCTCGGCGAGGCGCTGAAGGAAGCGCAGAAGTCGAAAAAGAAGTAAGAAGAGGGGCTTGCGCGGCCACGCGTTTCCTGACAGCGTGGCCGACGGCCTGCCGGGGAGGGCGGGCCGCCCTGACTCGCCGAACATCCGGGGGATGCAATGATCCGTTCTGAATTGGTCCAGAAGCTGTGCCAGGATTTTCCTGACCTCACCCAGCGTGAGATCGAGACCGTGGTCGGTGCGTTCTTCGATTCCGTCAGCGACCAGCTGGCCAAGGGCGGCCGAGTCGAGCTTCGCGGCTTCGGCGCCTTTTCTACCCGCAAGCGCGATGCCCGCACGGGCCGCAACCCGCGTACGGGCGAAGCGGTGGACGTCGACGCCAAGCGCGTGCCCTATTTCAAGCCGGGCAAGGAAATGCGCGAGCGCTTAAACCTGGGCGAAGTCACCGCCGAGTAGCTCTGGCCGCCGCCGTGCCGGGCTGCTGTTCACCAGTTGCGGACGTGGCGGAACGGTAGACGCTGGGGACTTAAAATCCTCTTCCCCTAAGGGAGTGCGGGTTCGATTCCCGCCGTCCGCACCAGCATTCAAACCAAGGCAATCTGGGGGATTGCCTGTTTGAATGCTCAGCAGCTGATCCTCAGGCCAGACGACCTGTCCCGCTCCGGCACAGCTGGAGCCCGTGCTGAAATCAACCGTTGTGTGCATGGTTAACACCCTGTTAGGCATAACTCATGCGCACACTTCGGCCAGTCATCGCCGCTGACCCAAGACTGTTTGGACGTGGACGCGCTCGCGCGGTTGCCGAGCCGGCAGTCGAGCGGCGGTGGACGTTCTCGGACGATCTCATCCTGTTCGCGACCACCTTCGCCGCCGGCTTCATTTTCGTTTCGATCTATATCGCCTAATCGGCGACGCAGCTGCCGTCGTCACAGGCGAGATGCAGCTTCCATCCGAGCCACGCCGCGACCAGGCTGGCAATGGCCACGATCAACAGGGAATCCGCGACCGTCAGCCCGAGATGCACGGCCGCTGCGACCAGCAGCGTAGCCGCAACCATGAAGCCCGAGTTGACGATGTTGTTGGCGGCAATGGTCCGCGCCGTATCGGCCTTCGGCACGGTGATGGTGAGGAATGCGTAGAGCGGCACCACGAACATTCCTCCGGCGATCGCCATTCCAAGCAGGTCCGCGCCGATCCAGGGACCGTTGGGCATCGCCACGAACTCGCGGATATGCAGCAAGTGATGACCGTCAAAGTGCGGCCAGCTTCTAACGCGCCGGTAGAGATCGAGAACGAACAGCCCCATCGCGATCACCGAGGCGGGCGCGAATCGCGCCGCGACCCGGCCGCGGAGCAGGCGATTGATGGCCACCGAGCCAATCGCCACTCCAATCGAGAAGATCGCGATGAAAGCGGTGCCGACGTAATGATCGGCGGCGAGCCTCTCCTTCACCAGAGCCGGGAATTCCGCGACCAGGACGGTCCCCATCGCCCAGAAGAAGCTGATCGCGAGGATCGCCAGGTAGAGCCTGCGGATATGCAAGGTGCCTCGGACCAGCGCAATCGAGGCGCGGATGATGTGCCAGTCCATCCGAAGCGGCGGCGCCGCCGGATCGGGCGGGGCGGCCGGGACCTTGCCGCCGCTTGCGCGCCCCAGAACCGCGACGATCAATACCGCGAGCGCAGCCCAGGCGGCGCTATAGCCGCCGCCGTGTGTGGGCAGAATGAGGACGCCGCCGAGAATCGTCCCGCCCAGGATGGCGATGTAGGTCCCCGCCTCGACGAGGCCGGTTCCGCCGAGTACTTCTTCCGGCGCCAGGTGCTGAGGAAGAATTGCGTATTTCACAGGACCGAAGAAGGTCGAATGGATGCCCATCGCGCCGAGAGCGGCGAGGAGAAGCACGATATTGTGAAGCAGTAGGCCCACCGCCCCCACCAGCATGATCGCGATCTCGACCGTCTTCACGACCCTGACCACCCGCGCCTTGTCGATCTCGTCAGTGATCTGCCCGGCAATCGCCGAAAACAGGAAGAAGGGGAGAATGAAAAGGCCGGCGGCGATGGATCCGAAAATCGCCTCCTTCCGGGGATCGCTGTAGATTCCGTAGACGACCAGCATCACCGAGGCGTTGCGGAACAGATTGTCGTTGAAGGCACCCAGGAACTGAGTGACGAACAGCGGCAGGAAACGCCGGGACTTCAGGAGGTGCAGCGAATCCTGCATTATCGCAGTGGATTAACGGCTGCGCCCGCGAGGGCAAGCATGCGCCGCCTCTTTTGCCATTCGCCGCCTTTCAATTAGAACGGTCGCGATGCTCACGGTGCCGAACCTCTTGACCCTGTCGCGAATCTTCGCGGTGCCGATCCTCGTCTTCCTGCTGTGGACCCCGCGGCCGATCGATTATGCGGTGACCTTCGTCCTCTACTGCATCGTCGGGATCACCGATTATTTCGACGGTTACCTGGCGCGCGCGCACGGGCAGATTTCCAAGCTCGGCCAGTTCCTCGATCCGATCGCCGACAAGATCATGGTGGCGGCGGTGATCGTGATGCTGATGGCGTCGCGCCGGGCGGACGGCGACCCGCCGGTGATCCAGGACATCAGCATCATTCCCGCACTCGTGATCCTGCTTCGAGAGATCATCGTCTCCGGACTTCGCGAATTTCTTGCGGATCTGCGGGTCGGGATGCCGGTGAGCGCGCTCGCCAAGTGGAAGACGACGTTTCAGCTCGTCGCGCTCGGCGCCCTGATCCTCGGCGGTGCTTTGCCGCACATGCCGTGGGTCCATGTCGCCGGGATCGCCTTCCTCTGGGCGGCAGCGGCACTCACTCTCGTGACCGGCTACGACTATCTTCGGATCGGGCTCAAGCATATGGATTGAAGCGGAAGCTCGGCTGATCGATTTTCCCGCTCTGACTGACGAGTTTTTGTCGTTTCTGCCCACTACCGCTGTAGCCTAGCGTCCGCGGCTCTCGAAGGAGGAGATCAGGCATGGACGCGAAAACCGGTGACCCGCTGCACGGCAGCCCGATGCAGGAAGGCGCGGCGCTCCGATCGCTCCTCGGACGAACGAACCGCGACTGGTGGCCCAACCAGCTGAGCCTCGAAATCCTGCCGCAGCATGGCGCGACCGGCGACCCCCACGGGGACGATTTCAATTATGCCGAGGCCTTTCTCGATCTCGACTACGATGCAGTGAAGCGCGATTTGACGGCGCTGATGACCGACAGCCAGGCCTGGTGGCCGGCCGACTATGGGCATTACGGCCCATTCTTCATCCGCATGGCCTGGCACGCCGCGGGTACCTACCGCATCGGCGACGGCCGCGGCGGCGCCAACAGCGGCAACCAGCGCTTCGCTCCGCTCAACAGCTGGCCGGACAACGCCAATCTCGACAAGGCGCGGCGGCTGCTGTGGCCGGTGAAACAGAAATACGGGAAGAATTTGAGCTGGGCGGACCTGCTGATCCTCGCCGGCAATGTCGCCATCGAATCGATGGGCGGCCCGACCTTCGGCTTCGGCGGCGGCCGCAAGGACATCTACGAGCCCGAGAAGGATGTCTACTGGGGCACGGAAGAGAATTGGGTGGGTCAGGGCGCAGCGCCGCGCATGGGCGAAGACGCCGGAACGGCGATGGAAAACCCGCTCGCCGCGGTCCAGATGGGCCTCATTTACGTCAATCCCGAAGGGCCGGGCGGAAGCGCCGATCCGCTCGCATCGGCGCGCGAAATCCGGATGACCTTCAGCCGCATGGCGATGAACGATGAGGAGACGCTCGCGCTGACAGCAGGCGGACACACGTTCGGCAAATGCCACGGCGCCGGCGACGCTTCGAAGGTTGGGGCCGAGCCCGAAGGCGCGGACATCGCTCAGCAGGGCCTCGGCTGGCAGAGCGGCCATGGCAGCGGGACGGGCGACGACACGATCACCAGCGGTCTCGAGGGCGCCTGGACGCCGACCCCGATCAAGTGGAGCATGAACTATCTGCACATGCTGCTCGACTATGATTACGAGCTGGTGACCAGCCCGGCCGGCGCCAAGCAGTGGCAGCCCAGGAACCCCAAGCCCGAGGATATGGCGCCCGCGGCGCACACGCCGGGCAAGAAGGTCCCGACGATGATGACGACCGCGGACATGGCGTTCCGCGAGGACCCGGAGTTCCGCAAGATCGCCGAGCGCCTCCGCAAGGACCCGCAGGCGTTTGCCGACGCCTTCGCCCGCGCCTGGTTCAAGCTGACCCACCGCGACATGGGGCCGAAGGCGCGTTACCTCGGGCCGGAAGTGCCAGCCGAGGATTTGATCTGGCAGGATCCGGTTCCGGCGGGGCGGCCGGTGAGTGACGCCGACGTCGCGGCGTTCAAGCAGAAAGTGCTGGGCAGCGGCCTGTCGGTTAGTGCGCTCGTGAAAGCGGCCTGGGCTTCGGCTTCGACCTATCGCCAGTCCGATCACCGCGGCGGCGCCAACGGTGCGCGAATCCGCTTCGATCCGATCCTGAGCTGGAAGGTCAACGATCCTGAAGAGCTGAAGGCCACCCTCGACAAGCTCGACAGCCTGCGTGGTGGCATCTCGATGGCCGACGCCATCGTTCTCGCCGGTGCAGCGGCGATTGAAAAAGCGGCGAAGGATGCCGGGCACAATGTCCAGGTGAAAGTCTCCACCGGCCGCGGCGACGCGACCGAGGAGCAGACCGACTTCGACAGCTTCGAGGTGCTCGAGCCCAAGGCGGACGGTTTCCGCAACTATCTCGGCGTTCGCTACAACGTCCCGACCGAGGAGCTGCTGATCGACCGCTCGCAATTGCTCGGCCTTTCTGCTCCGGAAATGACGGTTCTGGTGGGCGGGATGCGAGTGCTCGGCGCCAACCAGGGCGGATCGAAGCACGGCGTGTTCACCGACCGGGTCGGTCAGCTGACCAACGACTTCTTCGTCAACCTGCTCGACATGGGCACGGCGTGGAAGCAGGTCGATGACAGCGGCGACGAGGAATTCGTCGGCACCGATCGCGGGAGCAATCAGCAGAAGTGGACGGCGACCCGAACCGATCTCGTGTTCGGATCGAACGCCCAGCTGCGCGCCATCTGCGAGGTCTATGCAGCGGACGATGCTCGTGAGAAGTTCGTGCAGGACTTCGTCGCCGCGTGGACGAAGGTGATGGACGCCGACCGGTTCGACCTGAGGCGGCCCCGGCGGGCTGAGTAGTCACCGCTCGCGAGCCGGGGATCGCGAGGTAGCGTTCTTCTCATCGTGTGCATATAAATGTGTAGTCTGCTCTTGCCTTCATGGCAAGAGTGTGTATATATTTGTGCGTGGAGCGTGACAGTAGAGCCATCATTAAGCGGCTGAAGGCGGAAGGGTGGGAGCTGGTTTCGATACGAGGCTCGCATCACAAGTTCCGCCGTAGTGAGGTGACGGTGATTGTCCCGCACCCGAAGAAGGATCTGCCGCTCGGTACCGCAAAGGCGATTGCCAAAGCGGTCGGCTGGTGAGGAGGATTGAAGGTGAAGACCTATTTCGCAGTCGTGCACAAAGATGAGGGCAGTGCCTATGGAGTCACCTTTCCCGATCTTCCCGGTTGCTTTTCCGCGGCCGACGATCTGGAAAGTCTCGTCCCCAATGCCTGCGAAGCGCTCGATCTCTGGTTCGAGGATGCGGAGGAGGTCGAGCCTCGCGATGTCGATGCGATCAGGGAGGCGGTAGCGGCCGATCTTGCCGAGGGCGCGTTTCTGATCGCCGTCCCGCGCGTTACGCGCTCCAATCGTTCTGTCCGTATCAACGTGTCTTTGGATCGCGGTACTCTCGAAGCCATTGATATGGCGGCGGCGGCAAGGAAGCTCACGCGCAGCGCGTTCATCGCCGAGGCGGCGCGGAACGAGATCGAATTGGCGCATTAGGCAGGCGGTGAGGCGATGCATCGGCGCGATGTCGATCGGCTCGATTCAAAGCGGACCTACTGGGTTCCGGCGGTCGTCGCTCCGCATCGCGACTGGACCGCCGCGCCCGGCTGCCGGAGCGGAGCGCGCTTCCTGGTCGACCGTCACACGCTGCGGGCGAGCCGCGACGAATTCGCTGCATTCGGAACCGAGCTAAGCTGTCTCAAGTGGATCATGCTCCACCGCTCGGAGCTCAACCGCACACTTCCGGGAGTGCGGGTTCGGCCGGTTGCGCTGGATCGATGGCTGTTAGGGTTGGAATAACCTCCCTGACGATCTCGCGGAGCGCACCGGCCAGCATCTGAAACTCGCTTTCGCGCGGGCTTGAGCGGCGCCAGATCAGCGCGATCCGCCGGAAGCCGTGATCGGAGCGTAGCGGCTTCGCATCGACTTTCGTGCCCTCGAGAATGCCGGCGCCGATCGCCATCGCCGGGACGAAGGTGAGGCCGAGGCCATTGTCGACCATCTGCACCAGCGTGTGGAGCGAGGTGCCCATCATCGCCGCGTGCGCGCGAAGCTCCGGGCGGTTGCAGGCGGAGAGCGCATGGTCCTTCAGACAGTGCCCGTCCTCGAGCAGGAGCATGCGGTTTTCGTCGATGGCGCTGACATCGACCGTTCCGCCACTCGGCGCCTCGCCGGCCGGGAAGGCGACGAACAGCCGGTCGTCGAACAGCGGCGCGGAGTCGATGTCGCCGCAGGAATAGGGGAGGGCGAGCAGCACGCAGTCCAGCTGACCGCGGTGAAGCGCCTCGCAGGCCGACTGGCTCGTCTCTTCACGCAGATAGAGTTTCAGGTCCGGCCATTGCCTGCGGAGCCGGGGAAGCATCGCCGGGAGCAGGAAGGGCGCAATAGTCGGGATCACCCCCAGCCGAAGCTCGCCGTGCAGCGGCTTGCCTTCGGCTCGCGCGATCTCGGCCAGCTCTTCCGCCTCACGAATGACACGGATCGCCTTGTCGGCAATCTTCTCGCCGAGGGCCGTGAAACGGACCACTCTCCGGGTGCGTTCGACGAGCGTGATCCCAAGCAGGGTTTCGAGCTCGCGAAGCCCGGCCGAGAGCGTGGATTGGGTCACGAAACAGGCGTCCGCAGCCTTGCCGAAATGACCATGCTGGCGAAGCGC
>Ga0207649_10001737_pt1 | contig 12514 bp, 13 predicted proteins | sample KBSC43metaG_FD_184317 | JGI IMG/M metagenome (GOLD analysis project Ga0207649, IMG submission 184317) | Corn rhizosphere microbial communities from Kellogg Biological Station, Michigan, USA - KBS C4-3 metaG (SPAdes) (version 2) | ecosystem: Host-associated > Plants > Roots > Rhizosphere > Soil ... | reverse complement strand
CCGCGAGGAAGTCCTTCGCGTCGCCGACCAATTCGGCATATTCCTCGACCCCGATCCGCCCGACGCACGGCGCCGAGCAACGCTTGATCTGGTAGAGCAGGCACGGCCGGTCGCGCGTCTTGAAGAAGCCGTCGGTGCATGAGCGCAGCAGGAACAGCTTCTGCAACGCGTTGAGCGTGTTGTTGACCGATCCCGCGCTGGCGAACGGGCCGTAATAATTGCCCTTGGCGCGGCGCGCGCCGCGATGCTTCTGGATCCGCGGAAAGTCGTGGTCGGCGCGCAGCAGGATGAACGGGAAGCTTTTGTCGTCGCGCAACAGCACGTTGTAGGCGGGCCGGAAGCGCTTGATCAGCTGCGCCTCGAGCAACAGCGCCTCGGCCTCGTTGTTGGTCGTGACGATCGTCATCGACCGCGTCTGTGCGACCATCCGCTGCAGCCGCTTGGGCAGCCGATCGACCTGGGTGTAATTGGTGACGCGGTTCTTGAGCGCGCGCGCCTTGCCGACATAGAGCACGTCGCCGCGCGCATCCTGCATGCGATAGACACCGGGCCGCGCCGGCAGGGTCTTCAACACATTGCGGATCGCCGCCACGCCTGCGGCAAGGTCGGGCGCCTCGCCACCGCCGCGGACGGTGTAGGTGGCTTTATCTTCGTTGAATCGGTCGGGGGTATTGGGTTGCGACATCTATCGGGAGATAGGCACTTCCTGAATCGGACGCCACCCGCGTGCTGTCAGCAGCATTGCCAAAACATCCGCGCCTCAGGGAGGTTGTCAGGGCGATCTCGCAGGAAGAGATAGGCAATTCCGGAATCGCCGAAGTTAGGCGCGCTGACACCCGGATAGGTAACTTGATCAGTGCTATCAAGCTGACCAGCGAACCGCCAGCCAGCGGGCGCCTCATCCGCGTTCTGAATCCACACGGGGACACTGCCAAGCCGCGTTGCGGCAACTGGGCGTTCACGCTGCTCATCAGTCATCGCTGAGAGCGAAGCATCTCCCATGAACGATGCCCGCTCGCTCTCGGGGATGCCATCCTCGTGCGCAATCCAGTCAACGATCTCGATCGCGGGATCAAGGGGTGGATTGTCGTCGGGAACCGGCGTGGGAAACTGGGTAAGCTCCGACGCCTCAACCACGAAAGCAGCATTGGCGCCGGCAAGTTGATCCCAACTCTCGCACATGCCCGGATCATGGCCGCATTGAAAGACTAGCAGGACGCGACCTTCGCCGCCGAGGTCGAGCCGCTCTGCGTGGTGCTTGAGTTGGGCAAGTAGCGATTGGGATTTGCCGCAATCGGCGCAATGTGGCCACCGATCCGGCGCGAGCCCGAGCGGCACCCCGCCGAAATGCTCAAAAGCGCTGCCGCCTGACGGTCCCGGCCTGCGCCCAAAAAGCCTGCCCATAATGCCGCCGGATCGCTCCGGCGGCACGAGACGGACCACCGGAGCGAACCAGCGCATGATGCTTACTGGACCGCGGCGAGGTCGGTGGCGATCTTCTTGAGCACGTCGTCGGTGATCTTGCCGCCCGACATCGGTGCGACCTGATTGAGGCTCATCGACTTGAAGCTGTCATAGGCCGGATGCTGCGCGACATCCATGCCGAGATCGGCGGTGAGCACTTCCTTGGCCTTGGCATCGGCCTCGATCGTCTCGATCGGAGTGTCGAGGGTGAACTTGCCGGCGGCGGTCGGAGCAGCGGCGGCGGGAGCGACAGGCGCGGGCGCGGGCGTCGCGGCAGGAGCCGGCGCGGTCTGGCCGGCAAGCAGAGCGATAGCGATCAGCGACATCATGTTTTCGTTCTCCCCTAAAGAGTGCCCCTGTGTGGCGGCGATTGGCGTCGGAATTGTGGCAGCCACGCAGCCATCACACGCGATGCTGATCCCAGCGATCGAATTCATAGTCGATCGAGCCTTCAACCAGCCGCTCCCACAGATCACCGACGAGCTGGGGCGGCACGCCGGCGGCTTCTGCCGCGGCCTTGGCATTGGCGATGACTTGCGCCTTGCGGGCTTCGTCGCGAACCGTGCCGCGGTCCTGCTTGATCCGCGCGGCGGCGGTCATGAAGCGGAACCGGATCGCGAGCAGGTCGACGATCTGACGGTCCACTGCGTCGACGCCGGTGCGAACGTCGATCATGGTCTGGCAGTCTTCGAGGAGGATCATGAGAGTTCCGTCAGTCTGATTTCTGTTTCTTGAGCACCGCTAGTTCTTTTTTTATCAGACCAATAATCTCATCAACATTCCGAGCACTACGGCGTGCTACCGCGAGTAGACTGGCCAGGCGTTCATAGCGTGTGCTGAATTCGCTAGCTCCGGTACTATCTATTAGTTCCCCACTCAGCCCAGCCGATCTTAACTGGACGGAAATCCCCGATGACCCATCATGCTCGTCCACCCAGGACCATACCGATATCTTATAATCCGGGAGATTAGTTGAAAATGTCCCAACATCATCATCATCCCAGGATATAATGCCTTCGTTTGTGGCATCAATTACCGGCTCAATCAAATCTTCAATTGTCTGCATGGCAACCACCTCTCCTATACAGGAGCTTTGTTTCAATATCTGCTATTAATTCATCAATACCGGACAGAGCCTTGACGACTATACTGCTTTGGAATTTATCGTCACCTCGAGCAGCGAGATCTAGCTGCCGCTCAACGGCCCGCAAGTTTTTGGTCGCGACTGCGCTGCCACTTTCCACGTCGTCCTGTTTTGTGAGTGCCGCAGTAGCTTGTATCAAGCTACGTCGCAAAGGTGATACCAGCGCGATTGCCACTTGGTAGTGGCCTAATCCGATGATATTTTTCAGGGAGTCGAATTGCGAACTCGCTACTGACAGGCGAGAGAGCGCCATCTTGCTCTCGAACTCCATTACAATCTTAGCTGCTCGCTCCGCGGCTGATTTCGCAGCAACAGCCTGCCGATAAGTCACGAGCAAGCCGACCAGGCCGAAAACCGTTCCGACCCAGGTAACGATATTTGGTATGCGACCCTCAAAAAGAGCCGTGATAATCTGATCGCTTGTCATTCGTCCGCGTTGCTCGCGCGACGAACTCGCTTTGGCAATACTTTTTAGTGCGCGCGCGACAGGCCGGCGATGGTCTTGTCGACCAGCTTGGCGTCGGCGGCGGCGCCGTGCGTGTCTGCGATGATCCGCGCTGCCGCCTTGGCGGCAACGTCGGCAGCCTTGGCACGGACTTCGGCGACGGCCGCGCGTTCCGCGGCACCGATCTTGTCCTCGGCCATTTTGCCACGGCGTACGATCAGGTCGGCGGCATCGGCTTCGGCTTTGGCGACTAAGGCAGCGGCTTCCTGCTCGGCGTGCGCGACGATCGCGGCGGCATCGCCCGCACTGGCCTTGGCCTTCGCCTTGGCTTCGGTAAGCAATGCCTCCGCCTCGGCGCGGATCGCCTTGGCCTCGTCGAGCTGACGGCGCGTATCGGCGATGCGCTGGTCGAGCGCTTCGGCAATCTTCTTCGGCGCCTTGCCGACGAAAATCGCCAGCAACAGGAAGATCGTGATGCCGACATAGACCCAGAATTCGGGGCTGGACGGGCTGAAGGCGGATTCCTCGGCGTGTGGCGGCGCGCCATTGGCCTGGGTAGTCGCGACAGGGGCGGCGGTCATCATCATCCCAATCCTCAGGCGATCGCGCCACGAGCGGCGACGGCGGCAACCGTCTCCGCGGGGCGTTCGCCCGTCAGGCGCTCGACGATATCGGCGGCGATGCTCGCGGCGACGCCTTCGATCTCACCTAGCGCGGACGACCGAGCCGCGTCGAGTTCGGCCTGCGCCGCGCCGCTCTTCGCCTCGATCGCGGCGTTCGACGCCTTCAGCTTGGCCTCGATGGACAGGGCTGCGGCCGCGCGGGCTTCGGCCACTCGGGCACGCGCCGCATCCTGCGCCGCCGCGACGCCGGCGTCATAATCGGCGGCCATGCGGTCGGACTCCGCCTTCGCGCCCTGCGCGGCGGAGAGGTCGCCCGACACCTGATCCTCGCGCGCCTCTATCACCCGGCCGACCTTCGGCAAGGTAAGGCGAACCACGCCAAAATAGAGGACCGCGAAGAAAATCGCGAGCCACACCATCTGGGGCAGAAAGGTCGAGAACTCGAACTGAGGCATGGCCGTCCGTTTCGATCAGTCGGTGGAGACGCGCGTGCGAGCCGAAGCGCGCATGCGCGGTTCGCTTACGAGAAGGCGAGCGCCAGCGCGACGACGGCCGCGATCAGGCCGAGCGCCTCGGTCACGGCGAAGCCGAAGATCAGGCGGCCGCCCAGCTTGGCGTCGGCTTCCGGGTTACGCGCTACGCCGTTCAAATACTGGCCGAAGATGTTACCCACACCGATCGCCGCCATGCCGGCGCCGATCGCCGCAAGGCCCGCACCGATCTTAGCTGCAGTTGCCACGTCCATTTGAAAATCCTTCCGATTTGAAGTCAGTTACTCAGTGAAGATTGATCGCGTCGTTGAGGTACAAAGATGCGAGCAGCGCGAAAACATAGGCCTGGACGACCGCGATCAGAACTTCGAGCGCGGTCAGCGCGACGTTCACCGCCAGCGGTACGACGCCGAACACATAAGGCAGCGCACCGAACGAGCCGAGCGCGACGACGAAGGTGCCGAACACCTTGAGCAGCACGTGGCCCGCGGTCATGTTGGCGAACAGACGAATGGCCAGAGTGAACGGACGGCTGAGAAAGCTCAGAACCTCGATCACGAAGACGAAACAGCCGAGGATAACCCCCGAGCCGTGCGGCCAGAACAGGCTGAAGAAGTGGAAGCCGTGGCGCGCGAAGCCGACGATGCAGACCGTCACGAAGACGATAATGGCAAGGCCCAGCGTCACCGCGACATGGCTGGTCGGGGTGAACGACCCCACCCAGGGGATCAGGCCAAGCAGGTTGCACGCAAGCACGAAGATGAAGATCGAGAAGATCAGCGGGGCGAAACGGCGCCCTTCCGGTCCGACATTCTCGTCGAGCATCTTGCGCACGAAGTCGTAGACATATTCGACCGCCGCCTGCCAACGCCCCGGAACGAGCTGAGGCTTCGCGGTGCCGACGAACAGGAACACCGCAACCCCGGCGAGCGCGATCGCCATCCACAGCGACGAGTTGGTGAACGACAGATCGTAGCCCCCCGCCTTAATCGGGTGGAGAACCTTGATCGCAAACTGTTCCATCGGGCCGGCCACGGCGTCGGTCCTTTATTTAGTGGTGTCGTCGGCGTCGAATTGCGCCGAAGTTTTCTGGGCGCGGTACACGCCGGCGATGAACCCGAGCACCAACAGGACGATCATCACCCAAGGCTTGGTGCCGGCAAAACGGTCGATAAAATAACCCAGGGCGGCGGAGACCAGCACGGTACCGACGAACTCGATGCCAACCGCCCAGCCACGGCTTTCCGCCGCGCCCTCCCCGGCAGTCACCGGGTGGTCGATCTTCGCCTTCGCTTCCGCGATGCGGCGATCAAGGTCGTCATTCTGGCGGTCGTCGGCCAACGCGAAAAACATCCTGATAAGAAAACGCCGCCGCGCTCTTCCCAAGCGGGCGACGACGTACAGCGGAAGCCGCAGCCCCCGATGTTGGGGGCCGTTTAGGTAGACCAACGGACCGAGTCAACCGTCCGAAGGGATAAGCAAGAGCGGAGTGCCTGATTTCTGAATCAGACACTCCGCTCTAGGTATTTGTGTTCGCATCGCCGTTCGCGGAAAACCGGTACCCACTTTTCCGCGCGATACTTTAGAGTCGTTTGCAGCCTCGCTGGATCGGCACCGGCCCGCCCCCCACCCGGCCGCTCATAGAATACCCTGCTGGGCGGCCGGGTGGGGGAGCGGGCGGAGCCGCAACTGTTTCAGCTTTGCTGAAACAGACTCTAGACGCAGCGCGGATCGCGCTTAGGCGGGGCGGCAGTGCGCGTCTGCCAATTACCCGCGGGATCGCGATATTTCTCGCCCGGCGCGGTCTTGAGGATCAGGTTGCACCCGGTGGTGAAGGCCATCTCCTCGACCGTCGAGCCACTCGCCGCGCTCTTTTGGGTATAGACCGCCTTGCGCTGGATGTTGATCTTGTTGACCAGCGCGGACAGATCCTTGGTCGGGGTGCCGACCACGCCGATATAGCCATCGGGCAGTTCGCCGATCTGCCCCGCGGCGCGCGCCGCGGCATAAGCGGGGTCGCGCTCCTGCGCCGTCGCCGGCAGCGCGATCGCGATCAGGGTGCCCAGCAACAGGGCCGAAGCAGTCATGGTCCGTTTCATCGTCAGAATATCCCCGGATTCTCGTCGATCAGCGCCTTGGCCTGGCCGTCCAGTTTATACACCACTTGCTGAGTGATGTTGATGTTCAGATTGATCTCGATCGGTTTGTCCGGCGCGGTCACGTTGACGCAACCGCCGAGCAATCCGGTGGCGCAGGCCGCGCCGATCAATACCATCTGTCGCATCTTCCTGGTGGTCAGGCTCAATCGCTCCATCGTCAATCCTGTTCGTATCATGGCTTGGTCTCGCTTGCGGGAGGCTGAACGGGTTGCACACCAGGCTGGGCCTTGTTCTGCTCGCGGATCAGCGCGGGCAGGTTGCGCTTTATCAGCAGCGTGGGGTCGTAGAAGCTCTGCGCCGAATCGAGCAGCGAGCGGAAAGGCGCGCGGATCTTGACGTTGAACACGAACGGCAGCCGCTGCAACCGGCGGATCAGGAAGTTGGACTTGGTCCCCTCCCCCTGGCTGACCCCGGCGAAATGCGCTTCGGTGATGACTTCGCCCGCCAATGGGCCGTTCAAGGTCAAATCGAGGTTGCGATAGCGTAGCGACTTGAGCGCCTGGAACGCCAGATTGCCCCAGGTGCCGACATCCTCCTTGGTGACCTGACCGACATAAGCCAAAGTGCCGCCGCCCGGGCGCACGTGCAATTCGCCCCTTTCGATCCGGCCGCCATTGATGTCGAAGATCATCGGCAGGGTGCCGTCGAACACGCCGGTCGCGTTCAGATTCTTGAAGTCGAATTGCTGCAGGAATTGCGCGGCATCGACCGCGGCCAGGCGAAACGTCAAATGCCGGCCGCCGGGATCCGCGAAATCGAGCAAGGTCGGGGCGAGATCGAGCCGCCCGCCGGCAAACGGCCAGCGCGCGTCGCTGACCTGGATGCGCTGCGGGCCGAGCAACTGATAATGGACCACGCCGTCGCTGACGGCGATGCCGGTATCGATCGTCTTGACCGTCGCGACCTGATCCGGTGCGGACACCATCCCCAACAAGTCCGTGAAGCGGACTTCGCCCGACAGGCCGGTGACCGTGCCGAACGCGGCGGCGAGATCGGCGTCTCGCGTTCGGAACGCGCCATTGCTGGTCACCGCCTGGGGGGTCCAGGCGATATGGCCATGGCCGGTGACGGTACCCGCGACATTGGTGATCACGCCTTCGGTCACCGGCGTCAGCGCTTCGGGCTGGAATGTTTTGGTGAAGGTCAGCCCGGTGACGTCGAGATCGGCCGAGCCCGCACCGCTCGACAGATCGTGGGCGATCGCGACGTCGGCGACTTTCACCGCCCCATTGGTCGTGGTCAGCTTGCCGGTCGCGGCGATGCGATTGTCGGCGAGCGTCAGCGCCACGTCGCGACCGGCAAGCTGGTGGAAGCGCGGATCGTGCGCGGCATCCGCCACCGTCAGCGTGCCGTCGACCAGCAGCCGGCCCTTGTCCATCCGCCATGTCCCCGCCGCTTGCGACAGGATCAGCGGCACCGCGCCGATCTGGCCGCCGGCATCGTCGAACTTGCCGCCGATCGATTGGCCGAAACTGCCGTCGAGCGTCGCGATGTCGAGCCGGGTCAGCCGCTCGGGCGCGCCGAGCCGCACCGCCAGCCGATCGAGCACGAAATGGCGGTCGCCGAGCCGCAACGTGGCCTGGGCCGCGGCGAGCGCAAGCGGGCTGCTGCCAAGCGCACCGTTGAGCCGAAGGTCGCGCGCCACCGCGCCACCGTCGATCCGCCCGCCCGCGATCCGCAACATCGCGCCGTCGACCGGGCAAAGCTGCGTCCGGAACTCGCGCGCATCCAATCCGGAGAGGCGCAGCCGCGCGATCGCCACCGGTGCACAGGCCGGATTGACCGCAAGGCTCCCACGCCCATCCCATTGCGCGAGCAGCGGCAGCCGCAATCCGTCCACCGCGCCGCCGGGCAGCGGACCGGACAATATCGCTTCGCTCTCGATCCGCGTCCGCCCATCGAGCCCGGCGCTGAACCTGACCGGCGCGAGCGCGAGGCGCGCATTGCCGGCCTCGTAGGGTTCCATCGTCGCGGTGCCGGTAATCGGCGCGCCAGCGCGCTGCTGATCGAGATGCGCGCTGAGATCGGGCAGCCCCCCGCCGCCGGCGACGAGATCGCCGCGGAGGATGACTCCGCCGTTGGGCCAGACGATCTGCGCACCATCGCGGCTGGTCAGCGTGACGCTCGCACCGCTATCGGCGACGGCGAGCAGGCGCGACAGCTTGACCGCGCCCCGCCCGCCATCGGTTGCCGCCGACAGTTCGGCGGACAAGGCGAATTCGCGCGTCGCATCGTCGACCGCGCCGGCAAGCTGCGCCGTCAGCGGCGCGAGCGGCGTGGCCGCGCCGGACGATCCCCAGGACCGGAAGGTCGCGCGCACCGCATCAGGCAGAGCGGCACGTCCAAGCTGCGCCTTGCCAGTGAACGCCCCTTTCGCATTGGCATAGCGATACGCGCCGTCGATCACCGCCGCCTGGCCGGCAATGCCGCCGCCGGTCAGCCGGTCCGCGGTGAGCCTCACACTCCCCTGTATGTCGCGCGCGGTGCCGGCAAAGCCGAGCGATCCGGCGATCGCTTCGGCCTTCAGCGACGGCGCGGTCACGCGATCGGCGACGAGATTGGCATGGCCGTTCCAGCGATCGAAGGTCTGCGCGACCGCCGCGTCGATATCGGCGCGAAACCGGGTCGCGCTGTTGCCATTGCAGGTGGTCTCGCCGGCGCGCACGGGGCCGCGGAGATGGATCGCGTCCGAGCGGATATCGATCCTGAGCGCGGCTACCGCTTTGTCGGCAGCGCAGGTGCCACTCGCGATCCGCGCGCTGATCGCCGCCACTTGCCCCTGGAACCCGCCATCGAGCCGGCCGCTGCCCGATGCCTTCAGGCCCACCACGCCCTGCGGCGCTTCCAACCGCATGCGGCCGTCCTGAAGATCGAGCTGGAGCGCGGGCAGGCGAAAGGCGCCGCCTGTCCCCTTCGGAATCAGCCGGTCGAGCGTGCCCAGCGACAATGCACCGTCAACGATCCGCCCACGCGCCCGCACATGCCCGGCGCGGACGCCGGTGACGTGCGCGCCGCCAAAATCGACCGAGGTCTGCACTTCCACCCAATCGGCGACGAGATCGGGATGCGCGGGGTCGCCAATGACGATATCGGAGAGGCGCTGATGCCCCAGCGCGAGGTCCTCGATCGTGTAGCGCGCCGGCACCTTCGCCCGCGACAAGGCATCGTCGATGAAATGCTCGGCGACCGGCTTGCGCACCAGCCACAGCCCGGCGAGCACGACCAGCATCACCGCGAGCGCGACGCCCAGCCGGAACCGAATGCGACCAGCGCGCGACGGGCGGGCAATATCTGGCTCGCTCTCGGTCATCGGCCCCTTGAACACATCATCACAAGCGACGCTACACGCCGCGACCACATTGGGGCAATTGCGTCGCCCCGGATCGCCGATTAACCCATGGCGGATGGGGGACGTTCCGGAACCGGATCATCTTGGTCACCGCGCGCGGTTGCGGCAGCGGCTGCTCGCCGATGCCGACGGGCTGCTCGACCATGAATTGATCGAATATCTGCTCGCGCTCGCCATCCCGCGGCGCGACACCAAGCCGCTGGCTTATGCCTTGCTGCGCGAGTTCGGCGGGATTGCCGGCCTGCTGACCGCCGCGCCCGAGGAACTCGCGCGGGTCAAGGGCATGGGCGAAACCTCGGTCGCCGCGCTCAAGATCGTGCAGGCGACCGCGCTGCGATTGCTGAGGGCGGAAGTGGCGGAGAAGCCGTTACTGTCCAACTGGCAAGCGGTGCTCGATTACCTCCGCGCCGACATGGCGCATCACGGCAACGAGCGGGTCCGCGTGCTGCACTTGAACACCCGCAACATGCTGATCCGCGACGAACTGATGAACGAAGGCTCGATCGATGAGGCGCCGGTCTATGTCCGCGAAGTCATCCGCCGCGCGATCGACCTGAAGTCCGCGTCGATCATCCTGGTCCACAACCACCCCTCGGGCGATCCGTCACCGAGCCGCGCGGATATCGACCTGACCCGCGCGGTGGTGGAAGCGGGCAAGAAGATGGGGATCGCGGTGCACGATCATATCATCGTGGGGACGAAGGGGTTTGTTAGTTTGCGGGGTCAGGGGTTGATTTGAACCGACTCGAGGGCACGAACTAACGCGCGGTAGTGCTACGCCAATCGCTTGTACCAACACTCGAATCGGTACCAGCGACGCGCCCCGTTTTACCGCATCGCTCCATCGATTTTCGTTGGTACACGCCGTTTCAGCGCACGCGCGATATGCTTGCTCCAATGCGTTATCAGCGGCTTGGAGAATTTCGATCCACGAGCCGCCAGAATTTCCTCGCCGAGATAGAGGTTGGGTTTTGGCGTGCCATCCGCGATGCTAACGAGATTGCGAAGGGCGAGGCGCCCGAGATATTCGTCGGAAAAGGCCGGGGTGTAATAAACACAGTCATCAAAGAAGTAGTGCGTGACTTGCGACCAGCGTGTCAGGTTGGGATTGGTCTGCACACTGCCGCCATGCAGCAGGTTAGCGCACCAGATCAGTGCCTGTCCTTTGCGGGCGAGAAAATGCTCGGTAGGGGCGTTATGCTCCGCGATCAGCGCATTCCACGCGTCGCGAAATGGCGCCTGCGCCGATCCGATTTCCCGGTCTGTCCCACGGCGGCCGATGAGCGTGTTATCGAGGACCGGCCATTTGTGTGAGCCAGGTATGTACTGCAGGGGCCCCGCATCGGCCGCGATATCCTCCATCGCCAGCCAGACGCCGCACATGAAGCGTTGCGGAATCGAAGAAAAATGGACGGCGTCGGTATGAAAATCCTGCTGCGTTCCCACCGGAAAATTAAGTGTCTGAAACGGGAAAGCCTTGCGGCCATATAACCGCGACAGCAAATCGAGCACCGCTGGATTGGCGGCGATTGCCTGTACGTCCGAATCAAATCGCCAAGCATCCTGGATGCGGCCTACTCCACCGAACTTATTACTCTCCCGGTCCTCGTCGTCGATGCCCAGCTTCGGTGCCAGGCGTTGGCGAATACGGGCGATCCGTCGTTCGATGTCGACATCGGGGAAGTCGAAAACCGCGTATCCATCGCGATTGAGCGCAATAGCGATAGCGCGCTCACTCGCTGTGAGATCCATCCGCTCGACCTCCGCACCGAACACGGGGGATTCGATCAATGGTATACCGGGGAAGGGGCAAGCGGGATCAGCCATTTTCTTGACGGTAGTCCAAAATCATAATCGAAGCAGTGAATTACGATAGCGCCGGAATCGGGGCCAACAAGGGGCAGCGCGTCCGCGCGGATAATTTCGATCGCCAGTCCGTCGCTCGAGATAGATCGCGGCATTGGGGATTTCGATTTCGGTGATTTCGGCGAATCCAGCTTCGGCTGCGGTGTGGTTTCGGCGACAGTTCACCAGAAGCGCCGCTCCCTCGTTGACACGGCCCCCACCATCGCCAATACTCCCCCCCAGAGCGCATCTGGAGCGCCACCTGTCCGCGGCAAGGGAGCTTCTCCCATCCAGCTGAGAACGATACTTACGAACCCTTCTTCCGGCCTTTCGTAAGCGGACGTCTGGCATTTGGAAGGAAGGTTTCCGATGCGCCGTACGCTCACGCCCAAAACCAATCTCGACACCCTGCGCAAGGACGCCAAGCGCTGGCTGAAAGCCATTCGCGCGGGCGATTCCGCCGCGATCGCGCGGCTGCGCGACACCGGCGCTAAGCTCTCCGCCGATCCCGGACTGCGCGACGTGCACCAGGCGCTCGCGCTCGACTATGGCTACGAAAACTGGATCGCGCTCAAGGCGGCGATCGCCGCCCTCGCGCTCGATCGCCAAAGCTATGCCGAGCGGCTCGACCAGGTGTTGCTGCATGGCTGGGACGGCGATCCGGCCGTTGCGCGGCGGATCGTCGATCGCCATCCCGTCATCGCTCGCGACAGCGTGTTCACCGCCGTCACGTGCGGCGATATCGAGGAGGTCGAGCGGCGATTGGCGCGCGATCCCGGTGCCGCGCTCGCGGTCGGCGGTCCGAAGAATTGGACCGCGCTCGCTTATGTCGCTTACGGCCGGCTCGATCCCACCAACGGCATGGCGATCGCGCGGCTGTTGCTGGCGGCGGGCGCGGATCCGAACTTCTCGTTCAACGATGGCTGGGACAATTCCTTCACGCTGGTGACCGGCGCGATCGGCCTGGGCGAAGGCGCCAAATCGAGCCATCCCC
>Ga0207649_10001724_pt1 | contig 12578 bp, 6 predicted proteins | sample KBSC43metaG_FD_184317 | JGI IMG/M metagenome (GOLD analysis project Ga0207649, IMG submission 184317) | Corn rhizosphere microbial communities from Kellogg Biological Station, Michigan, USA - KBS C4-3 metaG (SPAdes) (version 2) | ecosystem: Host-associated > Plants > Roots > Rhizosphere > Soil ... | reverse complement strand
CGACCGCGCGATCGTCTATCGCCGCAAGTACAACATCCCCGCCGAGTGGGGCACGGCCGTCAACGTGCAGGCGATGGTTTACGGCAACACCGGCGAAACCTCCGGTTCCGGCGTGGCCTTCACCCGCAACCCGGCCAACGGCGCGAACGAATTCTACGGTGAGTTCCTCATCAACGCCCAGGGCGAAGACGTCGTCGCCGGCGTCCGCACCCCTGAGCCGGTCGCCCTGCTCAAGAAGCAGATGCCGAAGTCCTACGCGGAACTCATGAAGGTCCGCCAGATCCTCGAGAAGCACTTCAAGGACGTCCAGGACATCGAGTTCACCATCCAGGAAGGCAAGCTGTTCATGCTTCAGACCCGCAACGGCAAGCGCACCGCCGCCGCCGCCCTGAAGTTCTCCATGGACATGTTCAAGGAGAAGCTCATCGACTGGAAGACCGCCGTTCTCCGCAACCCGGCCGAACAGCTCGACCAGCTCCTCGCCCCGATCTTCGACGCCGCCGATGTCAAGAAGGCCAAGGTCCTCGCCACCGGTCTTCCGGCCGGCCCGGGCGCCGCTTCCGGCAAGATCTACCTCAACGCCGACCGCGCCGCCGCGGCCGAAGCCAAGGGTGAAAAGGTCCTCCTCGTCCGCAACGAAACCAGCCCGGAAGACCTCCGCGGCATGATCGCCGCCGAAGGCATCCTCACCGCCAAGGGCGGTGTCTCCTCGCACGCCGCCCTCGTCGCCCGCCAGATGGGTAAGGTCTGCGTCTGCGGCGCCTCGGCCATCGAGATCGACTACGAAAAGCTCACCGTCAAAGCCGCCGGTGAAACCTTCAGCGAAGGTGACTTCCTCTCGATCGACGGCACCTCCGGCACCGTTTACGGCGGCCAGATCAAGACCGCTCCGTCCGAGATCATCACCGGCATCGTCAGCAACGACAAGGCCGCCCAGAAGACCGAGAAGTTCAAGAGCTTCCTCCAGCTCATGAAGTGGTGCGAACAGGCGACCAAACTGGGCGTCCGCACCAACGCCGACACGCCGGAGCAGACCCGCATCGCCCTCGCCTTCGGCGCCCAGGGCATCGGCCTGACCCGCACCGAGCACATGTTCTTCGAAGGCGACCGCATCGACGCGATGCGCGAGATGATCCTCGCCACCACCCTCGAAGCCCGCAAGGCCGCCCTCGCCAAGCTGCTCCCGTATCAGCGCGAGGACTTCACCGGCATCTTCGAAACCCTCAAGGGCCTGCCGGCCACCATCCGCCTCCTCGACCCGCCGCTCCACGAGTTCCTGCCCCACACCAAGGAGCAGCAGCTCGACCTGGCGAACAAGATCGGCATGAAGGTGGAAACCATCATCCAGCGCGTCGCCGAACTCCATGAGTTCAACCCGATGCTCGGCCACCGCGGTTGCCGCCTCGGCGTCGCCTACCCGGAAATCACCGAGATGCAGGCCCGCGCGATCTTCGAAGCCGCCGCGGACGTGGCGAAGAAGAAGATCAAGGTGAAGCCGGAAGTGATGATCCCGCTCGTCGGCTTCCAGAAGGAATTCGAACTCCAGGCCGAAATCGTCCACGCCGTCGCCAAGGAAGTGATGGCCGAGAAGAAGGTGAAGTTCGACTACCAGGTCGGCACCATGATCGAAGTCCCGCGCGGTGCCCTCACCGCCGACGAGATCGCCAAGGGCGCCGAGTTCTTCTCCTTCGGCACCAACGACCTCACCCAGACCGCGCTCGGCATCAGCCGCGACGACATGGGCGCGTTCCTCACGCCGTACACCGAAGCCGAAGTGTTCAAGAAGAACCCCTTCGCCAGCCTCGACACCACCGGCGTCGGCCAGCTCATGGAAATCGCCGTGGCCAAGGGCCGCTCCACCCGCCCGGACATCAAGCTCGGCATCTGCGGCGAGCACGGTGGTGACCCGGACTCGGTGAAGTTCTGCCACAACCTCGGCCTCGCCTACGTCTCCTGCTCGCCGTACCGCGTGCCGGTCGCCCGCCTCGCCGCCGCCCAGGCCGCGATCGAGGAAGCCGCCAAGGCCCCGGTTGCCAAGAAGGCCCCGGCCAAGAAAGTGGTGAAAAAGGCCGCTCCGAAGGCCGCCGCCAAGCCGGCCAAGAAGGCCACGAAAAAAGCTGCCAAGAAGAAGTAATCGTGGCGGCGCTTTCCAAGCGCCAAGCCTCTGAATCCAAAAGGCCGTCCCGGGAAACCGGGGCGGCTTTTTTGTTGGAGCGCCGACGTTCCGGCGGCATGTGGAGGGCTCGCGGCATCCTGCCGCCTTGGCAAGCATCCAAATTGCCACAGGGGGGCATCCGTTAGCGAGATCGAAGAGGGATCCATACCCGCCAATGCCGAAATGCGAGGACCTCTCTGAAAGAGGCCCCGCGCTCCGATCAAAGGAGCACGGGGCTGTGGGGATGGGGGCGTGTGTTACCTTAGGGAGCGGTGCTAAAGGACCACTGTTGGTTGAGCGCGCCAACGTAGCTCCACTGGTGAACGTTCGCTCCGTTGGCGGTACTGGGGCCTTCGACGTCGGCCACCTTGCCGCTGTTCACAGCCGTCATCTTGAAATAGCCATCGCCGATCGGCGTGATGGTCCACTTCTCGTTGTTGGCGCCGTTCCAATCCCAGAGGATCAGGTTCGCTCCGTTGGAGCCGCTGTTTCCGCTGACGTTCATCACCCGGCCGCTGGCGACGCCAGTGACTTTGTATTGGCCGTTGCCGAGGCTGGTGAAGGTCCATTTTTGTTCGTTGCCGCCGCTGGGGCTCCACTGAACGAGCTGCGTGCCATTGGCCGTGCCGCCGCTCGAAGCCGCCATCGGTTTGTTGCTGTAGCGGCTGATGACACTGTAGGTGCCGTCCTGCATGGTGCGGCCAGTGTCACCCCACAGCCCCAGGTCGCCGATGGCTACGCCGCCTGCTCCGTTGTTGGCGGTGATCTGAATCTGGTAGTAGCGATAAGCGGTGGTGTTTCCGATGTTATACGTGTTCTGCAGGAACCGCGCGGCGAAGGACTGGTTGCTCTGCGTATCGAGGGTCGTCCAGGTGGTGCCGTCTTGGGAGCCAAGGAAGTTCCAGCTCTTCGGATCGCGCGTATCCACGTCGGCGCAGGCAACCGTGTAGCGCTTGACCACCTGAGCGTTGCCCGACCCGAAGTCATACTGAAGCCAGCCGGTTGGCGCGTTCCAACCATACCATTTGGATCCGGGGTCGCCGTTGAACGCGTCGTCGGAGCCTCCGACTTGCGGGCCGGCGTTGATGTTGGCCGTCGTGGTGCCGCCGAAGGCGAGGTTGACCATCGGTGCGGTGATGAGAGCGGTGCCGAATTCCGACGAATTGCCGCTGGTGCCGACAGCGTTTTTGGCACGGGCCACATAGTAGTAGGTGGTGCCCGCGCTCACGGCGGTGTCCACGTAGCTGGACTTGTCGGGGGTCAGATTGCTGCCGATGACGGTATAGCCGCTGCCGGAAGTGGTGGAACGGAGCAGGTCGTAAGCAGTGGCGCCGGAAGACGGTAACCAGCGCACGGTGATCGCGCTGGCGGAGCCGGAGGCCAGCAGAGTGGCCGGAGCCGCCGGCGTGGTCACGAGGCCGCCGGTTCCGCCGGTGAACGCCACGTTGGAGAAGGTAGCGGTAACCGGCGTCGTATTCCCGCTGCAGGCGAACAGGCCGATGTATAGGGTGGACGGGAGATTACCGTAGTATGCGCTTAGCTGAGCCCCCCAACTGGTGCCATCTTGCGAACTGTAGGTGTTAATCATATTGCCCCTGCGTTCGATCTTGATCCAGTAAGGCAAGCCGGGAGGAAGGCCTTGCGAACGTTGTTGCCGGTTGGTCCCTCCCCATATTTCAGTCCAGCCATCCTCACGGGATTCCAAGTAATTATTGCCTGACGAGTCCCAGGAAACATCGACAAAGCTTCGCTGCGAAATGGTGGCAGAGAGATTATCGCGCAGCATCAGCCCGCACTTGCCAGCTTGAGTTCCAGAATTTGTGAATGAGGCGACCCTGGCAACCATGGCGCAGTCGCCGGTCATGGTTGTATAAGCAAACTGGCAGTCGTCAGATCTGCCGGCAGACTGCCAGACTCCGTTCCCGAGACCGGTCATCGTCCACACACCGTTCGAATACGACACGCTGCGACCTGCGGTCTGGTTGCCGAGGGTGGTCAGGGTCAGACCGCCCGAGGCCGGTGAAACCGCCGGACGAACCACGGCTGTCAGCGGAGTGGCGGTGGTGTAGTCGGCGGACCGGATATACATGAAGTTGCCGGAGTCCACCGGTTGGCTTTCGAGTTTCCGGTCAATCCACGGGGTGGGGATACCGCGGCGGATTTTGTAGGCGTTCTGGATCAGGTAAAGGGCGGCGCGATTGGCCACATACGGTCCGGCCGAATTGGAATAGTAGTTGTAATCGATGGTGCCGAAAGGAACGAACGGGTTGTCGAGGACGAGGGTGTTGCGGGCGTAGTATTCGCCGCAGGCCAACAGCCGGTTATCCAATTCGGAGTAGAGGTCGATGCCTTGTTTCCAAGCGACTTCGGAAATGAAGGCCATGCCCAAGAGGTCGCCGTAGCAGTGGCCTGCATCGCGGCCGCTCTCGCCCATCTCGCCTGTGGGCAGAGTATTGGGCAGGCCGCAAGCTGGGTAGGTGCGGTAGAGGTCAACGACATGGTCGAACTTGGCCGTGTCATCGCAGAAAGCAGCGATGGCGATACCGGCCTGCAGATAGAGGGCGCCTTTGTTGGCTGGGCCGACGGTGTTGTAGCCGGCGAGGCTCGCGGGCCAGTGACAATTCAGGAAGTAGTTTTTGACCGTGGTCGTGTCGGCGTCCGTCCATCCGGGCCAAGTGCCGCGCAAGATGTCGGCTCCGCCGGCGTAGCACTGGGCGTAGTCGCCGAGCGAAAGATCGATTTCCTGACCGCTGAAGCTGGTCTGCGTGGTCGCCCACTGGAGCAGAATGTCGTGCGCTTTTTGAGCGTAGGCGTCGGTGCCGGTGAAATACCACATGCGCGCCAGATTATACACGGCGGCCATGTCACTCTTCCATGGATTGAGGTTTACATCAGGGGTGCGACTTACGTTCGTGAACGGGCCCTGCATCGTGTAGGTGAGCAGGGAATGCCCATCACCCGCGAGGTTGGCGTAGCCTTGTTTCCAAGGTTGCTGATTGAGGTTGGCCTTGATGGTGTCGAGTTCCTCCCGGGTGGTTGGAATGCAGGGATGCGTGTAGGCCTGCGCCTGAGACAGCCCGAGCGCCAATGGCAGCGTCAGGGCCGCCAACCAATTTCTGATAGTTCGATGCATGGGTTTTGGTTTTTTTGTTTTTTGGTTTTTTGGTTTTTTTGGGGGGATCTCAGGCCGCACTGGGATGAGCCCCCCGCGCGGTCATGGAGAGTGAAGATGCCCCTGAGGGCGTCGGGTCATTCGACCTCCTGTAAGGACGCCGCCCAGTTGCGGAGGTTCGAGATCTCCGCGAGGGCGCGATCCCGAAGAGGCGATTCGGGGAAAGCCTCCGCCCATTGGAGCGCGGCAGCCGAGTCTTTGAGCGCCCATTGATGGAGCACGGCCATGGCGGCTTCGTTCTGCACGCTTCCCGGTGTCAGGCCGGAAACGAGTTGTGCCGCCGCGGCCGGATCCGATTTCGAAAGCACGAAGGAGGCGCTCGACAACAGGCGCTCCCGCCATTCGCCCGGCGGTTGCTCGCGTGCCCAATCGACGACGGTTCCACATTCCCGTTCGCACCACTGCATGGTCAGGCATTCCAGCAAGCCTCTGTCATCATCCTCGTCCGTGCCATGGGCGAGCGCGAGCGTGACGGCTTGGCGCGGGTCTTTTTCCGCCAGTGCGAAACAAACGGTGGAGCGGGCGCTTCGCCGGGCAGAGGGGTCCTCCAGTGATGAAACCCAACTCAGCGCCGCCTCCGCGTCTCGAATGGCCCATGCGGAAAGCAGATCGCGGACGCGGCTCTCGCGTTCGCTTCTTTCCCCGAGCGTGAAGGCGTGGGCCAACGCCCGGGCCGGATCGTCGGATCGAACGCTGGGAGTGGCTGGCATGCGGGCAAGCGCCGCCGCGGCTTGTTTCGCGGCGTCGCGTTCCGGCGATCCATCCATCCAGACGAACGCGAGAACAGTGGCCAGGCAAAGGCCGCCTGCCGCCACCAGCTGCGGGCGTGTCCGCCTCAAGGCCAGCCGTACGCAAGCCGAGGAGCGAAGAAACCGGGTCGGGTTCTTCATAAGGGTTTTTGATGGGATTTTTGAGCCCTGGATCTGAACCAGAGCGAGTTGGGTTTTGGGCCGATCGGGCAGTTTACTGCGGAAGATCCCCACGAATGGCAATAGCCGTGCTACTTGCTCGATTAAGTCGCACACCGCGATGAAGCGCGGAATCGATTCATTCGCCGAGTTGCGCGGCCCTTGTGGACAACCCGCTCGAATGGCCAAGCGTCAAAATGAAGCTCGACCCCGTCGCCTGGCCTCTTCGCGCGCTCGACAAAACACCAAAACACGCTCCAAATCAAAAAGATGCCCCGCCGATCAACCGGCGGACCGAGCCTGACGTTCCCTTGCCACGCGCTCCGCAATCCATGCATTGTTCGCGATCATTCGTTCCTGAAAAGCATCGCTAACATCTTTTCTGAGCACCCCCCTGCGTAAAGCCGCCAGTTGCGTTCGGCGGCAAGCTCAAGCGCGGCAAGCCGTCCTCCCCAATGTTGAAATGCGAGGTTCGACCCACTTCGAACGGATTTCACCTTGGCCTTCGCGCTTCTCCATCCTCTAGTCAGCCCCCGCATGAACCCCACCCTCCTCACCGCCGCGAAAGCCGCCGGGGTCGGCACGGCCACCCGCCACCTCTTCCTCTGCGCGACGCCGACGAAGCCGAAGTTCTGTGATCCCGCGAAGGGTGCGGAATCCTGGGAGTTTCTCAAACGCCGGCTCGCAGAACTCGGCGCGGCCGCACCCGGCGTCCTGCGCACCAAGGCCGATTGCCTGCGTGTGTGCCTGCAAGGGCCCATCGCCGTGTTTTACCCGGAAGGCGTTTGGTATCACTCGTGCACGCCGGAAGCGTTGGAACGCATCGTTACGGAGCATCTGATCGGCGGGCGAATCGTCCGCGAGTTCCGGATCGATCCCGCCTGAAGGCACGAAAAAAACCCGCCCGGGCGAACCGAACGGGGCTTGAAAAAGCGTCGGATATCACGCCGCGTCCGGCTCGGCGCGGGTGCGGTAGCTCTCCACCGCGCGTCCCCACGAGACGTGCAGCATTTCGAACGGCCGTGACCACACGGCGCGGTGCATCATCAGCATCGACGGACCGTGGTAGAGCAGGTCCGTCAGCTCGTTCTTCTTGAGCGAGCCGACGCCCTCCTTGAGCATGCGCTCGGCCAGTTCGGAGTGGTCCGCTTCGGGATCGGCCGGATCGAGCAGCGAGACATGCACGCCGTTGACGTAGGGGTCGACCACCGCGGCGACGATCCCCTCGCGGCCGGCGGCGTTGGCGGTGAGCGCGGGGTCAACGGCCGCGTGCGCGGCGTCCGCCAGTTTCATGACCTCCGGCGGATGCAGTTCCTCCGGAATAGCGAAGATCCCCTGCCTCCGCAGCGCCTTGCCGTAGCGAACGCGGCTGGTGAAAACCGACATCGGCACGGACAGCAGCATGCCGAGCAGGATCGGGCTCATCCACAGCGTGAACGACTTGCCGATCCACAGCGCCAGCGCGGTCCAACCGATGCCGGCGGCCAGCGCCGGACCGTGGACGACGAGCGCCTCGTTCCAGCCCGTGCCGTCGGTCTCGCGCGTCTGGTTGCCCCAGCTCACCGAACGGCCGAGGATCATGCCGAAGATCATCAGCGTGTGGAAAAACATGATGCAGGGCGCGAGCAGCATCGAGAACAGGAACTCCATCATCACGCCGATCACCAGCGGGATGGCGCCGCCGAACGCGCGGCGGGTCGGCCCGTGCAGCACCGCGCCGATCATCGCGAGGATTTTCGGCAGGAACAACATCAGCGCCACCCAGGCGGTGAGCAGCAGCGCCTGCTCGGTGCGGTCGATGTGCAGCCAACGGCCGACCCTGCCTTCGAACGGCAGGATGCTCAGGCCGCTTTCCACGCGGTCCCAGGCGAGCCAAGTGTTGAACAGCAGGAACAGGAACCACAGCGGACTGCCGAGGTAGGCCATGATGCCCATGAACAGGTGCGCGCGGGACGGCAGCGGGAACTTGCGGGCGAAGATCAGCCAGAGGTGCTGGAGGTTGCCCTGGCACCAGCGGCGGTCGCGCTTGAGGTGGTCGACCAGCGTCGGCGGAGCCTCCTCGTAGGTCCCCTGGACGTCCCAGGCGAGCCAGACCTCCCAGCCCTCGCGGACCATCAGCGCGGCTTCGACGAAGTCGTGGCTGAGGATGCGGCCGCCGAACGGCTCGCGGCCGGGCAAGGCGGGCAGTTCGCAGAATTCGGAGAACGGCCGGACGCGGATGACCGCGTTGTGGCCCCAGTAGCTGCCGGCGTTGAGCTGCCAGTAGTTCAGGCCGCGGATGAACAGCGGCCCATACAGGCGCATCGCGAACTGCTGCATGCGGGTGAACACCGAGCCGCCGCGGATCAGCTTCGGCGGCGTCTGCAGGATGCCGAGCTTCGGATACAGCTCCATCGTGCGCGTCAGCTTCACGATGTCGCCGCCGTCCATCAGCGAGTCGGCGTCGAGCACGACCATCGTGTCGTAGTGGCCGCCCCAGTTGCGGACGAAGTCGCCGATGTTGCCGGCCTTGCGGTTCTCGTTGATCCGGCGGCGGCGGTAGAAGATGCGGCCGAAACCGTCGAGGCGGCGGCACATGTTCGTCCACGCGACCTCCTCCTCGACCCAGCAGTCGAGGTTGGTGGTGTCGCTGAGGATATAGAAATCGAACGCCGCGAGGTGGCCGGCGGCTTCGATCGAGCGGTGGATCGCCTCGACGCGGGCGCAGACTTTGACGATGTCCTCGTTGTAAACCGGCATCACCACCACGTGGCGCTGTTTGAGCGGACCGGTCTGGTTTTTCGCCAGGTCGGTGATGCAGATCGCGCGGCGGCGGCCCTTCATCCAGTCCCACACGCCGGACAGCGCGTGCATCGCGCCGAGCGTGAGCAGGCCGTTGAGGATGAAGAACAGACCGATGATCAGCAGGTGAGCCTTGTGGAAGCCGAGCCGGTCGTAGAAGTCGGTCAGCCACAGGGTGGAAAGCAGGTTCAGGACGAAAACCAGGCCGAAGAAGGCGATCCGGCGGATGCGGGCGTGAACGCTGCCCACATAGGAGGGGGATCCGGTCGGCGGACCGCTGTCGGGGTGGGTGGGCGGAGTCGGTTCCATCAACGGAGGTCTTTCTGCGGCAGGAAGAGGAAATAGATGATGCCGAGCAACAGCAGCACGATCAGCGCGACAAAGATTTTCCGGACCACCGGGCGGCGGTCCATGATCTCCCACCACTGCGCGGCACCGGTGCCGAGCGCGTTGAGCTCAAGCGGGCGCGGCGTCATCGTCAACGCGGCGAACTGCGGGCCGGCCGAAAGGTAGGCCTTGCGCATCGCCTCGATGAAGGCCGGCGGCCACGGGTCGGGGGTGAGGAAGACCGACTGCCACTTGCCCGGCATCTCGGTCAGCAGCAACGCCAGACGGCCGCGCGCGGCGAGCCGGTTGTGCTCCAGCGCCTCGCCGAGCACGCCGGCCGTCCAGTCGGAGATCTCCTTATGCGTCTCCTCCATCGCCAGCTGGCGCGGGGAGAGCCCGGGTTTCTCCGCGTGGCGGGCCGAGGCGCGCCACAGGATGCCGCGGACCAGCTCGGCGACCAGCAGGCGGTTGCGGATGCGCAGCGACCCGAGGTAGGCCTCGACGGCGACGTACGCTTCTTCCCAATCCATCAGCTCGCTCTCGTCGAGCGGGCGGAGGGTGGCTATGGAATGACCCGGTTGACCCATGTTTCGGTGAGGTAATCTTCGCCGTGCTTGAGGAAGACGCGGAGCTCGATCGGCCCGATGTCGGCGAGTTTGCCGCCCTCGGCGGCGGGCACGACCTGGAATCCGGCGCGCCAGCGCTTGCCCGGCAGCGGCTGCACGGCCACGCCTTGGATTTTCGCCTTCGCGGCACCATCGCCGGTGACTTCGACGATCGCCTCGGGCGTTTCATCGCCCTTCATGCGCTCTTCCGGGATGCCGGAGAACTCGACGGCGTAGGTGCGCTGTTCCGGCTGCCAGTCGTGCAAGCCGGTGCGGGAGGCGATGGTGTAGGCGCCCGATTGCGCCGGGTCCGGCGACATCGTCCAGCGCTGGCGGTAGAGGAACTCGAGCCGGTCGCCCGGCTGCGGCGCTTTTTCCGGCACCCACATCGCGACGACGTTGTCGGTCAGCTCGTTGTGCGCCGGGATCTCCATCAGCATCACGTGGCCGGAGCCCCAGTCGTTGACCGGCTCGACCCAGACCGACGGACGGAGGTGGTAGGCCGCCTCACCGTCCTCGTAGGCCTCGAAACGGCGGTCGCGCTGCAGCAGGCCGAAGCCGGCCAGCTTGTCGAGGCGGAAGAAGTTCGTCTCCAAACGGTCGGTGTCGTTGGCCAGCGGACGCCAGATCCGTTCGCCCGAGCCGCTGCGGATCATCAGGCCGTCGGAATCGTGGACCTCCGGGCGGAAGTCGTCGAAGCGCCGGCGGGAGTTTTCACCGAACCAGAACATGCTCGACATCGGCGCGACGCCGAGGCGCTTCATCGGCTTGCGCGGGAACAATACCGCCTTGACCGTCATCACCGTGTCCTCGCCCGGCGTGATCAAGAACGCGTAGGCGCCGCTGACCGATGGGCCGTCGAGCAAGGCCAGCATGTAGAGCGAGCCGTCGTTTTTCTCCGGCTTCTTCATCCAGAACTCGCGGAAGCTGGGGAACTCCTCGGGGCCGTCGACCCCGGTGTCCACCGCCAGGCCGCGCGAGGAAATGCCGTAGCGCTGGCCCTTGCCGAGCGCCCGCCAGTAGCTCGCGCCCTGGAACACGGCCAGCTCGTCGAAGTAGTCCGGCGTGTTCAGCGGCGCGTGGAAGCGCACGCCCGCGAAACCCGCGTCGGTCGGCACCTCGCCGACCTTGCCCGCCACCACCTTGCCGTAGTCGAAGAAGCCCGGCGTGAAGCGCACCTCCTGCGAGTGGCTGGAGGTGAATTCGTGGATCTTCACCGGCTCACGGTAAAGGTAGCCCGGGTGGAAAAACATCGCTTGGAACGGCAGAGCGTCCTGCTTCCACAGCGCCTGGTCCGGGCGGAAGCGAATGTCGCGGTACTCGTCGTAATTCAGCGACTTCATCCACCCCGGCAGCGCCTCACGGTCCGGCATCCGGTATGGCTGGGACGCCAGATCCCTGGCCCGCGCCTCGACCTTCTCGAAACTCACGTCCTCGCGCAACCAGGTCTGGGCGCAGGCGATACCACTGGCCGCGACAACCCCGAGCATCAGGGCGGCAAACCGGAAAGGTTGGGGTGACATAGGGTGGCCGTCATCCGACGATGGATGCCCGCCCGCTGTCAATCCGCGACACAACGCGCCGGGGCGTCCGATTCTTTCAAAATCAGGCATTTTTTCGTTGCATCGGCTAAAAATCCCGGCGGCAGAACCGCCACGCCGCTAGCCCCAGCATCACCGCCTCGAAGCCCAGCGAGGTCCCGATGACGTACCAAGGCGAATGCCGGCTCATCGCCCGGTCCACCTCCTCGCCCCCGTTCGCCCGGTCGCCGAACACCTGCGCCACCAGCCGGCCGTTGGACAAGCCCGCCTTGCCGCCGACCACCACGCAGCGGTCCAGCAGGTTCACCGTCTCGCCGGTCTTCGGCAGGAACGCCATCAGCGCGACGCTGGAGCGGTGCCAGCGCTGCAAATCGGCGTCCCCCGTCCCGGCCGCCATGCCGTGCGGCGCCCCGACGTAGGCGAGCTGGTAGAGCACCTCCTCGCCCTTCTGCCCGACCCACGAGACGAACCACACCAGCACGCCCGCCAGGATCGCCGCCAGCACCGAGCGCGTCCGCACCGCCACCAGCACGACCACCGAGTAGAGATAGCTGAACACCAGCGTCACCAGCGGCACCGCCCAGAACACGCTCGGGTTCCACGTCCCGACCCGCCAGCGGACGGCGAAAAACACCAGCACGCAGAACAGCCCGACCTGCGCCACCACGAACAGCAGCGCGCCGAGGTATTTATACAGGAACAAGACCAGCCGCGGCACCGGCTTCGACAACGGGATGCCGATCGAGCCCTCCGCCATGAAATCGGGAAATACCGGCGCGCAGGAAATCAACGCCAGCCCGATCGCCACCCACGACAGCCAGATGCCCACGATCAGCTTGTTGAACATCCCGAGGTAGAACAGCTCGACCGCCGGCGCGCCCGCCCGCAGCACCTCGCTCTTGATCTCCGCCGCGCCGAAACCGAGCGACATGCCCGTCGGCGTGAAGCCGATCGAAACATACATCAGCGCCGCCAGCCCGGAGATCGCCAGCGTGATCCAGAACAAAGCCCGCGCCCGCAGCAGGCGCAGCGAATCGACCATCAGCACCCAGAACACGCTCACGCCGCACCTCCTTTGCCATCCAGATT
>Ga0207649_10001722_pt1 | contig 12581 bp, 7 predicted proteins | sample KBSC43metaG_FD_184317 | JGI IMG/M metagenome (GOLD analysis project Ga0207649, IMG submission 184317) | Corn rhizosphere microbial communities from Kellogg Biological Station, Michigan, USA - KBS C4-3 metaG (SPAdes) (version 2) | ecosystem: Host-associated > Plants > Roots > Rhizosphere > Soil ... | reverse complement strand
GACGACAATCACGGCGCCGGATCTCTTCAAGGCCTACCTGATCCAGCAGTTCTCGGTGATCCTCAGGAACCACGGCGGGACGATCGACGTCGGCGAGAGCGCTACGCGCATCCCGCTGCATTTTGCGTTAGCGCCGGACGAACGGATCGACGGCGAGGCGATCGACGCCCTGCCGATCCCCCTGCGCGACCTCTTTGACGTCCCCGACCTGCAGGACACTGACGACGAGATCGCCAACGGCACGTTCGTGCCCCCGCCCGGGGGGCCCTATCCACTCGCGCATTTCACCGCGCCGCGCGTCGACTACTCGCTCTACCGCCTGAGCCACTATACCGGCACCGACGCCGATCATTTCCAGAACTTCGTGATTTTCACCAATTACGGCTTTTACGTCGACGAGTTCACCCGGCTGTCCAAGCAGTACATGGCAGAAGGCCATCCCGACTACGACGCGTTCGTCGAGCCGGGCAATTGCATCACCCGCAACACGCGCCTCGGCGGCGGAACCACCGGCGCGCCGGCGATGCGATCGCCGCAGATGCCGGCCTATCACCTCAAGATGAGCGGCTCGCGCGGCATCACCTTCGTCAACATCGGAGTCGGCCCCTCCAACGCCAAGACCATCACCGACCATATTGCCGTGCTGCGTCCCCACGCCTGGATCATGCTCGGCCACTGCGCCGGCCTCCGAAATTCGCAGGAGCTGGGCGACTACGTGCTGGCTCATGCCTATCTGCGCGAAGACCACGTGCTCGACGCCGACGTTCCGGTGACCGTCCCCATTCCGGCTCTCGCGGAAGTTCAGGTGGCGCTGGAGCAGGCAGTGGGCGAGATCACCCACCTTGAGGGCATCGAGACCAAGCGCATTATGCGCACCGGCACGGTGGCGACCTTCGATAACCGCAATTGGGAGCTGCGCGACCAGACCGAAATCACCCGCCAGCTCAGCCAGTCCCGGGCCGTTGCGCTCGACATGGAGTCGGCAACCATCGCGGCCAACGGCTTCCGCTTCCGCGTGCCCTACGGCACGCTGTTGTGCGTCTCCGACAAGCCGCTGCATGGCGAGCTGAAGCTTCCGGGCATGGCGTCGGACTTCTATCGGACCCAGGTCAACCGGCATTTGCTGATCGGCCTCAGGGCCATGGAGATCCTGCGCAACCAGCCGCCCGAGAAGCTTCACTCCCGCAAACTCAGAAGCTTCGCGGAGACGGCGTTCCAGTAACCTTTTTCGGCCAAAATTCGGGCGCCAATCCCCGGCTGGGCATCGAGCGGAGGCGAGAGCGAAAATGGCAAACGAGCCCGATTTTACACCGCCGGACGATGTGATCTTCGAGCCGGACGTTCCGGTCATCGACAGCGCCGACGCCGCCTCGGCGTCCGTACCGGGTCCGACCGGCAAGACCTCCAAGCGCATCCCGTCGGCGATCAGCGGCAAGCGCTACCGCAAGCGCGATCTCGTGCGGCTCGACAGCCTCCGACCGACGCTTACCGAATTCATCCGGCGCGATTTCCCAGAGCTACCACACGATGCAATGATCAGCGTCCGCGAACTCGCGCGCTATCGCATGAGTTTTACGGAAGATCTGCTCAAACAGGAGCATGGCGAGTTCTCCGAGCTCGATCGCCAGGTCGCCGAAAGCATCGCTCGGCAGGATACGATCGCGGAGAACACCGATGAGGAATTCGAGGAGCACCGCTCGCTCGGCGAAAGGCTCTCGGACCAGATCGCAACTTTCGGTGGGTCCTGGAAATTCCTGATCTCGTTCGGGGCGGTGCTACTGGTCTGGATGACGATTAACGTCGTTTCGGGCCTACACGCGTTCGACCCCTATCCTTTCATCCTGCTCAACCTCTGCCTCTCCTGCGTTGCGGCGGTACAGGCGCCCATCATCATGATGAGTCAGAAGCGGCAGGAGGTGAAGGATCGCCTGCGGTCCGACAACGATTACCGTGTGAACCTCAAGGCGGAGCTCGAAATCCGGCACCTGCACGAGAAATTCGATTATCTCGTCTCCCGCCAGTGGCAGCGTCTGGCGGAAATCCAGCAGATCCAGCTCGAGATGATGAATGACGTTTCGGCGGTCAACCGCCGCCGTCGCACGCTGGTGTCACGCACCAAGGCCGCGCGACGCGCCGCGAAATCGGCAGCCGCCAAGGAGAGCAAGGCCACGAGCTGACGGCCTTAGCGGGCCCCGGTCTTCACGTAATCGAGCAGCCAGTCCGGCCAGTTGATCGTCATTCCATTGCAGCCGATCTCGGCCGCCGCGATCATCTGATCGCGGTTGGCAATTCCGGAGCTGCGCGCCTCGAGGCCCAGCGTATGGGCGTGGTCGACGATTGCCGCCGACTGGTTCCTCGAGTTCAGCGTGAGCATCCGGAAGCCATTGCCGGCGCACCGATCCACCGCGCCTGTCGGGTCTGACACGAGCAGTTCCTCGGGCGCCCAAGCGATCCGAATTCCCGGCGCACGCTCCATCATCTCCTTGAGCTCGGCTTGCTGTTCGCAGGCGAAAACGAAGACGTTCTCGACCAACCGGCGCCGGCCGATCGCCTCGGCTACCTTGGCAACAAGTCCCGCCTGCGGCTTCTTAAGCTCGATATGATAGGTCAGCCGAGGCCCGAACCGATCCAGCAGCTCGTCGAGCGTGATCAGCCGCTCGCCGGCATAGTCCCGATCCCATGACAGCCGCGGGTCATGCCATGAGCCCGCATCCAGTTGCTTCAGGTCGGCGAGCGTGTGCTCCTCCGGCAGCCCCGTACCGTTGGTCGTGCGATCGAGTGTATCGTCGTGGAGGAGCAGTACCTTGCCGTCGGCGGTCAGGCAGACATCGGTTTCGACCTCGGTCGCTCCCATCGCCACCGCGCGCTCGAACGCCGCCATGGTGTTCTCGGGCGCATATCCGCTCGCCCCCCGATGCGCGATGATACGGAACGGGTGAGCGAGCGCTGTCATACGTCGAGCGGCGTCACCGCTTCGCTCGCGGCAATAGCCGCCATGTTGACGATTCCCCGGCTGGTGACGGACGGCGCGAGGATATGGGCCGGAGCGCGCGGCCCCATCAGGATCGGCCCGACCGCAAGCGCATTGGTCATTTCCTTGAGCAGCGTCATCGACAGATTGGCGCTCTCGAGGTTCGGGAAGATCAGCAGATTGGCTTCCCCGTTGAGCACGCTGTCGGGAATATAGCGCTGGCGCAATTCCTCGTTGAGTGCGAGGTCTCCCTGCATTTCGCCTTCGACGATCAGCTCCGGCGCATAGGCCTTCAGCTTGCGATAGACCTCGCGCATCTTGAACGCCGAGCTTCCATCGCGCGAGCCGAAGTTCGAGTAGCTAAGCAGCGCCGCCTTGGCCTCGATATTGAACCGGCGCAGATGGCTGCGCGCCTGCAATGCGATGGCTACGATCTCGTCGGCGGTCGGATCGATATTGACGTAGGTGTCGGTCAAAAAGAACGCACCGCGCGGCATGATGAGCATCGACAGCGCCGAAACATCCTTGACGCCGTCCTGCACCCCCACGACCGAGCGGATGTCGCGCACATGCTTGATGTAGCGCCCTTCGAGCCCGCACAGCATGCCGTCCGCCTCGCCGCGCTTGACGGCAAGGGCCGCGATGGTGGTCGTATTTGTGCGCACGATGGTGCGTGCGGTTTCCGGCGTCACGCCAGACCGACCCACCAGCGAATGGAACAGAGTTACATAGTCGCGGTAGCGGGGATCGTCCTCAGGATTGATGATCTCTATGGACTTGACGTCGAGGTTGAGGCCGAACCGCCGCACCCGGCTTTCGATGACCTGCGGCCGTCCGATCAGAAGGGGTTGGGCGATCCTGTCCTCGATCAGGACCTGGGCAGCCCGCAGCACGCGCTCGTCCTCGCCATCGGCGAAAGCTATCCGCTTTCTATGCCCCTGCGCGCGGTCGATGATGGGCTTCATGACGAGACCTGACCGGAACACGAAGCGGTTGAGGCTGTCGTGATAGGCGTCGAAATCCTTGATCGGCCGGCGCGCGACGCCAGTTTCCATCGCGGCGCGCGCCACCGCGGGTGCGATGCGCAGGATCAGGCGTTGGTCGAAGGGATTGGGAATGATGTGCTCGGGCCCAAAAACGGCGGGCTGACCGCTCGGCGACACCTCGAGCCCCGGGTCGTGGGCCAGCTTGGCGATCGCCTTGGACGCTGCAAGCTTCATCTCCTCATTGATCGCCGTCGCACCCACATCGAGCGCGCCGCGGAAGATGAAGGGGAAGCATAGAACGTTGTTCACCTGGTTCGAGTAGTCGCTGCGGCCCGTGCACACCATTGCGTCGGGCCGCACCGCCCTCGCCTCCTCAGGCATGATTTCCGGCGTCGGATTGGCCAGCGCGAGCACCAGCGGGTTCTTCGCCATCTTCTTGAGCATTTCAGGCTTCAGGGCGCCCGCGGCCGACAATCCCAGAAAGATATCCGCGCCGTCGAACACTTCGGCGAGGGTCGTCGCATCGCTCTTCCGGCAGAACTTGCCGCGCCACTTGTCCTTGACGTCGGTGCGGTTGTCGGTGAGCAGCCCGTCCTTGTCCGCAACCCAGATGTTCTCGAGCTTTGCGCCCAGCGCCAGTAGGATATTCAGGCACGCAATCGCCGCGGCCCCTGCCCCGCTGGTGCAGATCTTGACGTTACCGATCTTCTTTTTGGCGAGCTCCAGTCCATTGAGGACCGCGGCACCGACAATGATCGCGGTGCCATGCTGGTCGTCGTGGAAGACCGGAATATTCATGCGCGAGCGCAGCGCTTCCTCGATCTCGAAACACTCGGGCGCCTTGATGTCCTCGAGGTTGATCCCCCCGAACGTGGGCTCGAGCGGCCGCACCACCTCGATGAATTTCTTGGGGTCGCGTTCGTCGACCTCGATGTCGAACACATCGATGCCCGCGAATTTTTTGAACAACACCGCCTTGCCTTCCATCACCGGCTTACTGGCGAGCGCGCCGATCGCGCCGAGGCCAAGCACGGCGGTGCCGTTCGAAATGACGGCGACGAGATTGCCCTTGGAGGTGTACTTGAACACGCTGTCGGGGTCCTCTGCGATTGCCTCGCAGGGTGCGGCAACTCCCGGGGAATATGCGAGCGCGAGGTCGCGCTGGTTGCCGAGCGGCTTGGTCGGCTGAATTTCGAGCTTTCCGGGGCGCGGGAATTCATGGAAATGCAGCGCTGCTTCGCGCCGCGCCCGCGCCTGATCGTTGACGTCCGACATCCCTGTCCCTCCGCGCCGAGCACCGGGAAAGGCGCCATCCGACGGGTTTTTTCTTGGTGCCACTAATCCTTGCCGGTGAAAAGGGCGATCCTAAGCGGCAACTGAGGCGACGGTTTCCGAAGGCTGTTCAGCGGTTTCGCGCCGGCTGCCAATCGCCTCCGCCAGCTCGCGGAACGCGCTCGTACGGAGCGCCGGCGCAAAGAGATATCCCTGCGCCATCACCACCCCGTGGCGCCGAAGATAATGGGCCTGCGCTTCGGTCTCGACGCCCTCGGCAACGATCTCAGTCCCCAGCTCGTGGCACATGGTGATGAGGCCATCGAGCACCGGCACCTGATGGGTTTCCGGCTTGATCATGTCGATGAACACCCGGTCGATCTTGATGACGTCCACGCCGAGCGTCTGCATATAAGCGAGGTTCGAGTGGCCGGTGCCGACATCGTCCATAGCGAGACGGCAGCCCAGCGCGTGCAGCCCGCCGATCACGCTCGTCGCCGACATCGAGTTGGCCAGCGGATGCCGTTCGGTGATCTCAAACACCAGTTGGCGGAAGGCGATCGTCGAGCCGCCGAAAATGGCCCGCACGTCCTCGACGATCGACGTGTCGCGGAAATGTCCGGCGAAGAGATTGATCGAGATCTTGAGGTCGGGATAGCTCTCGCACAGATCGGCCAGATCCTGACGCACCTGCTGCATCAGAGTGATCGTCATCGGGATGGCGAGCCCGGTGTTTTCGGCATAGTCGATGAAGGCACCGGGCATGACGATCTGGCCGTTCTTCTTTTCCCATCGGCAAAGCACCTCGCACCCGGCGAGCAGTCCCGTCTTGAGGTTGATGACAGGCTGGTAATAGGCCTTGATGTCTCCGGCCGCGATGGCGCGCTCAAGATCGAATGCCGGCAGCTTCGTGCGGCGGACATATTGCAGCGCCAAGAGCAGGAACGCGCCGCTCATGATGCAGGCCATGACGGTGAATGCGGCGCGCAAATCTGCGTAGTTCGCGGCCGCCGCACCAAACGGCAGCACGGCCTCCACGCGAACGGGAAGCTCCCCCGCGAATCCCACCGCCGCGATCGCATCGTCGACCGGCGCATCGAGCACGCCGGAATAGCCGGCCGTCATGATCGAGGTGCCATTGGTGAGCGATATCCGGACGCCCGCCCGGGCGTCGAAGCGGCGGCCGAGCAGAACCTGGTCGCTCGAAATAACCGGGACGTAGGCCGAGACGAGGCGACTGGTCCCAACCCAATCCGTCAGCCGCAGGACGGGCGTGGCCAATGGTCCGAGTTTTCCGACCGCCACCGTCTCGCTGATCCCCGGCACCGGCAAGTCCGGCGCCAGCGGCGTAAAGGTCAGGCTCGCCCCCAGGCCGTCGCAATATTCGACGCCATCGGGGTTCTGCACGGTGACCTCGCGCACATAGAGGCTCGCCTGAATGACCTTGCGCACGTTTTCAATGAATGTCGGCGCGCACAGCGAGGGACTATCGGCGATGATCTGGCGAAGCCCGTCGATCGCGTCATAGGCGCCGGTCTGGATTCGCTGCGTTGTGGCGTCGATCGCCTGCTGCAGCAGTGCCTGCTCCCGCCCGCGAATATAGGCGTTCATCACCCAGTCGGTGCCCATCACCGGCACGAACGCGAGGATCGCCGCCGCTAAGGTAATAACGTGGGAATATTTGGTTTTCACACGGCCGGCCCCGCTCCGCCAGAGTCCAAGCCCTAGCAGAGCGCACTTAAAGGCCGATTAAGTGGAGTCTAGCGGCTTTCCGGGAGGTTTAACCGAAGATGCAGTTCGCGCAATTGCTTGGCCGATGCCGCGCTCGGGGCCCCCATCAGCAGGTCCTGTGCCTGCTGATTCATCGGGAACAGCGTGATCTCCCGCAGATTTTCGGCGCCGCACAGCAGCATGACGATGCGATCGATACCGAAGGCGGCGCCGCCGTGCGGCGGGGCGCCATACTGGAACGCTCGGTAGAGGCCCCCGAACTGCTCTTCGACCTCGGCCCGGCTCTTGCCGGTCATCTCGAAGGCCGCAACCATCGTTTCCGGCTCCTGATTACGGATCGAGCCGGACGCGATCTCGAAGCCGTTGCACACGGCGTCGTACTGGAACGCCTTAATCGTCAGCGGGTCCTGGCCGCCGCGCAGCGCCTGCAGGCCTCCCTGCGGCATCGAGAAGGGATTGTGCGCGAAATCCAGCCGCTTTTCCTCGTCGCTCCACTCGTAGAACGGGAAGTCGACAATCCAACAGAGCTTGTACTGGTCCTTGTCGACGAGGTTGAGCTCGGTGCCCACCTTCGTGCGCGCCTCGCCGGCGAAGCGATACATCTTGTCGGGCTGGCCGAGGACGAAGAAGACGGCATCGCCTTCCGCCAACCTCAGCTGCTGCCGGAGGGCCTCGGTCCGCTCGGGGCCGATATTCTTGGCCACCGGCCCGGCACCCTCGAGCGCGCCGTTTTCCGTACGCCAAAAGATGTAAGCGAGCCCAGGCTGCCCCTCGCCCTGCGCCCAGCCATTGATGCGATCGCAGAAGGCCCGGCTGCCGCCGGTCCTGGCCGGGATCGCCCACACCTCGGATTTCGGGTCGCTCGCCAGCTGACCCGCGAACACCTTGAACCCCGAGCCTGCGAAATGCGCGTTCACCTGCTGCATTTCGATGGGATTGCGCAGGTCCGGCTTGTCCGAGCCGTATTTGCGGATGGCCGTGTCGTAGGGAATGCGCGGCCAGTTGTGGGTGACGGGCTTTCCCTCGGCGAATTCCTCGAGCAGCCCGGTGACGACCGGCTCGATGGTGTCCCACACATCTTCCTGTGTGACGAAGCTCATCTCGAGATCGAGCTGATAGAACTCGCCCGGCAGCCGGTCGGCGCGCGGGTCTTCGTCGCGGAAGCACGGTGCGATCTGGAAGTAGCGGTCGAAGCCGGCGACCATCAGCAGCTGCTTGTACTGCTGCGGCGCCTGCGGCAGCGCGAAAAAGGTGCCCGGATGGATGCGGCTCGGCACGAGGAAGTCGCGCGCGCCCTCGGGCGAGGATGCGGTGAGGATCGGCGTCGAGTATTCCGCGAAACCCGCGTCGCCCATGCGCCGGCGGATCGACGAGATCACCTTCGTCCGCTTGACGATATTGGCGTGCAGCGTCTCGCGCCTAAGATCGAGGAAGCGGTACTTGAGGCGGATGTCCTCGGGGTAATCGGGCTCGCCGAACACCGGCAGGGGCAATTCCTTGGCCTCGCCCAGAACCTCCAGCTCCCGGATGAAGACTTCGATCTGCCCGGTCGGCTGCTTCGGGTTCACGGTCTCGGGTGTCCTGGCCTTCACCTCGCCATCGATCCGGATCACCCACTCCGCGCGGACCTTCTCAGCCATCTTGAAGGCCGGAGAATCGGGGTCGGCGACCAGCTGGGTCATCCCGTAATGGTCGCGCAGATCGATGAACAGCAGTCCGCCATGGTCGCGAATCCGGTGCACCCAGCCGGAAAGCCGGACATTATTGCCCACGTCGCCGGTGGTCAGGGCGGCGCAGGTGTGGGTCCGGTAGCGGTGCATCGAGGTCTCGTAAAAGCGTGAAAACGGGCCGAAATTGGCGCCGGACAAGCGCATGCAGGGTGCCGAATGTCAAGATTCTGGCAGCTGGCCCGCCCGTTGCCGGGGCGTCTGGAGCCCGGGCGGCGAGCCTGCTAAGACCGGATTGAAAGCTCCGGTGTCCCGGGGCGCCGGAAAGTGAAGTCTGCCTATGGAGTTGATTGTTACGACTGAGGCGCTGGCCGCCTTTTGCGCCCGCGCCACCGCGTTCGAGTTTGTCACCGTCGACACCGAATTTTTGCGCGAGACGACCTATTGGCCCAAACTCTGCCTCTTGCAGGCCGCCACCCCCGATGAGGCCGTGCTGGTCGACCCCCTCGCAGATGGTCTGAGCCTCCAGCCCTTCTTCGATCTGCTGCAGGACGCCAAGATCGTGAAGGTCTTTCACGCGGCCCGCCAGGACATCGAAATTTTCGTCAAGCTGTCGGGCAAGGTTCCGCAGAACATCTTCGACACGCAGATCGCCGCCTCCGTCTGTGGGTTCGGCGACAGCATCAGTTACGACAACCTCGTCCGCTCCGTCACCGGCGTCGAGCTCGACAAGTCCTCGCGCTTCACCGACTGGTCGCATCGTCCGCTGACAGAGAAGCAGCGCCTGTACGCGCTCGCCGATGTCACACACCTGCGCGATATTTATTTGAAGCTCACGCAGCAGGTCACCGAGACCCACCGCTGGGACTGGGTCGAGGACGAGCTCGAAATCCTGCGCTCCATCGACACCTATGTGGTCAAGCCCGAGAACGCCTGGGAGCGGCTGAAGAGCAAGCTCGGCAAGCCGCGCGACATCGCCGCGCTCAAGGCGCTCGCCGCATGGCGGGAGCGCCGCGCTCAGGACACCGACCAGCCGCGCAGCCGAGTGCTCAAGGACGATGCCCTTATAGAGCTGGCGCAGCAACGTCCGCAGTCCGCCGAGGCGTTCGACAAGCTGCGCGCCGTCCAGCGCGGTTACGGCCGTTCGGCCGCCGCCGGCGAGATCATCGCCATCCTGAGGGCCATTGAGGCCTTGTCCAAGTCCGAACTCCCCCCCGCTGCGGAACGCTATCGCGGTCCCTCGCCCAAAGGCGCGGTCGGCGATCTGGTGCGCGTGCTTCTGAAGGCTGTGAGCGAAGAGCACGGTGTTGCCGCGCGCATCCTTGCGACGTCCGACGAAATCGATGCCCTCGTTCTTGATGACGAAGCCGACGTCCCGGCCCTGCGCGGCTGGCGCCGGAAGTTGTTCGGCGAGAAGGCGCTGGCCATCAAGCACGGCAAAATCGGCCTCGCAGCGACGCGCAAAGGCGTCATCGAAATCCCGATCGCGGACTAGTCCGAGACGATCTCGCTGCGCTTGATGCCGGCGACGTCAGCCAGCTGTTCGAGGCGGCTTTCGAGATGCTCGCCGGAGAGGAATGCCAGATCGCGCGGCAAGTGAAGCCGCAACCGATCATCGGCAAGCGTGAACCTGGTACGAGGCAGCACTCCCGGCATCGCTGCCGACATCGGGTACGCAACACGGAATATCGCCCCCAGTAGCCGCGCCTTCATGGTCATCGCGGCGCCCGCCAGCGACGTCAAATTCTGGCTCGCGCTGCGGTGCTTGAGGCCCATGTAGCGAACCGCCAGCGTCTCGGCGAGGAACGCGCGGCCCGGATGATCGACGCCGGACAGTGAGCCATAGGCCACGAGATCGACGCTCTGCTCGCCGCGATAATCGGGATGTCCGCGCCAGCCGATGTCGCTCAGATAGCAGGCGACTTTGCGCAGCCGTTCCTCTTCTTCCGTTTCCTTCACGCGGATTGCATTGAGGAATTCCGACGTGAAATCGATGAGGTCGCCGGCGTGGGCGGGTGATCTGGAACGAAGGATCGAAATTTCCTCCGCGCCCTGTACAAGCGGATCGACTGCCTGCTCCGCGGGCGAGAGTTGCCCGAGCAGATAGCCCTCGCGCACGCCCAGCGCGGAAAACACGACCGTCTCGAATTTGCCGGCGCGCAGAACTTCACCCAGGACCGCCGCACCATAGGGGATCAGATCGCGCCGTGACGAACTTACAAACTCGTTAGCGGGGAACGGCTTTCCGGCGGCAGAGGCTTCGACGATCTCCTCACACAGCTTTGCCAGATCGCTGGCCTTGGCCGTGTAGTGCTGGACCATGTGCAACGGATATTCGCGCAGCACCTGGTGCATCTTGGCGAGCGACCGCCACGTGCCGCCGATCGCGCAGAACCGGCCTCCGGGTTTCCGTTTCATCAGCGCGGACTTCGCGAGCCGTTCGCGCGCAAGCGCCTTCGCCTTTTCGGGATCGCGGCCGGAATCGTCCTGCAGCCGGATGACGCCGAGCTCGTGCGTCTCACCCGTCGCGTCGTGTCCGCCGGCAATCGAGGACAGCTCGAGGCTGCCGCCGCCAAGGTCACCAACGATCCCGGTGAATTCCGGAATGCCCGCCACGACGCCCAGCGCCGCATAGTGCGCCTCGGCTTCCCCGCTCAGCACTTCGACCTTGGCGTTCATCGTCGTTTCGACAGCATCGACGAACGCCTGGGAGTTCGAGGCATCCCGCACGGCAGAGGTCGCCAGCACATGCACCTCGCCCGCTTTCATCAGACGGGTCACAAGTGCAAATCGCTGAATGGCCGTCAGGGCACGGTCGACGTTCTCGTAGGCAAGCTTTCCGGACTGAGCGAGACCGCGCCCGAGCGCGCAGGCCGACTTCTCGTTGTAGAGCGGGGTCAGCGACCGTGCGAGTCGCTCATAGACGACAAGGCGTACCGAGTTCGACCCGATGTCCAGCACGGCCACGGGCTTCGCGCCTTGAATGCGGCCCTGCGCGGTGGGGTCGGCATCATGGCCCCAGAACTCGTTCAATCATCACTCTCTTCGCCCTCTTTGTGCAGGGCGGTTCCGCGGCCAGAAAGGCTCGCATTGGTCATGAAGTAGTTGTGCGCGCTGTAGGCTTCCTCGCCCTCTCGCAGCGGCCGCCGATGGGATGAGCCATCCGGCAGCACCTCCCAGCTCTGGAGATTGTCCTTGAGATAGGCAACCAGCATTCGATCGAGAATCTGCTTGTGCACGGTCTTGTTGAGAATGGGCACCATGACCTCCACGCGCCAATCCAGATTGCGCTGCATCAAATCCGCGGACGAAATATAGACCTTCGCCCGCCGCGAGGGCATGGGCTCGCCATTGCCGAAGCAATAGATGCGCGAATGCTCGAGGAACCGGCCAACCACTGACTTCACCCGAATGTTGTCCGAGAAACCCGGAATGCCCGGCCTGAGGCAGCAGATGCCGCGCACGATCAGCTCGATCTTCACGCCCTTCTGGCCGGCGTCGTAGAGCGCGTCGATGATTTCGGGGTCGACCAGCGCGTTCATCTTCAGCCAGATGTTTGCCGGCATTCCCCGCTCGGCGAACGCCACCTCGCGTGCGATATGGTCGAGCAGCGTCGAGCGCAGGTTTACAGGCGAGACGGCAATCGACTCCAACTCGGTCGGACGCGCATACCCAGTTATGAAATTGAAGACGCGGGCGACGTCCCGGGTGATTGAGGTGTCGGTCGTGAAGTAGCTGAGGTCGGTGTAAATCTTGGCGGTGATCGGGTGGTAGTTGCCTGTACCGAGGTGGCAATAGCTCACCAGTTTGCCGTTCTCGCGCCGCACCACCTGGCTCATCTTGGCGTGGGTCTTGAGCTCGATGAAGCCGAAAACCACTTGCGCGCCAGCCCTTTCTAGGTCACGCGCCCAGCGGATGTTGGCTTCCTCGTCAAACCGCGCCTTCAGCTCCACG
>Ga0207649_10001719_pt1 | contig 12593 bp, 9 predicted proteins | sample KBSC43metaG_FD_184317 | JGI IMG/M metagenome (GOLD analysis project Ga0207649, IMG submission 184317) | Corn rhizosphere microbial communities from Kellogg Biological Station, Michigan, USA - KBS C4-3 metaG (SPAdes) (version 2) | ecosystem: Host-associated > Plants > Roots > Rhizosphere > Soil ... | reverse complement strand
GCGGGCGGAAACAAGACGGGAAACTGTCTGAGCGAAGCGAGTTTTTCCCGTCTCCGCCCGGTTACGAAAATTCAAGGAGGGTGTCGCCATCTCGGGCGCGCCTTTCTTTGCTTACTTTCTTTGGCAAGACAAAGAAAGTGAGTCAGCCCCGGCAGGGGATGAAACAAGGATGCACCAAAAGTGCAAAACCAAAACCAGGAGACGTAACAACACCATGATCACCAAGCTCCTCATCGCCAACCGAGGCGAAATCGCCTGCCGAGTCGCCGCCACCTGCCGCAAGCTCGGCATCCGCACGGTCGCGGTCTACTCCGATGCCGACGCCAACGCCCGCCACGTCGCGGCCTGCGACGAAGCCATCCACATCGGCGAGCCCGCCGCCCGCGACAGCTACCTGCGCGCCGACCGCATCCTCGAAGCCGCGCGCGCCACGGGCGCCCAGGCCGTCCACCCCGGCTATGGCTTCCTCTCCGAAAACGAAGCCTTCGCCAAGGCCTGCGCAGACGCCGGCATCATCTTCGTCGGCCCACCGGCCTCGGCCATCGAAGCCATGGGCAGCAAAAGCGCGGCCAAGGCGCTGATGGAAACGGCGGGCGTGCCGCTCGTCCCCGGCTACCACGGCGACAACCAGGACGCCGCATTCCTGCGCACGCAGGCCGATCGCATCGGCTACCCCGTGCTGATCAAAGCCAGCGCGGGCGGCGGCGGCAAGGGCATGCGCGTGGTCGAATCGGGCGATGCGTTTGAAGCATCGCTGGCCTCGGTCAAACGCGAAGCCTCCTCTAGCTTTGGCGATGACCGCGTGCTGATCGAGAAGTACCTCACGCGCCCGCGCCACATTGAAATCCAGGTGTTTGCCGACAGCTTCGGCGGCGCCGTCTATCTGTTCGAGCGCGATTGCTCGGTGCAGCGCCGCCACCAGAAGGTCTTGGAAGAAGCGCCCGCCCCCGGCATGACGCTGGACCGTCGCCGCGCAATGGGCGAAGCCGCCGTGGCTGCGGCGCGCGCCGTGGGCTACGTGGGTGCCGGCACGGTCGAGTTCATCGTCGATGAAGACGGCACGTTCTACTTCATGGAGATGAACACGCGCCTGCAGGTCGAACATCCGGTCACTGAAATGATCACCGGGGAAGACCTCGTCGAATGGCAATTGCGCGTGGCCTCCGGCGAGCCGCTGCCGCGCGCGCAGGACGAACTGCACATCCACGGCCACGCGCTGGAAGCACGTATCTATGCGGAAAACCCGGACCGCGATTTCCTGCCGTCCATCGGCACGCTGAAGGTGCTGCGCACGCCGGCAGCGGTGGAGTTCACCGTGGGCGCACAGGCCAATGGCGAACCCGCTGCCGTGCGCATCGACGCGGGCGTGCGCGAAGGCGATGCCATCAGCCCTTATTACGATCCGATGATCGCCAAGCTCATCGTCTGGGGCCGTGACCGCGAAGAGGCGCTCGCGCGCATGCTGCAGGCGCTGGGCAGCTTCCACCTGGTGGGGCTGTCGTCCAACGTGGCCTTCCTGCGCAGGCTTGTTGCATCGAAGCCGTTTGCGACCGCCGATCTGGATACCGGCCTGATCGCGCGCAATCACGACACGCTGTTCCCGGCAGCGCCGGACGTGCCGCAAGACGCCATCGCCCTGGCCGTGGCTGCGCTGCTTGCCCGCGAGGCACGCAGCCTGCGCACCGACACGCGCGATCCGCATTCGCCGTGGGCGCGTGGCAGCGGCTGGCGCCTGAACGGCGCGGCTGAGCGCGCGCTGCGCTTCTCGCACGGCGAACAGGCCGTCGACGCCACGCTCGTCTACGGCCGCGACGGGTCGCGTCTGAAAGCAAACGGCCATGAAGCGCCCTTCACCTCGCAGCGCCACGCCGAGACCTTCACCGTCACGCTGGGTTCGCACAAGGCGACCGGCCAGGTGCATGTCGACGGCGACATGTTCCACGTCTTCACCGGCGGCGCGCACTGGACGCTGGAACGCCACGATCCGCTCGCCCATGCCGGCGAGGCCGACGACGAAGGTGGCAAGCTGACCGCGCCGATGCCCGGCAAGGTCATCGCCGTGCTGGCCACCCCGGGGCAGACCGTCACCAAGGGCGCACCGCTCGTCGTCATGGAGGCCATGAAGATGGAGCACACGCTCACCGCACCGGCCGACGGCGTCGTCGAATCCGTGCTCTACGGCGTGGGCGATCAGGTGACGGAAGGCGTGCAGTTGCTGGCGTTCAAGCCGGCGGAGTGACGGCTGATTGACGCGCGAGCGGGCCGCAACACGCCTTGCCGGCCCCTGCTACACTGCTTGACGTATACGTCAACTACCCGAACTGAAGTCGCCCCACATGCACATCCAGATCTACACGCCCGACGGCAAGCCCCAACCCTGGCTCGATGGTTTTGCGCAGGCACTGCCTGAGGCGCGGCTGTCAGTGTGGGAGAAAGGCGCGGCGCAGGACGCCGATTACGCCGTGGTCTGGCAGCCGCCTGCCGACATGCTGCGCGATCGTCGCGATTTGCGCGCCGTGTTCAATCTGGGCGCGGGCGTCGATGCTATCCTCGGCCTGCGCGCGCAATCGCCCGATGCCATTCCGGAAAGCCTGCCGATCGTGCGGCTGGACGACGCCGGCATGGCCGCGCAGATGGGCGAATACGTCACGCACGCCGTGCTGCGCTTCTTCCGCCGGCTTGATGAATACGAGCGCCAGCAGCAAGCCAAGATGTGGCGTTTCCTCAAGCCGTTCAACCGCGATGAGTTTGTCGTCGGCGTGTTGGGCCTGGGCGTGCTTGGTACGCACATCGCCAAGACGCTGGCGGGCTTCGGCTTTCCGGTGCGCGGCTGGAGCCGCTCTGCCAAGCATGTCGAGGGCGTCGATTGCCGCGCAGGCAGCGATGCCCTACCAGGCTTCCTTGCCGGCACGCGCGTGCTGGTGAACGTGCTGCCGCTGACGGCAGCCACCGAAAACGTGATCGACGCAAAGCTGCTCGGTCAGCTCGCGCCGGGCGCGTTCGTTGTCAACGTGGCGCGCGGCAAGCATCTGGTGGAAGAGGACCTGCTGGCCGCCGTGCGCAGCGGCCACATTGCCGGCGCCGCGCTCGACGTATTCCGCACCGAGCCGCTGCCCGCCGACCATCCTTTCTGGACCGAACCGCGCATCCACATCACGCCGCACATTTCGGCGCTGACGCTGCGTGAGGTCAGCATTGCCCAGATCGCGCGCAAGATCCGCGCGCTGGAAGCCGGCGAACCGATTGCCGGCATCGTCGATCTGCAACGAGGTTACTGAGATGAGCTACCCGCATTTCGTGAAAGTGGTCGAGGTCGGCCCGCGCGACGGTCTTCAGAACGAGAAGGCGCCGGTCTCCACCGATACCAAGGTCGAACTGGTGAACCGCCTGTCCGAGGCCGGCTTCGTCAACGTGGAAGCCGCGTCGTTCGTGTCGCCCAAGTGGGTGCCGGCCATGGCCGATGGCGCCGACGTGATGGCGCGCATCCAGCGCCGGCCGGGCACGCTGTATTCGGTGCTCACGCCCAACATGAAGGGCTTCGAAGGCGCCGCTGCAGCAGGCGCGGACGAGATCGTGATCTTCAGCGCCGCCAGCGAGGCCTTTGCGCAGAAGAACATCAACTGCACGATCGCCGAATCGATCGAACGCTTTGTGCCGGTGGCCAAGGCCGCCAAGGATGCGGGCATTCGCGTGCGTGGGTCGATCTCGTGTTCGCTGGGTTGCCCGTATCAGGGCGAGGTGCCGGTGTCGTCGGTGGTGGACGTCATCAAGCGCATGGCCGACCTGGGCTGCGACGAGATCGACATTGCCGACACCATCGGCGTGGGCACCGCCGGGCAAGTGAAAACCGTGATGGAAGCCGCCGCGGCGACGTTCCCGATCGACCGGCTCTCAGGCCATTTCCACGACACGTACGGCCAGGCGCTGGCCAACATCCTCGCCAGCCTGGAAGTCGGCATCGCCATCTTCCACGCATCGGTGGCGGGGCTGGGCGGCTGCCCCTATGCCAAGGGCGCCACCGGCAACGTGGCCACCGAAGACGTGCTGTACCTGCTGCACGGCCTGGGTATCCGCACCGGCATCGACCTGGACAAGGTGGTGCTGGCGGGCGACTTCATCTCGCAAGCCATCGGCCGCCCCACCGCCTCGCGTGCGGGCCGCGCGCTGTTGCTCAAGCTGCAGGACCAGATCGCCCAAGCCTGCATCTGAAACCCAATCAAGAACAACGACGATGACCGCTACCGATACGAACGCCCCCCTGCCTGAATCTGCCCAACGCGTGGCCGACCACCTGCGCACGCTCGGCTACGAAAAAGCCATCGTGATGCTGCCGGCCACCGGCAAGACCTCCGCTGAAGCGGCTGCTGGGCTGGGCTGCTCGGTGGCGGAGATCGCCAAGTCAATCATCTTCCGTCGCGCGGAAGACGATGTGCCGGTGCTGGTCATCGCCAGCGGCACCAATCGTGTCGACGAGGCGAAGGTTTCCGCGCACGTGGGCGCACTGGCCAAGGCCGATGCGAAGTTCGTACGCGAGAAGACCGGTTACGCCATCGGTGGCGTGTCTCCGGTGGGGCATGCCGTCAAGCCCGTGATGCTGCTCGACCGCGACCTGTTCCAGTACGACAGCGTATGGGCCGCAGCCGGCCACCCGCACGCCGTGTTCAACCTGACGCCCGCGGAACTCGAAGCCATGACGGGCGCGCCTGTGGCCGACATCGCCCAGCGCGACTGATCGAACACGCATGGACACCTGCACCCGCGCGCAACTGAAGCTCTCGCTCGGCAAGCTGCGCAATAGCCGCGCGCAGGCCGAGCGCGCGCAGCCTGTGGCATCGCCGTGCATCAGCGTGTGCAAGATGGACGAGGCGCACGGCCTGTGCATCGGCTGCATGCGCACGATCGACGAGATTGCCGCATGGTCGACCATGAACGACACCGCTCGCCTGAGCGTGTGGAAAACCTTGCCCGAGCGCGCCTGCGCCTGGCTCAACGACACGCCCTGCGCCTGAGCGCCCATCACCATGGCCGAACACGACATCGTCACCTTGCCTGATTCGATGCGCGTGTTCGAGCGCGGCTGGCTGTCGTCCAACAACATCCTTTTCTTCGATGACGAAGCGCAGGGCGGTTGCGCGCTGGTGGACACGGGCTACCTCACGCACGCCCCGCAAACCGTGGCGCTGGTGCAGCACGCGCTGCAAGGCAGGCCTCTGCGCCGTTTGCTGAACACGCACCTGCACTCCGACCACTGCGGCGGCAATGCCGCGCTGCAGGCCATCTACGGCAGTCACACGCGCGTGCCTGCCGCGCAAATCGACGACGTGCGCCGTTGGGATACCGACGCCCTCAGCTACGGCCCCACAGGCCAGGAATGCGCACGCTTCACGTTGCCCGATCGCGATGCCGACGCTGGCCTCGCCGACGGCATGACGTTGCGTCTGGGCGGCCTCGACTGGCAGGTCATCAGTGCACCGGGACACGATCCGCACGCGGTCATCCTCTTCAACCCCGACACACGCGTGCTGATTTCGGCCGACGCACTGTGGGAACGCGGCTTCGGCGTGATCTTTCCCGAGCTGGAAGGCGAAAGCGGCTTTGCCGAGCAGCAGGCCATTCTTGAGCGCATCGCGCAGCTCGACGCGCGCGTGGTGATTCCCGGGCACGGCCGGCCGTTCACCAGCGTCAACGCCGCGATTGATGCATCGCTGGGGCGGCTTGCGTATCTGCGGGCAGACCCGGAACGCAACGCGCTGCACGCCACCCGCGTGCTGGTGAAGTTCAAGCTGCTGGAGCAGCAGTCCCTGTCCCACGAGGCGCTGTTTGCGTGGTTCACGCAGACCACGCTGATGCCGCGCCTGCAGGCGCGCTTCTTCGCAAGCCAATCGATGGAAACGTTGGTGGATGCCGCGATCGCAGCGCTGGTCAAGGCAGGCGCCGCCACCGTCGAACATGGCCGCATCCTGAACCGCGATTGACGTGCTGCGCGGTGGCTGTGCCCCGCTACAATGCAGCGACGCCTCTTCTCTTCGCCTGGGCATGCCGAAACCCGCCACATCCAGTCCGCCCGAATCCGCCACTGAAGCCGCCACTGAAGCGGAAGCGCCGCGCCGCAAGCGCGGCCGTCCTGCGCAGGATGCCAACGAGGGCTTGCGCCGCGCGTTGATCGAGCAATCGGCCAGGCTGTTCCGCGAGAAGGGCTACGGCAACACCACGGTGCGCGACATTGCCGCCGCCACGGGCGTCCATGCGGGCAGTTGGTTCTACCACTTCAAAACCAAGCAGGACATCCTGCAGGCGGTGATCGAACACGGCCTGACCGTGGCGCTGGCGGACATCGAAGCCATCGATATCGACGACCTGCCGCCACGCGAGGCGATGCGCCAACTCGTGCGCGCACATCTCTACACGATCCTTGCGCCCCACCAGGATTTCATTCCGGTGATGCTGTATGAGTGGCGCTCGCTCGACGCGCAGGCGCAAGAACGCATCATCGCGCTCAAGGATCGCTACGAAGACATCTGGACGCGCGTGATCGACCGCCTGCGCGCTTCGGGCGAATGGGCGCACCCGACGCCTGTCGATCGCCTGCTGATGTTCGGTGCGCTCAACTGGACGGCGCAGTGGTATCAGGCTGGCGCGGGCATCAGCATTGACGCGCTGGCCGATCAGGCGGTGCTGTTCATCCTGCGCACGCCGCCCCAGCCGGCGGCCTAGTCCTCGCTATCGCGCGTCGCCTTCGAACAGCGTCTGGTTGGCGCTGCGCAGCACGTGCTTCTGGATCTTGCCGGTCGCCGTCATGGGCAGCTTGTCGACCACGGCGATGTGCTTGGGCACCTCAAAGCTACCGAGATGCTCTCTGCAATGCGCCTGCAGCGCGGCGGCATCGGCTTGTGCATCAGGCTTGAGGCAGACGAACGCGGCCACCGCTTCCACCCAGTGCACATGCGGCAAGCCGACCACCGCGGCGTTCGCAACGGCCGGGTGCCGCAGCAACACTTCTTCCACCTTGACCGAGGGCACGTTCTCACCGCCGGTCTTGATCATGTCCTTGATGCGGTCCTTGAACTGAAGCTGGCCATCGGCATCCCACATGCCGAGGTCGCCCGTGTGGTGCCAGCCGAAGCGGCGCGCGTTGGCGGTGGCCTGCGGGTCCTTGTAGTAACCGAGCATGACGTTGGGGCCGCGATGCACGATCTCGCCCAATTGGTTCGGGCCTAGCAGATTGCCTTGATCGTCCATCACCGCCGCTTCGTTCACCATGCAGGGCTGGCCCCAGTAGTTTCCGGTGCGCTGCAGTTGCTGATCAGGCGCGAAATACATCGTCATCGGGAAGATTTCTGTCTGGCCGGAGCCGAGGGCAAAGTTGGGACACACCTCGGCAATCAGGCGCTCGAGCAGCGGCTTGGCCATCGGCGCCATCGCATACAGGCATAGGCGCAGGCTGGACAGATCTCGCTGCGCACGCAGCGGATGGTGCAGCAGCGCGGCGTACATAAGCGGCAGGCCGAACAGTTGCGTGATGCGCTCGTTGGCAATCGCATCGAGCAGCGCCGCCGGATCAAAACCGCGTTGTACGACGAGCGTGGCGCCCACCATCATCGCGGATGCAGCCGTCGCAAACTGCGCACAGTGGAACATCGGCAGCAGGCACGAGAACACGTCGGTCTCGTTCAGGTTCAGGCCGGCGATGTTGGACATCAGCGCGGCATGCACCGAGCGGTGCGAGTGCATTGCGCCCTTTGGCCGGCCGGTCGTGCCGCTGGTGTACATGATGAGCGCGAGATCGCGGTCGTCGATGACCACGGCGGGCAGCGTATCGGCGCGGCCTTGCAACGCTTGCTCCACCGTTTGCGGCCCGTCGGCAACCGGTTCACCGAAGCATTGGTGCTGCGGCAGCCCGAGCGCCGACAGCGTGTCACGCAGCGCCGGGTACAGCGCCGCGTCGATCACCACGTGTCGCGCCTCGGCATGTTCGAGGATGTAGCGCACATCCTCTGGCCCGAGCATCGCGTTGATCGGCACCCACACCAGCCCCGCCTTGAGAATGCCGTACGCGGCCACCAGAAACTGCGCCGAGTTACCGCAGAGCATCGCCACCTTGTCGCCGGGTGCCAGGCCGCTTGCAAGCAGCGCGTGCGCATAGCGATTGCTGTCTGCATTGATTTCACCATGCGTCATGCGGCGCGGGCCATCGACCAGCGCGACTTTCGCGCCGAACTTGCGTGCACTGCGATGCAACGTATCGCCCAGCGTCACCCGGTTCAGCAGGTTGGCCTCAAGCGTGGTGTCTGGCGTGGCTTCGGACATGGGACGTCTCCTATGGACTGCATTGACCGCATGAACTGCACGACGAAACGATGGATCAGGACAGCAGTGCAGCCGTCAGGCCGCGGCAATCTCCATCAGCAACCCGCCGGGCGCAACCTGTGCCCCGACTTGGGTGAATAACCCTTTCACCTCGCCTGCGAGCGGCGCGGCAATGCTGTGCTCCATCTTCATCGCCTCAACCACCAGCAACACCTGGCCGGCGCTGACCGCCTCGCCTTGCGCCACATGTACGGCAACCACGCGGCCATTCATCGGTGCGCTGACCCAGCCGCTGCCGGCTTGCGCGCCGTCACGCTCCGCCTTGGCGTAAGTGGTGTCGATGGCGGTGTGCTCCACGTCATTCAGCACGAAGTGGCATGCGCCGCCGGTGAAGGTGTAGTCGACTGCGTGGAGCGTGTCGCCCAGCACGAGCGCGACGCGACCGTCGCCCTCTGACACAAGTGCCACGTGCGTGGCACCGCCGTCCCAAGTCAATTCCCATCGCTGCGGACCGAGCGCACGCACGCGCATTTCGATGGCTTCGCCGTCGAGCGTGAAGCGGCACAGCGTGGGATACGTGCGGCTGCTGGCCCAGCCATGCAGCTCTGCGGGATAGCGGCGTGCGGTCTCCTTGCGCAGGTGCGTGAGCAGCACGGCAGCCGCTTGGCAAACCGCTGCATCGGGTACGGCCGCCTGACGCATCGCCGCCGGGAAATGCCGGTCGATAAACGCGGTCGACACATCGCCGGCAAGGAACGCCGGATGCGCCACGCAATCGCGCAGAAACGCACGGTTGGTCGGCAGGCCAAGCAGCTGGCAATCGTCTAGGGCGTGCGCAAGACGTCGGCATGCATCGGCACGGTCGGTGCCATGGGCGACGATCTTGGCGAGCATCGAATCGTAGTACGGCGAGACGACGAGCCCGTCGGCCAAGGCGTGGTCCGTGCGGACATCCTGCGGTGCACGCCAGCGGGCAACTGTGCCGCTTTGCGGCAGGAAATCCTGCTGCGGATCTTCTGCGCACAGGCGCACTTCGATGGCGTGCCCGCCTTGTGCGCGACGTGCATCGATGGCGTCTTGCGCGAGCGGCAACGGCTCGCCCAGCGCCACGCGCAACTGCCACTCCACCAGATCGACGCCGATCACCTCTTCGGTCACGGCATGCTCCACCTGCAGGCGCGTGTTCATCTCCATGAAGTAGAACGCGCCGTCAGGGGCGAGCAGGAACTCCAGCGTGCCCGCACCCACGTAGCCGATCGCGCGCGCCGCTGCCACCGACACTGCGCCCATGCGGGCACGCAGCTCGGGCGATACGGCCGGCGACGGCGATTCTTCAATCACCTTCTGATGCCGGCGCTGCACCGAGCAATCGCGCTCCCCGAGGTGGACCACGTTGCCGTGCGTATCGGCAAAGACTTGAATCTCGATGTGGCGCGGCTCGACGATGGCTTTTTCGAGGATCAACTCGCCCGAGCCAAACGCGTTCTCCGCTTCCGAGCGCGCAGACTGCAGCGCCGCCGCAAACTCCTCTGCCCGATCCACGCGCCGCATGCCGCGTCCACCGCCGCCAGCGGCCGCCTTGATCATCACCGGGTAGCCAATCCGTGCGGCTTCCTCCGCCATGCGTTCGGCGGATTGATCTTCGCCTTGATAGCCCGGCACGCAGGGCACGCCGGCGGTTTCCATGAGGCGCTTGGCGCCGGCCTTGTTGCCCATTGCGCGGATAGCGCCCGCGGGTGGGCCGATGAAGACGAGGCCGGCATCTGCGCATGCGCCGGCAAAGGCATCGCTCTCGGCCAGAAAGCCATAGCCTGGATGGACCGCCTGTGCGCCCGACTTGCGCGCCGCCTCCAGCAACGCCGCAATGTTCAGGTACGACGCCTGCGGTTGCGATGCGCCAATCGGCAACGCAAGATCGGCCGCGCGGCAATGCGGCGCATCGCGGTCAGCCTCGGAATACACGGCAATGGTGCGCATGCCAAGGCGACGCGCCGTGCGCATGATGCGCAGCGCAATCTCGCCCCGGTTGGCGATGAGGATCGAGCGGAATGCGGCTTGCGAGGCGGTCATCGCTCAGCCCTTCTTGCCCGGCAGCGTATTCATGTATTTGCAGATGATGCCGAGCATCACCTCGTCCGCGCCGCCGCCAATCGAGCCCAGGCGCCCATCGCGGTAATAGCGCGAGACCGGGTTGTCCCATGTGAAGCCCATGCCGCCCCAGAACTGCAGGCAGACATCGGGCACGATGCGCGCGAGGCGCCCGGCCTTGAGCTTGGCCATCGATGCCAGCTCCGTCACGTCCTGCCCTTGGATGTACAGATCGCACGCGCGATACGTGAGCGCGCGCAGCGCTTCCACCTCCGTCTTCAGCTCGGCCAGCTTGAAGTGCACCCATTGGTTGTCGAGCAGGCTGGCGCCAAACAGCTTGCGCTCGCGCGCGTACTCGGCCGTGGTCTCGATGCACATCGTCATCGTCGCCAGGCTGCTGGCCGCGGCCCACATGCGCTCTTCCTGGAACTGCAACATCTGGTACGTGAAGCCCTTGCCTTCCTCGCCGATTCGGTAACGCTGCGGCACGCGCACGTCGTCAAAGTAGATGAGGCCGGTGTCCGACGAGTTCATGCCGATCTTGCGGATCTTCTTGCCGACCGACACGCCCTTCGTGTTCATCGGCACGATGATGAGCGACTTGTTGCGGTGGGCGGGGTCGTCCGACGTATTGGCCAGCAAGCACATCCAGTCGGCCTGCAGGCTGTTGGTGATCCACATCTTGCTGCCGTTGATGATGTAGTCGTCGCCGTCCTTGCGTGCGGTGGTCTTGATGCTCGCCACATCGGAGCCCGCGCTCGGCTCCGACACGCCCACGCACGCCACGGCATCGCCACTGATGGCGGGCGCCAGGAACTGCGAGCGCAGCGCGTCCGAACCAAAGCGTGCCAACGCGGGCGTCGCCATGTCGGTCTGCACGCCAATCGCCATCGGCACGCCGCCGCAGTGAATGTGGCCAAGCGTCTCGGCCATCGCCATCGCATAGGAATAGTCGAGGCCCAGGCCGCCAAACTCGGTCGGCTTGGCGATACCGAGAAAGCCCAGCTCGCCCATCTTCTTGAAGAGCTGCTTGGCGGGGAACATCTCCGCTGCTTCCCATTCATCGACGTACGGGTTGATGTCGCTGTCGATGAAGCGTTTCAGGTTGCGCTGCAGTTCCTGGTGTTCGTGAGTGAAGTGCATGGTGTCTCGCTCCGTTGTCCTGTCGTGCCGGGCTGTTTCGTGTATGGAATTCGGGATGGCGCTACGGGCGCGCAACGCCAAACTGGATCGGATGCAGCGTTCGCCTGCGCGCTTCGTCGCAGACGGACAGCACACAGGCGAGCACCTTGCGCGTGTCGCGCGGGTCGATCACGCCGTCATCCAGCAGCCGGCCCGAAATGGTGAACGCGTCGGACTGCCGCTCGAACGTGTCGATCACCTTGGCGCGCATCGCTTCGATGGCTTCGTGGTCGACGGTCTGCGTCTTGCGTTGCATGCTCGCGGCCATGACCGTCGCCATCGTGCCGGCGGCCTGCTCGGCGCCCATCACGGCGGTCTTGGCGTTGGGCCAGCTGAAGCAGAAATCCGGAAAGAAGCCGCGCCCCGACATGCCGTAGTTGCCCGCGCCAAACGACGCGCCGCAATGCACAGTGATGCGCGGCACGGTGGCGTTGGCCATGGCCTGGATCATCTTCGATCCGTGCTTGATCATGCCGGCCTGCTCCGACGCCTTGCCGACGATGAAGCCGGTGGTGTTTTGCAGATACAGCAGCGGCGTATCGGACTGGCAGCACGCCTGGATGAAATGCACCACCTTCGTGGCGCCCGCCGGGTCCAGCGGCCCGTTGTTCGTGATGACGCCGACGCGCATCCCGCAGATGGCCGCGTGCCCCGTGATCGTCGCCGGGCCGTAGTCTGGTTTGAACTCCAGAAAATCCGATCCATCGGCAATGCGCGCAATCACCTCGCGCATGTCGAGCGGTTTGCGGTGATCGGTCAGCGCGATACCAAGCAGTTCCTCCGCATCAAAGCGCGGCGGCGCGTATGGCCTGTCCGCAGCCGGCACATCGCGGTTCCAGTCGAGCGCAGCAACAAGTTCGCGTGCGATGCGCAGTGCATCGGCATCGTCTTCGGCCAGGTATTCGGCAAGGCCCGACGTGGTGGCGTGCATCTCTGCGCCGCCCAGTTCTTCTTCGGTGGCGATCTCGCCCGTGGCCGCTTTCAGCAACGGCGGACCAGCGAGAAACGCACGCGCG
>Ga0207649_10001717_pt1 | contig 12602 bp, 9 predicted proteins | sample KBSC43metaG_FD_184317 | JGI IMG/M metagenome (GOLD analysis project Ga0207649, IMG submission 184317) | Corn rhizosphere microbial communities from Kellogg Biological Station, Michigan, USA - KBS C4-3 metaG (SPAdes) (version 2) | ecosystem: Host-associated > Plants > Roots > Rhizosphere > Soil ... | reverse complement strand
AAACAACAGCCCCGTTTTCGCAAATAACTTTTTTCTGAACGTTAAATTGAAATGGGTTGATGTTTAAGCTCTCAACGGTTGCGTTTTTCGGGGAATGACAGGCAAGACCAGAGCCAATCAATAAAACAAATCCAATGAATGAACTTTTCATATCTAAAATTACTAAGGCAATCGAAAAATCAATCTTGAAAATTTTATCTGTAGCGCCCGCGGTAAATCGACGCCGTTTCATATATTGCCGGCAAAACCTGACAACATGCTCAAAGCCATCTCGTTCTTTTTATTATTCTTATCATTCACTTCTTTAAATGCCCAGTTAAAATCACCAGAACAATTTTTAGGTTACAAGCCAGGAACACATTTCACTCCGCATTGGAAGGTAGTAAACTATTTCCAGCATGTGGCAGCAAACGCTTCTTCGATGGTTAAAGTTCAGCAATACGGAGAAACGAATGAAGGTCGCCCGTTAATTGTTGCCTTCATTTCCACATCCGATAACATTCAAAATCTCGAAAATATCCGCCAAAATAATTTGCGGTTGGCTGATCAAAGTTCAGATAATCCGGATAGCCATCGGGGCGCGGCAACTGAAAGTACACCTGTCATTGTTTGGCTTAGTTATAACGTTCATGGCAACGAAGCCTCTTCTACGGAAGCCGCGATGATGGTCTTGTATGCATTGGTTGATCCTTCAAATACAAAGACAAAGGAATGGTTAAAGAATACGGTGGTTGTGATTGACCCATGCATCAACCCGGATGGTCGCGACCGGTATGTTAATTGGTACAACACAATAGTTGGCAAAGAACCGAACCCTTCACTTGATGCAAGAGAACACGATGAACCATGGCCGGGAGGCAGAACCAATCACTATAATTTTGATCTCAACCGTGATTGGGCATGGCAAACGCAAATCGAATCACAGCGAAGAATGAAACTATACAATGAGTGGCTGCCGCAGATCCATGTCGATTATCATGAGCAGGGGATTAATAATCCATACTACTTCGCTCCCGCTGCTCAGCCTTATCATGAAGTGATCACGCAGTGGCAAAGAGATTTCCAGGTTACGATCGGGAAGAATCACGCAAAGTATTTTGACCAGAATGGATGGCTGTATTTTACAAAGGAGGAATTCGATCTTTACTATCCTTCCTATGGCGATACCTATCCCGTCTATAATGGCGCAATAGGTATGACCTACGAGCAGGCGGGGAATGGCGCCAGCGGTCTTGCCGTGATGCAGGAAGATGGAGATACGTTGACGTTGGCTGACCGCGCCACCCATCATTACACAACATCATTAAGCACCATCGAGATCTCCTCGCAAAACGCAGACAAGCTGATCAAAGAGTTTCATAAATTTTTCAACAATGCAGTGACAACAGGCGTGGGTGATTACAAATCATACGTTATAAAGAATTTACCCGCTGATAAAGAAAGGATCAAATCTTTTCTTCAACTTCTTAACAGAAACAAGATCGCGTACGCCGCCGCAAAATCAGGAACAGCCAGCGGATACAATTACAATAGTCGCAAAGCCGAAACTTTTTCGTTTGATGGGAATGATATTCTTGTTAGCGCAGTGCAACCGAGATCAGCATTGATCAAGGTCCTGTTCGATCCGGTCAGCAAATTAGTTGACTCGGTCACCTATGATATTACTGCCTGGGTAGTACCATACGTATATGGGTTAACGGCATATGCCACGAAACAAAGCCTTCCCTCTGCAGGACCATGGGAAGAACCAATAAAAACTTCCGGGGAGAACATAAGCAGTTATGGATATGTGTTACCGTGGAACGGGGTACAGACTGCAAAGACAGTTGCGCAATTATTGATTAAGGGGATCAAACTAAGATATGCAGAGGAGCCCTTTGAGTTGGGTGGAACTAAATTTGATCGTGGGTCGATCTTAATTTTAAAAACAAGTAACAATGCCAATGCGTGGGACACCCTCCGAAAGGTTTGCAATGAAAATAATACCACTCTCTACCCGATCTCAACGGGCTTCGTTGACAAAGGCTTTGACTTCGGCAGTTCGAAAGTTCATTATATAAAACCACCAAAGGTTGCGTTAGTGACAGGCTCGGGCGTAAGTTCAAATGCAGCCGGTGAAATATGGTTTTTGTTTGAACGCGAATTAAATTACCCTATTACACTCATCAATCTTAATAGTCTTTCAGGAGTTAACTGGGGTTCATTTGATGTACTCATCATGCCGGATGGTTACTATTCTTTTCTATCAGACAAAAACAATGCTGACGATTTTCGCAATTGGATTAATAAAGGAGGAAAAGTGATCGCGCTGGAAAATGCAGTTTCGCAATTGTCGAAATTAGACTGGACTATCAAAATGAAAAAAAAATCCGACGATAGCGACAAGAAAGATTCGATCTACGCCGCCCTGCATAGATATGAAGACCGTGACCGGGAACCAATAGCAAATATCACTGCCGGTTCAATTTATAAAGTTGAACTCGACAACACGCATCCGCTTGCTTTTGGCTATCCAAATTATTACTACACCTTAAAACTCGATGATAACATTTATGATTTCCTGAAGGATGGGTGGAATGTTGGCATTGTTCGAAAAGATGAAGCGATTGCAGGTTTTGTTGGATACAGATTAAAATCAAGGCTGAAAGATGGCTTGCTATTCGGAGTACAAAATGTGGGAAATGGTTCCATTACTTATCTCGCAGATAATATTTTGTTTCGTGATTTCTGGGAAAATGGAAAGCTGATGTTTTGCAATGCCGTGTTTTTAGTGGGGCAATGAGGTGAATTGTGAATGGTAAGTCGATCAATTTTAAAGCACTTTCAGGCGAATGCTGACGCCAGAAAAATATCACTCACCGGTAATACTGAGAAACGCTCCTCGGCAATTGGTAAATCGAATGTCGAATCACAAACTTTCGGTGCAAGCAATGCGGTGACAATTTTACGCAATTGAAAGTAATCGAATCGATCGCTGAGCGCAAAATGTCAAAACAATGCCTGGTGTTTTGATCGGAGACGGAGAAGGTGGAAACGGCCCGATCAATGGTTTACTGTGTTTGCAAATACTGCAGCAACCAGGCAAAAAAGTGGATAAGGGTGATGGAACAAATGGCCATCCGAAGCAGTAACACTTTATCTCGAAAATAACTTTTCATTGGCCCATGTTACACGTGCGCTAACTTGTTTAGAATAGCATCCCGATTTCAATATTCAAAAGGTAGATGACCACGACGCCGGTGATCAATGAAAATGCGACACTGATAAGAGAGCCGATCAGGATGTATTCCGTCTTTTGCTCTTGCTTGTCTTTTTCTTTCTCATTGAAACGCAAAAGACCTTTTGCGGTGATCAAAAGCCCAATGGCTGCGTACTGATGTTGCAACAAAAAAATTAGTATTATAATTCGCTCAAGAATACCGATCCATTTGCCGGCCCGTGCCAGGCCACCTGCATCATCCAGGTCCTTTCTCCAGTTTCTTGTCATTTTTTCTATAATGATGCCTGAAGGAAAGGTTAGAAATAAAAAAGCCGTAAGGGTCACCCAAAAATTGTAATTATTACCAACACCATTGAAGTATATTTTAAAGCTTTGCCAATCAAAGAAACCATAATACCAGCATGCCAGGATGACGAGGAGATGCAATAGCTGGTCTACCAGGAAATAGGTAACTGTATCGGGCCTGTAAGATTTCCATCCATCGATCAGTGTATGAGTGACAAAAATGGCAAGGGCAAAATACCAATATTCAAACCCGATAAACAACAAGGCAACTGCGCCGGTGATAATTGTGTGGAGGTACAGGTAAGGAGATAAGAAATGTCTTTTATTGCGATCGATGATCCAATTCTTTTTCTGTAATACGAAATCGGTTAAAAGGTGCGAAAACAACAACTTCGTGATCCAGATTAAGCTCATACGATTTTGAATTGCGTAATTACGTGTTTGTATTCCATGATCAATTTCTGCATCTCATTCCATGCCGCAGCTTGTAAATGTTTACTGACGGTAGCCTGCGATTTTTTTAATTTTTTGGCGGCTTCTGTCTGGGTATTTTCTTTTAACAACTGCAATACCACTTCTGCCTGTTTGGAAGTTAATCTTTTAAAAATAAAATCACCATAATAGGCAATAACACGAAAAGCCGTATTGGCTTCCTTATTTATAGACTGTATCAGCATACGCTGATCACCCGAAAGCTGGTCAAAAGCCCGACCGGACAAAACAAAAGCCTCACTTGTAGCCGTTCTCAGGTTGCGAAGGGGTGCATCCATTTTTCCAATGCCAATACTTCCCCTCACGTCATGAATAAAAGAATAACATCTTGCCTGTGCTCTTAAACGGAATAGCAACTCCAAAGCTTCTGACGGACTTTTAATATAAACCTGAAAACTATCACCCCGGTAAAATTCAAACTTATGGCCTTTCAGTAAAATGCTCAACTGGGCGATCAGTTTTTTTTCAAGCTTCGGCGCCAGCAGGGTCGAGTTAACAATATCACCTGTGATCACAGCAGCGACCGGCATAAAAAATAGTTTGATTTCCCAAATATAGATTAAAAAGGCGATATTTATGAAATATAGACTAAAAAGGCTATAATAATAAATTATAGTATTAAAAGGCAATAGCTATCAATTCCTTTGAACCTACCTACAGAATGGCCATACAGCATCCCGTCGGTGCTGGCAAGGGTCGCCGGGGCACACGGTATGAGTTGATTGACATAGAAGACCTCAATTGTCGTCTTCTATCTTTTTTCGCGCAACAGATGCTTATGTTAAACGTGGGCTAATTTTATTCAAGCGGTTTTATTCACTTGCCAAATAGCTGCTATATTCGCCAAATAATTCTTGCCAATGGGACGAAAATTTCTGTTGTTCATCTGTTCATTGTTACTTATTCAATATTCAATTTCCCAACCCGCTGTTACCTGGACATCTGCTGACATGTATCTCGCGATCCGAAAATTAAACGTGCTCGGTTCAGTTCTTTATGTGGCCGCACATCCTGATGATGAGAATACAAGATTGCTCGCTTATTTTTCAAAAGACAGAATGTACCGCACTGGGTATTTATCGATGACCCGGGGCGATGGAGGGCAGAACCTGATCGGCAATGAGCAGGGAGTTGAATTGGGATTAATAAGAACGCAGGAATTACTCGCCGCAAGAAGGATCGACGGTGCTGAACAATTTTTTACGAGAGCTTTTGATTTCGGGTTTTCAAAAAACCCCGAAGAAACATTCACCAAATGGGATAAGGAAAAGATATTAGGTGATGTTGTTTGGGTGATCCGAAAATTCCAACCTGATATTATCATCACTCGGTTTCCAACAACAGGCGAGGGCGGGCATGGCCATCATACCGCTTCTGCTATTCTTGCTAATGAGGCATTCACCGCCGCGGCAGATCCTAATCGTTTCCCGGAACAATTAAAATACGTGAAAACCTGGCAGCCGAAAAGAGTTTTGTGGAATACTTTCAATTTTGGAAACACGAATACGATCACTGCCGATCAATTTAAATTTGATGTAGGTGGTTACAATCCCCTTCTTGGAAAAAGTTATGGAGAAATTGCGGCCATCAGCCGAAGCAACCATAAAAGCCAGGGCTTTGGCGCTTCTGCATCAAGAGGTGAAGCGTTTGAATATTTCAAAACTACAGAAGGAACTGCACCAGCAAACGATTTAATGGATGATGTGGATCTGACATGGAAAAAGGTGGAGGGAGGAGATGCTATTTCCAAAATGGTTGACAAACTCGCTGCGTCATTTGACCTTCTTCACCCTGAGAATTCAGTGAAAGGCCTCGTTGAGTTGTACCGGGCCATGAGTAAATTAGCAGATGGCCATTGGAAAAATCAAAAACTAAAAGAAGTACAACAATTGATCGAGCAATGCAGCGGCTTATTTCTTGATGCCACAACTTCGGATCAGTTTGCCGTTCAGACGGATTCGATAAAGATCAATTTTTTGCTGAACAGTCGAATGGGAGTAAATGCGACTCTTAAAAATATTTCTGTTGATGCCCTCGACTCAACTTTTGATCTGCCTCTTGCAAGAAACAAGAACCTGACTCTTGGAAAAACGTTTTACGTGCCGGCTACAAAACCGATCACTCAGCCCTATTGGTTACAAAATAAAATGGCAGAAGGATATTTTAATGTCAAGGATCAACAAAAGATAGGGCAACCCGATGTTGATCCCGCGTACACTGCTAATTTCACTATAAACATCGAAGGCCAGGACTTCAATTTTGCAAAGCCTGTGAAATATAAATTTACTGACCCAGTGAAAGGTGAAATGTATGAGCCGCTTGTTATCATCCCTGCAGTAACCTTTAGAGATTTTGATCCCTTGTACATAAAAACGGACAAACAGACAGGTGTTGAAATTTCTATTTTTGCAAATAAATCGGTAACAATCCCCTCCCCCACCACAACCGCTTCCCAAACATCGGCGATAAAAACCGATACACTACCCCTTCTCATCGGCAGCGTTTCTTTAAATAAGAATCAACTTTACACGGAAAATATAGCCGATAAAGAATTAAATGCAAAGGTTTATAAAATAAACACAGCGCCTGATTCCAATCATGGCGGGTCAATACAAAAGTCCATCAGTTACGATCACATTCCCTACATTACTTATTTCAAGGAAGCATTATTAACGGTAAAGAAATTCGATCTGAAAATTATCGGAAAAAAGATCGGTTACATCGTGGGCGCAGGCGATAAGGTGCCGGAGGACCTGGAGCAAATGGGATATGAAGTGACGATGTTAAGCGACAAAGAGCTTTCAAGAAATAACCTGCACCAATTTGACGCAATCATTACGGGTGTGAGAGCATACAATACGAATGTGTGGCTGAACAACTATTATGATAAGCTAATGAAATATGTGAATGAAGGTGGGAACCTCATTGTACAATACAATACAAGCAACAACATTGGCCCAATACGCTCAAAGATCGGCCCTTACAATTTTGATATTGCCAGGACGAGGGTGACTGATGAAAATGCTGAAGTGAAATTCTTAAAACCTGATCATTCTGTTTTGCATTTTCCAAATGAGATAACGCAAGATGATTTCAAAGGATGGATCCAGGAACGAAGTATTTATCACGCAACGAATTTTGACAGGAATAATTTTGAAACGATCTTTTCCATGCATGATCCGGGAGAGAATGATGACGATGGCAGCCTGATCATTACCAAATATGGAAAAGGTACTTTTGTCTATACGGGCCTGGTTTTCTTTCGGGAACTACCAGCAGGTGTCCCCGGAGCTTATCGATTAATGGCGAATCTCATTGCTTTAAACAAACAAAAGGCCTTCTGATCATTGATTGCCTGTTAAATCATTTAAATTAAATGAATAAAGATCAACAAGCTGATATTACACGAAGAAATATTGCAGGGGTTGTTGCGATTTTATTAGGGTTGGCCATCGGCCTTTTCATTAAACGAGTAAAGATCGGTTTGCTGATCGGAATTGTGCTCGGCTTTATTGCCATTTCTCTGTTCCGGAGAAACAATCGCCGAAGCGCTTAAAATAAAATATCAGCCGGTAACAACCGTTTAGTATTCATTTGTATTTTTTCACTTTTTTTTGATTTGTGATTTGTATTTTGAGCATTCAAAAATGAAGACCGACAACGATAAAATTCCCATATTCAAAACCTGGAGCCAGTGGTATTGGTTTGTTATTATCTTTTTAGCTCTGCTCATTATTCTGTTCAATCTGTTTACTAAATATTTCTCTTAATAAAACACAAAAGCAAGTAGCAATAACCAAATAATTAAACATGCGAAATTAGTTTTAGGCTTCGGCACCAGGGTTTATTTTTTATTTGAAATTTGCGATTTGTTGTTTGAAATTTCATTTTATGCATTCATTGGATTGGATAGTTCTGATCCTTACACTCACCGCGACGATTGCTTATGGACTTTATAAAAGCCGTACTGCACATAGTCTTGACGGCTATATCCTATCGAATCGCAGCATGAACTGGGGGCTCATTTTACTCAGCATTATTGGGACCCAGGCCAGTGCCATTACTTTTATCTCAGCACCCGGACAAGCCTATACAGATGGTATGCGCTTCGTTCAATATTATTTTGGCTTACCCCTGGCCGCGATTGTCGTATGCATTTTTTTCGTTCCCATCTTTTCGAAATTAAAAGTGTACACAGCGTATGAATACCTTGAAACAAGGTTTGACGTTAAAACAAGAACACTGACATCACTTCTTTTCTTATTGAATCGCGGCTTGTCGACTGGCATTAGCGTATTTGCACCTTCTATTATTCTTTCTTCTTTATTTGGCTGGAATATTTACTGGACAAATCTTTTTATGGGAGGATTATTGATCATTTACACCGTAACAGGAGGTGCGAAGGCAGTAGCTTATACGCAGCAATTACAGCTCATCATCATATTCACCGGGATGTTTCTTGCAGCTTACCTCGTCGTGAAGATGTTGCCTGATGATATAGGCTTCTTTGACGCTCTTCATGTAAGTGGTAAGTTGGGAAAACTGAACGTTATAACTACAGGAATAAAAGATGGAAAATTCGATTGGAACGACAGGTATAATCTTTTGAGCGGGATCATTGGCGGGTTTTTTCTTTCGCTGTCTTACTTCGGTGCTGACCAATCACAGGTCGGCAGGTATTTAACAGGGAGCTCAGTGAAAGAAAGCAGGCTTGGCTTATTGATGAATGGAGTTGTCAAAGTCCCGATGCAATTTTTGATCCTCTTGATAGGTGCTCTTGTTTTTACATTTTACCAGTTTCACAAGGCCCCGATATTTTTTAATGATACGCAGATCACCAGGCTTGAAAACTCTGCATACAAAGATTCTTTCAGCATCGCGCAGGCGCAATATCTTTTGATCACAAAGGAAAAAAGAGAAGCGATCGCCAGATTTTCAACTGCTTTAGACAGCAAAGAAGAAAATGATATTACAAAGAAGACAGATGAATTGAGAAGATTACAGCAAAGTTCGGATAGCCTCAGGGGAAAGGTAACAAAATGGATCAAGAAGTCAGGCGGAGATGATAATGACACTAATTACATTTTTCTGCGCTTTGTTGTGGATTATTTGCCTGCAGGATTAGTTGGACTATTGATAGCCATTATTTTTCTTGCATCATGGGGAAGTATTGCTGCTGCCCTTCACTCATTATCTTCCTGCACCATGATCGACTTCCATAAGCGCTTTTCAAAACGGTCCATTGAGCCAGCGAAAGAATACCAATGGTCAAGATGGTATACTCTGGGATGGGGCGTGTTTTGCATTGTGGTGGCGATGTTCACTTATAATATCGGCAACAGCCTTATTGAAGCAGTCAATGTTCTTGGCTCATTATTTTACGGCGTGATCCTCGGTGTCTTCATGGTAGCGTTCTTTTTGAAAAAAATAAAAAATGGTCTTGCTGTTTTTCTTGGTGCCCTGTTGGCTGAGTGCCTCGTGCTGACCGTCTTTGCTCTTGTAAAACTTGGTTATTTCCAGTTAGGTTTTCTTTGGTTGAATCCAATCGGCGCATTTGGTGTTATTTTATTTTCTTCCGTTTTTCATTTCATTCTTAGAAATCGGCAATCTCAAAACCCGTCAATGCGCCCCGATAGTTCTCGGGAGCAGTGAAGCCTACCGGCAAGCTTCGGTCGTTCCTCCCTCGCAACAACGAGGAATAACTTTTGAGACTTCAATGAAAAATCCCCGGCCTAAGGCCAGGGAAATTCGTAAAGACAGTTATATCGTCTTACTTCAATTGGGCCAATAGCTTTTCGTTTAGCTGCACATAATCATCATTCTTTGCTTCCTTCGCCAGTTCTATCGATTTTTGCGCTGAAGCTTTTGCCTCATCCTTCTTTCCCAGTTTGGCTAGTGCATTTGCCTTTTGATGATATATCCAGTAACCATCTGGTTGTTGTGCAATGGCCTTATCGAACCATGCAACCGCCTGGTTAAGATCTTTGCCATTGTTGAGATAATAAAGGGCAGCCTGGAAGTAAGGGCGATTGTCTTTGTTCATTGCATCATCGATCTCTTTCATCACCACAGTTTCAACGTCAGTAGAAATCGGCAGTACAACAGCTGTGTTCTCCCACATGATCTGCAACTCACACGTAGAAGGTTTTACATTGGAAAATTGCATAGTGAAAGTTTCCATTTTATCCTTCATGGTCATGGGTTTCGCGTTCACTCTTACCACGTCACTTTCCTGTTTGTACGAAGCGGGGTTTGTCACATCCAGCTGCTTCGTGATAATAATTGTCCAATCATCTCTATCCGGGATTGTAAGCAGGCCATACTTGCCGGCAGGAACTTTTGCTCCACCGATTGTTACATCATCCGCAAACTCGATCGTCGTTGCATTGTTTGCGCCGGTACGCCAAACCTTTCCGTACGGAACAAGATCACCGAAAACTTTACGGCCTTTAACACCCGGACGAGAATAAGAAAGCTCTACGGAAGAAATGCCAAAATCCTGTTTGATAGTTTGTGGAGGACTTGGAGGTGGCATTTTGATGGATTGGGAACTTACCGAAAATGTGGTCACAAGACTGATAATACCAAAAATGATTTTTCTCATAGCAAACAATTTTTAAATGATTTTGAATAAAATTAATGGATAAATGAATTAGTTGTTTATATCCATCCACGTTGACGCCATTCTCTATGCCCGATCGCCAACGCTTCCTTTACCTGTGAAAAAATTTCTTTGTCAAACTTTTTTATGTAGAAACAGGCTTTCCCTTTTAAACATTTAAGCAATTCCGGCTTGAGCAACGTTCTTATGGAAGGGTCTCCATACACCGGCATATAATAAAACCCCACATAGCCTTTTTGTACTAATGCGGAAGCAAACCATACTTCATCTTTTTTGCGGCCAAGGATCTCAACAGGTTTCTTACTTACTAACGCTACCTTCCCGCCTGAGCCGCCCAGGAGTTTCAGTGTTCCTTTTTCATAAGGAGCCAGTATCCTTTTTATCTCTTCGAAAATGGGAACAAGTTGCGGCTGCCCCAACGATTTGTCAGAATATTTGATCGGTATTTCGTCTTTCGACTTAACTGATTTTTTTGATGTCTTTTTCGACGACGATTTTTTTGGAGCTGCTTTAGAAGTTGTCGGCATGATGCTCGCTTTCACCAAAAATAAGCAACTCACTGCTCTGTATCAAATGGAACTGTTATGGTGATCCGTTTTGCTTTTTTATTTTTCTTTTTCCATTTAGGCCCTTGTTTCACAACCCTGACTGCTTCTTCGTCGCATTTGTCGCAAAGAGATTTTTCAACGCGGATATTAACGGGACTTCCTTGTTGGTTCACTTCAAAGGAAAGTTGTACCTGCCCTTTTACGATGTCTTTACTTTTCAGATCCCCAGGTACGCTTGTATTGTTAGCCAGGTAAGTATTGTAATTGCTCCATCCGTCAGCCGGTTCCAGTTCTTCAAATTCAACATTTGCCATCCGCGAACGGTTGGTATCAGGTCTTTTAATGCCCAGGACCTTACCGGGGATGGTTTTATTTTCCTGCAGGACGACATCATTATTTGCCACATTATTTTTTAGTTGCACTGCACTATTTTCAAAACCGACTGACCGGATCTGGACGTCAAGCACTGAATCGGGGGATACCAGTGTAAATCTGCCTTGCGCGTCGGCATAAGTTCCCACATTATCCCTGGTATTGGTAATATTGGCAAATGGAAGAGGATTATTATTTGCATCCGTTATACGGCCATTGAAATAATTTGTTTGTAGCTGGTTACCCGACACAGCTTCTTTTTTAAGCCTATATCCTTCATTTAATTTATCATCAGCAATAACAGGTTTCTTTTCCAGCGCCACGGGCGCTGTTACACCGGCTGCCCGGTCAACTACCATTGAGTCTTTTTGTTCTTTGTAGTTCAGGACTGGCTGTGAAGATTTGCTTATTTCAGCTGCCTGGTCGTCTTTATTTGAATATGCATTCGACGCAGGAATATCCGCTTTCTTCCATTCAGCATTTGGTTTTGCTGAAATTTCTTTGCGTTTATCACTCGTTGCAATACTACTACTGTCGGCTGTTATTGATCGATTTGTGTCTGTCGCAATGGTGGACTCGGGAATTACCGATTTCTTCAGTTCCAATTGGTTTGCCACTTCCTTATTCTTACCAGTAGAAAGTTGAAATGTAAAGTAACCCAGTCCACCTAAAATAACCACCGCCGCCGCCACTTTCCACCATTTGAAAGAACTTCTCAAGGCAAGGCTGATCACTTTCGTATCAGAAATTTTTTCTTCTAATTTTTTTTTCAATTCAGAAAGGTCTGATGGAATGTTCACAGCCTTTGCGGCGTAGCCTTCTAATGCGTCTGCGAGGAACGGATCATCAAGTGCGGCTTTCTCCAGTTCATTCATTTGTTTGGGCGTTAATGATCCCTTGTGATATTTTTCAATATCAGCGGCTGTATAGTATTTATATTTTTTTTCTTCAGACACTTCTAGTTTCTTGTTTCTTTGTTCCTTGTTCATTCATTGTATCTTGTCCCTTTCCAGTTCCCTTTTCTCCATACATAACTTCAAATTTCTTCTTCCGTTTTGTCTAT
>Ga0207649_10001713_pt1 | contig 12611 bp, 7 predicted proteins | sample KBSC43metaG_FD_184317 | JGI IMG/M metagenome (GOLD analysis project Ga0207649, IMG submission 184317) | Corn rhizosphere microbial communities from Kellogg Biological Station, Michigan, USA - KBS C4-3 metaG (SPAdes) (version 2) | ecosystem: Host-associated > Plants > Roots > Rhizosphere > Soil ... | reverse complement strand
CTGGCCATTTCGGCATCGATCTCCGTCCGCCGGCGTTCGGCCTCCGCGAGCGCACGCTGCGCTGCGGGGGAGAGTGGATGTCTCGCGGACTTGTCGGGGGTCTCCATGCTTCCCATTTTATCCGCGGGGGTCTGTTTGTGTCGAGGAGACCATGACCAATTTTGTTCGCACCGGCGCGCTGATCGCTGCGCTCACCGCGCTGTTCATGGCCGTCGGCTGGTTTATCGGCGGGCAATCCGGCATATGGATCGCCTTCGCGATCGCCGCGGCAACGAATCTCTTTGCCTATTGGAATGCGGACCGGGTGGTCCTCAGGATGCAGAATGCACGCGAGATCGATCCGCGCTCGGCACCCGATCTCTACCGCACAGTGGGTGACCTCGCGGCCCGCGCCGGCCTGCCGATGCCGCGCGTCTATCTCATAGAGACCGACCAGCCCAACGCCTTCGCGACCGGTCGCGATCCGCAGCATGCCGCGGTCGCCATATCGAGCGGATTGCTGCGGCTCCTCGCGCCAAACGAGGTCGCGGCTGTCATCAGCCACGAACTGACCCACATCAGGAACCGCGACACGCTGACCATGACCATCACCGGCACGCTCGCCGGCGCGATCTCGATGCTGGCGCAGTTCGGGTTGTTCTTCGGCGGCCTAGGCGGTAACAACCGCAACAATCCGCTCGGCGGCATTGGCGCTTTGCTCATGGTCTTCCTGGCGCCATTGGCGGCGGGCCTCGTGCAGATGGCGATCAGCCGGACGCGCGAATACGAGGCCGATCGCGGCGGAGCGCAGATTTCCGGCGACCCGCTGGCGCTGGCGTCAGCGTTGGCGAAAATCTCCAATGCCGCCGGGCGGACGGTCAATGTCGCGGCCGAGCGCAACCCAGCCATGGCCCACCTCTACATCTTCAATCCGCTGCGCGGCGTGGCGATGGACAATCTGTTTGCGACGCACCCTTCGGTCGAGAACCGGATCGCGGCACTCCAGAAGATGGCAGGCAATATGGCGGATCGGCCGGGTCCCGTTCACCCGGCATTCGCGGAACCATCTTCGTCCAGCGCATGGCGCGTGCCAGAGTTCAGCGAAACTGATAGGACGCCGCCACGCGGGCCGTGGGGTTGACGATTTGGCAAAGCAGAAGGCGGTTGCGGGGCTGGCGCTTAGGCTCGCCGCCGCCGACAGGCTGCAGCAGGTTCTGAAGGGGGCGAGCTTTTCGCCCCTTTCCGCGTCCGACGTCGCGGATCCCAGAGATCGAGCTGTGGCCAACCGGCTTGTGACGACGGCGCTCCGTCTCCACGGACCGATCAACCTGATGATCGAGGAGCTGCTCGATCGTGGCCTGCCGAAAAAGTCCGGTCGCTTCGAAGCGGTCCTTAGGCTCAGCCTCGCGCAACTTCTGTTCCTGCCCGAACTCGGTGCGCATTCGGCGATCTTCCTCGCCGGCGAGGCGATGCGGGCCGACCCTAAGTCGCAGCACCTCATCAAGCTGATCAATGGTGTTCTGCGCGAAGCCCAGCGACGCGGCGCTCCTGATTTGGATGCGTCGATGTTATTTCCGCCAACGCTCCTCGTAACCTGGCGGCAGGCCTATGGTGATACCGCCGTCGAGGCTTTCGGCCGCGCCCTGCTCGATGACGCGCCCCTCGATGTAACCCTCAGGGAAACCGATCCAGGCCTTGGCGGCGTCCCCGTGCTCGCCGACACGGTGCGCATCCTCGACCGTGACCGGTCAGTGATCGACTTGCCCGGTTATGCCGAGGGAAAATTCTGGGTGCAGGACGCGGCCGCTGCGATCCCCGCGCGGTTGATGAAGCTCTCGACCGGTGCGCGCGCGCTCGATCTTTGCGCCGCCCCGGGCGGCAAGACGGCGCAGTTGATCAAGGCCGGCTATCAGGTCACCGCCCTCGACCGCGATCCGCAGCGGATGGAACGGCTCGCCACCAATCTTGCGCGGCTAGGCTATGCCGCCGACCTCGTCACTGAAGATGCCCTGACCTACGCTCCCGACACACCCTTCGAGGGCATTCTGCTCGATGCCCCTTGTTCGGCCACCGGCACGTTCCGGCGCCATCCGGAAGTGGCGTGGCACCGCAATCCGGCCGATATTGCGGGCCGGGTCGAGCTGCAGCGCCGCCTCATTTCACGGAGCGTCGGGCAGCTTATCCCTGGGGGAACACTCATCTATTGCGTCTGTTCGCTCGAGCCGGAAGAGGGCGAGCAACAGGCCCGCTGGGCCGCGGCGCAAGGGCTCGAGGTCGATCCGATCGTGCCCGAGGAGCTTGACGGCTGGGTCGCTCCCGTGACCAAAGAGGGATTCGTGCGGACCCATCCCGCGCTGACCGTCCCCGGCGACGCGGGCGGCACGCTGGACGGGTTCTTTATCGTCCGCTTCAAGCGGCGCTGATTTGAGTGATGGCGTGCCCCGGGCGCGCGGTTGTGAGAGGGCCGGTTGGCAAATCCGTTCGCTTTCATGGCGCGTCGCAACGCCAAAAGGCTTGCCGATTTCGCTGTCAGCAATCCGCTGATCCGCTGGAGCTGGACCGGCCCCGCGAGCGAGGACTACGCCTCCGCGCTCAGCGAATTCCGCCCCACCGACCGCGAATCCATCCTCGAGATGATGCAGGGGCGCTACCTGCTCGCCTCCAAGCTCATCGACACCAACGGGGTGTCGCCCTTTGCCGTCGACATGGTGCATGACGACTGGCTCGATGACCTCCAGGCCTTCGCCTGGCTCCGCCATTTCCGCGATGCCCGCAATGATGAGGAACGCAGTTTTGCGCGCTCGCTCACGCTCGACTGGATCTCGCGCGACGGACAGTTCAACCGCGATGTGTGGGGGCTCTCGCTCACCGCACGCAGGGTGCTCAACTGGTTGCGGCATTTCAGTATCCTGGTCGAAGGCGCCAATCCCGACGACGCGGGCACGATCACGCGGTCGCTCGGCACGCAGATCCACGCGCTACGCTCCCGCGCTCCCTTCGCCGACGATCCGGTCGATGGCCTCATGGCGGCGATGGCGCTGCTCGGGGTGTCGCTCTGCAATCAGGATCGCGACACGGAAATCGCCGCGCGTCTCGCGCACGTCAATGCGTTGCTCGAACAGCAGATCGACGAAGATGGCCTGCACCGTTCGCGCTGCGCCAAGGTGCAGTTGATGCTGATGGTCGAACTCACGACCCTCCGCCAGGCGCTGATGCGGCAGTCCGACGCGTTCCACAACGAGCTCGCCGAAATCCTCGACAGCATGCACGTGGCGCTGGACGCCATTTCGCTCGGCACGGGTGAAGCGGCGTTCTTCAATGGCACGGGACAGATGGCGCATGACGTCTTGGTCTCGGTTCAGGCCCAGAGCCCGGCGCGGGCCCGCACCACCGGCACCGCCGGCGGCTATGGCCGGCTCATCTGGGGCCGCTCGATCGTGGTCGCCGATTCCGGCTACATCCCCGAGCCCGAATATGCGCGGCACATGCATGCCAGCGCGCTCGCATTCGAATTCAGTCACGGGCGCGATCTCGTCGTATGCAATTGCGGGCCGGCGCATTCGGACGAGGAGGACAGCGCGCTGCTCTTCCGGCAGGGCATCGCTCATTCGGGTCCGACCATCAACGCGCTCTCGGCGGCCAACATTCCCGTCCGCGGGCCGCTCAAGGATCGCGCGGTGCCGGTGGGCCGCGATCCGGAAGTCGGCGCCGACGAAGCCGATCACTCCCTCGCCATGCGCTCCTATGGCTATGCCGATCGCTTCGGCGTGGTGCTCGAGCGGCGGCTGACGCTGCTGGCCGAGGGCAATTCGCTGGTCGGACAGGACAAGATGTTGCGCACGCGCGGCCGAATGTCGGGCGCCTGCGCCATCCGCTTCCACCTCGCGCACCAGACCAAGGTCATGGAGGCGGGCGATATGCTGAAGCTCAAACTCAATTCCGGTGCGACCTGGAATTTCCTCTGGGAAGGCGCCGAAATGCGGGTTGAGGACTCGGTCCGCCAGTCCGCCTATTTCGGCTTCCACCGGACGCAGCAGATCGTGCTCGACCTCTTGGTCGACGAGGGCGCCGAGGTCAGCTGGATTTTCACGCTGGACGAGGGCTGATCCGCCTCTTTTCAAATGCGCCTGCATCTGCGATACGCCTCGCCGTTCGCGCGACTGGCGAGAAGAGATGGGATACCATCGGGGAACGCGAATATCTGGCGCCGCTCGCCTGGGCATCCCTTACAGACTAGAGGAGCCCTCATGCTTAACGCGATTATTCCCATCAAGCGCGCGCTGCTTTCCGTCTTCGACAAGACCGGGATGGAGGATTTCGCCAAGGCGCTGGCCGGGCTCGGGGTGGAGCTGGTCTCGACCGGCGGTACGGCCAAGCTGATCGCCGGCACTGGTGCCGCGGTCCGTGACATCTCCGATCTCACCGGCTTTCCCGAAATGATGGATGGGCGGGTCAAGACGCTGCATCCGAAGGTCCATGGCGGGTTGCTCGCGGTGCGTGACAACCCCACCCACAAGGCGGCGATGGATGCGCATCAGATCGGGGCGATCGATCTGGTGGTGGTCAACCTCTATCCGTTCGAAGCGACGATCGCCAAGGGCGCGTCGTATGACGAGACCATCGAGAACATCGATATCGGTGGCCCTGCGATGATCCGCTCAGCCGCCAAGAACCACGCTTATGTCACGGTCGTCGTCGATCCAAACGACTACGAGCCGATCCTCGAGGCCATCCGCACGCAGGGTGGCGTGCCCTACGAGTTGCGCCAGAAACTCGCGGCGAAGGCCTATGCACGAACAGCCGCCTACGATGCGACGATCTCCAACTGGTTCGCTCGATCGCTTGGCTATAACGACATTCCATACCGCGCTTTCGGCGGCACCTTGCGTGAGGTTATGCGCTATGGCGAGAATCCGCATCAATGGGCGGCCTTCTATGCCAATGGCGACCAGCGGCCTGGCGTCGCGACGGCGAGGCAGCTCCAGGGCAAGTCGCTCAGCTACAACAATCTCAACGATACCGACGCGGCGTTCGAACTGATCTCCGAGTTCGATCCGAAGGTACCAGCTGTCGCGATCATCAAGCACGCCAATCCGTGCGGCGTCGCGACCGGGACGACACTCATCGAGGCATACCGGAAGGCCTTCCGCTGCGATCCCGTGTCTGCCTTTGGCGGCATCGTCGCCCTCAATCAGGAGATCGATGAGGCGACTGCAGTCGAGATCACCAAAATCTTCACGGAAGTCATTGTTGCACCATCGGCCAGCGAGGCAGCGCAGAAAATCATCGCCGCCAAGAAGAATCTGCGCCTACTGGTGACAGGTGCGCTCGCCGATCCCGCCGCCCCTGGCGTCACGTTCAAATCGCTCGCGGGCGGGATGCTGGTCCAGAGTCGCGACGACGGGCGGATCGACGATCTCGAGCTCAAGGTCGTGACCAAAAAGCAGCCGACTGCCGCTGAGCTCGCCGATCTCAAGCTCGCCATGAAGGTCGCCAAGCACGTCAAGTCCAACGCCATAGTCTATGTGAAGGACGGCGCCACCGTCGGCATCGGGGCTGGGCAGATGAGTCGCGTGGATTCGTCGCGCATCGCGCACCGCAAATCCGAGGATGCCGCCGCGACCGCCGGCATCGAAGGTGCGCTGACCAAAGGCTCGGTGGTTGCCTCGGATGCGTTCTTCCCATTCCCCGATGGCATGCTCGCGGCGGTCGACGCCGGTGCGACCGCTGTCATCCAGCCGGGCGGTTCAATGAACGATCAGGCGGTGATCGATGCAGCCGACGAGCGCGGCGTCGCGATGATCGTCACGGGGATGCGTCACTTCCGCCACTAGGCCGCTAGGTGCTGCGCGCCAGGTCGGACAGAAGGCCGGCCGCGACGGACAGCCGCGACACAGTCAACTCGCCTTTGGTGAGATCGGCAACCGCCGCCGCTGCCCGCTCGATCGCGTCCGCATGCGCCTGCCGCCAGGCCGCGAGCCTTGTGCCGGCGTCGCCGCGGCCGATGGCGAGGACATCGGCTGTAAGGTCGCGTTGCGCCCGCATCAGATTGGCGAGCGCGCGATCGAGCGCCATCCGGTCGAAGCGGTCGGCCAGCACCAGCCGGCCCGCCGCGTCGACAATTCCCGATAGGCCGAAGAGGTCAAGCACGCCGAAGAACACACCCGCCGTGTTGCCGACGGTGCTGTCACTTCGCGCGGCGATGGCGGCGGTGTCGGTGGCAAAGCCGAGCGTTGCCAGTTCGGCGACGCGCCGCGCGAGATTTGCCGGCACTTTCGCTGTGACAAAGCGCTCCGCTTGCGCCGCCACTGCAGATTCGAGTGAAGGCGGAAGCAGCGAGCCGAGCAGGCCCTGCACGTCCGTCACCGCCTGAGCGTAGTTCAGCACCAGCTCTTCGAGCGGCTGGGTGAAGTCGGCGTTACGCAGCAGCCAGAGCGTTTCGGCTTCGAGCAGCGTGCCCACCGCGCCATACAGCTCCAGTTGCGTGGTGCCCGCGATCTTGCCGTCAAGCGCGTCGATCTCGGAGTAAAGCCGCTCGACACCGAAGGCGTCGCGCGCGACGCAGAATGCGGCGGCCAGCTGGCCGGCGTCGGCGCTCGTTGCCGCCATGAGCTTCACGGCAAAGCCGGGGCCGCCGCGATTGATCATCTGGTTGGACAATACGGTCGCAATCACTTCGCGCCGCAGGCGGTGGGTCGCGATGGCGTCCGGGAAACGATCGGCCAGCTTCTTGGGGAAGTAGCGGAAGAGCTCCTGGCCCAGATGAGGATCGTCTGGCGCGGTGCTTCGCAGCAGATCGCTGAACAGCGCATTCTTGGCGTAGGCCAGCAGCGTCGCGAGCTCCGGGCGCGTGAAGCCAATGCCGGCCTTGGCGCGGGCATCGATCGCGGCATCCTCCGGCAGCGCCTCGACCGCGCGGCTCAGCAATCCGCGTGTTTCGAGATGCTCGATCAGTGCGCGCTCGTCCGGCAGACCGCCAAGTCCTGTCTTCTCGGCAAGCGAGAGCGCGAGAGTCTGCAGGTAATTGTTGGCGAGGCAGAGGGCGGAGACCTCATCGGTCATTTCAGCAAGAAAGGCATTGCGGCCATCGGGCGTCAGTTGGCCCAGCCGCACGGGCGTTGCCAGTGCGATCTTGACGTTGACCTCGATGTCCGACGCGTTGACCCCGGCGGAATTGTCGATGGCATCGGTATCGATGCGGCCGCCCTTGAGCGCGAAATCGACGCGCCCCTTCTGCGTGACCGCGAGGTTGGCGCCTTCGCCCACGACCTTGGCGCGAATGTCAGCGCCCTTGATCCGGACCGCGTCATTGGCGCGATCGCCGACCATCGCGTCGATTTCCTCGCTGCCCCGCACATAAGTGCCGATGCCGCCGAACCAGAGCAAGTCGACTGGCGCCTTGAGGATCGCCGTCATCACCTCGGCCGGCGTCACAGGATCGGGGCCGAGCCCCAGCGCGGACCGAGCTTCATCGGACAGCGGCACCGTCTTCAGCGTGCGCGAGAAGACGCCGCCGCCCTTGCTGATCAGCTCCTTGCCGTAGTCCTGCCAGCTCGAGCGCGGCAGGTCGAACAGCCGCTTGCGCTCGGCCAGCGCTTTGGCCGGATCGGGGTCGGGATCGACAAAGATATCGCGATGATCGAAGGCGGCGATCAGCCGCGTCTGCGGTGACAGCAGCAGGCCGTTGCCGAACACGTCGCCCGACATGTCGCCGACGCCTACCATGGTGAACGGTGTCGCCTGGATATCGCGGTCCATTTCCCTGAAATGGCGTTTTACCGCTTCCCACGCTCCGCGCGCGGTGATGCCCATGCGCTTGTGATCGTAACCATTGGAGCCGCCGGACGCGAACGCGTCGCCCAGCCAGAAATGCCGGCCTAGGGAAATCGCATTGGCCGTATCGGAGAAGGTCGCCGTTCCCTTGTCGGCGGCAACAACAAGATAAGGATCATCCTCGTCGCGGCGCCGCACATCGGGCGGCGGCACCACCAAATCCCCGTCGAGATTGTCGGTCACGTCGAGCAGGGTCGACACGAAAATCGTGTAGCAGGCGGTGCCCTCGGTCATGACAATGTCGCGGCTGGCGCCCTTGAGCATCATGCGGGGCACGAACGCGCCCTTGGCCCCTACCGGCACGATGATCGCGTTCTTGACCTGCTGGGCCTTCACTAGCCCTAGCACTTCGGTGCGGAAATCCTCGGGCCGGTCGGACCAGCGCAGGCCGCCGCGCGCAATGGCGCCGAAGCGCAGATGCAGCCCCTCGACGCGCGGCGAATAGACGAAGATTTCGCGTAGCGGCCTCGGCTCGGGCAGGGCTTCGATCTTGCCGCATTCGAACTTGATCGCGAGCGCCGGCCGGCGATTGCCCACGGCGTCGCGCTGGAAGGCATTGGTGCGTATCGCGGCATCGACGAGATTGCGCAGCCGGCGGATGATGCGGTCTTCATCGAGCGATGCCGTCGCCTCGAGCGCGGCGGCGATCGCTTCCTGCGCACTGCCGACCGCCTGGTCGCGATTGCCCGGAAAACCCAGGTCGAGTTGGGCGTGGAAAAGATTGACCAGCGCCAGCGCAACATCGGGATGTGCATTCACCACCTGCGCCAGGTAGGCTCGCGACCAGGTGACGCCGATCTGCGTGAGATAGTGGGTGAGGGCCCTGAGGATCGCGACATCCGGCCACGCGAGGCCGGCAGCCAGGGTCAGCGTATTGAGCGCGTCGCTCTCGGCCTCGGTCTGCCACACGGCGAGGATCGCCTGCTCGACCAGCGGCGCGCGCGCCATGAAGTCCGATGGGCTGATGCCGGGCACGTCGAGCACCATGTCGTGGATGAAGCTCTGCGGCAGGTCTTTCGGCGAGAAGGTAAAGGTGCGCTCGTCGATCACGCGGAAGCCGAAATTTTCGAGCATCGGCACGCGATCCGAAAGCGGGATCGGCCGGCCGCGATGATAGACCTTCAGCCCATACGCGCCGTCGCCGTCGCCGCGCGTGCCGAGGCGAAGGGCAAGGCTCGCTTCACTCTGGAGGCTATCGAGCACCGCCAGATCGGCGAGCGCCTCATCGATCGAGTGGCGCGCCTGGTAAGCGGCCGAGAAAGCGTCGTGCCAGGGCTCGATGTCGGTGCCCGGTTTTGCCGCCGCCGCCAGCCGGTCGCCGAAGCTCAGCGTCAGCCCGGTGACGGCCTCTTCCAGCACCTCGCGCGCCGGACGCGGCGTGCCGCCGCCGTCGCGGCCGATGATGAAATGCACCCGGACCAGCTCGCCTTCCGGGAAATAGGGATAGTAAGCGGAAACGCGCCCCTCGTAGACCTTCGCCAAGTAGGCGCCGATGCGCGCGCGGATCTCGGAGCTGTAGCGCTCGCGCGGCACGAAGACGAGGATCGAGACGAAATTGTCGAAGCGGTCGATACGCGGCAACACGCGTAGCCGTGGCCGGTCGGCGAGGGCGGCGATCTCGCGCGCGAATTCGTAGAGCAGGACTTCGGAGATCTGGAACAGCTCGTCGCGCGGATAGGCCTCGAGCGCCGCCATCAGCGCCTTGCCGGCATGGCTCGAGGGCTCCGCACCGGAGCGGCGCATCACTTCCGACAGCTTGCGCCGCACCAGCGGCACGTCGGTATTGGTCGTTGCCAGCGCCATCGAGGTGAAGAGCCCCAATATACGCAGCTCGCCGGTGACCCTGCCGCCCTCGCCGTAAAGCTTGACGCCGATATAGTCCATGTAGACCCGGCGATGGACCCGCGTACGCACATTCGCCTTGGTCACCATCAGCGGCTCGGGGTCGATGATGAAGCTCAGATGCTGCGGCGTCGTCTCGACGAAATCCTTGCCCGCCCGCAGGAAGCGATAATTCATGTCCTCGAGCACGCCGAGCCCGGTCGCGGCCTGCGCGACGAATTTGGCGTCCCCGCCTTCGCCCTCGATGGCGTAATCGCGCATGCCGAGGAAGGTGAAATTGTGCTCGGCGAGCCAGTCGAGAAAGGCCGTGCCCTCGCTGATCGAAGCCTGCATGGCGCGGGGCGGGTGCGCCTTCCATTCTTCGCTCACGCGGCGCAGCCGGTCGAGCATGGGTTTCCAGTCGCTGGTCGCGCGCACGACATCGGCAAGTGTGGCGTCGATCTCGGCGAGCAGCGCGGCGCGCGCCTCGGGATCAGCGATGGGGTCGATATGGACGATCAGCAGGCTCTCGTTGATCGCTCCCTTGCCGGGCGCGTCCAGCAGCCGGTGCGATTCCGGGTCGAGGTGCAGCACCGGGTGGGCCATGAAGCGGATGGCGCCGCCCTTGGCGCGGATCGCGGCCAGCACGGAATCGACGACGAACGGCATGTCCGCCGAAAAAATCTCGATCCGGTCCGCCTCGTTGGGCTGTTCGGGGGCGAATGCATTGACCACGCAGGTCTTGCCCTCGCGCTTGCCCAGCCGGGCATAGGCCTTGCGCAGCTCGGCCTCGAACGCCTCGACGGGAAATTGCTTCAGGTCCTCGGGGTCGGCCGAATTGATGGTTGCGCTCATGAAGCGCGCGAAATTGGGCTCGCTTTCCTTGAGCTCGGCGGCGCGTTCGGCGAGGCCACGCCTGGTATCGGCAGGAGCATCCATCGGGCCGTGGCCCTCCTGAACAGGGGTCGTGTTGCGGCCAGACACTGCGGCCAACGCCCGGGGTTGTCGAGGGAGCCGACGGCATAATGAACCGCCGCGTCCCCATGGCCGCGCTTGACCGGCCCCTCGGCGCGGGCTTATGACGCGGGCTTCGTCAAACCCCTAGAGACACGGGACTTTTCGCCAAATGGGCCGCACGCTGTACGACAAAATCTGGGACGATCATCTGGTCGCAAACAACCCGGACGGCACGTCGCTCATTTATATCGACCGGCACCTCGTACACGAGGTGACCTCGCCGCAGGCTTTTGAGGGTCTGCGCATGAACAAGCGCAAGGTCCGCGCGCCCGAGCGCACGCTGGCGGTGGTCGATCACAACGTCCCCACGACCGACCGCAAGCTTCCCAATCCCGACCCCGAGAGCGCCATCCAGATCGCGACGCTCGCCGAGAACACGAAAGAGTTCGGGATCGAATATTACGATCCCTTCGACAGGCGGCAGGGCATCGTGCACATCGTCGGACCGGAGCAGGGCTTCACGCTCCCCGGCATGACGATCGTGTGCGGTGACTCGCACACCTCGACGCATGGCGCATTCGGTGCGCTGGCGCACGGCATCGGCACGTCCGAGGTCGAGCATGTGCTCGCAACGCAGACCCTGATCCAGCAGAAGGCCAAGAACATGCTGGTGCGCGTCGACGGCCAGCTGCCGCCGGGCGTCACCGCCAAGGACATCATCCTCGCCATCATCGGCGAGATCGGCACTGCCGGCGGCACCGGCCACGTCATCGAATATGCGGGCGAAGCGATCCGCTCGCTCTCGATGGAAGGCCGCATGACCATCTGCAACATGTCGATCGAAGGCGGTGCCCGCGCCGGTCTCATCGCGCCGGACGAGACCACGTTCGCCTACGTCAAGGGTCGCCCCCGTGCGCCCAAAGGCAAAGCGTGGGACATGGCGCTCGACTATTGGAAGACGCTGAGGTCGGACGAGGATGCCCATTACGACAAGATCGTCGTTCTGGACGCGGCCAAGCTGCCGCCGATCGTCAGCTGGGGTTCATCGCCGGAGGACGTCGTCTCGGTGCAGGGTGTCGTGCCTAATCCCGACGACATCGCCGACGAGAACAAGCGCGCCAGCAAGCACCGGGCGCTCGACTATATGGGTTTGAAGCCCGGCACCAAAATCACCGATATCTCGATCGAGCGCGTATTCCTCGGCTCCTGCACCAATGGGCGCATCGAAGACCTGCGCGCGGCGGCCAAGATCGTCGCCGGCAGGAAGGTCGCGGCCGGCGTCAATGCGATGGTCGTTCCGGGTTCCGGGCTCGTCAAAGAGCAGGCCGAGTCCGAGGGTCTCGACAAGATCTTCCTCGATGCGGGCTTTGAGTGGCGCGAGCCGGGCTGCTCGATGTGCCTCGCCATGAACCCGGACAAGCTCAAGCCGCACGAGCGCTGCGCATCGACCTCGAACCGCAATTTCGAGGGCCGGCAGGGTTTCAAGGGGCGCACCCATCTGGTGTCGCCGCAAATGGCCGCCGCCGCCGCGATTGCGGGGCATTTCGTCGACATCCGCGAGTGGAAGTGACGCCAAACCGGTGGAGTGACTTCACTCCACCGACTCTCGACGATTTCGAGCAAATGGCGGCAGCGGCGTTTGCGTCGCTGCCCCGGAAATTTCGCGAGCTCTCCGGCAACGTCCCCTGTGCGATTGCCGATTTTCCCGACGAAGACACCATCCGCGAGATGGAGCTCGAGAGCGAGTTCGATATCCTCGGCCTGTTCCGCGGCGTCGGCCTGCCGCAGGGCGGAGCGACGCCGTTCACCGGCCAGCTGCCCAACCAGGTCTGGCTCTACCGCCGCCCGATCCTAGACTACTGGGCGGAGAGCGAGCACGGCGAGACGCTTGGTGAGATTATCACCCACGTCCTCGTCCACGAGATCGGCCATCATTTCGGTTTCTCCGACGACGACATGGAGGCGATCGAGGCGCAGGCGCAACGTGAACAGGACTAGAGGTTCCGGCGCACCCTCCCCCC
>Ga0207649_10001702_pt1 | contig 12677 bp, 12 predicted proteins | sample KBSC43metaG_FD_184317 | JGI IMG/M metagenome (GOLD analysis project Ga0207649, IMG submission 184317) | Corn rhizosphere microbial communities from Kellogg Biological Station, Michigan, USA - KBS C4-3 metaG (SPAdes) (version 2) | ecosystem: Host-associated > Plants > Roots > Rhizosphere > Soil ... | reverse complement strand
AAGTAACTGGTGTTATAGAAATTATCATCATCAGTATAAAATTCTGAGACGAGATATACTTTCTTAACCGTTCCATTTTTTTGCTTTAATTGAATGCTGGCGGGAAATTCTGTTGTATTCAGGCTAACAATCGTGCCCTCTGTTTCGGACGTTACCTCGGTGATTATTTTCGAAGAGCCGGTATTGCTGTCATTTTTATCATCAGCCATTGCTGAATTCATTGCCAGTTGCATCATGGCTGGGCATTTTTTAGCAAGCTCCATCCCTATCTCATTTCCCAATTTTTGCATCGCCTCCTGGTCGGTCATACTGACTTTTTTTTCTTCAGCATATTTCATCAATAGTTCAAGTCCATCGCTCATAAAACAGCTCATCACTTCTTTTTGAATATTGTCCGGGGATGCATTTTTGAGATCATCCTTTTTTGCGGTGATACATTTACAAAGCGTATCTAACAAAATATCCTTGGTGGCCTTTGTTTGTGATGAAGCCCATAGCGTTCCGGTTAAAAGGATAATTGCAACGAAAATTTTTTTCATTATCGGTCTATGTTTAAATATTGTTGAAGCATGCAAGATAGGTACTCAATAAAAAACCCTGCAAAAGTAACAGGGCTTTTTCTTATCAAACATCATTTTGTTACTTTTTCTTTGAGCGGCGGTTCTTTTACTTCACCGGTTCGGAGTTTACTGTGATGACGGCTATATCCAAAATAAATTACCAGGCCAATTATGAGCCAACCGATCAATCGGGCCCAGTTCGTCCATCCTAAACCAAATATCATGGCCGCACAGACTATAATGCCAATTGCCGCCGTAAGTTTATAGGCGGGTGCCTTGAATTGTCGTGGCACTTCAGGGTTTTTAACACGCATGATCCAAATACCAATACAGACAAGAATAAATGCAAATAAAGTTCCTATGCTTGTCATTTCTCCCACGACATCAGCAGGAATAAATCCAGCGAACAAACCAGCGAGTAAGAAAAATACCAGGTTTGATTTATAGGGTGTCCTGAATTTCGGATGAACATCTGAAAAAACTTTAGGTACAAGACCATCGCGACTCATAGAAAAGAACACACGCGATTGACCAAGCAACATAACAAGAATAACAGATGAGAACCCGAAAAGAATCGCTATTGTGATCAGATCAGAAAGCCATCCAAATTTTGGTATCCACATTCCGGCAGCATTTGTAGTTCCTGCCAAATGTTCAATTGCATAAGATACAGAAGCCTCTTTACCATGGGTCCTGAATTCTTCTGTGCTTGTAACGCCCGTCAATACGTACGAAAATAAAATATATAATACCGTACAGATTGCAAGAGAGCCAAGTATTCCAATTGGCATTACCTTTTTTGGGTTTTTTGTTTCTTGCGCAGCGGTGCTTACAGCATCAAAACCAATGAATGCAAAAAATACAACTCCAGCAGCTCCAAGTAACCCCAGAATCCCGCCGAAATTATGAGTTACGCCCTGCGCATCAGTGTATTTTGTGGGTTCAGGGATGAATGGTGTGTGATTCGCAGGGTTAATATATCTCCATCCAACCGCCACAAAAATCAAAACGATCGAAACTTTTACGATCACGATTATATTGTTAACAAAGGCAGAACCTTTTGTTCCTCTTATTAAAAGAAGACTGAGTAGTAATAAAATTGCTATAGCAGAAATATTCACGATGCCGTGACTAACTACTGTACCGTTTGCGTCTTTTAAAACTTCAAACGGTGAATGGCTCAACTGATACGGGACACCTGTTCCGAAAATGGATAAAAATTTATTAAAATATTGACTCCAATAACTTGCCACGGTGGCAGCCCCTACACCATATTCCAGTATCAAATCCCAACCAATTATCCACGCAATGAATTCACCCATTGTGGCATAAGAATAAGTATAAGCGCTCCCCGCAATGGGAATCATGGAAGCAAATTCTGCATAACATAATCCTGCAAAAGCACAGCCAACAGCAGCTATAATAAAGCCTAATGTTACACTTGGTCCGGCATTTTGTGCAGCCGCTGCTGCGGTTCTTGCAAATAGACCAGCCCCGATAATAGCCCCAATGCCAAGCGAGATCAATGCCCATGAATTAAGTGTTCGTTTCAACCCTTTTTCTGAGTCTTCTGCATCGGCAAAAAGCTGAGTAAGGGGTTTTTTGATAAACAAACTCATAAGTTGGTAATTATTAATTTAGAATGGGTCGTAAAGTAAAGGAATTATTTAATTAATGTTATAATTCTTTTATAAAACTGATTTTTAAATGATGAATAGTTTCTCCTCTTGGATATTTTTCCGATTTTCGGCTCTAGTATCAGCGAATCCATGGCAAAAAACCGACTAACTGTCTCTATCGTTATAGCGATGATCCTTGGAATAGTCGTTGGATACATCGTCCATCAAAGCAGCCCCGCCGATTCAATAAAAAAATTCTCTGATAACATTAAACTACTCAGTACTATTTTTCTCCGCCTCGTGCAAATGATTATTGCACCACTTGTATTTTGCACACTGGTGGTTGGTATCGCAAAATTGGGTGACCTAAAGACGGTCGGCCGTGTAGGTGGTAAAGCTCTGCTTTGGTTTATCACCGCGTCATTGGTCAGTTTATTACTAGGGATGTTCCTGGTAAATCTTTTTCAACCCGGGCATGCTATCGACCTGAGTAATGCCGACAACGCAGGTGCAAAAGACCTGATTGGTAAAACACAGGAATTTTCACTGGCAAAATTCGTAGAGCATGTTTTTCCAAAAAGTGTGTTTGAGGCAATGGCTAACAATGAAATTTTACAGATCGTTGTCTTCAGTATTTTCTTTGGAATTGCGTCTACTGCTCTGCATCAATATGCAAAGCCAATTGTAAAAGCACTCGAATCGGCATCGCATATCATTTTAAAAATGGTGGGCTATGTTATGTGGTTCGCTCCTGTCGGAGTGTTTGGAGCTATTGCTGCCGTGATCGCTACAAAGGGATTGAGTATTTTTAATTTTTATGGTCAATATCTTTTATACTTTCTCATCGGCATTGGTTTGTTGTGGTGTATTTTATTATTTGTTGGCTTTTTGATCTTGAGAAATCGTCTTCCTCATCTATTAAGGCGAATTGCTCAGCCGCTGTTGATCGCATTCAGTACCACAAGCAGTGAAGCTGTTTTTCCCAAACTGACAGAAGAACTGGAACGCTTTGGTTGTCGTGATAAGGTAGTGGCATTCATTCTGCCGCTTGGTTATTCATTTAATCTCGATGGAAGTATGATGTATATGACGTTTGCCAGTCTTGCAATTGCCCAGGCTTACGGTATCAAAATGGACTTTGGCACGCAATTGACGATGTTGTTGGTCCTGATGTTGACGAGTAAAGGAATTGCCGGCGTACCGAGAGCCTCACTGGTCGTCGTAACTGCCACCTGTGCAATGTTTAAAATTCCACCAGAAGGAATTGCATTAATATTGCCAATAGATCATTTTTGTGACATGTTTCGTACCGCGACAAACGTAGTAGGGAATGCACTGGCAACAAGTGTGGTAAGTAAGTGGGAAGGTGCACTGGATAATTCGTAACAAAACTCTTAAAGCTGCTTATATAGCATGGAACATTTATTGAACATCTATCTGCTTGGATTTTTACAAAACTTTATTGACTGGATCATCGACTATGGTGGCTTGTATATTCTTTTATTAGTCGTGTTTGCAGAAACAGGTTTATTCGTTGGCTTCTTTTTCCCGGGAGATTCGTTATTATTTGCCGCAGGGGTTTTTCTCGATAAGATCTCCAACAAGTTTATCGGTGTAGCCCAGGACGCTCCTACCCAATTTGGTTGGCCGCACATAAGCATAATATTAATGATCATGGTAGCATCGATATTAGGTAACATGGTTGGATACTGGTTTGGCCGCAAAACAGGTCCCTTGCTTTATGAAAGAAAGGAAACTCTGCTCTTCAGAAAGAAACATCTGGTTAGAGCGAAAGCTTTTTATGATAAATACGGAAAAGGAACAATTTTTCTTGCTAAGTACCTTCCCATCATTCGCACATTTGCCCCGATTGTTGCAGGTATGGTAAAAATGAACCGTCCTGTTTTCATGCTCTTTAATATTATTGGCAGTGTTTCCTGGGTAGCGATCATGATGCTCTCCGGTTATTTTCTCGATTCATGGGTAAAACGCAGATTTGATTTCAGCCTCCAGGATCATATTGAAGCCATTGCGATCGGGATCATTCTTGTTACTACTTTACCCGTGTTATACAAACTTTTTTTTGGCAAAAGAGAAGATCCCGAATCCTCTCAGTCATAATGTATGGACAAGTAGGGTCCCCTTCCTGTAATTTGTGGGTGCTTTGGGGTTCTTTGTCGACGTCTATGATCTCCTTCTTTATAACATCATTCGCAAGCCAGGTTTGCGATTTATTTCTTTTTTACGGTCTCATCTGCTTTATCGCCCTTAATTTTTTATACCAGAAGGATGAAAACAGTCTTTACTTGGTCTGCGCGGCGTAGGGTTTTGGATCGGGTCTTCTATTTTATATATCACGATGTCCGCAGAACAATTTGGAACTAGCCTCCGGGCAACAGCAGCCATCACAATTCCGAATATTGTACGGCGCTTTCTACCTTTGATCATTTTATTATTTTAAAGGTTTCAGAATACGTCAATTTTATCGCGGGTGGACCGATGACCGCCATCGTTGTAATGACTATCGTGTTTATTGCAGCATGGTTTACGCGTGAATCATTTGGCGAGGACATGAATTTTTTGGAACAATGAACTAATTTCATTTTGTAAATGCTTGCTATGACCCAAAAACAATTCGGCATTCTATCCTTCCCTGTGATCGTTGCTGCACTTGGTTACTTCGTGGATATTTATGACCTGCTTCTGTTCAGCATTATAAGAATACCTTCATTAAAGTCACTTGGACTAAATGATGTTCAAATAGCAAAACAAGGCTTGTTCATCATTAACATCCAGATGATCGGTTTGCTTGTTGGTGGCATCATCTGGGGCGTGCTTGGCGATAAAAAAGGAAGGCTGAAGGTTTTGTACGCTTCGATCATTCTTTATTCAATTGGTAATATTGCAAATGGATTTGTCCAAACTGTTGGTCAGTATGCACTCGTTCGTTTCATAACAGGAATAGGATTGGCGGGTGAATTGGGCGCTGGTATTACTCTCGTGTCGGAGTTACTACCAAAAGAAAAAAGAGGCATCGGCACTTCCATGGTAGCAGGCATCGGACTGACAGGCGCTGTAGTTGCATTCTTTTTGAAAGAAGAATTCTATTGGCGCACTTGTTATTTCATTGGTGGCGGTCTCGGCTTTATTTTATTGCTGCTTCGTGTGGGAGTTTTAGAATCGGGCATGTTTAAGAACATTCAGCACGCTACTGTTTCGAAAGGAAATTTCTTTATGCTTTTTTCAAATGGAAAGCGATTGCGAAAATATTTGAGTTCTATCCTTATTGGGTTGCCCACATGGTATGTGATCGGCATACTTATTACGTTTTCAAAAGAATTCGGAACAAACATGGGGATCCGGGGAACGATTGATCCCGGCAAGGCAGTAATGTTTGCTTACGCAGCGATTTCTGTTGGTGATATCCTGGCAGGTTTCGTTAGCCAGTGGCTGAAAAGCAGGAAAAAGGCCTTATATGTTTATTATGCGATCACGGCACTTAGTATCGTTTGGTTTTTCAATTTGCACGGCGCAGATGTAGCAACTCTTTATACAGTAAGTGCATTGCTTGGGTTTGGCACTGGTTTCTGGGCCATCTTTGTTACGATGGCGGCTGAGCAATTTGGTACAAACATCCGCGCAACAGTTGCAACCACGGTTCCCAACATGGTTCGCGGTTCTCTTACACTCGTTTCATTATTATTTACGCAATTACAAACAAGTGTTGATTATGTAACGGCCGGATGGATAACGGGCATTGTTGTTCTGATCATAGGTATTGTTTCGGTAATGCTGGCAGAGGAAACCTTTCACAAGGACCTGAACTATTTGGAAGGTGAAGTAGCGGCGCCTTAGTAACGTGAACGAAATAAATCAAAAATCCGAAATCGAAAATCTAAAATTATTTGTGCCTAAATTCTTAATTATACGCTTCTCCTCTATCGGTGACATTGTCTTGACAACGCCTGTCATTCGTTGCTTAAAAAAGCAAGTACCGGATGCTGAGGTACACTTTTTAACCAAAGAAAGTTTTCACTCCATCGTTGGACACAATCCTTATGTCGATAAGGTTCATCTGCTTGCGCACAGCTGGGACCTGATGATCCATGAACTGAAACTGGAGGAATATGATTACATCATCGACTTGCATCATAATGTCAGAACACTTCGGGTAAAGCAGGCTCTAGGCAAACCATTTCATGCTTTCAACAAACTGAATATTCAAAAATATATTTACGTCAACCTGAAATGGAATGTGATGCCTGGTGTTCATATCGTGGATCGCTATTTGAAAACAGTTGAAAAGTTTGACGTGAAAAATGATGGTGCGGGTTTAGATTATTTTATCTCAGAAAAAGAAGAAACAAAAAGGCAAGACATTCCTGCATCGCATCATGCAGGGTATATTGGAATCGTAATCGGTGCAGCTCATAACACAAAAAAATATCCGGTTCATAAGTTAAAGGAATTGTGTAAGCAACTTGATCATCCTACTATTTTATTAGGTGGAAAAGAAGACAGGGAAAATGCAAATGAGATCGCTTCTGTTGACCCTGTAAAAATTTATAATGCCTGCGGCAAGTTCAGCATCAATGAAAGCGCTGACCTCGTCAGAAAATCAAAACTTGTGGTAAGTAATGACACGGGACTGATGCATATTGCTGCTGCCTACAAAAGGCCGGTTATTTCTTTGTGGGGAAACACAGTTCCGTCATTCGGCATGTATCCTTATTATGGAGAAAATTATCTATCGTCTCAACAGAAACAACCTTACGACATTTTCCAGGTAAGTAAATTAACGTGTCGTCCCTGTTCCAAGATCGGCTACAACAAATGTCCAAAAGGACATTTTAAATGTATGGAGAATATTGAGGTGAGTGAAGTGATGAAGGCTGTTCATGCGAGGTTGTAGATTTTGCAGATCCCCGGTCTTACTAAGACAAACACCATCGAGACCATGGACTCTAACATTACCTTAGTAAAATCAGAAACGAATATTGATCCCAACCTTATTGGAAAGGGATGTCCCAGGCATTAGTTAGTTTCGCTAATAGGTAATAAGGTTGTCTCCTTATAGAGCTTTTGAACTACTAAGGTTATAAGGTTTAGCAATTTCAGATCGATTCTAATGGATACAATGTTATTTGGCGATACAAATGAATTTGCGGTCGAACTTGGTAATTTTGACCCTTCTACAAACAGAGGGAAACTATGATTTTGGATAAAAAAATGTCCTTCGGAAATTTTAAGACAGCATATTCAATAGACAATGCTTTGATATCGTTGAATAAAATTGTTGCTGAAGGTAAAAATTTATACTCGAACAAATTTGAGAATAAAAGTCCTGAGAAAATTTTTCAGCTGCTTATAAACCCAGACAGAGACATCTCCAATTTAACAGATAGAGATTATGAACTAATGAGGCTCTACCAAAGGTTTAGCTTTGATTTTGGCGATCAATTCAATATAGTAAGGAGGTCCTTTATGTAAAGGATAACATTTGTCACTTCTTATGGTCAATGACCGATGACTTTAATAGTGCGAAAATTAATTGGATCGAAAATTTAGGCACGCAGAAATTCCATTAAAAACAATAGAGGACGTTAATTCTGATTTTGGCAAGTACGTCGGCAGGTAGACGGCCTTGTATTTCTGACTGATTTATCCAAGCATTCAACTATCATCTATCATCTATTCATCTATCATCTATTCATCTATCATCTATCATCTATTCATCTATCATCTCACTCAACTCGAGCCACCGCATTTCTTTTGCATCAAGCAAAGTGCTTACTTCACCAATTCGTTGCGAAAGATTCTGTAGCTCTTCAAAGGGCAGACTGCCTTCCGTGAATTTTTGAGTAATAATTTCCTTTTCCCTGTTCAGATCAGCGATCTCTTTTTCCAGCAGGTCGAATTCACGTTTGTCCTTGTAGGAAAGGCGTCTTGTTGTTGTCTGCTTATTACTCGTTCCTTGTTCCTTGTTCTTTACTCCTTGTTCATTATTCTTTACCATTCCTTCTTCCAAAGACATTCGATACTGTGAATAATTCCCGGGAAAATCTCTTATCACACCCTCACCTTCAAAAACAAATAAATGATCCACCAGCCTATCCATAAAATAACGGTCATGGGAAACAATAAGCAGACATCCGGCAAACTCGCTTAAGAAATTTTCAAGTACGCCTAATGTTGGCAGGTCAAGGTCATTTGTGGGCTCATCTAAAACGAGGAAGTTTGGATTGCGAAATAATATCGAAAGCAAGTGCAATCTTCTCTTTTCTCCTCCACTCAAACTGCTGATGTAAGTATACTGTTGATCGGGTGGAAATAAAAACAGGTTTAGGAATTGCGACGCACTTAATGAGCCTCCGCTTGACAAGGGAAAATTTTCTGCAATGTTTTTTACAAACTCGATCACCCGCACGTCTTCTTTTACCTGCAAGCCCTGCTGAGAATAATTTCCAAACACAACGGTATCGCCGATATTTACTTTGCCGCTATCAGGTTGTTCCAGGCCCTGAACAATATTTATGAATGTTGATTTCCCTACGCCATTCTTTCCAACAACACCAGCACGTTCCCCTTTTTTAAATGTATAGTCAAATCCTTTGCAGATTATTTTGTCATCATATTTCTTGTAAACTTTTTTCAATTCAACAACCTTTCCTCCCAGCCTGCTCATTTTTGTTTGCAATTCTACCTGGGCATCTTCTATTTTTTGCTTCGCCTTCTTTTCCACTTCATAAAAATTATCCTGCCTGCTTTTGCTTTTTGTCGTTCTTGCCTTTGGTTGTTTCCGCATCCAGGCTAATTCTTTTCGATAAAGGTTTTTCGCCTTATCAATACTGGCTTCTTCGCTCTCCAGCCTTGCAGCTTTCTTTTCCAGGTAATTTTCATAATCTCCTTTATGAACATAGAGTTCGCTCCCGTCCAGTTCCCATATCTCTTCGCAAACCGCATCCAGGAAATACCTGTCGTGTGTAACAAGCAATAAAGTCACATTTTCTTTAGTGAGATAATGTTCGAGCCACTCCACCATTTCCACGTCAAGGTGATTCGTCGGTTCATCCATGATAAGTAAAACATGCTTGTGCTCAAAGCCAATATCGATCAATGTTCTTGCAAGTGCCGCTCTTTTGCGCTGACCTCCGGAAAGATTCTTAACTGGCAGATCGAGATGATGGATATTTAACTTGCCCAGGATCTGCTTCACCTTTGCATCAAAGTCCCAGGCACCCAGTTCATCCATCTTCACAATTATTGAACTCAGTTTTTCAGAATCATTTTCCTCGCTCACCAATTCATATTCTTTAATGGCATTGAGAACAGGATGGTCGTGGTCGAAAATGTTATCAAGAATGGGAATCTCTTCATTGAAGAAAGGCTCTTGTTCGAACAAAGCGACATCAACATCTTTATGTATCCATACTTTCCCATCATCAGGAGTTTCTTTCCCTGCCAGAATTTTTAATAGTGTAGACTTGCCTGAACCGTTTCGAGCCACCAGTGCGATCTTATCTCCTTCTTCAATATGAAATGAAATGTTTTGGAAAAGAGGTTTGATCCCGTATGCCTTCGTCAATGCTTCAACAGACACATAATGCATACTTGCAAAGTAATTTGAAATTGAGGACAATTAAAAAACTCTTGTAACTATTGTTACTTGAGTTTCATCCTGAATTCGCTGGCACAGTTTTTTCCTTTATATCATTAAAACTTCATCTATGGTAACAAATCTTGTTGATGCCATACAGAAAAACATGGGCTACCCGCCTTTGGAGAGAGTGGATCCGAATTCCCAGGAAATTAAAGGGGCAAAGAAAATGTCGTCCGCGCAAAAACTGCCCCAGGCCGCCATCCCTGCAGTACTGGCGGCGATGATAAAATACAGTGACAGCACGGATGGCGTTAACCTGTTGACCCTAAATGAAAACAAAAATTGGCTTGGAACTTTTTATGGCGGAAAAGAACAGGAAGCAGTGAAAAAAGTAGCCGATTACGCCGGAGTAAGTGTGGATGAAGCGCAAAGAAACATGGAAGACATTTCAATCGAGGCTGTGAGATTGGTAAGAGACTCGGTAAAAAATGCCGATGCTGAAAAGCTAAGGTCATATATGAATTCGCAGCGACACACGATCCTTTCTCATTTGCCTGCCGTTTTAAAGATCGGTGATACTTTAAATGAAGAAACCTTTGATGACCGTACCAACAAGATGGAGGGGCCTGTTTCGAGTTTCCTTCATAAAATAGAAAACAGAATCTAATTACCCTGTGTATATGAAAAAGATTGGATGCTGTTGATCATTTCTTCAGCCTTCAATCTTTTTATTTCATATCGCCAGTAAACTGCATCCGCGTATGTCGCTGTTATCAACTCTGCCAATTACCTCGAAGCTACCATTTGAATAAAGCTTACCTGCGTCGTCTGTGGCAATGAAAGAGCACGAATAAACATTCCCAAGGTCGATGATGTTGATGACGCCTTTGGTGGTGGTCTCGATAGCTGTCGGGAGTGCATCGTGAGTGGTGAGTGGCGAGTGGTGAGTAGGGCTTGAGATCTCCCACTGCCTATTATCGACTGGCGAATGTGAACTACCGACTGCCGACTGCCGACTGCCGACTGCCGACTGCTGACGACCGACTGCTGACTGCACACTTAAAGGATCTTCCTCGTCCCGAATCAGAACTTTCATCCATGACGGACAATAAAAAATTCCATTACCCTTCGAGTAAGCCTGTGACAAAAGTTCGGTCATTCCATACTCCGAATGAATAACATCGATCTTGAATTTCTTTCGTAACAATTCGTGCAATTCGTGTCTTACCATTTCTTCTCTCCTTCCCTTCATTCCTCCCGTTTCCATGATTGTGGTATGCTTTAAGGGGAAAGAATACTCGGTGGCAAAATCAAGCAATGCGAAAGTCACTCCGATCAACAAGGTTTTCTGCTTTTTTTCTTCCAGTTGTTTTAAGGTATCGTGTAATTTCTGATACTCGTACAAATAGAATCCACTTTGCTCATGTCCGCTCGCCCGGATCAATTCGTTTACCATAAATACAAGCGATGAATTCCTGCCTGCCGGCGAGCCAGGTCTTCTTTCCAGGTAAGAAGGTAATAGACCGATGATACACCAATCCTCAACCGGCCCATAAACCAATTCAAACGCCTTTGTAAAACTTTGGCGGTAAAGTTCTATATCCTTTATAAAGTGACGGCTGCTGATAGTTTGAGTAGTTCCGCTGCTTTGAAATTCATGAGCTGGCTCAAAATCAGTTGTTTTAACAGTATGGGTTTTAAAGAACCGGATGGGTAAAAAAGGAATGCCGGGAAGATCGTTTATTTCCTTTGGATTAAACTTCAGCATGTCAACATATGTCCTATAGATTGAATTATGCCGATACTGAAATTGAAATATTTCCAACGCCAGGTCAATAAAATTGCCTTCGTTTACGTTAAAAATCTTGTTCCATTCATTACCCATATGAAGTATAGCAGTAAAAGCCTAATTTTGAACAACTAAGTTTAAAAGATTTATGAAGTGCCGATCAATTTATGCCCTATGTATTATTTCTACAGTGTTCATTATAGCGGCCTGCCACAAAGATAAATTCCAGACAAAGCCAACAATAACTGTGAAAGATATTAATGATCCCGACGTGCCTGTTGGCGGTACACTCCGCGTTACCTTGGAATGTACGGACAAAGAAGGTGATGAAGGCAGCGGGCAATTAACTTATATAAGAGTGCGGACTAACAGTACGCCAATCCCCGACCCTGTTAACAACGACAAAGCTGACACGGCGTTTGCTACCGTCCCCGATTTTCCAACCAAAGATAAGGTTGAAATGACCCTTGATATTCCCTATAGCTTTCTTGATGAAGACCCGAACCTGAACGACACGATGTTCTTCAAATTAACTTTAAGAGACCGGGGGAATAATACAAGCGATACAATATCAACAGTACAAATTGTAGCCAAACAATTCTGATCCCGATTTGCTAAAAAGTTTTATTCCCGGCCTGTTTCGATTTTTCATTTACAGCAACCTGTTTATTGCGGTTTGCACCCTGTTGATGATAGATCAAACCTATTACCTGTTGCTGCATACCCCGCCTGATAAAGATCTTTTGGGGTTTGCCTTTTTTGCAACCATCTGCAGTTATAGTTTTCACTGGTACCTTACTTCCCAATCATTGATAGAATCACCCAGAATTGAATGGCTCAAAAAGCACAGAATCTTTCATCTCATTTTGTTCTTTATTGGCTTGGCAGGTTCCTGCATATTTTTGTTCGTCCTCCTGCCCCACTGGCACTGGCTGGCTGCTTCTGCTATTATCACTTTCCTGTACTCGGCTCCAAAAATTCCACATCCGTGGTTCAGGGCATTGAGAAAGGTCGCGATAGGGAAAACTATTTTTCTTACCCTGGTATGGACGTATGTAACAGCCATACTCCCAGTAATCATTGCCAATGCGGATTTACTGTGCCCATTA
>Ga0207649_10001690_pt1 | contig 12744 bp, 12 predicted proteins | sample KBSC43metaG_FD_184317 | JGI IMG/M metagenome (GOLD analysis project Ga0207649, IMG submission 184317) | Corn rhizosphere microbial communities from Kellogg Biological Station, Michigan, USA - KBS C4-3 metaG (SPAdes) (version 2) | ecosystem: Host-associated > Plants > Roots > Rhizosphere > Soil ... | reverse complement strand
AATACTCGATGGCGTCGCCGCGATCGCCCGCCTCGGGGACGAAGCGACGAATCTGTCCGTTGGCATAGTCGGCGAAATAGAGCTCGCCGGCTTCGTCTTCGCCGAATGCGCTGATCGAGGCTCCGTACGCGACGACGTCGCGCACCTGCCACGCGCCGTCGCGATCGGGCCCCGCGCCCCACACCTGTCCCGTGCAGAAATCGGCGTAGACGTACCGCGATGCGAGCGCGGGCACGTTGACACCGCGGTAGACCGTGCCACCCGTGATCGAGCAGCGGCCGCCGCCATGGTCGTACTCGACGATGGGCAGGGTCAGCGACGGATCGTTGCACGCGACGCTCGCGGCAAGGCCCGTGCAATGGCGCCCTTCCATCGCGCGCCAACCGAGGTTCGAACCGGCGCCGGCGCCGGCTGCGAAGCGGTCGACCTCCTCCCATGCGCCCTGCCCCACGTCGCCGACGAAGAGGTCGCCGGTCGCGCGGTCGAACGAAAATCGCCAGGGATTGCGCAGGCCGTAAGCCCAGATCTCGGGCCGCCCGCCCTGCCTGTCGGCGAATGGATTGCCGGGCGGGATGCCATAGGGGATGCCACGATCGACGTCGATGCGCAGGATCTTGCCGAGCAGCTGGGCCGTGTCCTGCGCGCGATTTCCCGGATCGTTCGCCGATCCGCCATCCCCCATGCCGATGTAGAGCAGGCCGTCGGGACCGAATCGCAGCGCGCCGCCGTTGTGGTTCTCGAACGGCTGGGGGATCACGAGCAGCACTCGTGCCGAGGCCGGGTCGGCGCGTTGCGGATCGGTGCTCACGCGATATTCCGCGATGACGGTAGCGCCATCGCCGGCGCGCGTGTAATCCACGAAGAAGCGGCCATTCGCGCGGTAGTCCGGGTGGAACGCGACGCCGAGCAGCCCACGCTCGCCGCCCGTCACCACCAGGCTCGACAGATCGAGAAAAGGCGCGGGGGCGGCTGCGCTGCCCTGGACGATGCGGATGAGGCCGCCCTGCTCCGCCACGAACAGCCGATGGCTGCCGTCGCGTGCGTTGACCAGGTCGAGCGGCGCGCTGAAGCCTTGCGCCACCAATTCGGTTGTGATGGCGTGAGCGGGCGAGGCAAGCGCGATCGCGACCAAAAACAGCTTGATCGACCGCAACCGCCTCACCCTCCGATCAGCGCTTGAGCGCGTCGCGGATCTCGCGCAGCAGCACGACTTCCTCGGGCGGCGCGGCAGGCGCCGGCGGCGTCTGGCGGCGCAGTCGATTGATCTCCTTCACCATTAGGAAGATGATGAAGGCGAGGATGATGAAATTGATGACCGTGGTGATGAAGTTGCCGTACGCGAGCAGCGGCACACCCGCCTTGGTCAGCGCGTCGTAGGTCATCGGACCGGTATAACCGGGCGGAGGCGGCTTCAGGATGATGAAGTAGTTGGTGAAGTCGAGGCCGCCGGTGAAACGCCCAACCACCGGCATGATGATGTCCTTGACGAGCGAATCGACGATCCTGCCGAACGCCGCGCCGATGATCACGCCGACGGCGAGGTCGACGACGTTGCCCTTTGTGGCGAACTCACGAAACTCGCTGAAGAACGACATCGCATTCTCCTAGACGGCTGCTTCGCCCGACTCTCCCGTGCGAATGCGCACGACCTGCTCGACCGCGCTCACGAAGATCTTGCCGTCGCCGATCTTGCCCGTGCGCGCGGCGCGGATGATCGCTTCGACCCCGCGCTCGACCAGGTCGTCGGCCAGCACGACCTCGATGCGAACCTTGGGCAGAAAATCGACGACGTACTCCGCGCCGCGATAGAGCTCGGTATGGCCCTTCTGACGACCGAAGCCCTTGACTTCCGTCACCGTCAGGCCGGTGATGCCGATCTCGGAGAGCGCCTCGCGCACCTCGTCGAGCTTGAACGGCTTGATGATGGCTTCGATTTTTTTCATTCGGCCCCCTGCGGTGCCGCTAGGATACCGCGAAATTCCCGAGGCTCACGCATGCGCCGCGTCCCAGCCGGACGTGATCGGATAGCGCCAGTCCTTGCCGAAGGCGCGCGGCGTGATGCGTACCCCGATCGCGCCCTGGCGGCGCTTGTGCTCGCTTGCGTGAATGCGCTGGATGACGTCGCGCACGGCCGCCTCCGGGAGCCCGCGCGCGATCAACGCGCGCGCGTCCGCGCCGTCCTCGACGTAGCCTTCGAGAATCGCGTCCAGCACGTCGTACGGGGGCAGCGTCTGCTGATCCTCCTGGTCGTGACGCAGCTCGGCGGTGGGCGCACGCGTGAGCACCCGCTCGGGAATCACCGCGCCCAAGGTGTTGCGATAGCGCGCGAGCCGATAGACCAGGGTCTTCACGACGTCCTTGAGGACGGCGAAGCCGCCGGCCATGTCGCCATACAGCGTGGAATACCCGACCGCGGTCTCCGATTTGTTCCCCGTCGTTAGCACCAGCTCGCCGTCGCGATTCGACAGCGCCATGAGCAGCAACCCGCGGATGCGCGCCTGGATGTTCTCCTCCATGACGCCCGGAGGCGCATCGCTCGCCGACGCGGCAAGCGTCTCGAGCAGCGCGTCGAAGGCGTGACCGATGGGCAGCTCGTCGTAGCGCACGCCGAGCGCGCCCGCCATCGTGCGCGCATCCTCGATGCTCATCCTGCTCGTGTACGGCGACGGCATCATCACGGCGCGGACGCGATCGCGCCCCAGCGCGTCGACGGCGATGACCAGCGTCAGCGCCGAATCGATGCCGCCCGAGAGCCCGAGCAGCACGCCCGGGAAGCGATTCTTGTCCACGTAATCGCGCACGCCGAGCATGAGCGCCGCATACACGTTGGCCTCGGGCGCCTCGTCGAGATCACCCCGTACCGCTCGCGGCGTCGCGCCTTCGAATTCCACGATGCCGAGCGTCTCGTGCCATGCCGGGAACTGCTGTGCGATCGCACCGGTCCGATCCATCACGAACGACGTTCCGTCGAACACGAGCTCGTCCTGCCCGCCCACGCGATTGACGTAGACGATCGGCACGTCGCATTCGGTCGCCCGGCTTGCAACCTGCGCGCGGCGCAGCGCATGCTGGCGCGTGTGATAGGGCGACGCGTTCGGGATCAGGAGCACCTCGGCGCCGGCGTCGCGCGCCTGCCGCGCCGGCTGCGGGTACCAGACGTCCTCGCACAGGATCACGCCGCAGGTCACGCCGCCGACAGGGATCACGCACGGCTCCATCCCCGGCACGAAATACCGATCCTCGTCGAACACGGTGTAGTTCGGCAGGCATTGCTTGCGATAGATCTGCGCGACCGCGCCGTCGCGCAGGATCGCCACGGCGTTGTGACGGCCGGCCTGCGTGCGCTCGGGAAAGCCGACGAGGACCACGAGATCCTGCGCGTCGGTCGCGAGCGCCTGCAACTCGCGGGCGCACGCGTCGAGGAAATCGTCGCGCAACAGCAGGTCCTCGGGGGGATAGCCGCAGAGCGAGAGCTCCGGCGTGACCAGTATCGCGGCGCCGGCGCCACGCGCCTGCGCGATCGCGGTGCGCAGCGCATCGGCGTTCGCGCGGAGGTCGCCGACCCGCTGATTGAGCTGCGCGACCGCGACTCGCATGCAATCGATGGTAGCACGCACGTTGCGCAGGAGCGGCGGCGCTTGAGCGCCCGGTGCCGTGTCGGCGACAATGCGCGAGAACCGTCGTACGAGCCCTCCTCATGCGCGCCCCCGTCCCGTTCCAGCCCGCCGCAATGCCCGTGCCGGTGTCGCCGGTGATCCGGGACGACGTCGCGCTGGAGGACCTCGCGCCGGCGCAGTGGGACGCGCTCACGGATGGGCAGCCCTTGCTGTCGCATGCGTTCCTGAGTGCATTGCACGAGACCGGCTGCGCCGTGCCCGCAACCGGCTGGCGGCCGCGCTATCTCACCGCCTGGTCGGGCGACATGCTGGTGGGCGCGCTGCCCCTGTATGCGAAGACCCACAGCTACGGCGAATACGTGTTCGACTGGGGCTGGGCGGACGCGTATCGACGCTACGGACGTCGCTATTACCCCAAGCTCGTGGCCGCGGTTCCGTTCACGCCCGTGCCGGGCCCGCGCCTGCTCGCGCCGGACACGACGACGCGCCGGGCATTGCTCGATCGCGCGCGCGCGCTCGTTGCCGAAGGCGGCTTTTCCTCCCTGCACGTGCTGTTCGTCGATGACGTGCAAGCGGAGGAAGGCGGCGATGCCGGCATGATCGTGCGGCGCGGCCTGCAGTTCCATTGGACCAACCCGGGATACGGCGACTTCGCCGACTTCCTCGCCGCATTCAGTCACGACAAGCGCAAGAAGGTGAAGCAGGAGCGGCGCCGGCTGCAGGAGGCAGGCGTGTCGTTCGTGCGCAAGCGGGGCAGCGAGATCACGCCCGCCGACTGGCGCTTCTTCTACGGCTGCTACGAGCGCACGTATCGCGCGCATCACTCGACGCCGTATCTCACGCGCGCGTTCTTCCAGCGGCTCGGCGCGACGCTCGCCGCGAACCTCATGCTGGTGATGGGCTTTCGCGACGGCCAGCCCCTGTGCGCGGCGCTCGACGTATACAACGACGACACGCTGTGGGGCCGCTATTGGGGCGCCATCGAGTTTGTCCGGGGGCTGCACTTCGAGGCCTGCTATTACCAGGCCATCGAGTTCTGCATCGAGCAGGGCATCGGCCGCTTCGAGGGCGGCGCGCAGGGCGTGCACAAGCTCGCGCGCGGCCTGCTGCCAGTCGCGACGCACTCGCTGCACGTGATCGGCGATCCCGGGTTCGCCGCGGCGATCGCCGACTACTGCGCGCGCGAGCGCATGGACATCGCCCATAGCCAGGAGGAGCTGAGCGAAGGGAGCCCGTATCGCGTCGATGCGGTGGCGGACTGACGCAGCCTCATGTGGATCTATTCGAGCGATCGCTACGTCCTGCCGCTGCCCGCGGGACATCGCTTTCCCATGCCGAAGTACGCCTTGCTGCGCGAGCGGGTGCGCGCGATGGCGCCCGCATCGCTGCGTGAGCCGCCGGCGGCCGACGACGCAGCGCTCGGACGCGCGCACGATCGTCGCTACGTCGACGCGGTCGTGGAGGGACGGCTCGACGCGGCGCAGGAGCGACGCATCGGGTTTCCGTGGACCGAGGCGATGGTCGAGCGGTCGCGCCGCTCGGCGGGCGCCACGCTCGCGGCTTGCCGCTCGGCGCTCGACTGCGGCTTCGGCGTGAACCTCGCGGGTGGCACGCACCATGCCCATCGCGATTTCGGCGCGGGGTTCTGCGTGTTCAACGATACCGTCGTCGCCGCGCGCGCGGTGCAGGCGGAGCGCGGCGTGGAGCGCGTGCTGGTCATCGATCTCGACGTTCACCAGGGCGATGGGACCGCGGCGATCGTGGCCGACGATCCGACCATCTTCACGCTGTCCATCCACGGGCGCCGCAACTTCCCGTTCCGCAAGGCGGCGAGCGATCTCGATGTCGAGCTCGACGACGGCACCGGCGATGCGGCGTATCTCGCCGCGCTGCGTGCGGCGCTCGACGTCGCCTTCGGGCGTTGTCGCGCGGACCTCGCCATCTATCTCGCGGGCGCCGACCCGTACATGCACGATCGCTACGGCCGCCTGTCGCTCACCAAGCAAGGGCTCGCGGCCCGCGACCGCGTCGTGCTCGATGCGCTGTCTCGCGGCAGATTCCGGTCGCGGTCGCGATGGCAGGCGGCTACGCGGACCGCGTCGACGATGTCGTCGACATTCACGCGGCCACCGTGGCCGCGGTGCTGGAGTTGGCCGCCTAGGAGGCCCCCATGGACGCCGGCGCACCGCTTCTCGTCTCGCGCGAGCGCGCGATCGTCACGCTCACGCTCAACCGCCCGGACGCGCTGAACGCCCTCGATCGCTCGCTCATGGAAGCGCTCACCGATGCGATCGCGCGCGTCGCGTCGGACGATTCGGTCCGCGTGCTGGTGATCGCCGGCGCCGGCAGGCATTTCATGGCCGGCGGTGACCTGCGCTATTTCGAATCCGAGCTCGCGCGGCCGGAGGCCGAACGCACACCGTTCTTCCGCGATCTCCTCGCCCGGCTGCACGCGGCGATCGAGACGCTCGCGCGCATGCCGCAGATCGCCATTGCGCAAGTGCACGGCGCCGTCGCGGGATTCGGCCTGTCGCTGATGTGCGCGTGCGACCTGGCGATCGCTGGGGACGATGCATACTTCTCCGCGGCGTACCGCCACGTCGCCCTGAGTCCCGACGGCGGTGCGACGTATGCGCTTCCTCGCCTCGTCGGCGTGCGCAAGGCGATGGAGATCCTGCTGCTCGCCGAGCGGTTCGACGCGACCGAGGCATTGCGGCTCGGCCTCGTCAACCGCGTGGTGCCCAACGATCAGCTCGCCGGGACGGTCGACCGGCTCGCAGGGGCCTTCGCGCAAGGACCCGCGCTGGCGCTGCGCAACACCAAGCGCCTGGTGCGCGCGTCGCTCGAGCGGACGCTGTCAGAGCAACTCGATGCAGAAGCGGCGAGCTTCGCGGCGTGCGCGGCAAGCGAGGACTTCGCCGAGGGACTCGCCGCGTTCTTCGCGCGTCGCCCGGCGAAATTCGCGTAGCCGCGGTCAGCTTTCGTCTTCGACCTTCACCGCGTCGACACGCGGCGCTTCATTGCCCGGATTCTCGGGATTGCGCGGCGGGCGATTGGCATTGCGCCGATGGCGCTTGCCCGTGCGCGGCCCCTGTCCCTGTGGATGCGCGCCCTGTCCTTGCGGCCGCTGTTGCTGCCCCGGAACACGGTTGCCCTGTCCCGGCCCGCGATTGCCCTGTCCCGGCCCGCGATTGCCCTGTCCCGGCGCGCGATTGCCTTGTCCCTGCACGCGATTGCCGTCGCCTTGCGGTCGCGGGCCCTGATGCGGTCCGCGAGGTCCTTGCCCATGCGGGCGGTAGCCTTGAGGACCAGCGCCCTGCCTGCGCGGCCGCCCGTAAGGCGACGCGTCGTTGCCGCGGGAGTGCGCGAACGGCGACGCGTTCGCATTGCTGAGCGGCTGGCGCTCGTCGTAGTCGTGCCCCGGCGGATTGCCGCCATTCGGGCGCGGACCCTTGCCGAAGCCCTTGCCATGCGGACGGCCGTTGGGACGTCCCTGCAACGGGCCGCGCGGTCCGCCGCCCTGGCCATGGCGCGGCCCCTGGCCCGGACGGCCATGCGGCGCCCCGCCGCCCTCGGGTCGCGCGGCGTCGCGTCCCGCGCGCTCGTTGCGAAATCCATTCTTTTGCGTCACGCCCGTACGGAGCCCGGCGGCGTTCAGCACCGCGGTGACCTGCGCCGGATCGAGCTCGATCACGTCACCGCGCTTCAGCACGGTCGGCATCGACACCACGCCGTAACGCGTGCGGATCAGGCGGCTCACCATGAGCCCGAGCGCCTCGAACAGCCGGCGGACCTCGCGATTGCGTCCCTCGTGCAGCACGACCTTGTACCAATGATTGGCGCCGTCGTCGTCGCCGCCCGCGTCCTCGACGCTGTCCACCTTCGCAAGGCCATCCTCGAGCTCGATGCCTTCGGTCAGGCGCTGGATCTGATCGTCGGCGAGGCGACCCATCACGCGCACCGCGTATTCGCGCTCGACTTCGAAGCGCGGATGCATCATGCGATTGGCGAGCTCACCGGAGTTGGTGAACAGCAGCAGCCCTTCGGTGTTGTAGTCGAGGCGGCCGATGTTGATCCACTTGCCGTTGCCGATCGAAGGCAGCTTCCCGAACACCGTTGGACGGCCCTCGGGATCGTCGCGCGTGACGAGCTCGCCGGCGGGCTTGTGGTACATCAGCACGCGCGCGCGGGGCTCCGCGAAGCGGACCTTCACGAGGTCGCCGTTGATGCGCACCTCGTCGCCCGGACCGACCTTCTGGCCGACCTCGGCCGGCATGCGGTTCACCGTGATGCGCCCCGCGAGGATCATCTCCTCCATCGCGCGGCGCGAGCCGAAGCCGCAGCTCGCGAGCACCTTGTGCAGGCGCTGCGGCTCGCTGAAGACTTCGTCAGTGGAGCGTTTGTGTCTCGGAGGAGGAAGGCTCTCCGCGATCTTCTGCAGCGCCAGGCTCGGCTGCTGGATCGGAGCCGAGGATCGGGCTCGCGAGTGCGAGGGGCGTCTCGGCGGCCTTGGTGGGGGCATCGGGTAACTCCATCAGGTGGGATGAGTCGAGCTCGGCGAGCGGAGGAAGCTCCGCGAGAGAGGTGAGGCCGAGATCGTCGAGAAAGGCCTTGGTCGTGGCGTAGAGCGCCGGGCGTCCCGGCGTTTCACGATGACCGACGGCCTCGATCCATTGCCGGTCCTCCAGCGTCTTGATGACGTTGGTGGAGACGGCGACGCCGCGGATGGCTTCGATGTCACCGCGGGTCACGGGCTGCTGGTAGGCAATGATGGCCAGCGTTTCCATCACCGCGCGGGAATAGCGCGGAGGTTTCTCCGGCGTGAGCCGGTCGAGATACGGCTGGACTTCCGGCCTGCCCTGGAAGCGCCAGCCCGATGCGACCTGCACGAGCTCGACCTTGCGGCCCGTCCAGTCCTGCTTCAGCTCGTCGAGCAGGTTGCGCACGGTGTCCGAGGGGAGCGCGGGATCGAACAGGCGGGCGAGTTGCGCGACCGGCACGGGCTCGCCGGCAACGAGCAGCGCGGCTTCCAGCACCTGCTTCACATCGTCGAATTCCGACATGGGGCTCGTATCGCGTGGATTCAACGGTTACAGCGCTTCATCCGCCGCATCGGCAGCGAGCGCGAACGGCTGCTCGCCACGGAGCTGGACGTGAATGGGCGCATACGGCTCGGCCTGCTGCACCTCGATCAACTGCTCGCGCGACAGCTCGAGCAGCGCGAGGAACGTCACGACGAGATGCGCGACGTCGGCGTGCTCGGCGAAGAGCGCCGTGAATTCGAGATAGCGGCCGGGCTGAAGGAGCTTCAACATGCGGCTCATCTCGGAGCGCACCGACAGCTGCTCGCGCGTAACCAGGTGATGCCGGTTGACCTTGGCACGCTGGATCAATCCCGCCCAAGCCGCGCGAAGATCGTCCGGGCTCACGTTGGGCAGGCGCGTCGCGGCGACGCGCTCGAACCAGACGCGCACCGTCGCGAAATCGCGCTCGGCGAGGGGAAGCGCGTCGATCTCGCGCGCGGCCTGCTTCATTCGCTCGTATTCGAGCAGCCGGCGCACCAGCTCCGCGCGCGGGTCTTCCGCCTCCTCGCCCGGTGGCGCGGGCGGCCGCGGCAGCAGCAGGCGCGACTTGATCTCGATCAGCACCGCGGCCATCAGCAGGTATTCCGCGGCGAGCTCGAGCTGCGTGCGTCGCATCATCTCGACGTAGCCGAGATACTGCCGCGTGAGCTCCGCCATCGGTATGTCGAGCACGTTGATGTTCTGCTTGCGGATGAGATAGAGCAGCAGGTCGAGCGGGCCCTCGAACGTCTCCAGGAACACCTCGAGCGCCTCGGGCGGGATGTAGAGATCCGTCGGCAGCTCGTTGACCGGCTCGCCGTACACGCGCGCGAGCGGCTTCGGCTCCGGCGAGGGATGCGCCAGATCGAGCGAGCCTTCGCCGCTAGTCATAGCGCAAGCCCATCGCTTCGCGCACGTCGCGCATCGTTTCGTCGGCCAGCTTGCGCGCGCGCTCGCACCCATCCGCGACGATGTTGCGCACCAGCGTCGGATCGTCGACGTAGCGCTGCGCGCGTTCGCGAATGGGTTGCTGCTCCTTGACGATGCCGTCGATCACCGGCTGCTTGCACTCGAGGCAGCCGATGCCCGCGGTGGTGCAGCCTTGCACGACCCAGGCCTTCGTCGCGGCGTCGGAGTAGATCTGATGCAGACCCCAGACCGGGCACTTCTCCGGGTTGCCGGGGTCCGAGCGGCGCACGCGCGCCGGATCGGTCTGCATCGTACGAATCTTCTGCGTGACCGACGCAGGCTCTTCCCGCAGCATGATCGCGTTGCCATAGGACTTCGACATCTTCGTGCCATCGAGTCCCGGCACGCGCGGCGTCTCGGTCAGCAACGGCTGGGGCTCCGGCAGGATCATTCGACGCGTGCCTTCGAGGTAACCGAACAGGCGCTCGCGGTCGCCGAGCGACAGATTCTGCGTCTCCTCGAGCAGCGCGCGTCCCGCCGCCAGCGCCTCGGCGTCGCCCTGCTCCTGATAGGCGGTGCGGAATTGCTCGTAGCGCTTGGCCTTCTTCGAACCGAGCTTCTTGACGGCCGCCTTCGCCTTGTCCTCGAAGCCGGGCTCGCGGCCATAGATGTGATTGAAGCGCCGCGCGAGCTCGCGCGTGAACTCGATGTGGGATACCTGGTCCTCTCCGACGGGAACCATGTTGGCCCGGTAGATGAGGATGTCCGCGCTCTGCATGACGGGGTAGCCGAGGAAGCCATAGTTCGACAGGTCGCGATCCGACAGCTTCTGCTGCTGCTCCTTGTACGTCGGCACGCGCTCGAGCCAACCCACCGGCGCGATCATGCCGAGCAGCAACGTGAGCTCGGCATGCTCGGGAACCCGCGACTGGATGAACAACGTCGCGCGCCCCGGATCGAGGCCGGCGGCGAGCCAGTCGATGAACATGTCCCACGTCGTCTCCGCGACCGTCTCGACGGCTTCGTAATGCGTCGTGAGGGCGTGCCAGTCGGCGGCGAAGAACAGGCACTCGTACTGCTCCTGCAGCCGGATCCAGTTCTTGAGCGCGCCATGGTAATGCCCGATGTGCATGCGCCCCGTGGGCCGCATCCCGGATAGAACGCGATCCGCGAACATTCGGTCTACAGCCCGACCACGGCGCGCAGCAGCAAGGCACCCGCGTCGCGAATGGGCCTGATCAGCGCGCCGAGCAGCGGCGTGAACATCAGCACGACGATGATGATGAACCCGAACGGCTCGAGCCGCGCCCATGCCAGCGCGGCGCGCGACGGCAGCAGGCTCACGGCGATTCGCCCGCCGTCGAGCGGCGGGATGGGCAGCAGGTTCAAGGCCATCAATACCAGGTTGACCGACACACCGATCTGGGCCATTCGCGCCAGACCTTCGCTCGTCACGGCGTCGTCGCCGATCGCGAGCCTCAACGCCAGCATCCACAGGAACGCCATCGCGAAGTTCGCGAACGGCCCCGCGGCCGCGACCCACAGCATGTCGCGCTTCGGATGACGCAGGTTTCCGAAGTTGACCGGAACGGGTTTCGCCCATCCGAAGACGAATTGCGGGCCCGCCGTCAAATACAGCATCGCCGGCACCAGCACCGTCCCGATGGGATCGATGTGGCGCAGCGGGTTCAGCGTGATCCGGCCGAGCGCTTCGGCGGTAGGGTCGCCGAAATGTCGGGCGACGTATCCGTGGGCCGCTTCGTGCAGGGTGATCGCAAAGACCACCGGCACTACCCAGAGCACGATGGTCTCGAGCGACAGACCCATTGACCGCCCATTCTACCCGAGTTGGCCGCCGCCCGCCGCTTGCGCGTGGCTCAGGAAGCCGCGGCAAGACCGAGCCGACGCGCGTCGCCTCTTCCCTGGCGCACGATGACCGGCGGGTCGACGGCAAGGTCGATCACGGTCGTCGGCTCGTTGGGGCACGGGCCGGCATCGATGATGAGGTCGAGCTGCGGCCCGACGCGATCGCGTATGGCGGCCGGGTCGTTCTGCGGCACGCTCTCGCCTGGAAGGAGCAGCGTCGAAGTGACCATCGGCGCGCCCAGCTCATCGAGCAGCGCCGCGACCACGGGATGATCCGAAACGCGCACGCCGACGGTGTTGCGCCGCGCATGCTGCACCTTGCGGGGCACTTCCCGCGACGCCGGCAGCAGGAACGTGAAGCTTCCCGGAACGCCCTGCCGCACGATCGTGAACTGCCAGTTGTCGAGGCGAGCGAATCGGCCGATGTCGCCGAGGTCGCGGCACATGAGTGCCAAGTGATGTCGCTCGTCGACGCGCCGAAGCGCGCGAATCCGCCGGATCGCGTCGACATCATCGATGCGGCAGGCCAGCGCGTAGCTCGAATCGGTCGGATACGCGATCACGCCGCCTTGCCCGAGCAGCGCGGCCGCCTGTCGCATGAGGCGGTGCTGCGGATGGGTCGGGTGAACGACGAAGTACTGGGCCACGGCGCTCCTGCGTCGCGGCTATATAATAGCGGGCGCCGCGTGGTCGATGGTTATATAGCGCATGAATCTACAACAGATCAAGTACTTGTGCGCGGTCGTCGATCACGGCATGAACGTGTCCGACGCCGCGGAGGCCCTGTACACCTCGCAGCCGGGCATCAGCAAGCAGATCCGGCAGATGGAGGACGAGCTCGGCCTCCAGATCTTCGTACGGCAAGGCAAGCGGCTCGCCGCGCTGACCCCTGCCGGCGAGATCGTCGTCGCAACCGCGCGGCGCGCACTGCGCGAGCTGCAGAACCTGAAGCGCGTTGCCGACGAGTTTCGCGCGGAGGATACCGGAACGCTCGCCATCGCGACGACGCATACGCAGGCACGCTACGTTCTGCCGAAAGTCCTGTCCGAGTTTTCCACGCGATATCCCAAGGTGCGCCTGGTGCTGCATCAGGGCAATCCGCGGCAGGTCGCCGAGTACACCGCAGGTGGCGACGTCGACGTCGGTATTGCAACCGAAGCGCTGTCGGACTACCCCGAGCTCGTGACGTTTCCGTGCTATCGCTGGAACCGGTGCGTGATCGTTCCCAAGGGGCATGCGTTGTCGCGGCAGAAGCCGCTGACGCTGGAGGCCGTGGCTCGCTATCCGAT
>Ga0207649_10001687_pt1 | contig 12759 bp, 8 predicted proteins | sample KBSC43metaG_FD_184317 | JGI IMG/M metagenome (GOLD analysis project Ga0207649, IMG submission 184317) | Corn rhizosphere microbial communities from Kellogg Biological Station, Michigan, USA - KBS C4-3 metaG (SPAdes) (version 2) | ecosystem: Host-associated > Plants > Roots > Rhizosphere > Soil ... | reverse complement strand
TGGCAGCTGACGCGACGGCCGGCGCAGCGATCCTGGCAACGCATTTGGCTGCTTCCACTGCGGCTTGTGTCTGGATTGCACTCGAGTGGCTTACGTTTCGTAAGGCCACCTCGGTCGGCATCGCCACCGGCGCGGTGGCGGGCCTCGCGACGATCACGCCTGCTGCGGGTTTTGTAAATCCGCTGGCGGCCGTGATCATCGGGGGAGCAGGAGCGGGCCTCTGCTTCTGGGCAGTCATCGCCACCAAGCAGAGGTTCAAGATTGACGATTCCCTCGATGTCTTCGCGGTCCATGGGGTCGGCGGCATGACGGGGTCTTTGCTGCTCGCGATCTTTTCGCCGCAAGGAGCAATGGGTCGTACGCTTGGCGAGCAAGCGATCGGCGTTGCCGTGGTCGCGCTATGGGCGGCGATCGCCAGCTTCGTTCTGGCTAAGATCGCTGCCCTGGCGATCCCGATGCGGGTCGATGCAGAGGCTGAGCAAAATGGATTGGACCTCAGTTATCACGGTGAGCGAGCTTACGAGCTGGATTGACGGGGTCTCAGCTTGGTTTGTGAAGCAAGCGGCTGCCGGATGATCCGACACTCGCCACTGGACGGCTTCACCGCTACCTTCCCATTGAAGATTTGAACGGGAAGGGGAGCCCATTTGAAGAACTGGAACGTCCGCAAGACCATCGTCCCGCGCGAGGAGATGGCGCCCGAGCACCGGCTGAACCCGACTTTGTCGTGGCCGCACCTGATCGCACTCGGCGTCGGCGCGATCGTCGGCACGGGGATCCTGACCTTGACCGGAGTGGGCGCGGATCGCGCGGGGCCGGCGATGCTGGTCAGCTTCGTCATCGCCGGAATCATCTGTGCCTGCGCCGCGCTGTGCTACGCCGAAATGTCGACCAGCATTCCGGTGTCTGGGAGCGCCTACACCTACTCCTACTCGGTGCTGGGCGAGGGCTTCGCCTGGATTGTCGGATGGAGCCTGATCCTTGAATATTCGCTGGTCGTTTCGACCGTGGCCGTCGGTTGGGCCGGTTATGCCAATGACGCGCTCCGCCACATCGGGCTTGGCCTTCCCGATTTCCTCACGCACGGACCAACGCTCGCCGGAGCACAATGCGGGGCGGCCGCCCAGCAGGCCTCGGTCGGCGTCAATGTGCTTGCCGTTCTCATCATCGGCGTGGTTGCTGCACTCCTCAGTTTCGGGACTCGCGAAAGTGCCCGCGTCAACATCGTGCTGGTACTACTGAAGCTCGCGACCTTGTCGCTGTTCGTCATCGTCGCGCTTCCGCACTTTCACATGTCGAACCTTCACCCGTTCGCGCCGCACGGCATTTTCGCGACACCCGGAGCGTGCGGGAGACCGTACGGGATTATGCCCGCGGCGGCGATCATGTTCTTCGCTTTCTATGGGTTCGACGCGATCTCGACCGCAGCGGAAGAGACCAGAAACCCGGGCCGCGATCTCGCCATCGGGATCGTCGGATCGATGGTGGCCTGCACCCTCATCTACATCATCGTCGGTGCTGCCGCGGTCGGCGCAGTCCACTATACGGTCTTCGCCAATAGCCCGGAGCCGTTGTCGCTGATCCTGCGCCAGGCGGGCCAGGGCAACGTCGCGACCATTGTCTCGACCGGTGCCGTTATCGCGCTTCCGACCGTGCTTCTTGCCTTCCTCTACGGCCAGAGCCGGATCTTCATGGTGATGGCCCGCGACGGCTTTTTCCCGAAGGCTTTGGCGGCCGTCTGGGCGAAGCGCGGGACGCCGGTGCGGATCACCATCGTCACCGCGGTCGTGGTCGCGACCATCGCTGCCGTGACTCCGATCGACGTCATCGCGTCGCTCGCCAACGCCGGAACGCTGTGCGCATTTGTATCGGTTGGGCTTTGTGTGATCGCCCGGCGCCTGCGCGAGCCTGACGCAGAGCGGCCGTTCCGAACGCCGCTGATCTGGATTGTCGCGCCGCTGACGATCCTGGGCTGCATCTATCTGTTCACGAACCTGTCGTGGCTGACGATCGAGTTCTTCGTCGCCTGGAATGTGATCGGCTTGATTGTCTACTTCATCTACGGCTCGCCGCGGGCCGAGCGGGCGCGGTCAAAGACTACCTAATGCCGAAAAGAAAAGGGGCGTGGTGACTGGCACCACGCCCCGCATTTTCCCCCCGGTAGGGAAGGGTCTTAGCTCGAATAGTACATGTCGAATTCGACCGGGCTCGGGGTGGTCTCCCAGCGGAGAACCTCTTCCCACTTGAGCTCGGCGTAGGCGTCGATCTGGTCGTCGCTGAAGACGTCGCCGCGGGTCAGGAACTCGCGGTCGTTCTGCAGGCTCACCAGCGCCTCGCGCAGGCTTCCGCACACTGTCGGGACGTTCACCAGCTCCTGCGGCGGCAGGTCGTACAGGTTCTTGTCCATCGGATCGCCCGGATGGATACGGTTCTGGATGCCGTCGAGGCCGGCCATCAGCAGTGCCGAGTAGGCGAGGTACGGATTGGCCATCGCATCCGGGAAACGGAACTCGACGCGCTTCGCCTTCTCGCCCGCGCCGTAGGGGATACGGCAGGAGGCCGAGCGGTTGCGGCTGGAGTAAGCGAGCAGCACCGGCGCTTCGAAGCCCGGCACCAGCCGCTTGTAGCTGTTGGTGGTCGGGTTGGTGAAGGCGTTCAGAGCCCGCGCGTGTTTGATCACGCCGCCGATGAAGTAGAGCGCCAACTCGCTGAGGCCGGCATAGCCGTTGCCGGCGAACAGCGGCTTGCCGCCCTTCCAGATCGACATGTGCGTGTGCATGCCGCTGCCGTTATCCTTGGCGATGGGCTTGGGCATGAAGGTCGCGGTCTTGCCATATGCGTTGGCGACCATGTGCACGACGTACTTGTAGATCTGCATGCGGTCGGCGGTTTCGACCAGGCCGCCGTAGGTGAGGCCCAGCTCGTGCTGCGCAGCCGCAACCTCGTGGTGATGCTTGTCGCACGGCAGGCCCATCTCCAGCATCGTCGAAACCATCTCGCCGCGGATGTCCTGGGCGCTGTCGACAGGGGCAACCGGGAAATAGCCGCCCTTGGCGCGCGGGCGGTGGCCGAGGTTGCCGTCGTCATATTCGCGGTTGGTGTTGGTCGGCAGCTCGATATCGTCGATGCGGTAGCCGCTCGCGTTATACGTATCCTCGAAGCGGACATCGTCGAACATGAAGAATTCGGCTTCCGGTCCGACGAAAACGGTGTCGCCGATTCCGCTCGCCTTGAGGTAAGCCTCGGCACGGTGCGCAGTCGAGCGCGGATCGCGGCTGTAGAGCTCTCCGGTCGAAGGCTCGACGACGTCGCAGAACAGGACCATCATCGGCGTTGCGCTGAACGGATCGGTGTAGGCCGCGTTCAGGTCCGGCTTCAGGATCATGTCGGACTCGTTGATCGCCTTCCAGCCCGCGATCGAGCTTCCGTCGAACATCAGACCGTCGACGAGATTGTCCTCGTCGATAACTCCGCTGGCCATCGTCAGATGCTGCCACTTGCCCTTGGGATCGGTGAAGCGGAGGTCCACCCAATCGATCTCTTCCTCCTTGATGCGCTTCAGAATGTCATTCGCTTCGGCCATTGTGTCGTCCCCGCTCATGATCCCGGACAGCCGGGACATCAGTTGAAATCCTTGTGAGAATCGGCGTGCCGGACCGGGTCCGGATTCGCGCCGGGCAGCTATTTAGTGCAGTGCACAATGAATCCAGTCGCGGGTTAATATTTCACCGGAACCGCCCTCGTTTCAAAACCGATTTGAGCGCGGGAAGCCGATCGGCGGCATCCGCCCGGCAGCACCGCGCGCAGCTCGCCACGGCGCCAGATCGGATTCGGTGCGGACGCGTCCGCTTTCGCCGCCCAATGCCCAGCTGAGCCCGTCCTCGAGCCTGAGGGCGATTGCATCCGACATCCCGCCGTCACGGTAGCGCTGCAACATCACACCTTGGCCGCGGCGAGCTCGGGAAGCTCACTGAGCGCAAACACCAGCAGCTTCCGATTATCTCCGATCACGGCGATCGCGTCCGCACCAGCCGGGATTGGCCGACTGACGGCGACTTTGGCCCCGGCGCGGAGGTTCACCAGCTGCTTGCCTTTGCGAGTCTCCGCGAGTGTCGCTTCGCCGGTGGCGATGAACCCGCGTCCGTCGGACGAGGCGACCAGCAGCCGCATGTCCGGCCGAACCACCAGCAGGTTGACGATCTCCACCTCCGGCTCGAGATCGATCTGCAGCCGCACCGGCTCGCCGAATCCGCGCCCACCCGGCAGCTTGTCGCCGCCGAGCGTGTAGACTCGCCCGTTGTCGGCGAAGAGAGCGAGCTTGTCGGTGGTCTGCGCGTGGAAATGGATGAACGGTCCGTCGCCCTCGCGCCACTTCAGCTCCTTGATCTCCTCCAGAGCGACATGTCCCTTCATTGCCCGGATCCAGCCGCGCTGCGAAAGGATGACCGTGATCGGCTCCTTCTCGATCATCGCCGACCAGTCGATCTCGCGCGTCGGCGCGACTTCCTCGATTCGCGTCCGGCGCTCGTCCCCGAACTTCGTCTTCACCTCGGCGAGGTCGCGCTTGAGCCGTGTGCGTTGGCGAGCCGGGCTTTCGATCAGCTTCTGAAGCTCTTCCCGCTCCTTCGTCAGCGCGTCGCGCTCGCGGCCGATCTCCATCTCTTCAAGCCGCCGCAACGACCTGAGGCGCATATTCAGGATCGCTTCGGCCTGCCGATCGGTGAGCGAGAACTCGGCCATCAGGATCGGCTTCGGCTCATCCTCGCTTCGGATGATCGCGATCACCCGGTCGAGGTTGAGGAACGCCTTGAGGAAGCCTTCGAGAAGCTCCAGCCGGTCGTCGATCTTGCCGATCCGAACCGTCGCCCGCCGCACCATCACCTGGAACTGGAAATCCAGCCAGGCGAGCAGCGCTTCCCTGAGGCTCATCACCAGCGGAGTCCGCGACGCGTCCAGCACGTTAAGATTGAGCGGGAATCGCACCTCGAGGTCGGTCAGGCGATAGAGGCTCTCGAGCAGCAGGTCCGCATCGACCGTCCGGCTCCTCGGCTCCAGGATCAGCCGGACCTCCTCGGCGCTTTCGTCCTTCACGTCCGCGAGGATCGGCAGCCTCTTGTCGGCGATCAGTTGCGCAATCTGCTCGATCAGCTTGCCCTTCTGAACGCCGTACGGGATCTCGCTGACCAGAAGATGCCAGCCGCCGCCTTTCTCGCGCTCGACCTCGGCCTTGGCGCGAAGCCGGAACGCGCCGCGCCCGCTCGCATAGGCCGTGGCGATGCTTTCGCGGCTGTCGACCAGCACTCCGCCCGTCGGGAAGTCCGGGCCGCCGACGAAATCCATCAGCGCCGAATCCTCGGCTTTGGGATTGTCGATGAGCTGCATCGCGGCGTCGATCAGCTCGCCGACATTATGCGGCGGGATCGAGGTTGCCATGCCCACCGCGATCCCGCTGGCGCCGTTGGCGAGCAGATTGGGGAACAGCCCGGGAAAGACCTCCGGCTCTTCCTCTTCGCCATTATAGGTGGGTTTGAAATCGACGGTGCCCTCGTCGAGCCCGGCCATCAGCTGCATCGCGACCGCGGTCAGCCGCGCTTCGGTGTAGCGGTAGGCGGCGGCGTTATCGCCGTCGATGTTGCCGAAATTGCCCTGCCCGTCGACCAGCGGGTAGCGGAGCGCAAAATCCTGCGCGAGGCGGACCATCGCATCATAGACGGACGCATCGCCGTGCGGGTGATATTTGCCGATGACATCGCCGACTACCCGGGCCGACTTCTTGTAGGCGCCCGTAGCATCGAGCCGAAGCAGTCGCATCGCCCACAGAAGCCGCCGATGGACCGGCTTCAGCCCATCGCGGACGTCGGGGAGGGACCGGGCGGTGATCGTGGAAAGGGCGTAGACAAGATAGCGCTCGGAAAGAGCGGCGTCGAACGGGACTTCGATTTCCTGGTTTTCGGCTTCGGCTTGCATCGAGAGACCGTAGCAACCCTGTCCCGAGCTAGTCGAGGGGCCTGTCCCAAACGCGTCGAGAGGGGAACGGCAAAGCCGGCACGTAAACCCTCCTTATCGAAAGTTCACTGGGTGGTGTGGGACGGCGGGTGTAAACCGCCTTCGGATCCGGGGGATATCTCTTTGCCAGCGTACCGGCTTTATCACGTCGACGGCTCGGGTCATTTCTCGACAGCCGAATGGATCGAGGCAGCCGACGACGCTCTCGCGATCAAGGCGGCCAGTGCTCGCGCCCGCTCACGCACTTGCGAAGTCTGGCACGGCAGCCGGCTGGTCGGGCGAGTTGGGCCGGGCGGGAAAGCCCCTCAGTCAGGCCGGTCCTCGCCGAAATAGCGCTGGCCTCGCGCCTTCATAGCGCCGTGGAGCAGCCGTTCCGATGTCTCCTCGGCCGCGCGCGCCGTCAGCCGGACGTTGACCGCGTCCGGGCCTTTCACGACCACGATGCCGTCGTCTGCGTCGACCTCGCTCGGTTCGTCGTAAACACTATGGTCCGTCATGCGGCCAAAACGGCTGATTTGTATGAGAATATCCTCTGCACATCGCAGGGACAAAACGATTAATTGCTGCGCAGCCGTTGTGATTTGGGGGCGAGTGATCGGCCCGGGCGTGTTCCACATAAGAAATGGGGGCCGGCATCGCTGCCAGCCCCCACTGCGCCGAGCGAAGGATCTGCCAAATTTCCCGTCTCAGGTCCCAGGGGAACCTTATCCAAGAATTTCGGCTCACCAGCTCAGGCGTCGCCTCCCATCTGATTGCCTCCTCCGGGGGAGGAACCCGATAGCCCTACCGCGGTGCACTGGTCCGAAGACCCGCTTCCGTTTCGATCCACCGGGCCTGGCCAAGCCAGAGCCATCCGATGTTCCGCGGCCCTTCTTGGGATGGCCTCGTTTCGCGTTTCGCTTCGCTCACCAAAGATCCAAAGACCTCCGGGAGCCGCGTCCCGCGACCGAAAGACCATCTCTTCCGGCGCCTCTTCCCGGCTGGCCCCGGAAAGCCCCGAGGGGAACTTTCCAATTGCCTGCCGGCGGAGATCGGGTTTTAGGCCACCTGCCGCATCTTTATTCCGTTTCCGGCTTTCCGATGAGGCCGGGACCGCCGTCCCGATCACCCATGCACAATGCGCTTCTCGCCCGAGTCGGGGAAGCGAAATAATTGGGTGCAAGCCTGTGGATTATGTGGATATCGGGCAAAAGCCGCGGAACCTTTTCGAACCGGCTGCAACGGCTGTTACCGAAGGTGAGTAACGGCAGATTACTCCATCCCCGGATAGCGGTGGAACGCCGGCAATTCGTGCATCCGCTCCATCCACCCGATCCGCTCCGCCGACTGCACCTGGATCTGCGGCGGAAGCGCGTCGGGATCATCGAGGGTCGCGGTTTGCACATCCACTTTCCCAGGCAACCCGACATCGTTCGTGTAGAACAGGCCGGTCCCACATTTTGGGCAGAATTGCCGCCTCCCATTCTCAGACGAGGCATATTCCTTGGTCTCGCCCTCGACCTTCAGCTGGTCCTTTTCCACCAGCGCCCAGGAGACCATCGGCGCTCCCGATTGCTTGCGGCAATCGCTGCAGTGGCAGATCGCGCGCCACACCGTCTGCTCGGGCATTTCGTAGCGGACCGCGCCACAATGGCAGCCACCCTTCGGCATCCTATGTCCTCCTTTTGTTCTTGATGAACTCAGTGGCAGATCGAGCCCGATTCGGCCAGAAGATTCCGGAGAAACAGCTTTCGCTTGGTTGCCGTTCCGTTCTCCTCCGCCTACTTCCATCAAGTGCCTGAATCGCCCGCCATTGCCCCTGAACCCGGCTATCTGCAGGGCCTGAATCCGCCGCAGCGCGAGGCGGTGCTGACCACCGAAGGCCCGGTGCTGGTGCTCGCCGGAGCGGGCACCGGGAAGACGGCGGCGCTGACCGCCCGGCTCGCCCACCTGATTGCCAGCCGCAAGGCGTGGCCGAGCCAGATCCTCGCTGTTACCTTCACCAACAAGGCGGCCCGCGAAATGCGCGAGCGGGTGGGGGCGCTCTCCGGCGGAGCTCTGGAAGGGATGCCGTGGCTCGGTACCTTCCACTCGGTCGCGGCCCGGATGCTCCGCGCGCATGCCGAACTCGCAGGTCTCAAGAGCAACTTTACCATCCTCGATACGGACGACCAGCTCCGGGTCTTGAAGCAGCTCATTCAGGCCTCGGGGCTCGACGAGAAGCGCTGGCCCGCCCGCCAGCTGGCCGGAATGATCGACCGCTGGAAGAATCGCGGTTGGACTCCGGCGCAGGTTGATGCGGGGGAGGCGGAGGCGTTCGGGCCGGGCAGGGGGCGCGAACTCTATGCCGCTTATCAGGAGCGGCTGAAGACGCTCAACGCCTGCGACTTCGGCGATCTTCTGATTCACATGCTGAGCATTTTCCGAACGCAGCCGGACGTGCTCGCCACGTATCGCGAGCGCTTCAAATACATCCTCGTCGACGAATATCAGGACACCAACTCCAGCCAGTACGAATGGCTGAAGCTTCTCGCCGAGCCCCGCCGCAACCTCTGCTGCGTCGGCGACGACGATCAGTCGATCTATTCCTGGCGCGGTGCCGAGGTCGCCAACATCCTGAAGTTCGAGAAGGACTTTCCCGGAGCCAAGGTGATCCGGCTCGAACAGAATTACCGCTCGACCAGTCACATTCTCGCCGCCGCCGATGGGCTGATCGCCAACAACGCCGGCCGGCTCGGCAAGACATTGTGGACCGAGGCCGGCGACGGCGAGAAGGTCCGCGTGATCGGAGTCTGGGACGGGCCCGAGGAAGCTCGCCGGATCGGCGACGAGATCGAAGGGATGCAGGCGAGGGGCCGTCCGCTCAGCGACATCGCCATCCTCGTCCGCGCCCAGTTCCAGACGCGCGAGTTCGAGGAGCGGTTCATCGCCATCGGTCTCTCGTACCAGATCATCGGCGGCTTCCGCTTCTATGAGCGCGCCGAGATCCGCGACGCGCTCGCTTACCTCCGCCTGATCCACCAGCCGGCCGACGATCTCGCGTTCGAGCGGATCGTCAACACGCCCAAGCGCGGCCTCGGCGACAAGGCGATCGCCACCATCCACGCCGCCGCCCGGGCGCAGCAGCAGCCTTTGCTCGTCGCCGCCGCATCGATGCTCGACTCCGACGAGCTCCAGCCCCGGGCGCGAAACTCGCTCGCCCGATTCATCGCCGATGTCGCGCGATGGCGGAAAATGGCGGGCGAAATCCCGCACGCCGAGCTGGCGCGAACCGTCCTCGAGGAGTCCGGCTACACGGCGATGCTCCAGGCCGAGCGGACCGCCGAAGCCTCCGGCCGGCTCGACAACCTCGCCGAACTCGCGCGGGCGATGGAGGAATATGAGAATCTCAGCGCCTTCCTCGAGCACGTCAGCCTGGTGATGGACAATGACGAGGATCGGTCGCGCGACAAGGTCACCATCATGACCATCCACGCCGCCAAGGGGCTGGAGTTCGACACGGTCTACTTGCCCGGCTGGGAGGAGGGGATCTTTCCGTCGCAGCGCTCACTGGACGAGGGCGGGCTCGCCAGCCTCGAGGAAGAACGCCGCCTCGCCTATGTCGCGATCACCCGCGCCCGCCGCCGGGCGACCGTGATCCACGCCGCCAACCGCCGAATCTACGGCCAGTGGACGAGCTCGATCCCAAGCCGCTTCGTCGCCGAGCTTCCCAAGGCGCACATCGACGAGGAAACCACCATGACCGGCGGCGAGAGCCTGTGGCGCGCGCAATGGTCGGAACGCGCCGATCCCTTCGCGCATCTGGGTCCAGCGCAGTCGATGCGGGCGAGCACCCGCGGCCCGGGCTGGCAACGGGCCTCGCGGGGCAAGTTCAATCCCGAACCGCAGCGGGTGATAGAAGCCCGCGCCAGCGCCGTCAGCCTCGGCAACCAGGGCCGAACGGACCTGTCGCTCGGCCAGCGCGTCTTCCACCAGAAATTCGGCCACGGAACGATCGTCGCTCAGGAAGGCAACAAGCTCGAGATCGAGTTCGAGCATGCGGGTATAAAGAAGGTGCTGGATAGCTTCGTCAGCGCCGGGTGAGACCGCCCGTTCGGCGAAATTGCTTTCCTATCGTGGCGCGAATAGGCATCTTCGGGCCGTGGTGAAAGGCTCTCGCTCCTCCTGCCGTATATTCACAGTGAACCTGAACGAAATAGGAGAATTTGGCGCCACATCGCGTGACTTTAATGAACTTAAGCGAACGGCAGAGAGCTCGGATCGGACGTCGCGGCGGAACGGTCACACAGGTCACCGCGTTGGAAGTGATCCGCGGGATTTGCGTTTTCTGATTGGAACTCCGTTGTTGGATGAGGGTCGCCCCGGCGGGGATCAGGTTATCAGCGCCGAGCTGTACGAGCAGCTCGTCAATTCCATCGTGGACTATGCGGTGTTCATGCTCGATTCCGAGGGCCGCATCACGACCTGGAATCCTGGCGCGGAGCGGACGAAGGGGTACAAGGCCAACGAGATCATCGGCCAGCATTTCTCCCGCTTTTACACGCCTGAAGACCTGAAGGCGGGCATCCCTGCCAAGGCGCTGAAGGCGGCTCGCGAGGAAGGGCGGTTCACCGCCGAAGGCTGGCGGGTCCGCAAGGACGGCAGCCGGTTTTGGGCCATGGTGGTGATCGATCCAATCATCGAGAATGGCGAGGTGATCGGCTTCGCCAAGGTTACGCGCGACCTGACCGAGCGGCGCGAAGCGCAGCTCGAGCTGGAGCGATCGCAACAGGCGCTGTTCCAATCGCAGAAAATGGAAGCGGTCGGCCAGCTCACCGGCGGTCTCGCGCACGATTTCAACAATCTCCTGACCGGGATCACTGGCAGCCTGGATTTGATGAAAAGCCGGCTCGCACAAGGCCGGATCAACGACCTGGAGCGCTATATCACCGCCGCCCAGGGCGCGGCTTCACGCGCCGCAACCCTGACCCACCGCCTGCTCGCCTTTGCCCGCCGCCAGACGCTTGAGCCGAAGCCGGTGAATGCAAACAAGCTCATCTCCGGCATTGAGGAGCTGGTCAGGCGCACCGTCGGGCCGGAGGTCCAGATCGAAACCGTTCTCGCGGCCGGCTTGTGGACCTGCTTTTGCGATCCCAACCAGCTCGAAAATGCGATCCTCAACCTCTGCATCAACGGCCGCGATGCAATGCCAGCAGGTGGCCGCATCACCATCGAGACCGCCAATACCTGGGTTGACGAAACGACCGGCGCCGAGCGCGAAATGGAGCCGGGCCAATATGTCGCTATCTGCGTCACCGACAACGGCGAGGGAATGACGCCCGAAGTGATTTCCCGGGCGTTCGACCCCTTCTTCACCACCAAGCCGGCCGGGAAGGGGACCGGGTTAGGGCTTTCGATGATCTACGGTTTCGCCCGCCAGTCGAATGGGCAGGCGCGGATCTACTCAGAAGTGGGGGAGGGGACGACCGTAAAAATCTACCTTCCGCGTCACATGGGAAAAGCCGCAGGCGAGGAAGATCAGGAAGCCAAGGTGCCGCTGCCGCGCGCGGAAGCCGGAGAGACTGTGCTGGTCGTCGACGACGAACCGACGGTCCGAATGCTGATCGGCGATACGCTCAATGAGCTCGGATATACCGGCATCGAGGCGGCAGACGCGGCCTCGGGGCTCAAGGTGCTAGAATCCGATGCCAAGATCGACCTCCTGATCACCGATGTCGGCCTGCCCGGCGGGATGAACGGCAAGGACATGGCGGAACAGGCGCGCGCAAAGCGGCCCGACCTCAAGGTTCTCTTCATCACCGGTTATGCGCAGAACGCCGCAATTTCGAACGGCAAGTTGGATCCGGGCATGCATGTGCTCAGCAAGCCGTTTGCGATGGAAAAGCTCGCCTCCCGAATCCGGCAGATCATCGAGGAGGCGTGAGCCCTGCCTTGAGAGGGCAGCCCTCCGTTCATTGACTGTGAACCGTTTGGCCCCCATATGCGCGGGCAACGGCGCTCCACGCAGCGTGAATAGGCAGTATGCCTCAAGCTTCGCGCCGGTTTTTCAAAGAGCTTCCCATTTCACGCGGGTCGTTCAGGCCCAAGGTCCGTTTGCGAAGACGCAAGCGGCCATTGAAGCGAGTCCAATTACAAATGTCATTCGAAACTCTCGGGCTGTCGCAGCCCGTGCTTCGCGCGCTTGCAGCGAAGCAATATTCCAGCCCGACTCCGATCCAGACGCAGGCCATCCCGCAGCTTCTGCGCGGCCGCGACCTGCTCGGGATCGCCCAGACGGGCACCGGCAAGACGGCCGCTTTCATGCTCCCGTCGATCGACCGTCTAGCTGCGGCCAACCGAGTGCCGAGACCATCATCCTGCCGCATGTTGATCCTGGCGCCGACGCGCGAGCTTGCGACGCAGATCGCCGACAGCGCCCAAGCCTACAGCCGCTTCTCCCGCCTGTCGGTGACGACCGCGTTCGGTGGAGTCCCCATCGGAAAGCAAAGGCGCGCGCTTGAGCGCGGAGTCGATGTTCTCGTCGCCACGCCAGGACGCCTCATCGATCTCGTCGAGCAGCGCTACCTGACTCTTCGCGAGGTCGAGATCCTCGTCCTCGACGAGGCCGACCAGATGCTCGATCTTGGATTCATCCATGCGCTTAAAGCCATCGTCCAATGGCTCCCGGCCAAGCGTCAGACGCTGTTCTTCTCGGCGACCATGCCGAAGACCATCCGCGAGCTTGCCGACAAATTCCTCAGCGATCCCGCCGAAGTCCGGATCACGCCTGCAGCG
>Ga0207649_10001671_pt1 | contig 12834 bp, 8 predicted proteins | sample KBSC43metaG_FD_184317 | JGI IMG/M metagenome (GOLD analysis project Ga0207649, IMG submission 184317) | Corn rhizosphere microbial communities from Kellogg Biological Station, Michigan, USA - KBS C4-3 metaG (SPAdes) (version 2) | ecosystem: Host-associated > Plants > Roots > Rhizosphere > Soil ... | reverse complement strand
GTTGACCACGTCGCGCCATTCGGAGGTGGTCGAATCGACCCAACGGCCGCCGATCAGGAGCTTGACGGTGGGAGGGACAGGCATGGCAATCGCTCCGGCTGAAGAATGGGCCATCCTAGCGGCGCGCACGGGCGTCCACAAGAACCCGCCTGTCCGCGGGTTGCATGGCGTTTTCCCGGGTGGACCGGCCCGCCGGCGGGTGCGACCGTGTGATGGAACGACGAGGGGGCGCCCCACGCCTCTACCGCCCATGACGTCCATCCAACCGTCCCAGCTGGCCGAACTTCAGCACCTGGTCGAGGGTGCGCCTCGCCAGGCCGACGTGTCGGTGGTCTGCCAGGTGGATGCCGGCGGGCGAACCTTCCCCGTCTATTCCATCGCCATCGGGAACCGCTCGCCGGGCGTGCCGGCCGTGGGCTTTTTCGGCGGCGTGCACGGGCTCGAGTGCATCGGTTCCGACGTGGTCATCGGCTACCTCCGCAGCATCCTCGACCGGCTGGCGTGGGACAACCTGCTCACGCTGCAACTCGACCGCATGCGGATGGTGTTCATGCCCATCGTCAATCCGGGCGGACTCTGGCTCGGCACACGGGCCAATCCCCACGGGGTGGACCTGATGCGCAATGCCCCGATAGAGTCCGCCGAGGCGGCGCCCAACTTGCTGTGCGGCCAGCGCATCAGCGCCCGGCTTCCCTGGTACCGGGGCGAAGCGGGCGCGCCGATGGAAGCCGAAAGCCAGGCGGTGTGCCGTGTCGCGGAAGCCGAACTCCTGTCCCACGAATTCAGTCTGAGCGTGGATTGCCACTCCGGGTTCGGCGCGCGCGACCGCCTCTGGTTCCCGTACGCCCACACCGCCCGGCCGGTGAGCCACCTTGCGGAGCTGCATGCGTTCTCGCACCTCCTCGACCGCGGCCACCCGCACCACCGGTATATGGTCGAACCGCAAAGCCGCCAGTACCTCGCGCATGGCGACCTGTGGGACCATTTGTACGCACAGGCCTGCGCCCTCGGCAGGGGCGTCTTCCTGCCACTGACGCTGGAGATGGGGTCCTGGCTGTGGGTACGCAAGAACCCGCGCCAGTGCCTGTCGAGGCACGGGTTCTTCAATCCGCTGATCCCGCACCGCAGGGAACGCGTGGTTCGGCGTCACCTGGGCGGCCTTGATTTCGTCGCCCGAGCGGCCTGCAGCCATGCCGAATGGATTCCGGCAGGCGACGCCCGCGCCCTGCACCGAGAGCAGGCGCTCGACCTCTGGTACCGGAGGCGCCGGTGAATGCCTGGCTGCTGCTGCGCGGGTTGACCCGGGAGGCGCGTCACTGGGGGCCTTTCCCCGCTGCGTTGTCCGATCGGTTCCCTCGCATGCCGGTCGTCACGATCGACCTGCCGGGCAACGGCGAACGGCATGCCGAACGCAGCCCCCCCGACATGCCGGAGATCGCACTCGCTTGCAGGCAACGGGCGTCGGCGCTCGGCCTGCGTCCCCCGTTCGGTGTGCTGGCGATGTCGCTCGGGGCGATGGCGACGGCCGAATGGGCGCGCGCCTGTCCGCAAGACCTCGCCTGTGCCGTGCTGATCAGCGCGAGCCTTCGGCCGTTCTCACCCGCTCACCGGCGCTTGCGGCCATCGGCCTGGGCGAGCCTGCTGCGGGCTGCCATCGCGCCCGATCCGGCGCAGCGGGAAAGAGAGGTGTGGCACATCACCAGCCGGCGGCCCGAACGCGACCGGGAAGACGTCGTCGGCACCTGGGCGGCGCTCCGGCGCGACCGCCCCGTGACCGCGGGCAACACGCTGCGGCAGTTGTGGGCAGCCGCCCGATACCGTGCCCCTCCCGAGGCGCCGGCCGTGCCATTGTTGCTTCTGTCCGGCAAGGGCGACCGGCTGGTGCATCCGAGCTGCTCGGCCGCCATCGCGCGCGAATGGGGGGCGCCGCTGCACACGCATCCCTGGGCCGGGCACGACGTTCCGCTTGACGATCCCGCCTGGGTGGCCGATGCCGTTGCAGCGTGGGTGCAGACCCTCCACGCGCGGTAGATCGAGTCGTCAGACGGTGCGGTCGGTGCGCACCGCGAGCACCACGGAGGTGGTGGTTTTCGTCACCCCGTCGATTTCACCGATCTCGTCGAGCAAGGCATCGAGCCTGGCCATCGATTCGGCCCGGAGCAGCGCGATGTAGTCGAACTGGCCGCTGACGGAACTCAGCTGGCGCAGCTCCGGCAGGCGAGCGAGGCGGCGGGTGACGTCCCGGGCGGACTTGGGTTCGATGGCGATCCCCACATACGCGTGCACGGCGCGGTCGGTCACGTCCTGCCCCAGGCGCACCGTGTACCCCACGATGACGCCATCGCGCTCGAGCCGCGACAGGCGCGCCAGCACGGTGGTTCGCGCCACGCCGAGCTTGCGCGCGAGGTTGGCGGTGCTTTCCCGCGCGTTGGCCTGCAGCAAGGCGAGCAGGTCACGGTCGAGCTGGTCTTTCAACACGGGCAGCGGGGCGGGAGCAGCAGCGCGGGACGGGGCCATGGCAGTCGGCATCGTTGGTTTGACGAATCGTACGCCAGTTGATGACATTTCGTCGAACAAACGCGCGTTTATGACGAACTCACGCAAGCTTTCGTCGGCGACCTTCCCTAGACTGCTCTCAACACACCAAAGGAGAAGTCCATGCGCGTCGTGCTGTTGGGGGCGGGTCACATCGGACACACCATTGCCCGGCTGCTGAGCGAGAGCGGCGACTTCGAGGTGAGCGTGGTGGACCAGAGCGAGCAGGCCCTGGCCCGGCTCGGCGACGCCGAGGTCCGCACGCATGTGGCCGACACGGCCGACCCCAATGCGTTGCTCGCGGCGATGCGAGGCCATGAGACCGTGGTCAACGCGTTGCCCTACCATTTGGCCACCCTTGCAGCCACCCAGGCTCGCGAAGCCGGCTGCCATTATTTCGACCTGACGGAAGACGTTGCCGCCACCCGCGCCATCCAGCGCCTGGCCGACGGTGCCCCGACGGCATTCATGCCGCAATGCGGGCTGGCGCCTGGCTTCGTGGGCATCGTCGCCCATCACCTCGCGCGCCCATTCGACACCTTGCACGACGTGAAGATGCGCGTGGGCGCCCTCCCCGCGTTCCCCACCAACGCGCTGAAATACAACCTTACATGGAGCGTCGACGGCCTCATCAACGAGTATTGCCACCCGTGCGAGGCGATCCGCGATGGCGAGGCGCTCGAGATGCTGCCGCTCGAAGGGCTGGAGCATTTCTCGCTCGACGGCGTCGAATACGAGGCGTTCAACACGTCCGGCGGGTTGGGCACGCTGTGCGGCACGCTCGCTGGCCGGGTGCGCACGCTCGACTACAAATCGGTGCGTTACCCTGGCCACCGCAACCTGGTGAAGATGCTGCTGGAGGAACTGCAGTTGAAGGACGACCCGGAAACGCTCAAGCAGATCCTGCGCAAGGCCGTGCCCAGCACCATGCAGGATGTGGTGCTCGTGTTCGTGACCGTCAGCGGCCTGCGCCACGGTGCGCTCGTGCAGGAGGTGTTCGCACGGAAGATCTTTGCCGACCGGAGCGAAGCACGCCCCTTGTCAGCGATCCAGATCACCACCGCCGCGGGCCTGTGCGCCGTGCTCGACCTGTTCCGTGAAGGCGCGCTTCCGCAGCGCGGGTTCATCCGGCAGGAGCAGGTGGCGCTGCCGGCCTTTCTGGCCAACCGCTTCGGACGCGCGTACCAGCAATCGCGCCAGGTTGAATCCATCGCCTGATCCCACGGAGGCTTCGAGATGATCCACGACTTGTTGACCCGATTGGGCGTGCCCCCCGCCGCCCTCACGGGCGGCGACCTGCCGGTGCACTCCCCCATCGACGGCTCGCGGCTCGCCTTCGTGCACAGCCACACCGAGCACGACATGCAAGATGCCATCGCCCTTGCCGGCCAGGCCTTCCTCGCGTGGCGGCAGGTGCCAGCTCCCCACCGTGGCGAACTGGTGCGGCTGCTGGGCGACGAACTCCGGCGCCACAAGGCCGACCTCGCCCGCCTCGTCACGCTGGAGGTGGGCAAGATCGCCAGCGAGGGCGACGGCGAAGTGCAGGAGATGATCGACATCTGCGACTTCGCGGTGGGCCTGTCTCGCCAGTTGCATGGCCTGACCATCGCCTCCGAGCGGCCGGGGCACCGGATGATGGAGCAATGGCATCCGCTGGGGGTGGTGGGCGTCATCAGCGCGTTCAACTTTCCCGTGGCGGTATGGTCGTGGAACGCGGCGCTCGCGCTCGTCTGCGGCAACCCGGTGGTGTGGAAACCCTCCGAGAAGACCCCACTGACCGCCTTGGCCGTGCAAGCCCTGTTCGAACGTGCCGCTGCGCGCTTTGGCAGCGATGCGCCGGCTCACCTGTCGCAGCTGCGAATCGGCGCGGCCCCGCTGGGGCAGACGCTCGCCGACGATCGGCGCGTGGCCCTCGTGTCGGCCACCGGCAGCACGCGGATGGGCCGCGCCGTGGCCCCACGCGTGGCAGAACGGTTTGGCCGATGCCTGCTCGAGCTGGGTGGCAACAACGCGATCGTCGTGACCCGCTCGGCCGACCTCGACCTCGCGGTGCGCGGCATCCTGTTCGGCGCGTACGGCACTGCCGGGCAGCGCTGCACCACCACCCGCCGGCTCATCGTGGAAGACGGCGTTCACGATGAACTCGTCGATCGCCTCGATCGCGCGCGCTCTCGCCTGCCCATCGGGGACCCACGCGCGCCGGGGACGCTGGTGGGGCCGTTGATCGACGCGGCGGCCTTCGAGCGCATGCAGGAGGCGCTCGCTCGGGCACGTTCCGAAGGTGGCGTCGTCCAGGGCGGCGAGCGCATGCTGGCGGCCGAATTTCCCAATGCGTGGTATGTCGAACCGGCACTCGTGCGCATGCCGGCGCAGACGAATGTGGTCCGCGAAGAAACCTTCGCGCCCATCCTCTACGTCATGCGCTACCGTGACTTCGATGAAGCCATCGCATTGCACAACGACGTGCCGCAGGGCCTGTCGTCGGCCATCTTCACGAACGACCTGCGCGAATCGGAAGCTTTCTTGTCGGCCGCAGGTTCCGACTGCGGCATCGCGAACGTCAACATCGGCACCTCCGGCGCCGAAATCGGCGGGGCCTTCGGTGGCGAGAAGGACACGGGCGGCGGGCGCGAGTCAGGGTCGGATGCGTGGCGGGCCTACATGCGGCGGGCCACGAACACGGTCAACTACTCACGGGCGTTGCCGTTGGCGCAAGGGGTGAAGTTCGATGTGTGAGCCAAATTGGGCCCCTCAAGACGAGGGCGCTCCCTGCACAGTCAACGGAGCATCAGGCTGCAAGGGTCGGGCTTGGACGGCAACGTCAGCCTTGGCCAACTAAACGACGGAACAGTTGGCTCCCAGGGAATTGAAGCCGACGGCCCTTCTTCTCATCGATACCCTTGTCCGCTTCGGATCGGATCTGACGCGCCGTCTGCTCGGCCGTGATCTCTGCGGTTCCGAGGTAAAGCCTCACGCCTCGAGGACGCCGTTTCTTGGTGTGCTTTATTCGGTCAATGTGTTTATCTTTCGCGTAATCTTGCACCAATTGCTCGATGTTCTTGATGGACGCTTGAAAGTCGATCCCCTTGCCTTTGACGAGCATATAAAACTCGTCGCCTCCCGACCTGACCACGGCAACTTCCGCTTCTTGGGATTTGAAATGCTCGCTGGCTATGCTGATCATCTTTTTCACATGCCCATCGGCCACCTCACGCTCTAGTTTACGTTTTTCAAATTCACCGTTCATGCCGCCCAGATTGGCAACATCGATGGCGACCAGCTGAACCTTGTTGTTTGGATCCTCGGCATGTTGATGCCTGGCGCGGTTGATCATGTCATCGAGAAGCACCCCGTCACGCCCATCGAAGCCCCCGGTGATTTCGTCCCTGGGGATTTTCGGTTGGAGATTTTCAATGGCTTCTGAAGGAATGCCTGCTTCCTTTGCGTGTTGGTTGAAGACATCGGTGAGTGCGGCATCTGGATTCATCACCCAGGCCGAGGGGATTTCCATGGGACTTACCTTCGGGTTGGCAACGATGTTCAGAGTGGTGCGCTCGCGCGCCTGCACCTCCTGGCCCTGCCCTGAAGCCACGACGCCATCGCCGCGTTCCTTGTTGGATTCGATCATGGGCGAGACCTGATTATCCAAAGGTAAGGAGGCATCAAACGAGGCCACACCGACATACATGCGCGTTTCCTTTGGCAAGGGCTTGTCGCCGGGTAGCGATTTACTACCCGAATATAGAACCAGCTGCTCCTGCACGCGCTCGGAAACCCCGATCACATCGGCGCGGCTCGCCCCGGAAACGAACACAGCGAACCTATCTTTGTCTATCCTGCCTTGCAAAAGGACCTTCGTATCATTTTTACCAACTGCTCTTTCAAGCGCGCTGGCAAATTCAGAAATGACCCCATTGGCCATCTCTGCATCATTGCCAACCGACTCGTTGAGCTTGCCCATGCCCTGGAGTTCTCCGACGATTGCGTGGACAGATTCTCCGGTATTTGATTGATGCTCCCGCGCCAGATCGGAAAGCCGCTCAACACCGACGGATCGCAGGTCCAGACGTCCGTATTTATCTCGTGGGGGCTTGAAAAAGACGCCAAGATGCTCCTTGCCATCGGGCGAGATACCCGCGTTCTCCAAATTCCTTGAGAACTCCTTGCCTGCCGTGGTGACTTCCACATCAAGCGGTGAGGGGCTGTCTGGTCTGCGGGAAATGTCTCCACCTTTGCGTGCATCTGCACTGGGGTTGACTTCTTGCGCCCCCGGCAACCGGTCAGCGGCGAGGTCGCGCCGCTGGAGGTCGGGTGGGGGCACGCTCAGGGACGATGCAGCTTGCTGCACCGAACGCGTATGGGCAGGGGTGCGGTCGGAGGCCGCCTGCGGACCCCGCTGCTGTTGCGCGGGCTGCTGTGCCGGTTGCGGGGAGGGCCCGCGATTTCGTTCGAACATGACGTTTTCTCCAGTGTTCGGCGTGTGTCACACCATCGTGATCAATGCCTTGAGGACGGGGCGCTCCCCAGGAGCCACTCAAATCGAAGGCGCGGGGCGTGCGCGGCGCACACCCGCGCGAGCGCTGCCTTCGCGCGTGGCATGTCCGCTTCCGCCGCATTGCCCAGGCGGAGGAAGCACAGTTCGTTGTCGGGCTGCTGCGCCGCGATGTCCATCGGCACAAAGTTCAACGCGGCCAAGGTCGCGGGCAATCGGCGGTTGTTCGGCCTCACGGCAGCAAACAGCTGCCGGATGCCGGCGGCCTCGAGCATGGGCAGTAGCAGCCGCGCGGCCTGCACGCCGTGGCCCTGCCCCTGGCGGTCCGCTCCGATCCACAAGCTGAAGAGGCCGGCGTCGTCCGCCATGCCGACACCGACGATGCCGAGGGCTCCCCAGTCCTCGTGCAACACCACGCAGTCGAGCCGGCGTGGATCGCGGGTGGCCTCGTCGATCCAGGCAGCCAAGCCGTCTGGCGATGCAGCGGCCGGCAGCCCGAACGCCATCGAGACGTCGACGTCGCGGTACTGGAGCCAAAGCGCTTGCGCATGATGCGACGCCAGGGGCTGCAGCCGCAGCGGTCCCTTCGACGCTGAGGCAGACAGGAACCAGCGGTGCGCCTGCAGCAGCCGCTCGCGCTGTTCGAGTTCGGCGCGGACCGCGAGGCACGTGGGATCGGCAGGCATGGCGGCCAGCACCTGCGACACATGGCTTGCAGCGGACTCGTGGTCGCCCGTGTGCAGGCCACACACGGCCAGCGTGCTCAGGTCCTGCAGGTTGTCGCCGCACACGGCCATGCCGATCACGCTGACCTCGCGCGCCAGGCCATAGTGCCGGGCCTGAAGCGCGAGGTAGCTGAGCGCCTGGTGCATCGGATGCGCCGCCTTCGACGGCAGCCACAAGCGCCATGTGGCCTCCAGCGCACGCTGCCATGGCGCGAGCGGGAAGTCGGCCCGCTCCCAGTCGAGCGACGCGAGGGCGCGATACATCGACAGCAGGACTTGCGGGTCGTGGTCGGACTGCCGCAACGCCGACAGGCACTGGGAAGCGGATGCTGCGGAGGCTGCAACGACCGCGGCGGCGTGCATGTCCTGGCGCACGCCCGTGACCCGCTCGGCCAGATGGGCCAGCACGCCGGTCCTCCCTGCCATCTCGCCCATGACCAGCAGCAGATCGGGCACACCTTCGCCCCCCGCATCGACCGTCCATTCGGCTCCAAACCGTTGGGCGCCCTGCACGAGCGCATGGAAGTTCGCGGCCTGCGGCGGCAGCGGCAGCGGCAGGGCCGCAGGCAGGACGAACGCGCCGGAACGAATCGCCCGCTCCTGGGAGACCGCCCGGTCCGCAGCGAGCAGCAGGAAGCGGCCGCCGCTCGCCCGGTGGATGGCCTCGAGCATCCGCAGCCCCTCCAGCGGCACGCGCACCTGCGCCGGTTCGGCAGCGGCGGCATAGGCGTCCACCACGGACCGCCCGAGGTCCGACAGCCCGGCATGCGCGCGGTCAAACGGACGCCACTCAGCCTCCAGGGCGACCGAGCCGCTACCGCCCTGGCCGGGCCGCGCGACGACCTGCGCGACCGAGGCCGCCCCGCCGCCGCAGTCCATCAGGACGTGGGGCAGCGTGGCGAAGTAGCGCTCGGCCAGTACCACGACCGGATTCACTTCCGACAGGGGTTCAGGGAGAGCCAGCAGCTCGTCGCGCTGCAGCGTCCCGAACACTCCGTGCTCCACCCAAGCCGCGAGGGAGGGATGCCCGGTCAGCGCGAGCGCTTGCCCCTCGTCATCCACGCAGACGAGATAGCGCAGCGAAGGTCCATCCTCACCGAGATCGGTCAGGCGGGCCTCCAGCGACAGCAGCAGCTTCCACAGGAACGCGCCGTCGCCTGGCCACAGGTCGAGCACGGTCAGCGGCTCGTCGTGCGACAACTCTGCGTGCTGCCAATAGGTCACGATGGCATCGGCATGGGCTCGGGCCACCGCGACCGATGCCACCGGGTCCTCGTCTTTTGCGCCCGCCCTCAGCAGGGCATGCAGGTCGTCGAACGGCATGGCGCTTCCAGGCAGCGCGGGGATCATCACGCCGCCGTCCGCGGGCGCACTCACCGGCCGCGTCTCGACCTGCGCGGAAGATGATTCCGGCAGCGGCGGCGCGGAGGTCGTCGCAAATGCCTTCACGTAAAAGTCGCTGCTCACCACGGCGGCCTGGTAGTCCGCCCAATCCCCGTGGGGCAAGGCGGCTGGAATGGGCACTTTCCGCTTGTCCTGCCCGATGGTGACCTCGTGCATCGGGACCGCGGTGAAGCGCTCGTTGAAGTAGGCGTCGTCGTAGTACCGGATCTTGTCCGCCCGGATCACCGGCATGCCGGACCGGACCACCAGCTCCAGGTCCTTGCTCATCTGCAGCAGTTCCTGGGGCAGCATGATCGCGCGCGACTGGTACTGCTCCGTGGTGCTCGGGTTGCCGCCGTCGGACTTCAGGCCGAACAGGCTGCCCTTGGGCGTCTGGCGGCTCGATGTCGACACGGTGTCGTTGCCGATCATCTTCGAATACTCTTCCGCCTCGTTGATCTGCGACGGCGTGAAGTAGATGACGGCCCCCATGTTGCTGACGATGTTGTGCGCGTCCTCCTTGCCATACACCGCTTCGAGCTGCTGCTTGTCCTGGATGACGATGGCCAGCCGCATGTTGTAGCCCGCCATGTAGCCCACCCCCTTGGCGATGATGTCCACCTTGCCCATGGCGGTGAATTCATCCATCAGCAGCAGGCACTGGTGCTTGAGTTCGGGGTTGTGCTCCGGAAGCTCCTTGACGTTCTCGTTGATCAGCTGAGAGAAGAACAGCTTGATGATCGGCGCGGCCTGCAGGATTTCGCCGGCCGGGATGTTCAGGTAGATCGTCATCTTCTTGCGCCGCACGTCGCGCAGGCTGAAGTCGTCGCCCGAGGTCGCCTTGTCGATCACCGCGTTGGCCCATGGCGTGAGCGAGGCGGAGAAGGTCGCGTGCACGCCCTTGAGTGCCTGCTCGCCGCTGTTGAGGAAGCGGTTGAGCGTGTCGCGGCAGGTGTTCGACAGCGGCCGGCCGCTCTCCTCGCGATGTTGCATCACCTGCTTGAGGTACTCATCGATCGCCTGGCCCTTGCCGGAGCCCTGGCGCAGGATTTCGCCGATCGTGGGGGGCAGCTCCGGCGTCTCCAGGATCAACAGCCCGAGCCCGATGAACAGGTTCTTCGCGGCATCCGACCAGAACGGGTCTTTCTCGTTGACGGGGTAGATGATGGTGGCCAGCGCCATCAGGTCGTTGGCACGGAAGTTCGGATCGCTGGAGACGTAGCTCAGCGGGTTCCAGCGGTGGGTGTGTTCGGAAAACGGGTTGAAGTAGATGATCTCGTTGCCCATGTAGCGCCGGCGGAATTCCGAGGTCAGGTTGTAGTTCTCGCCCTTGATGTCGAGGACCACCGCCGAATCGGCAAACTGCAGCAGGTTGGGCACGCAGAACCCCACGCCCTTGCCCGTGCGCGTCGGCGCGGCGAGCAACACGAATTCGTACCCGCCGAGGCGCAGCAGGCGATCCTTGAACTTGCCGAGCACCACGCCCTTGTCGCCATCGAGCTTTTCCTTCTTGATGTCTTGCTGCGTGGCGAAGCGGGCCTTGCCGAACAGGGTCTTGTCGACCGTGCGGGCGCGGGCGGACATGAAGGCCGCGAACGTGCCGCCAAAACACATCACCACCGACATGAAGAACAGCGTCTTGACGCGCTGCAGCGCGCCCGGATCGGTGTACGAGAAGTAGGCGCGCTGGATGGTGAACAACCCTGCCTCCGCAGGCGATTGCTTGTACGAAAGGAACAGCAACACACCGGCCAGGTAGTTCGCGATGCCCAACAGCAGCAAAGCCCCCACCATGCCTCCGATCCACAGCGGCCATCCCGAGACTTTGGATTTCATGAGAACGCCGCCTGCTTCTTCTGTGGGTCGAAGTAGATTTCGCTGATGAACCGCTCGCCATCGTGGTTCTGGAACTGCACGACGATGTCGATGGTCAGCGTGAGCAGCCGCTTGATCACCTCGAACGTGAGGTTGGCCCCGCCTGGGGAGTCCTGGATCATGATCGCCAGCTGTTCGAACGCCAGCGCCGGTGAGCCGGCGTGGCAGCTCGTGATGCTGCCGGGGTGACCCGACGCCGCATTGCGCACGTAGTAAAGGCATTCGTCCCCCCGAACCTCGGCGAGCAGGATGCGATCGGGTTTCATGCGAAGGCAGCTCTCCAGCAGGTCCTTGGGCCGCACCTTCGATTTGTCCTGGCCGCCCTTGCTGTACAGCAGGTGCACGCTGTTTTCGTGAGGCAGGAACAGCTCGCGCACGTCTTCGATGGTGATGATTCGCTCGGTCAGCGGGATCTCGTGGACCAGGCCCTTCATGAACGTCGTCTTGCCCGAGCCCGTGGCACCCGACACGATGATGTTCTTCCTGTACCTCACCGCCTGCTTGACGAACCGCTCGTACTGCTCTGACTTCAGCAGGCCGAGCAGTTCCTCGTCCTGGGCGCTGACTTGACGCTGCACCGGAGTCACCTTGCGGAACAACCCCTCGGCCGCGAAATCGTCGATGCGGCGCACGAGCCGGGACGGCTTGCGCATCGTGAACGAATACTTGCCTTCCTCCACGGCCGGCGGCATCACCAGCTGGATGCGCGACCCGTCCGGCATCGATGCGCTGAGGATGGGCGCGGTTTCGTCCCACTTCTGGTTGGAGTAGGTGGCCACAGCCGTGCCCAGCGCGCGCAGCTGCGTCGTCACGGCGTCCGGGCATGGATGGCTTGTCCAGCGGGACTGCGCCTCGACCCACACCACCCCAGGGGCGTTGACGGCGATCTCGGTGACCGCCGGATCGTCGATCCAGGCCTGGAACGGCTGCAGGAAGATGAGGACGGACGACTCCCTCACCAGCACCGACGGGTTCTTCGCGTTCATGGCGCCATCGTGTGGGTGTAGACCGTGTTGAACCACAGGTCGCGGTTGAGGTACACCATCACCCGGTCGCCCCGGTTCTTGGAGATGGTGGGCGGGATGTTGATCGTCGACTCCAGCACCCGTTCGGCCAGGCTCTTCGTCGTGCTGCGGGTGTTCTCGGCCGTCACCACGGTGGTGCCCCGGGTGCTCTGTTCCTTCTTGATGTCGATGACGTCACCGATGATCGACAGCAGCACGGCCGCACCGATCCGCTGCGCCCAGTGGTAGTCGATGCCCCCCTGCGCCCCCATCGAGCCCACCGCGTCGGTGGCAGGTGAATCCACATCGATGACCACCCCGGTGGGCGTCTTGATGCGCTGCCACAGGATGGCGATGCGGGCATCGCCCTGTTTCACATCGGACTTGTACTCGCCCATGATCTTGCTGCCCTTCTCGATGAGCAGCACCTTGCCGTTCTCCGAATACACATGCTCGGGCACCACGCAGTTCGAGCTGCCGGCCACCGTCGAGACCAGCTGAGTCTCCAGCACGCATGGAATGAACGACCCCCGCGCCAGCAGGTACGAGCGGTCGCCGAACTGACGCGCGCTGACCTGCGGCGTGGTGGTGGGCGCCTTGATGCCGTCGGCCACCTGCTCGCCGTACGCTTCGATGGTGCGCATGCGGGGCGGCTCCGACGCGGCCTGCTCGCTGACCGTGGACCCGCCCAGCATCATGTTGGGCGGCTCCGGCTTGGGCGCGGCACCGCCGCGTGCTCCACTCGCGGCGCCGACCACGGGGATGGGTGGGGCGGAGGCCACCTGCGGGGTCAGCGCGGTTCGCACCACATCCTCGAACT
>Ga0207649_10001669_pt1 | contig 12840 bp, 8 predicted proteins | sample KBSC43metaG_FD_184317 | JGI IMG/M metagenome (GOLD analysis project Ga0207649, IMG submission 184317) | Corn rhizosphere microbial communities from Kellogg Biological Station, Michigan, USA - KBS C4-3 metaG (SPAdes) (version 2) | ecosystem: Host-associated > Plants > Roots > Rhizosphere > Soil ... | reverse complement strand
TGACGAAATGGTCCCGTGCGGCGTCACGCGATAGCGGTCCTGCACCGACGCCGCGGTCCACTGGAACGTGAACATGAAGTCCCACGGAATGCGGATCGGCGGCGCGTTGAGGACGAACGGCAGGCGGCGCTGGAGCGGCGTCGAGCGCACGTAGCGCTGCCGCGGCCGCAACAGATCCCATGCGCGGTGGCGCAGATGCGCACGCGCCCGCCAGCGTTGCCGCTCGTGACCGGGAATCGCCGCGTGCGCCTGCTGCACGAACGTGCGGTAGAGATCCAGCGAGCGGGCGGAGAAGCGTCTGGCGTCGCTCAGATGGCTGTGGCTCGAAGCGAACTTGCGCGTCCCGAAGGCGTCGCGCGCGAGTCCCGCCTCCTCGCAGAGCCTGCGAGGCAAGGGACGATCGTAGCCCACGCCGATGGACCACGGCCGCATCTCGGGCGACACCGCGATCGCATGGATCGCGCGGTTGTGGCGCGCTGCGAGGCACGCGGGTGCGAAGATCACGTATCCGACGCGCAGCCGGTGCTCGATGACACTGAGGCCTTGCGGATAGCGGATCCACGGGCGGCCCATGCGGTCGAACACGCGCGTGCGGCACGGATCCCACATCGGATCGCCGCTCTCGCCGGTGACGAGGATGCGGCCCGCGAGCTGCGGCTCGACCGCGGCAAGCGGCACGTTGGAGCTGAGCGGTCCGTATCCGAACTCCGCTTCCACGGCGCCGGCCAGCGTGAGGTATGCCCAGCGATCGTGCTCGGCGCACGTCATGCCGAGTACCCGCGCATTGTCGACGCCGCTGTCGCGGGTCGGATCGGCTTGCCGCGAATCGACGTACGTAAACGCTTCACGGGCGCCGGCACGCCGGGCGAGCACGGCCCCCGCGGTGGAGTCGTATCCGCGCGACAGCGTGACGAGCGGCGCGTAAGGACTCCTGCGCGCCTCGTCCCGCGCGTTCGCGAGGACCGCGTCCACGCCACCGTAGAGCAACGCCGCGTAGGAACGGTAATCGCCCGGCGGCGCGCACGCCGCATGGGCCTCGAATCGCACCTCGCCGCGCGGGCTGACGGCCATCACGGTCGTGTAGTGGACGCGCAGCGCATTGCCCGAGCGAAGCCTGAGCCTCCCGTCGGGGCAATACAGGCCCTGGCGGAAGATGGCGAGGAGGTCGTAGACGTAGAACGGATAGAGGGGCTCCAGCGCCTCGCCCGCGACCGCCAACGCGAAGCTCGGCGAGTTCGACACCACGAGACTGTCGCGCTGCCGAATGCTGAACAGGACACCCTGCTGATCGGTGCTCGCATAGAACCGCACGCCGTCCGCGGCGGTGGTGGCGCCGGTGCCGCACAGCACCGTGGCGCGCGCGAGATCGAACGCTGCGAACGCGCCGTCCCAGGCGCCCTCGACGAATCCGCGTGCATGGATCTCCACCTGGGAGCCGTGGAACACGGGCACGGCTTCGGTGCCCGGCGTCACGCGCGCGCACCACGCGAGCGCGGGCAACGCCGGCACGTGCACAGGCCGTAACGCAAGGCGAGCGCCCTCGCGTGCGCGCGCGGCGGGCATTCTACGGCGCGCAGGCGGGCGCGAACGCGGCACAGCCGACGCGCAGCCGATACTCGATTTCGGTCAGGCCGGCCGCGAAGCGCGACCAGCATCGGCTCGTGGCCTCGAACGCGCGCGCGCTCAACGGATTCCACCAATGAAGTCCCTGCCGGAAGGACACGTGAACGGCGTGACCGTCGCGAACGCCGAAGAGCGGGCTCTCCTGCTCGGTGCTCGTCGAGAAGCGCACCTCGTCCGCGTCGGCTACGCCGCCAGTCCCGCATACGACCGTCGCGCCCGCGAGGTCGAATGCGTCGAATGGGCCGCTCCATGCGCCTTGGACGAAACCGCGCGCGCGCGTCTCGACCCGGGAGCCGTGGAATACCGCGACGGTATCGTCGTCACGCGTGATGCGCGCGCACCACGCCAGGCACGGCCGCGTGGCGATCTCGAAATAGCGGAACTGCAAGCCGTCTCCCCGGTACGGCGGAACGGGCGGTATTCTACGGGGCGCGCGCAGCGCCGTCCGGCGCATCGAGCGCGCGGCCGCGGCTCGCGATGACGCTCGCGTAGAAGCGCGCGCTGTCCTTCGGAGTTCGCACCTGGTCCTGGAAGTTCACGTGCACGAGGCCGAAGCGCTTCGAGTAGCCGTGCGCCCATTCGAAGTTGTCGAGCAGCGACCAGGCGAAATAGCCACGGATATCCGCGCCCGCCTTGAGCGCCGCGTGGATGATGCCGAGGTGCCGCCGCAGGTAGTCGATGCGCAACGGGTCGTGGATGCGGCCGTCCAGAGCCGCCGGCGGATCGTAGAAAGACGCGCCGTTTTCGGTGATGTAGACCGGCGGGTTGCCGTAGCGCGCCTTGACCCGCAGCAGGACGTCGGCGAGCCCTTGCGGGTAGACCTCCCATCCCGTCTCGGTGTGCGTCGCGTGCTTCTGGCGTACGGCGCTCGCCTGCAGCGGCCAGGCCGTTGCGTCGAAGCGCGTAACGCTGCGCGTGTAGTAGTTGATGCCGATGAAATCCACCGGTTGTGCGATGGCTTTGAAGTCGTCATCCGGCCAGCGCGGCCATGCCTCGCCGAAGACTTCGCGCAGGCTCTCCGGATAGCGGCCGAGCAGGACCGGGTCGAGATACTGCAGGTTCATGTAGGCGTCGGCGCGCTCCACCGCCGCGCGGTCGGCAGGATCGTCGGAAGCGGCGTATTTCGGCTCGAGGTTCACGACGATGCCGATGCGATGCCGTCCCTGCGCGCGATACGCGGTCACCGCCGCCCCGTGCGCTCGAAGCAGCTGGTGGGCGGCGATCGGCGCCTCGAAGCGGTTGCGATGGCCGGGCGCGAGCACGCCATTCAGGTAGCCCCCGTCGGTCACGACCCACGGCTCGTTCAGCGTCGCCCACAGCTTCACGCGATCGTCGAGGCGCCGAAACACCACCGACGCGTAGTCCCCGAACCAGCCCGCGATGTCCGGATTCAGCCAGCCACCCATGTCGTCGAGCGCGGCGGGCAAATCCCAGTGATAGAGCGTGACCATGGGCTCGATGCCGTGCGCGAGCAACGCGTCGACGAGCCGATCGTAGAAATCCAGGCCGGCGTCGTTCACGGCGCCGCGACCGCTCGGCAGCACACGGCCCCACGCGATGCTGAACCGGTACGCGTTCATGCCGAGCGTTCGCATCAGCGCGACGTCGTCGCGGTAGCGGCGGTAGTGATCGCACGCGACGTCGCCGGTGTCGCCGTCGCGCACGAGGCCCGGCGTGTGGCAGAAGCGATGCCAGATGCTGGGACCCGCGCCGTCGGCAAGTGGCGAGCCTTCCACCTGGTAGGCCGACGTGGCGCTGCCCCAGAGGAAATCGGCCGGAAACTCGATGGTCGAGGACATGCGTCACCTTCCTTGTCGGCGCGGCGTCTTCGTCACGGCGATCACGACGTTCGCGGGGAGCTTCGATATCGTCAGCGCGCCGTCGCTCCACGTTGCAGGCTTGCCGTCGATCTCCGTTGCGCCGGGCACCGAACTGCCGCCCGGCCAGGGGAATACGATGCCGCCCGGCGGCACGCCCAGCCCGCCGTCGATGTGCAGCAGCACGCGGTCACCGGTTCGACGCAGCGTGTAACCGAGCCTGCCGTACGGCGTATACAGGCCGGTCAGCGCGATCCCCTTGCCGGCGAGCCACTGCCACGGCACGCCGGCCGCGATCACCAACGACTTGTCCTCGCTGCGCTCGTAGGCGAAAAGGTCGAGCGTGACGCGGATGAAGTCCGATGCGATCCACGCGTGCGGCATGTCGCCGACGAATCGCACCTTGCGCGCCTCGCGGCCGACGACCTCGGCCCACTGGTTCCACGCTTGGGGACGCCGGTCCGCCATGAAGAAGGCGAGCAGCGCCTGCGCGCGATCGCGCCAGCCGAGGCGCACGAACGTGCCCACGTTGCGAAGCTCGTACGGCGTGTAGTCCTCCCAGCCTCTGCGGCCGTCGCGCCGCTCGACGAACTCGCGCCAATAACGCTCGAACGTCGGCGCGATCAGCTGCGCGGGAATGGGGCGCACGTCGCCTGCGGGCGCGAACGCGATGGTCGAGGACGTGGGGTCGAAATCGCCGAGCTCCGCGGCACCGGGCAGATAGTCGATGTGGTGCGCGGCCGTCGACGCGAGCAGCGATGCGGTCAGGTCGTGCGCGAACTCGTCGCGCTGGCGTTGCCACGTCTCGGCCATCGCCTGCTCGCCCAGCACGCCCGCGATGCCGATCCCGGCGTCGTAGCCCTTGAGCGCCCAGAAGTCGTCCCAGTACGAGTGCATCGGCTTTTCCGAATAGCCTTCGTGGCTGATCGATTCCGGCAGCAATCCGTACAACGGATCGCCGTGGGGGCTGCGCGGAGGCGCACGCCCGATCTGGCGCAGGCGCTCCTGGTAGCGCAATGCCGCCTGCAGGTTCGGCCAGAGACTCGCGAGGAACGTACGGTCGCCCGTGTAGCGGAAGATGTCGTACGCGAGGAATAGGAGCTCGCCGGTGCTGTCGTTCTCCGGCACCGGATCGGCGCCGCGAGCGTCGACGCAGCACGGGACCTTGCCGCTCAGGAACTGATAGGGCGCGTACCACTGCAGGTAGTCGGCCGCCACCTGCGCCTGGCCGAGGCGCAGCAACGCGTCGCCGATCATCGCGCCGTCGCGGATCCACGAGCGCGCGTACGCACGCGTGCCGGGCCGCAGGATGGGGCCGTCACGCGTGATGAGCAGGTGCGCGAGCGCGGTGCGCAGCGTGTCGGCCAGCGGCTGCGACGCCTTCGGCACCCGCAGCGTGACCGCGTCGAGCTTGCTGCGCCATTCGTTCGCGACGGTGCGCTGCTCGCGCACGAGCCACGCCTTGGCGCTCAGCTTCTCGAGCGCGGGCGGCGCGGTGTCGCCCGACAGCGGCATGGCGAGCACGATCGTCGCCGAGGCGCCGGGGGCCAGCTTCACCGGATAGCGCAGCGCGGCCGATGCATAGCCGAACGCATCGTGTACCTCGTGCGAAGAGCCCTTGTCCGGTGTGCGCAGCAGCCCGGCAACGGGGCCGCTGTCGAACGGCCAGGCAGCGACGGCGGCCGGCGCAGACAGCGCGAACACCTCGCGCTGCTGGTTGACCGTGAGCGTCCTGCCGTCCCACGCGATGTCGCGAATCGGCGCGACGCCGCCCGGGGCGTTCAGGAATTGCGCCGGCGGATTCACCTGCGACGGTCGTATCGCGAGATCCAGCTCGAGCGCGAGTGGCTGCCGCGTGCGATTGCGCAACTCGTAGCGGGCGAGGAGCCGCGACGAAGCGCGGATACCGGCGCCGAACGCGGTGACGCTGAGCGACCATTGCGGGTCGACCCACGTGACGGTCGGAATCGGCAATAGCCGTCCATCAGTGACTGCTGCGGCTTCACGTCGGCCCACGTGACGAGCCCTGCGTCAGTCCGCACGAACGGCTCGATCGAAAACCCGCCCTTCGCCACTTCCAGTGCGCCATCCTCGGACATCAGGCCGGTATCGCTGCCGCCGTCGACGCCCACGATCGTCCAGTACGATTGTTCCCCGGAGAACCCGCGCGGAAACCAGCCCCGCGGGTATTCGCGTGCCAGCGCCTCGAAGAAGGCATTGGGCGAAGCGCCGAACGCGATGTCGCGAATCTCGACTTCGTCGAGCGCGTACGCGTGCGCCGGGCCGTCGTGGAAGGCGAGGCGCACGTAGCGCGTGTCGGACTCCGGGAGCAGCAGCGGGTCGGCGCCGCCGCGCCCGGCCTCCACGCTGCGCACCGTGTGCCAGGTGCGCGCGTCGTCGGAGAACTGCACCTCGTAGCGCGACGCATACAGCGCCGGCTGCCAGCGCAGCACGAGGCCGCCGAACTCGCGCGACTGGCCGAAGTCGAGCACGAGCCATTGCTCGGGTCCGGTCGCGGGATCGCTCTTCCAGGCCGTGGTGAGCTTGGCGTCCACGGCCTGTTCGGCGCCTCCGTCGGCCAGCGCGGACGACGCTTCGACGGCAGGCGGCAGCCATGAGGTCGGTTGCGGCGGACGCTCGCGCAGCGTGAGGCCGCTGATGTACAGCGAGCCCGCGCCACCGCCGGCGCCGGCCGCGACGACGAACTCGATGCGCGCAACGCGCCTGAGCGTGCGATCCCGCGTCGGCCCCCACGCGAACTCGACCTGGCGCTTCTTGATGGTGTAGTGCTGCCAGGCGCGCGGGAATTCCATGTTCTGCCGCCGGAACCACCACACGTTCTCGCCGCTCGCGTCGACCAGCTTGACCTGGAAGTCGTTCACGCGCGCGTCGGCGCGCAGATCGAAGCCGATCTCGTAATTGTCGGGCAGGTCGACCGCCAGCGCGCGCGACGCCGCAGCGTAGCCCGCCGTTCCGCCGAGGTCGAAGTCAAGGCGCATGCCGAGGCCGCTCGCGCCGCGCGACGCGTGGAGCGAGGCATTGACGCCGTCGGATGCAACGACCTGCCAGAGCGCGAGGTCGTCGAAGCGATCGAGCACGCGCGGTGTTTGCGCGCCCGCCGGGGCCGTGAACGCGAGCGAAGCGGCGACGAGCACGAGCACGCGCGCCGCGAGCGCGACAATGCGCGTCCTCATGCCTTGACGCTTCCTGCCATCAAACCCTGCACGTAATAGCGCTGGAGCAGCAGGAACACGAGCAGAACCGGCACGGTCGTGACGACCGCGCCGGCCATCATCAGCTCGTTGTCGGCGACGTGCTCGCGCGACAGGCTCGCGAGCGCGACGGGAAGGGTGTAAAGGTGGCTGTCGGACAGCACGATCAGGGGCCACATGAAGTCGTTCCACGTTCCCAGCAGCGTGAACACGGCGAGCGTGACGATGATCGGCTTCAGCACGGGCAACACGACGACGCGAAAGATGCGGAGCTCGCTCGCCCCGTCGATGCGCGCTGCATCGAGCAGGTCGTCGGGAATGGAAAGCGCGTACTGCCGCACCAGGAAGATGCCGAAGATCGATGCCATGGCCGGGACGATCACGCCGCCGTAGCTGTTGACGAGCCCCATCTGCTTCAGCAGCAGGAACAGCGGCACCATGGCCACCTGGCCGGGGATGACCAGCGCGCCGAGCATCCAGCGGAAGAGGCGCGCGCGCCCGTGAAACTCGAGCTTCGCGAATGCGTAGCCGGCGGCGACGTTGAAGAGCACCGCGAGCAGCGTCACGCTGACCGACAGGAGCACGCTGTTGAAGAGATAGCGCGCCATGCCCGCGTGCGCGAAGAGCTCGCGGTAGTTGGCGAGCGTCGCACGCTCGGGAAGGAGCGGCGGCGGATAGGTGCTCGCCTCGCCGGGCGCCATGAGCGACACCGCCGCCATCCATGCCAGCGGGAACAGCGTGAGCGCGGCGATCGCCACGAGCGCCACGTTGACCGCCAGCGGCGCCGCGATGCGCCTCATGCCGCGACACCGCGGCGCGCGACGCGCACCTGCAGCGCGGTCACCGCGAATATGAACAGGAACAGCAGGAAGGCGACAGCCGACGCCGACCCGAGGTTCCACCACTTGAAGCCTTCCTCGTACATGAAGTACAGCACGCTCACGGTGCTCTGCAGGGGCCCGCCCTGCGTCATGACGTACGGCTCGCCGAAGAGCTGGAAATAGCCCGCGATCGTGAGTATCGCGACCATCGCGAGGATCGGCGCGAGCATCGGCAGCGTGACGTGGCGAAAGCGCTGCGACGCGGATGCGCCGTCGACGCGCGCCGCCTCGTACAGGTCCGCCGGAATGCTCTGCAGGCCGGCGAGCAGGATCACCATGTTGTAGCCGAAGCTCTTCCACACCGCGAACAGGATGATCGCGGGCATCGCCCAGTGAGGATCGCCGAGCCAGTCGATGGGGCCGATGCCGAAGCGTCCGAGCGCGTAGTTGATCATGCCGTAGCGGGTGCTGAGCAGATAGCGCCAGATGACCGCGACGGCGACGAGCGTCGTCACCACCGGCATGAAGAGCGCGGTGCGGAAGACGGCCTTGAGACGCGCGAGCGGCGAGTTGACGAGCAGCGCGGTTGCGAGCGACGCGCCGATCGACAGCGGCACGCCGACGACGACGAAGTACAGCGTGTTGCCGAGCGCCTGCCAGAACAGCGGCGTCTCGAGCAGGCGTACGTAGTTGCGCAGCCCCACGACACGCAGGTTGCGCAGGTCGGCGAGCGCGTAGAGATCGAAGTCGGTGAAGCTGAGGAGCAGCGCGGCGACCACCGGCAGGACGAAGAACACGCCGATCACGATGAGCGCGGGCGCCACGAAGCACCATCCCGCCGCGGCGCGCCTCATGAGCCGCTCCCGCGCGCGAGCAGGGCGCGACGCTTCTCGAGGATGCGATCGGCGCGTTCATCGAGCTCGCGCTGGGCGTCCGCGACGGAGAGCCTTCCGTCGACGACGCGCTCGGCCACCACGCGGATCTCGTCCGCGATGCGCTCCCATTCCGGCACGCGCGGCGCGGGCTTGACCCGCTCGAGCTGGTCGCGAAACGCGCGCGCGTACGCGTCGTCGGCGAGTGCGCCCCCGCGCCACGCGCTGCGCCGCGGCGGCAGGTCGCCCGTCAGCGCATGGAAGCGCCGCTGCACGTCGGGGTCGGAAAGATAGGCAATCAGCTGCCACGCGGCATTCTTGCTGCGCGACGCGCGAAAGATCACGAGGCTCGAACCGCCGGCGATCGACGCTCCCGGGCCGTCGGGCCCAGGAAGCGGCGCCGTCATCCAGCTTTGCTGCAGGTCCCTCGGCAGGCGGCGCTCGAGCTCGCCGATGTTCCACGGGCCCGAGATGTAGAAGACGAAGTTACCGCGCGCGAACTCGTTCCAGATGTTCGACGCGTCGCTCGTTGCGCGCGTCGCCGCGTAGCCGTTGCGGAACATGCCGGCGTAGAACGTCAGCGCCCGGCCGAAACCGGCGCTGCGGAAGTTGCCGTAGCGGCCGCCGTCGCGCAGCAGCGGGTCGTCCTGCTGCAGCGCGAGCGCGACCAGCGGCTCGAACTCGTTCTGCGGCAGCACGATGCCGCTGCGTCCCCGCACGTGCTCGTCACGGATCGAGCTCAGCATCGCGACCCACTCGTTCCAGTCGCGCGGCGGCGCCGCGTATCCGGCCTGCGAGAGCAGGTCGCGACGATAGAAGAGCAGACGCGTGTCGACGTACCAGGGCAGGCCGTAGAGCGTGTCACCGACGCGATTGGTGTCCCAGATGCCGCTGAAGTAATCGTCCGGCGCGATCCCCGACGATGCCACGCGCGCATCGAGCGGCTCGAGCGCGTTCAGCGCGGCGAATTCGGGTATCCACGTGTTGCCCAGCTGGCAAAGGTCGGGCGTGGAGTCGCCGGCAAATGCGGTGAGGAGCTTCTCGTGCGCCGCGCTCCACGGCAGCTGCTGCACCTCGACGCGAACGCCCGGATGCGTCCGCTCGAACTCGGGCACGAGCTCCGCGACGACCTCGCCCTCGCGGCCCATCGCCCAGAAGCGCACGACGTTCGGATCGTCGTGACGCGCGCTGCACGCCGCGCAAAGCGCGACGAGGCAGGCGACGAGCAGGGAGCGCAGGAGGTTGCGAACGGCGAGGAGGCGGCCTAGTTGGCCGACGCCGTGAGCCAGCCGCCCTCGAACCCGGCGCGCGCGAGCCCCATCCGCATGTAGGGGTTCTTGCGCATCACGCCCCAGATCATGCCGCTGCGGTAGTTCTCGATCATGGCGAAGATCGCACCCTGGTCGATGCCGAGATAGTCGGCGTCGACCCAGCCGAAGCCGGGAATGCGACGCCCCTGCGTGACCGGGACGTTGAAATCGAAGTTCAGGTTGAACGCGTCGAGGAAGCCGTATTGCGAATAGATGTATTGCCCGAAGCGCTTGTGCATGTCGAGCACGGCGGGCAGCGCGATCTCGGGCGCGAACGGCAACGAGCCCACCACGGCCGTCGGCGCGAGCGTGCAATCGTCGTAGCTGTCGTGCTCGCCTGCGCCGCGCGCTGCGTAGCTCTTGAACGAACGCATGGCGGAGCCGTGCCCGACCTTCGCGTCGCCGGGGCCGTCGCTGGCGGTCAATCCCCAGATCGTCGCGCCGTAAGCCTTGCATCCGCGCGGATTGGCGATCGCGTACGCCTGCTGAGCGTAGACCGCGCGACGCGTATTTTCGAAGTAGTCGAGGCCGCGCCTGCGCATGTAGGCGTCCTGCAGCTTGCGGAAATCGACCCATACATGCGTGTATTGGTGCCCGAAGAGCGGCGCGAAGTTCAGGAACTGCTGGCCGAAGAGCGTGCGCCAGCTGCTCGTATCATACGTGCTCGTCCATTCGGCCCACGCTTCCGAGCCGACCGGGTGCGTCGGCGAGCCGAGCGCGAGCAGGTACACGAGCATCGCCTCGTTGTAGCCGCGCCAGTCGTACTCCAGGAATCCTTCCTCGGGCGACCAGCCGAGGCTGATCGCGGGCGCGTGCGGCTGCGCCCATTGCCAGTCGACGCGACGGTACAGCTCGTCGACCAGCTTGCGGATCTCCACCTCGTCGGGATGGTCGCCGTCGAAGTACGACTGATCGAACAGGGCACCGGCCAGGAAGATCGCGGTGTCGACCGTCGACAGCTCGCTGTCCTCGAAGCGCGTGCCGGTCTTCATGTCGAGGAAGTGATAGAAGAAGCCCTTGTAGCCGGAGACGCCCTTCACGCCGTGCCCCTGAGGCGCCGTGCGGAAGAAGCGCAGCGTCGTCAGCACGCGCTTGCGCGCCTGCTCGCGCGTGATGTAGCCCCTTTCGACGCCGACGGGATACGCGGTCAGCGCGAAGCCGACGGCCGCGATGCTGGATACCGAGGGCGTCGGAAAGCGGTCGGGCACCAGGCCGTTTTTGGGATTGGCCGTGTCCCAGAAGAAGCGGAAAGTGCGCTCCTCCAGGTCGATCAGGAACGGATCCACCACGGGGCTGCGCGCCGACGTGGCGGACGAGTACGTGAACACGAGCTTCAGCAGGTCGCTTGCCCGGCTGGACGTGAACAGGAACAGCAGGATCACGCTGGTGGCGAACAGCGCGAGGACGACCCGACGGTGGTGCGACAGTGTTTGCAACTGCTGGAGCCTTCGCGCCCTTCCTCTCGCGCCGCCGGCCTCGGGACGCACGAGGCAGCGGCGTGGCTTTCGCCAGCCGGACCCCTGTAATCCAAGCAAAAGCCCGGTGCCAAGCGTGACCGCGCGCGCAGCAGGCCCTTTTGGGGCACCGCAGCGCCTCGCCAACTTCGGTCCGCGTGTCAGATTGCAGTAATCCGCGTCTGCAGGTCGGGCGAAAAAGAACGCCAAACCGGCCTCTCTTGCCAAGAAGCCACCAACCGCAGTGCACAAAGCCGCTCACAGCGCCGGGACGTCTTCTCGGATTCGCGCGTCGAGGCGCGGCGTCTTGGCGGATTGTTGTCAGGGCCGCCCGCGAGACCACTACATAGTCGCGAGGGCCTGTTTTGTCTGCGTAATTTTACCGCCGACGGGCTATTCGCTCAAGCGCCCGTGTGTCGGAGAGGAACGGCGGCCCGGGCGGCGATGCCGGTGAGGGGCGGCCGGCGGGCGTCGGCGCGCGCCGGCTCCGCGGGCGCGGGCGACTCGGGAGACGCCACCGCAGCGCCCACTTCCTCGCTGCCGACGGCGAAATGGAGCATGGACAGCGCCACGGGATCGGCGACGAGCATCTTGCGCTCGCCGAGCGATAGCGAAGCGAGGCCGTCGCGCAAGGCGTGCTGCACGAGACGCCGGCGCGCCAGGCGCCCCGACGCGTTGAGCCGCCGAGCGACGCCGAACGCACACGTCAGCGCGTTCACGGCCGGGTCCACCACGGCGCTCAGCACGTCGCTTCGCGGCGGTGCGTCGCGCAGGTGCTGTCGCGTCGCCTCGAGCACGGGCACGGGGTCGGTTTCCTCGGGAATGAGGAACAGCCCGAGTCGACGCAGCGCGTGCCCGAGACCCACGCGGCTCGAATAGACCGACAGCGGGATCGACAGCATCAGGGCGCCCGCGACCGGGAACAGCCACGGCACGTAGGTCGGGTCGAGCCACCACACGAGGCCGATCCACGCCATGCCGATCACGGTGTGCACGCCGTGGCGACGCACCGCATGTCCCCAGGTGGTCTGCGCGTCGGCCCGCGGCGGCGAGCGCCAGCGGACGGCGCGCCCGAGCAGCGACGCGGCGACGAACTGCGTGTGGAACAGCATGCGGATCGGCGCCAGCAGCGCCGACAGCGCGCATTCGAGCAGCACCGACAGCGCGAGTCGCAGGCGTCCCCCGTAGCCCTGCGCCTCGATCAGCAGGCTCGCCAGGATCTTGGGCAGGAACAGGAGCAGGGCGGTCGCGCCGAACAGCGTCGCCGCCATCTCCGGATGCCACTGCGGCCACAACGGAAACAGCTGGAACGGCCGCACGAAGTATTGCGGCACGACCAGCGTGTGCACGGCGATCAGCGCCGTCGACGCGATCAGGAACAGGAACCAGAGCGGCGCCGAGAGGTACGCCATCACGCCGGTCATGAATACCGCGCGGTGCGCAGGATGCAGCCCCTTCATCAGGAACAGGCGCAGGTTCATGAGGTTGCCCTGGCACCAGCGGTGGTCGCGCGACAGCTCGTCGACGAGGTTGGGCGGCATCTCCTCGTAACTGCCGGGCAGGTCGTACGCGATCCACACCGACCAGCCCGCGCGGCGCATCAGCGCCGCCTCGACGAAGTCGTGCGACAGGATCTCGCCGGACAGCGCACCGCGTCCGGGCAGGCGGCCCAGCGCGCAATGGCGAATGAACGGCTCGACGCGGATGATGGCGTTGTGTCCCCAGTAGTGA
>Ga0207649_10001668_pt1 | contig 12841 bp, 10 predicted proteins | sample KBSC43metaG_FD_184317 | JGI IMG/M metagenome (GOLD analysis project Ga0207649, IMG submission 184317) | Corn rhizosphere microbial communities from Kellogg Biological Station, Michigan, USA - KBS C4-3 metaG (SPAdes) (version 2) | ecosystem: Host-associated > Plants > Roots > Rhizosphere > Soil ... | reverse complement strand
CGGCGCGCGGCGAACCCCAGCCGATCACCGAATGCACGACGATGAAGGTCGGCTTGTCGTCGGTCCTGCGGAACGTCTCCAGCGCATCCGCCATCGCGGCGCAGTCATTGGCGTCGTTCACATGGATGACGTTCCAGCCATAGGCCTGAAAGCGCTTGCCGACATCCTCGTCGAATGCCAGCGCGGTGTCGCCCTCGATCGAGATGTGATTCGAATCGTAGATCCAGCAGAGGTTGGAGAGCTTGAGGTGCCCGGCGATCGACGCGGCCTCGGCCGACACGCCTTCCATCATGTCGCCGTCGCCGCACAAGGCGTAGACGTCATGATCGAACAACGTGAACCCGTCCTGGTTATAGCGCGCGGCGAGCCAGCGCTCGGCGATCGCCATGCCGACCGAATTGCCGCAGCCTTGCCCCAGCGGACCGGTCGTCGTCTCGACGCCGGTGGTGTGGCGATATTCGGGATGGCCCGGCGTCTTCGAGCCGAGCTGACGGAAATTCTCGATATCGTTGAGGCTGACCGCTTCCTTGCCGGTCTTCTTGCCCGTGCCGTCGACTTCCTCGATCCCGGCAAGGTGGATCAGCGAATAGAGCAGCATCGAGGCGTGGCCGACCGACAGCACGAAACGATCGCGATTGGGCCAGGTCGGCGCCGAGGGATCGTAGCGGAGGAATTGCGACCAGAGGGTATAGCCCACAGGAGCCAACGCCATCGGCGTGCCGGGATGTCCGGAATTGGCCTTCTGCACCGCGTCCATCGACAAGGTGCGGATCGTGTCGATGGTCAGGCGCTCGATCGACCCGTCCTCTTTCAGCTGATCCACGTCGGCGGTCTGGATATCGGACATTCTCTTTCAGGCTCCCGCTTCGGGTGGACGAACGCGCAGACCGCATCGCGGTTGCGCCATTTCCACGCCCTATATGGGGAGCATTGCGCGCTTGCCACCCGTCAGGTGGTATTGCGTTCCATTTTCGTAACGGTCCCCTCGTCGGCGACATAGGCGGCGTCGACTTCGCGCAGGAACAGGCCGTGTCCCATCACGCCGGGAATCGCCTGCAACGCAGCCGCCAGGTCGAGCGGGTCGGGAAACGAGGCGAAATGGCAGTCGAAAATGACATTGCCCTGATCGCTGCGCCACGCGCCTTCATCCGCCATGCGGAGGACCGGCTCGGCTCCCAGCATTGCGAGCCGGGCAGCGACGAAGCTGCGCGCGAAGGGAAGCACTTCGACCGGCAGTGGCGCGCCACCGAGCCGATCGACCCGTTTGGACGCATCGGCGATCACCACCATCCGCTCTGACGCTTCGGCGACGATCTTTTCGCGCAGCAACGCGCCGCCCGCGCCCTTGATGACCCGCAATGCGGGGTCGATCTCATCGGCGCCATCGATCGTCAGGTCGAGCCGCGACGCGAGCGCGAATCGCCCGATCGGAATGCCGACGTCGCGCGCCGCCTGTTCGGTCGCGATTGACGTGGCGAAAAATATTGCCTTCCGGAGCTCGGGCAGGCGTGCGGCGATCGCGCGGATCGCGAACGCCACGGTCGATCCGGTGCCGATGCCGACCAGCATGCCGTCACGGATTTCGGCGACCGCGGCCTCGGCGGCGATCCTTTTGTCGTCGTCGATCATGGCTGGGGGCCTAGCGCGAAACCACGCGCACGCAAGCGCCCGGCGTGTCGTGAGCGCGTCACGGTTATAGCCCTGCGGAATGGTGCACCGCAACGAAACGGGCTTGATTCATGTAACAATGCAACATAGCAGGGCGACCGCAACCCGTTCGTCGAACGACTGGCCGGAGATTATGGCGACTAAAGCAAGGCGCATCGGCAGCACGTCGCGCCCGCCCCATTCGGGACGGCGGCTTGGTGCTGGCTGGGTCGCCGTGCTGCTGGCCATGCTGCTGGCCTTTTCGTGGCAGAGCTTCGTTGCGCAGACCCACAACCATTTCGCCAGCGCGCCGATCTCGACCGCCGCCGGTGGGACAAATGTGGCCGCGGCGTCCTCGTCGGACCGAAACTCCCCGTTCGATTCCCCGGCCAATTGTCCGATCTGCCGGGAAATCGCGCAAAGCGCCGCTTATCTGCCGCCGGCGCCGATCGTCCTCCCGGTCCCTCAGCCGATGCTCGTCTGGCTCGTCGCCGGCCTCGCCTTCGGGCTGATCCTCGAGCGGCGCTTACTCGGCTGGCATAGCCGCGCCCCCCCGACCCAACTCCAGGCCTGACACTATCGCCGCGACGCGAAGGCACGACATTGTGCCCGGTCGCGTCCCGTGGATTCCGACGTGAATCCGCGACCAAGGTTCCCGGAGTTAATTCGAATGCGACATCTCTTCCTGCTGGGCGCGGCATCTGTCGCGCTGTTTCCCGCAATTGCCTCGGCCCAGGACGCGCCGGCCAGCCCGTCACCGGCTGCCCCTGCCCCTGCCCCCACGCCGTCGGCTCAGCCGGGAGACATCGTCATCACCGCGCAGCGGCTCGACGCGGCACGCGATGCCATCCTGCCCTCGCTCGGCGCCAGCGCCTATACCGTCGACAAGGCGATGCTTTCCAAGCAGCCCGGCGGCGTCAATGTCAGCCTGGTCCAGATCCTGTCCCAGGCTCCCGGCGTGACGCTCGACAGCTATGGCGCGGTGCACGTCCGCAACGAGCATGGTAACCTGCAATACCGGCTGAACGGCGTGATCGTGCCGGAAAGCATCTCCGGTTTTGGCCAGACGTTCGATCCCCGGATCGCCGATTCGGTCGAGCTGATCACCGGCACCTTGCCGGCACAATATGGCTATCGCACGTCGGGCGTGGTCAGCCTCAAGACCGGCACGGGCGGGTTCGACAATGGCGGCGATATCGGCTTTTACGGTGGCAGCCGGAATACGCTCAATCCCAGCGCATCGATCCACGGGTCGGACGGATCGCTGAGCTATTTCGCTTCGGGCAGCTATCTTCAGAACGATCTCGGCGTCGAGAATCCGATTGCGACGCGCGACGCGATCCACGACCGCACGCGGCAATACCGGGCGTTCGCCTATGTTTCCGACATCGTTTCCTCGACCAGCCGCATCACCGCGTTCGGCGGCACCTCGATCGGCTATTTCCAGATTCCCAACAATCCGGGCCAGACGCCAGCCTTCATTCTCAATGGGCAGTCGTCTTTCGATTCGGCGAAACTCGACCAGAACCAGCGTGAGATCACGCATTATGGCGTGCTCGCCTATCAATATGCCGGCGGGGCGCTCAATTTTCAGATCGCGCCGTTCGTGCGTTATTCGCAGACTCGCTTCACGCCCGATCCGCAGGGCGGCGACCTCATCTTCACCGGCGTCGCGGACCGGTCGCGTTTGTCGAGCCTGACGGCGGGGATCCAGGCCGACGGCAGCTACAAATTGTCCGATACGCACACGCTGCGCTTCGGGTTGTTCGCCCAGAACGAGCGGACGCGGTCGCTGGTGACCTCGCGCGTTTTCCCGGTCGATAACAGCCTGCCAACGGACGACAAACAGACCTCCGACGTGCCGATCACGATCACCGACAAGGGTGGCCGCAACGGCCAGCTTTATGGCATCTATCTGCAAGACGAATGGTCGCTGACTCCCAGGCTGACGCTCAACTACGGCGTCCGCTTCGACGCGGTCCGGGCCTATACGCGCGAGCAACAGGTCAGCCCGCGCGTCAATTTGGTCTGGAAGGCGGGCGACGGCACGACATTCCATCTCGGTTATGCGCGCAATTTCACGCCGCCACCGCAGGAACTGATCGCCGCACCGACCCTGGCGCTCTTCAACGGGACGACCAAGGAGCCCGAGATCGCGACCGCCGATCCGGTCCGTGCCGAGCGCGAGCATTATTTCGACGCAGGACTGGAGCAGAAGCTGCTGCCGGGGCTCAAGATCGGGCTCGACGCTTATTACAAGATCAAGCGCAACCTGCTCGACGAGGGGCAGTTCGGCACCTCGCTGGTGCTGTCGCCGTTCAACTACGCCAAGGGCTATGCCTGGGGCGTCGAGTTCAGCGCCAATTACACCAAGGGGCCGGTCGACCTCTACGCCAACGTCGCCCGCGGCGAAGAGAAGGGCCGCAACATCGTCTCGAGCCAATATTTCTTCGCGCCCGACGAACTCGCCTACATCTCCAACCATTATATCTTCACCGACCATTCGCAGAATTGGACGGCGTCCGGCGGTGCCAGCGTCACGATCCATGACGGCATCGGCACGTTGGTTCCGGCGGTCGACTTCCTCTATGGCGACGGCCTGCGTGCGGAGGATCCCGCGGGCATCGTCCCCAATGGCGGCAAGCTGCCGTCATACGTCACCGCCAATATCGGCATTGCACAGAATCTCGATGGGCCGGGCGTGCTCAAGGGGCTGTCGATCCGCTTCGACGTCGTCAACCTGTTCGACAAGAGCTACCTGATCCGTGACGGATCGGGGGTCGGCGTCGGCGCCCCGCAATATGGCGCGCGGCGCGGCTTCTTCGCCGGCATCAGCAAGAAGTTCTGAGTGAGAAACGGGGCGTGCCGGTGGCATGCCCCGCCGGGTTTGGCCAGCCGCCGCGACGCGTCCGCGGCGGCAGCGACGGCGCATCGACATTGGAGAACCACATGTCCCACCGACACCCAGCCGCGAGCGCGCCGGGAATCGACTGGATCGAGCGCGCCGCGGTCGGCGCGTCGGCGCTCTGCCTGATCCACTGTATCGGCCTGCCGCTGCTGCTGGCCGCCCTGCCCGCTCTATCGTCGCTCCTTCCCATTCCCGAGAGTTTCCACGTCTGGGTCCTGGCCTTTGCCGTGCCGAGTTCCGCACTCGCGCTGTTCGCAGGCCGGCACCATCATCGTCGAGCCTATCCGCTGATGATTGGCGCAACCGGGCTGATGCTGCTGGCGTTAGGAGCGCTGTTGCTGCTCGGTGGGCGATGGGAGACACCAGTGACGATCATGGGTAGCCTGTGCCTCGCCTGTGCGCATATCGCCAATTGGCGACTGCGGCACCTTCACCATCATCATTGCGCCTGAAGACAGCGCCAACGGCGCGGCGATGTCAGCTCGCGCGTGGGGACCCCTGACGGGGATTTTCTGGACTGTCGGGGAAATGGCGCGCCCGGAACGATTCGAACGTCCGACCCTCAGATTCGTAGTCTGATGCTCTATCCAGCTGAGCTACGGGCGCTTGGGAGAGGCGGCCTTTAGAGAGGTGTTTCGCGAAGCGCAAGTGCGTTGCGCCATAGTTTTTCGCCGCCTAGAGCAATGCCATGTCAAAGCGCATCGCGATACTCCTCACCGTCGGGCTCGTCGGTTGTACCGAAACGCCGGGGGTCTATCCGTCGCTCGCGCTGCGGCCGATCGAATCGCGTTCGGACGCCGAGCCGGAAGTGGTGACGCCGGTCGCCGCACCCGATCCCGAGCTCGACAAGAAGATCGCCGCGATCGGCGCCAAGCTGAGCGCGTCGGAGGCGGCATTTGCCGCCAGTGCCGCCACTGCGGAGAACGCGGCGCGCAGTCCGGCCGCGCAGGCGGTGGGCAGCAACGAATGGGTCCGCGCCGAATCGGCGCTGGCCGATCTCGATTCGCTCCGCGTCGATACGCTCGGCGCGGTTACCGATCTCGATCAGTTGACGAGCGAGCGTGGCGTCGCCGGCGATCCTCCCTATCCTACACTGGAGGACGCCCGCGCCAAGGCGCAGGCGCAATTGGAAGCGCAGCAGACGAAGATCGCCGCGATCAAGGCGATCCTGGGCGAGAAATAAGCAGGCCGGTTCCCTCTCCCACTCGCGGGAGAGGGCTATGAAGACTTAGGGACGGGCTATCCGGTAGACGATATGCGGTTTCAGCGGATCGCCGATCGGCACCGCCGGATGGTCGAAATCGCTGGCATGATCGCGCACCATGCCGAGCCGTTCCATCAGGCCCCAGCTGCGCACATTCTCGATATTGGTCATAGCGGCGATGCCGGGCGCGTCGGTGTTCGCCCAGGCCCAGGCGATGCTCGCCTCGGCCGCTTCGCGTGCATAGCCCTGGCCCCAGGCGTCCTGCGCGAGCCGCCAGCCGATCTCGACCTGATTGGCAAGCGGTGTGCCTTCGGGGCCGGGCTTGAGGCCGCAGAAACCGAGAAACGCTCCACCGCCCTTTCGCTCGACCGCCCAGAAGCAATAACCGTGGCTGGCAATGAACCCGTTCTGGCGAGCCGCGGCGGCTTCGGCATCCTCCCGGCTCAGCGGCGGCCCGAGATAGCGCATGACCTCCGGATCGTTGCACATGGCATGGAAGGGTGCGATGTCGCTCTCGCGCCAGCCGCGCAGGATCAGTCGTTCGGTTTCGATCACGGTCGCACTCAATGCGGCCGATCGATGGCGTACACGATCATGTCGCCGATCACGTCGTCATTATCGAGATAGAACGGATGGCGGAAATCGAGATCGGGGCGGCGCGTCATACCGATCCGGATCATCAGTCCCCAAGACGGCGCATTGTCGGGGTTGGTCCAGGCAGCGATCCTGTCGGCCGGCGTGTTGGCCCAGCCCCAGTCGCGGCTCGCCTCGGCCGCCTCGCGCGCGATGCCCTGCCCCCAATGTCGCTCGGCGATGCGCCAGCCGAGCTCGTACATACCGTCGACCGGCGTATCGGGATGCCCGCCGAGCCTCAGCCCGCAAATCCCCGCCAATTGACCATCGACCTTGGTCTCGACCGCCCACATGCAATGGCCGTCGGCGGCCTGCTTCTCCATCTGGCGGTCGATCAGCCCGTCCATCTTGTCGCGCGGTGCGACCCCGCCGAAATGCTTCATCATCGCCGGCGTGTTGATGATCGCGTCGAACGCATCCTTGTCGTCCTCGCGCCAGGGGCGGAGGATCAAGCGAGGCGTCTCGATCATTTCGCCAGCAATTTCGCCGCGTGGAGCGCGTGATAGGTCAGCACGCCCGAACAGCCGGCGCGCTTGAACGCCATCAAGGTTTCCAGCACCACCGCGTCGCGCTCGGCGACGCCCGCCGCGACGGCCGCTTCGAGCATCGCATATTCGCCGGACACTTGATACGCGAATACAGGAACTTCGAAGCGATCCTTCACGCGCAGGATGATATCCAAATACGGCAAGCCCGGCTTGACCATGACGCTGTCGGCGCCTTCCGCCAGGTCGAGCGCCACTTCGCGCAGCGCTTCCTCGGCATTGGCCGGGTCCATCTGATAGGTCTTCTTGTCGCCCTTGAGCAGCCCGCGCGTGCCGACCGCGTCGCGGAACGGTCCATAGAAGCCGCTGGCATATTTGGCGGCGTAGGACATGATCTGGACGTTGACATGGCCGTGGCCCTCCAGCGCTTCGCGGATCAGGCCGACGCGACCGTCCATCATGTCCGACGGCGCGATGATGTCGGCACCGGCGGCCGCCTGATTGAGCGCCTGACCGACAAGCGCCTCCGCCGTGGCGTCGTTGAGGACGTAGCCGCCCTCGTCGAGCAGGCCGTCATGACCGTGGCTGGTATAGGGATCGAGCGCGACATCGGTCAGCACGCCGATATCTGGCACCGCATCCTTGAGCGCACGGATCGCGCGGCACATCAGATTGTCGGGATTGAGCGCTTCCTTGCCGTCATCGGTGCGGCGATCGGGTTGGGTGTAGGGGAAGAGCGCGATGCACGGGATGCCGAGGTCGCGCGCTTCCTTCGCTCGCGCGACGATATTGTCGACCGACCAGCGCGACACGCCGGGCAGGCTGGCGATCGGTTGCTCGATCCCCTGCCCTTCGGCGATGAACAGCGGCCAGATCAGGTCGGCCGTGGTCAGGACGGTTTCGGCATGCATCCGCCGGCTCCAGGCCGAAGCGCGAGGGCGGCGGAGACGGATCGCGGGATAGTGGCTCATGGCCGCGCATTTGAGCCTCCCCGCCGCTGCGCGCAAGGCCCGAGGAGACGCCTCGCTCAACCCGTCGGGTGCAGCCGTCCGGCCGGCTCGCCAGTGCCATGGGCATGCTCTTCCGCCTCGGGCTCGGGCGGGACGATCAGCACTTCCTCGCGCCAATGGCCGCTCCGGTAATACCAGGCGGCAAGCAAAAGGGAGACCATCGAGCCGATCGGGAAAGCGAACCACAAAGCGTCGGCGCCAATCAGCGGCTGGCCCAATATCGCGAAGCCCAGGCGGACGGGATAGAAGGCGACCGCCAGGATGATCAACGGCGGCACCGTCGCGCCATTGGCGCGGACGGTCGAGAACAGCACCATCGTCACCCCGAACATCACGAAGGTCCAGCTGGAGATCAGCTGGATATGCCGCGCGATCGGGATTGCGGGGCTGGTGCTGCCGACGAACAGGGTCATGACCTGGCGGTCGAACAGGATGATCGCGGTGATGACGACCAACGTGATGATCGTGTTGTAGACGATGCCCGAGCGCGTGATCGCGTTGACGCGTTCCCATTTGCCCGCGCCGATATTCTGCGCCGCCATCGAGCTGACCGCGACGCCGATCGCCATCGTCGGCATCTGGATATAGGTCCACAGCTGTTGCGAGACGGCATAAGCGGCGGCGGTGTCCACGCCGTGGCGGTTGACGAGGCCGATCATCGTGAGTCCCGCGGTCGACATGACCAGCATCTGCGCGCCCATCGGCAGGCCCTTGGCGATGATCGTCTTAACGAGCGCCTTTTCGGGGATCAGGTAGTGCAGTTCGTGTCCGCGCAGCCGCACCGGCAAATCGCGCCAATAGACGTAAATGAGCAATCCGGCCGACGAGACGATGCCCGCTAGCAAGGTCGCCGTCGCCGATCCGGCAATGCCCATCTTGGGAAACGGGCCGATGCCGTCGATCAGCAACGGGTTGAAGCTGCTGTCGATCGCGACGCTCAAGCCCATGAACCACAAAGGCGTCACCGAATCCCCGGTGCCGCGCAGGCTCATCTGGATGAGCACGCCGAGCATCGAGAACGGCAGCCCCAAGAAGATCACGCGCAGATAATCGCGCGCCATGTTCTGCGCCTCGCCCGGGGTCGCCAGCAGCCGTAATATCTGTGGCGCGAACAGCCAGCCGAGGATCGAAATGACGACGGCGCCCCCGATCACCAGCCCGATCGCCGATCCGAATGCGCGCCGTGCGCCTTCGATATCGTGGCGGCCGACCGACTGGCCAATCAGGATCGTCGCCGCCATGCCGAACCCGAACACCGCGGAGAACATCAGGAACATGATGATATTGGCGTTGGACGTCGCCGCCAGCGCGCTCTCGCCGAGGAAGCGGCCGACCCAGATCGAGTTGATCGAGCCGTTGAGCGATTGGAGGATGTTCGACGCCAGTGTCGGCAGCGCGAACGCCAGCAAGGTCGGACCGATCGGCCCGACGGTCAGGTCGCGGCGGCCTCCCGGGCCTCGCTGCTGCTGATGCGGCGGCTGCGCCACGGTGGATGCCTTTCCTCGGCCCGGACGGCCGGATCGCTGATCGCTGGAGTTGGCCTCAGATAGGCAAAGCGCGATGGTTCGCCTAGCCCAAGGCGTGACATAATCCGTTGGGGTGGACTTGTTCTGGGTCGCGCTTGGGGCGAGCCCTAACACTCCCCTCCCGCTTGCGGGAGGGGTCGGGGGAGGGCTTGTTAAAACAACGCATCCCTAGTGGACACGCCCTCCCCTAGCCCCTCCCGCAAGCGGGAGGGGAAATGGGGTCAGCCTAATCTTGCCAATGCCGCGCTCAGTCGCTCGGCCTCGGCCGACTTCTCGGCATGGTCCGCGCGTGCTTTCTCGACCGCTTCGGGTTTCGCACGCTCGACGAAGCTCGGATTGTTGAGCCGTCCGGCGAGCCCGTCACGCTCCTTCGCGGCCGCCTCGATCGCCTTGGTTAGGCGGGTGCGTTCGGCGGCGAGGTCGATCACGCCCTCGAGCGGCAGCACGAAAGTCGCTTCGTCCACCACGACCTGCGCCGCACCACCCGACGCCTCGCCCTCCGCGCGATCGATCCGCGCGAGACGCGCGATCGCCGGCGCCAGACGCTCGAACCGCGCCAGCGTCTCGGCCGAGGCATCGCGAATATAAACGGGAAGCCGCGCGCCCGGCGGCACGTTGAGTTCGGTGCGGCTCGACCGCACTTCGCTCACCAGCCGGATCAGCCAGTCGATCTCCTTGCCCGCTTCGGGATCGATCGCACGCGCATCGGCAATCGGCCATTTGGCGACGATCAGATCGTAATCGCGCGCGCCGAGCTTCGACCAGAGCTCTTCGGTCACGAACGGCATGAACGGATGGAGCATGACCAGGATCTGGTCGAGCACCCAACCAGCGACTGCCTTGCTCTCATCATCGATCGCGCCGCGTTCGTCGCCGCTGGAGACCGGCTTGATCAGCTCGAGATACCAGTCGCAGAACCGGCTCCAGGCGAATTGGTAGATCGCGTTGGCGGCGCCGTCGAAGCGGTAATCGGCCAGCGCGAGATCGACCGCCTGCACGGTCTGGATCGTCTCGCCGATGATCCATTTGTTGACCGCGAGCGTGGCCTCGGGCGCCTCAAGCGTCTTCGACGCCCCGATCCCGTTCGACTGGCAGAAGCGCGCCGCGTTCCACAGCTTGGTCGCGAAGTTGCGATAGCCCTCGACGCGCTTCTCATCCATCTTGATGTCGCGGCCCTGGCTCTCCATCGCCGCCATGAAGAAGCGCAAAGCGTCGGCGCCGTACTGGTCAATCAGCCCGAGCGGGTTGACGACATTACCCTTCGATTTGGACATTTTCTGCCCATCGGCGGCGCGCACCAGGCCGTGCAGATAGAGCGTGCGGAACGGCACGTCCTTCATGAAATGCATCCCCTGCATCATCATCCGCGCATCCCAGAAGAACAGGATGTCGAAGCCAGAGATCAGCACGTCATTGGGGTAGCGGCCGTGGAGCTTGGGGTCGGTTTCCTCGGGCCAGCCCATCGTCGCGAAGGGCCAGAGCGCTGAGGAGAACCAGGTGTCGAGGACGTCGTTGTCGCGATGAAGCGTGACCACGTCGCGAGTACCGGTCTCGACAATGGGCTGCACACCGCCCTGGGACCAAAACGGCAAGTCTGAGCATTCGATCGGCCGCGCCGCGCCGTAATAGTCTCGAGCCTGTGCGATCGCGGATTTTTCGTCATCGGCAACGAAGATTTTATGACCGTTGTTTGACGTTACATCCAGGAAGAGTTTGCCATCTTCTGACTGTACCGGACCAAACCACGCCGGAATCCGGTGACCCCACCACAATTGACGAGACACGCACCAAGGCTGGATGTTCTCCATCCAGTTGAAGAACGTCTTTTCCCAGCTCTTGGGCACGATCTTGATCGCGCCCGACTGAACCGCCTCGATCGGTGCTTTCGCCAGCGTTTCGGCGTCGACATACCATTGGTCGGTCAGCCACGGCTCGATCACCTCGCCCGAGCGATCGCCATAGGGCGTCTGGATCGTGCGCGGCTCGGCATCGTGCTCGACGCCTTCCTTGTCGATGTGCGGGACCAGGAAGCCGCCTTCCTTCAGCCGCTCGACGACCTGCTTGCGTGCCCAGAAGCGGTCGATGCCGAGCAGATCGTCGGGGATCAGTCCGTCGGCGGTCTGCGTCACCTGCGCCTTGGCGTCGAGCATGTTGAGCATCTCGCCGGCCCTGAACCCGGCGCGCTTGCCCACTTCGAAATCATTGAAGTCATGCCCCGGCGTGATCTTGACCGCGCCGGTACCGAGCGTCGGATCGGCATGCTCGTCGCCGATGACCGGGATCAGGCGGCCGGTGATCGGCAACTTGACCTGCTTGCCGATCATCGCCTTGTAGCGCTCGTCCTCCGGGTGCACCGCGACCGCCATGTCGGCGAGCATCGTCTCCGGCCGCGTCGTCGCGACCGTGATCGATCCCGAGCCGTCCGCCAGCGGATAGCGGATCTGCCAGAAGCTGCCCTTGACCTCCTTGGTCTCGACCTCGAGGTCGCTGATCGCCGTGCCGAGGCCCGGATCCCAATTCACCAGCCTTTTGTCGCGATAGATCAGGCCCTGATTGTAGAGGTCGACGAACACCTTGAGGACGGCCTTGGAAAAGCCCTCGTCCATCGTGAAGCGCTCATTGGCCCAGTCCATCGAGCAGCCCAGGCGGCGCAGCTGCTGCGTGATCTCGCCGCCGCTCTCGGCCTTCCATTCCCACACCTTGGCGACGAACTCGTCGCGGGTGAAGTCGGTGCGCTTCTGCTGCTTTTCCGCCATCTGGCGCTCGACCACCATCTGGGTGGCGATGCCGGCATGGTCGGTGCCGACCACCCAAAGCGCATCCTTGCCCTTGAGCCGCGCGTGGCGGACCAGCACGTCCTGCAACGTATTGTCGAGCGCGTGGCCGATATGCAGCGAGCCGGTCACGTTGGGCGGCGGGTTGACGATCGTCCACGGCTCCGCCCCCGGGCGATCGGGGTGGAACTGGCCGTTCGCCTCCCAATGCTGGTACCAGCGCGTCTCGATTTCGGCGGGGTCGAAGGTCTTGGGCAATTCGGTGGTCATGCGCCGCCTTTACCTACTGTCCCCGGGGACACAAGCCGTGTAGCACTTGACTAAGACAGCCGATAAAGATGCCCCATGATTCCAATGATCGCGCTGCTGCTCGCCCAGACCGCCTTGCCTCAACCCGATCCCTACGCGCCGCCGCCAAGCGCGGGGACGGCGGAACGCCTGGCCTTTAATGCCCAACACGGCGGCGCCGCCGAGGATGCGGCGATCGAGGCTTGGCTAATCGCGCACAGCGACGCGCCCGTTGCCGAGCGCGCGATGCTGTTCCATCGGCTGTGTATCGATTACGGCGTTCGCACCGGTGGCGAAAAGCGCGTGGTTGCTTGCGCCGAAGCGAACAAGCTCGTTCCCGACGGCGAGGACGCGAGCGACGAGAAG
>Ga0207649_10001663_pt1 | contig 12859 bp, 10 predicted proteins | sample KBSC43metaG_FD_184317 | JGI IMG/M metagenome (GOLD analysis project Ga0207649, IMG submission 184317) | Corn rhizosphere microbial communities from Kellogg Biological Station, Michigan, USA - KBS C4-3 metaG (SPAdes) (version 2) | ecosystem: Host-associated > Plants > Roots > Rhizosphere > Soil ... | reverse complement strand
CGGCGGCAAGTCAGCTTCCAGCGCGACCGTGGCGTTGCGTGAATTGCGCAGGACATCCAGGTATGCACGCACGACACCGATTTCACCGCCCAGTGTCGAGAGGGCGACGTGTACCTGCGGCATGGCCGCGCGAAGATAGACGATCAAGGCATCGAGCGCGTGCAGCGCGCGCGGGGCATCGACGACTTGCAGTTCCTCGATGCGCGCCAGCGTGTCGATCAGGAGTTCCGGCTCGACGCGTCCCTGCATGGTCTGCAGGCGCGCGTCGGCCAGGCGCCGACGCGCCGTCGCCTGTTCCTGTTGCACCGCATGCAGCCGGTTCTGCTGCAGTTGCAGGCGGCGCAACCAGGCATAGGTGAACAGCGCCACGCCACAGATGACGACGCCGTCGACGACCTCGGTCAAGGTGCGAACGCGGTGCACGGTTCCCGGCTTGGCGTATGCGTCCATGGCCGTGGGAAGCGGAATCAGGTACTGGAAAAACCACGTGACCAGCAGGTTGACAAGCAACCCACCGAACAGCGCGCCCACTGCGTACGGCGTCCACCAGGGCCAGCGCCTGGGTACCACGCGATCCGCAATCGCGACCACCAGCAGCATACCCATTGCGATCATGGCGTTGTCGCAAAATGTCCAGGCATGCGCCTGCCACGACGCCTGCAGGTTCATGCGCAACCAGGTGAGTTCGTCCCAGGCATCAATCAGCAATGCGATCAGGTTGACCGCCAGGACTTGCCTCAAGGTGATCTGCCGCCAGCTGTCGAACAAGAAGCGCAACCAGCACGCAACCGTGCCAGTAAAGGCACCGGTGGCAGCGCGGGTGCGCACGGCGACGTTCATGCTGGCGCCTGCGTCCGGTACGGGAGGCTCAGGGTCGCAATGACACCGTGCGGCACGTTCCTGGCGAGGCGCAGTTGTGCCGCACCGCCGTACAAAAGGCCAAGCCGGGTACGCACGTTGGCAAGTCCGGTGCCGCCGCCCGAGCTTTGGCGGAAACCTGCACCGTCGTCGCTGACGCGCAGTTCCAAACGGCCATCGACCACATGCACGGCGATGCACACGGTTCCACCGCTGGGCAACGGCGCCAGGCCATGCTTGATCGCATTTTCGACCAGTGTCATCAGCATCAACGGGGGCAGCATGCCGGCCACGGCGTCGGCATCGGCCTCGATGCGCCAGTCGAGGCGCGTCCCCATGCGCACGGCCTGGATCCGCAGATACGCCTCGGCCAGGTCCAGCGCCTTCGCGACCGGGATCTGCTGCGCGCTCAGGTTCGACCACGACGTGCGCAGGTACTGGAGCAGGTGATGCAACATCTGGCGGCCGGCATCGGGCTCCGACTGCAGCAGCCGCCGTACGTTTGCCAGCGTGTTGAACAGGAAATGCGGCTCGATCTGCGCCTGCAGCGCCTGCAGGGTGGCCTCCGTACCCTGCCGCGCAAGGCGCTGCTGGGCGACCTCGCCTGCGTGCGCGGCATCGGCCAGCCGGCGTGAGCGTGCGTGGAGCACATAGATCGCCGCGAGCCCAAAACACAGCAGCGCACGTTCCATCCAGTAGCCGACGATTTCCTCGGGGCCGGCTTTCGTGAAACTGCCAGCCCAGGGCGCCAGCCAGCCAAGTATCACGCGCAAACCCACCCCGAGCAGCGTGGCAAGGATCACCGCGCCTGTCAGCACCGCGTTACGCGGCCACGGAGCCATCCCGGCGGTGCGTTGTTCCACCAGCACAACGACAGGCAGCACCGGCAACGCGACCACCAGGTTGACCAGCCACGCCACCGCCAGCAGCTTGGGCAACGCCATGGGCAGCGTTCCCTCGGCGTAGAAAGCGGCGACCGGTCGCATCGCAAGACCCAGCGCGAACAGGCACACCCATCCGCCCCAACGCACGACTTCACTGAAACTGCCACGCGTGTGGAGGGCCGGAGCGCGACCCGTACCCGGGGGCCGCAGGGCATCAATCGCCCGCGTCTCGCGACGTCCGGCAGACCACGCGTCACCAGCTGGTGCCTTCGCGCTCATGGTTTACGGTCGCGCCCGCGATCCGGAAATCCAAAAAAGCCCGCATTCGCCGAAGCATCTCGGCACACCCTTTGTAGACCCCTTGCGAATCGCTGGCAACCGGACATGCAACGGCACTCCGACGTGATCGCAGGCATGCCACGCGCCGCGACCACCGCCGTGGCGGGATGGCTGCGGAATCCTGGCCCAACCCACCGCAAGACGGGCGCGTGACCCGCGCAGTTGCACCACGGCCGCATCGGCGGATCGGCCGCCAGCAGGCCGGGCTCCGGCACCACACGCCCCTGTGCCTGGGGCGTGTGGCAAGGCCCGGTGGCGGCCGTTCACTTGATGACGACGTGCACGCCCGCCGCGGCCCGCGCCGCGACATATTCCTGCAAGGCCGATTCATAGCGCTGGTGCAGGAGTTCGATGCCACCCGTCAGATTCTCCGGATAGTTCGTTCGTGCTCCGAACAACATCCCGATTTCGCGCTGCGAGAAATTCGCGCGGATCCATTGATGGAAGCTCTCGCAGGCAGTCGCGTCGGAAGGCGGTTCGCAGCTCAGGCTGGGGGCGGCTGAAACCTGTACCGGCGGAAGATCCCGCTGACTGCCGGCCACGGCGGATCCGGCAAGACCGGCCAGGATGATTGCAAGGGAGATGGCATTCAGTTTCATGGTGATGACCCTCGAAGTTGTGCAGCCGTTTCTTCACGAATGGCGTGCACGGCAGGCAAAAGCGCCTGGGTGTCGGCACCGCATGCGGGTCGGGGAAAAGCGTTCCGCGCCCGCACGATCGTGCCGTGACGCAACCTAGCGAAGGTCACGCCCGGCGATAACCCGGCGTGCGACGAAGCGCAGGACGAGGGGAACGGAATGCAGGAAACGCAGCGTCGAGCCCGGCCGGCTCGGCGTGCGGGCCGCCTGCTTTCATGCCTTGTCACCGCGTCGCCGGTGGCGATGCGCCATGCGCGCCGGTCGGGGCTTTATCCGGCGAAGCCCAACACACAGCCCGCGGTGTCGGGTTCGCATGGAATGCCCGCCCACGCCGCGTCGCCCATTGTGCGTGGAGCGCGCCGTCCCACGGCAGCGGGACACACGCTGCGATGTTTGCGGGCTGCAGCCGCAGCAGCCCTGGAGCATCCGGATGGCCCTTCGACAGCGGCAATCACCCTGGACGCGCCGGAACTGCCATCGTCGCGCGCCCTCCGGCCGCAGGCCGGCCACCCATGCAGGGCGGCCGGCGCCGTACCGCCGCCAGCCCGCCGCCGCGCGTTACTTCACCGGCACCATCAAGTGCTGGTATGGCGTTCCCGCCCACATCACGTACGGCGCCTGCGTATTCGGATCAGCGCCCTTCGGATACATGTCGTAGAAGCCCGGTTCGGCACCCACGACCATCACGTGCGCGCCGGTCTTGACCCAGTGATTGCCCGCCTCGGGTTTGGTCGCATACGGGTCGGTGTTGCTGGCATCGGTGCCGCCCTGGAGCATGTACATGAAACCGGTCTTGCCGCTCGGCGGGGTCTTGTGGCCTACCCATGCGCCCGCCCACTCGAACGCGTTCTTGTCCATGCACATCGGGTCGGGTCCCGGCGTTCCCGGGGAGTCGGGCATGCAAGTCCAGCCGTTGTGGCCTTCGCGCAAGGTGCGCATCTTGCCGTCCGCGGTCATCACCACAATGGTGGCGTCCTTCGCCACGGCCGCCGGCGCGGCGCGCTGGGCGCTGGCGATCAACTGCGCGTCGCTGGGGGCGCTGGTTTTTGCTGTGGTCGTCTGCGTCGTGGCCGCCATGGCCATTGCGAGGGCCAGGACACCGTACCGGCCCATTGAACCTGTCGTGTTCATACCTGCCTCCGAGGAACGATTGGGATCGAACGCCCGGTAGCGAGCCCGCACGACGATGTGCGGCGTCGACCGGGGCGACCACTCTACTCCGGTCGAGGTGGGCCTACATGTGCCGGAAAATACCCGCGGAAAAGGTCTGCCGACCGTCAAGCGACAGCGCTCAGTGCGAAGCTTCGTGCAATACGCGCTGATCGATTTCCCCGATGGTGCGCACACCACACAACACCATCGTCAAGTCGAGTTCGCGGCGAATCAATTCCAGCGCCATCGAGACGCCGGTGCCCCCCAGCGCGCCGAGACCGTACACGTATGCGCGACCAATCATGACCGCACGCGCGCCCAGCGCGATGGCCTTCAAGACGTCCTGGCCCGAGCGCACGCCACCATCCATCCACACCTCGCAATCGCGACCGACACGCGACGCGATCTCCGGCAATACGCTGATCGACGACGGCGCGCCATCGAGCTGGCGTCCGCCATGGTTGGACACGACGATCGCATCCGCGCCGCACTCCACCGCGCGGCGCGCATCGTCGGGGTCGAGCACGCCCTTCAGGATCAACTTGCCGCCCCAGCGATTCTTGATCCACTCGACGTCGTTCCAGTTCAAGCCGCGGTCGAACTGTTCGGCCGTCCAGGCCGCCAGCGAGGACATGTCGCTGACGCCTTCGACATGACCGGCGATGTTGCCGAATTGGTGCCGCCGCGTGCGCACCATCCGCAAGCACCAGCGCGGGTGCAGCGCGAGGTTCGCGAGATTCCTCGGCGTCGGCTTGGGCGGCGTCGAAAGCCCGTTCTTGATGTCGCGGTGCCGCTGGCCCATTACCTGCAGGTCCAGCGTCAACACCAGTGCGGAACAGCCGGCCGCCTTCGCGCGGTCGATCAGGCGTTCGATGAAGGCGTGGTCGCGCATCACGTACAACTGGAACCAGAACGGCCGTTTCACGAACGCCGCCACGTCCTCGATCGAACACACGCTCATGGTCGACAGCGTGAACGGCACGCCGAAATCCAGCGCCGCTTTCGCGGCCAGCATTTCGCCGTCGGCGTGCTGCATGCCGCACAGGCCGACCGGCGCCAGCGCCACCGGCAATGCGACTTCCTGGCCGAGCATCATCGTCGTCGTGGTGCCGCCTTCGACGCCCACCGCGACGCGCTGGTGCAACGGGATGCGCGCGAGGTCTTCGAGGTTGCGGCGCAAGGTGGTTTCGGTCCACGAACCCGATTCGCAGTAGTCGACGAACATCCGCGGCACGCGCTTCAGGTAAAGCTGCCGCAGGTCTTCGATGCAGGTTATCGGCGCCATTCGTCCATCCTCCCGTTGCGCGCCAGCCAATACGGGTCGTGCTCGTCCGGATCGGGGCGTTCCGCCCAGCGCTTGTACACCCACTGGTATTGCGGAAACGCAAGCTCGACGCACTGCTCGACGCCCCGATTGAGCGCGGTGCAGGCGGTGCGCAGATCGGCATCGGCGATACCGGCGGGCGCGGGCAGGATGCGGATACGGAATCCCGCGCCACGTGTCAGGCGTTCGGCGAATGCGAACAGCACCGTCGCACCGGTGCGCCGCGCGATGCGCGGCAGCAGCACCATCGTGTTGGCGTCCAACCCGAAGAATGGCGCGAACTGCCCCTCGCCACGCTTGGGCTGCTGGTCGGGAAGGATCCCCACCACGCCTCCCGCGGCGAGCCGCTTGTAAAGCGCGCGTACGCCGGCGCCATCGGCCCGCACCTGTTCGGGCTGGAGGTCGCCGCGCGCGCGCACCAGCATCGCTTCCCAGGCGCGATTGCGCGGCGGCGCATACAGGATTGCAATCGACGTACGCGCGCAGAGCCAGTAATTCAACAATTCCCAGCAGCCGAGATGCGGCGCGGCGATGATCAAGCCGCGCCCGGATCGCAGTGCCGCATCGAAATGCTGCAGGCTGTCGACTTCACGCACCAGCTTCAACGCGCGGCGTGCGCCGCGCCCCCATACGGCCGCCATCTCGGTGACCGCATGGCCGGTTTCCAAGAGGCACTCGCGCACCCATGCGTCGCGCGCTGCATCATCCAGTTCCGGATGCACGATCCGCATGTTCACTTCGGTGTGCACGCGCTCGCGCGCGCGACGGCGCCACCACAACGGCCGTCCCATCGCGCTGCCGATCGCATACAACACCGGCAGCGGCAGCACGCCCAGCGCGCGCAACGTCCACCAAGTCAAGGCGACATACCACCTCATGTCCGCACACCGGTCGCGATGTAGACGTCGTCCGACAGACCGCTGCCGGCGCGCGCCTTGAAGCGCTTGTAGTTCCATTGATATTGCGCAAACGCATCGCGCACGCAGGCCTCGACCGCGGCATTCATCGCGCTGCACGCCGTCACCAGGTCGGGATCTGACAGCGCCGGGGACGGTTGACGAAAGTGCACCCGGAAACCTTCCGGCAGCCGCTCGACGAACAGCATCAGCACGGTCGCGCCGGTGCGCTGAGCGAGGCGCGGCAGCAGGGTCATCGTGAGCGCTGCGACGCCAAAAAACGGTGCGACGACGCCGCCCGCGCGCGGCACATGGTCGGGCATGATCGATACCACGCCGCCTTGGCGGAGATGGCGCAACACCCGTCGCACGCCGGAATCATCGATCGCAAACTGGATGCTGGCGCCGCCCTCGCGCAAGCGGCGCAGCAGCAGTTCGGCCTGGGGATAGCGCGGCTGCGTGTAGAACGTCGCGAACGGCGTGCGCGCGCCCACCCAGTAATTGGCAACTTCCCAACTGCCGAGATGTGGCGCGCACAGGATCAATCCGCGCCTGGCGGCGAGCGCCGCATCGAACAGATCCTGCCCGCACGCCTCGCGCACGTTGGCAAGCGTGCGACGCGGATTCGTCCAGATACCGAACGCCTCGACCAGCGAGATGCCGGTCTGGCGCAAGCATTCGCGCGCCAGCGCGTTGCGTGCGCCCGCGTCGAGATCGCGTCGCACCAGCGCGAGGTTCGCCTCGACGATCCGCCGCTTGCGGCTGCGGGTCGTCCAGAACAGCCAGCCCAGCGCCGCACCCAGTGCGCGGAACATGCCCATCGGCAGGCGGGCCGCCAACCACATCAGCCCATAAACGAGTTTGGTGTACCAACGCATCGCGGGAGTTTAGCGAAGAGCCGGGAATCGGAAATGGGGAATGGGGAATGGAAATCGCAGTTCGAGGCACTATGCTTGTCCGATTCCCCATTTCCGATTCCCGATTCGCGTGATCGCCCTCCTCCAACGCGTCACCTCCGCATTCGTCACGGTCGACGGGGAAACCGTCGGCGCGATCGACGCGGGCCTGCTGGTGCTGGTGGCGGTCGAGCCCGGTGACGGCGAGCGACAGACCCGGCGCATGTGCGAGCGGCTGCTCGGCTACCGGGTTTTCTCCGACGATGCCGGCCGCATGAACCTTGCCCTGGCCGACACCGGCGGCGGACTGCTGCTGGTGCCGCAGTTCACACTGGCCGCGGACACCCGCAAGGGCATGCGGCCCAGCTTCACGACGGCCGCGCCGCCCGAACAAGCCCGGCGCTGGTTCGACCGGCTGGTGGAACTGGCGCATGCCACGCACCGCAGGGTTGCAACCGGTCGTTTCGGTGCCCATATGCAGGTGCAACTGGTCAACGACGGCCCCGTGAGTTTCATTTTGCGGATTCAGGGAAACTCCTGACTCTGCGCATCATCCCGGCAAAGGCCGGGATCCCGTGACTTTCGCGCAATGTGCTGAACCGCAAATTCGCTGGGTCCCGGATGGGATGGACCCGAGGTCCTCGGTGGGTGGCGTCTTGACCGGCCCGATGCCGGATTCCGGGTCACGCAGGCCATTCTGGTGCCCCATGGACGAACCGGTGCCCGGCCGCCGAGTGCGTTCCTCCGAGTCCGTGATCAGGGACGATCGCAATAACGGCGCCGCTTGGGCCGATTCTTGCATGCCGAACCCGACCTAGTCGATTGACCCATCACGCATTTTCGGCCTTGATCCATGGCCGGAATACCTCCATTTTGCTATACTGAGCGGTCTTGTCGCGCCTGAAATCCCTATGGAAAACCTCCCCTCGCAGCAATCCGAAATCAAGCAGCTGATCACCAAGGGCCGTGAGCAGGGTTACCTGACTTACGCCGAGGTCAACGATCACCTGCCCGACGACATCGTCGATCCGGAACAGATCGAAGACATCATCGGCATGATCAACGGCATGGGCATCGAGGTGCACGAAATCGCACCCGATACCGACATGATCAGCGCCGAAGGTCCGGTCGGCGGCGAGGACGACGAAACCGCGACCGAGGAAGCCGTCGCCCTGCTGTCCGCGGTTGATGCCGAAGTCGGCCGCACCACCGATCCGGTGCGCATGTACATGCGCGAAATGGGCACGGTGGAACTGCTGACCCGCGAGGGCGAAATCGCGATCGCGAAGCGCATCGAGGAAGGCCTCACCCAGGTGCAGACCGCGCTGTCCAGCTTCCCGTGGGCGATCGGCCTGCTGCTCGAAGAATACGACCTGCACCTCGACGGCAAGCGCCGCATGAGCGAGATCCTGGCCGGCTTCGCCGATCAGGAAATCCCGGCGGAGGAATTCGGCGTGTCGCAGCCGGAGTCGCAGTCCGCGTCCAGCGACAGCGATGACGACGCCGATGGCGACGAAGACGAGGACGACGATTCCTCGGGCGACGAGGAATCGTCCGGCCCCAGCGGTCCCGATCCGGTCGAGGTCGGGCGCCGCATGGACGTGCTGCGCGAGTTGTACGGCAAATTCCAGAAGACCGCCGACAAGTACGGCGTCGTCGACAAGAAGTCGCAGAAGCTGCGCGAAAAAATGGGCGAAGAGTTCCTGAAGCTCAAGCTTCCGTCCGCGCTGATTGACAGCTTCGTGCGCAAGCTGCGCGAAGTGGTGGCGGCGATCCGCCAGCACGAACGCGTGATCATGGACGTGTGCGTGCGCCAGGCGCACATGCCGCGCAGGGAATTCATCGAACTGTTCCCGTCCAACGAAACCAATCTCGAATGGACGGCCGAACTGGCTCGCAAGCGCCAGAAATGGGTGCCGGCGATCAAGACCCACCGCGACGACATCCTGCTGGAACAGCAGAAGCTCACCGAGATCGAGCGCGCGCTGTACCTGCCGCTCACCGACATCAAGGAAATCAACCGCGCGATGTCGATCGGCGAGGCCAAGGCCCGCCGCGCCAAGAAGGAAATGGTCGAAGCCAACCTGCGCCTCGTGATCTCGATCGCCAAGAAGTACACCAACCGCGGCCTGCAGTTCCTGGACCTGATCCAGGAAGGCAACATCGGCCTGATGAAGGCCGTGGACAAGTTCGAATACCGCCGCGGCTACAAGTTCTCGACCTATGCGACATGGTGGATCCGCCAGGCGATCACACGCTCGATCGCCGACCAGGCGCGCACCATCCGCATCCCGGTACACATGATCGAGACCATCAACAAGCTGAACCGCATTTCGCGCCAGATGCTGCAGTTGTACGGTCGCGAGCCGACGCCGGAAGAACTGGCGGTCGCGATGGAAATGCCCGAGGACAAGATCCGCAAGGTGCTGAAGATCGCCAAGGAACCGATCTCGATGGAAACTCCGATCGGCGACGACGAGGATTCGCATCTTGGTGACTTCATCGAGGACCAGAACGCCGGCTCGCCGGTGGAATCGGCAACCGACACGGGTTTGACCGAAACCGTGCGCGACGTGCTGGCGGGCCTCACCCCGCGCGAAGCCAAGGTGCTGCGCATGCGCTTCGGCATCGACATGAACACCGACCACACCCTGGAAGAAGTCGGCAAGCAGTTCGACGTTACCCGCGAACGCATCCGCCAGATCGAGGCCAAGGCGCTGCGCAAGCTGCGGCATCCGTCGCGGAGCGAGCAACTGCGGTCCTTCCTCGACTTCGAGTAATGCGTCTCTTCCCCTCTCCCTCCGGGAGAGGGGCGCAACGCGCTGCTCTTGTTCTTGCGCGCAGCGCCGGGTGAGGGCTCGGCGCTGCGCGTGCAAACAAGTTGCAAGGACCTCCATCTTTTCGCGAACACGTACCCTCACCCCAATCCCTCTCCCGGTGGGAGAGGGGCTCCAGCAGCGGAAGCTTTCCGGGTTTTCCATGAACCGCATCGCCGTTTTCGTTGACGCCGGCTACTTCTACGCTTCCGCCAGCGAACTGTTGTTCGGCGCGCCGTTGCGGCGCGGCGAACTGCGCCTCGCCAACGCCGAGTTCGCGCAATACCTCGCGCAGGTCGCCGAGACCATTGGTGGCTGTCCGCTGCTGCGCATCTACTGGTACGACGGCACCAACTCCGGCCCCACCGCCGCGCACCTCGCGATGGCGTACCTCGACAACGTCAAGCTGCGCCTTGGCTTCGTCAACCAGTCGGGCGAACAGAAGGGCGTGGACGGACTGATCTTTTCCGATCTCACCAATCTCGCGCGCAACCGGGCCATCTCCGACGCGTTGCTGCTGGCCGGCGATGAGGACCTGCGCGTCGGCGTGCAGCAGGCGCAGGAACACGGCATCCGCGTGCACCTGCTGGGGGTCGAACCGAAGGACCCGTCGGGCAACCAGTCCGCCGCGTTGCAACGCGAAGCCGACACCCGCCGCCAACTCGACGCGGTCGCGCTCGGGCAATTCCTGTTCCGCCGCGAATACGCGGGCACGCCCGTTGCGGAAGCCGAAGCCGCGGCGGTGGACGCCGACGTCGCCCACAACCTGGCGCGCATGCAGGAACTCGCGAACGAATATGCGGCGACGCTGGACACCACCCAGCGCGAGTTGATCCTCGCGCTGCCCGAACGCACCCCGCTGCCGCACGAACTCGATCGCGAATTGCTGCTGCGCGCGAGCGAATTGCTGGGCCGCAAACTCGAAGAAACCGAAAAGCGCACCTTGCGCGGCGCGTTGCGCGTTGCGGTGACCGCCGCGACACCGTCCACGGCGGGTTGACCACGCCGATCCGGGCGTAAATTCAGGCCGATTTGCCACGCTCCGGGGCGTCCGCGTGCAGGTCCAGCGCGCCCGCGGTCGTTTGCACCAGCGGTACGAAATGGTCTTCCTGCGTGACCTCGCGCTTGCGGCGCGCAAAGCGGTACAGCGCGTAGCCGGCAAGCAATCCGTCGAGCGCCGCGAACCAGCCGAACAGGAATTCGGGCCGCATCAACGTCATGAGCGCGCCCGCCGCCAGCGGGCCCACCGCTGATCCGATTCCGTTCACCAGCAGCACCGTGCTCGATCCCGACAGCAATTCGTCGCGCCGCAAGTAGTCCACCAGGTGCGCCACCGCGATCGGGTACACGGCAAAGCTCATGCCGCCGAAGGCGAACACCAGCAGCGTGGCGACCGCATGGCCCGCCGAAGGCAGCAGCAGGTTCGCCAGCGCGGCCAATGCCGCGACAGCAGTGATCAGCGCCAACGCGAGCCGTCGATCGATGCGGTCGGACAAGCGTCCCAACGGCCACTGCAAGGCGACACCGCCCGCGATCGCGATGCTCATGTAGGTGCCGACTTCGTCGGCGCCGAGTCCCCGGGCGGCCGCGTACAACGGCAACAGACCCCAGAAAGCGCCCAGCACGAGCCCCGAAATCAAGGCACTGACCAGCGCCGTCGGCACCAGGTGGAACATCCGTCGGACCTGCACCCCCGGCGCCGCATGGATGCCCGGCTGCGGCTGCGGGGTTGCGACTACGGGAAGGCTCGCGATGCAGACCAGGATCGCTACCACGCAGAACAACACGAAGCCCTCGCCATGCAGGCGCAGCAACTGCTGCGCAGCAGCGGTGGCGCCAAGGTTCAACATCATGTAGATCGCGAACACCGAGCTGCGGTGCCTTGGCTCGGCGGCGGCGTTGAGCCAGCTTTCGATGATCGCGTACAGGCCGACCAGCAACAGCCCCTGCAGGACCCGCAGCACCAACCACGCTCCGTAGGCCGAGGTGAGCGCCTGCACCAGCACCACCACCGCCAGCAATGCGGTGCAGAAGGCGAAGGTGCGGATATGGCCGAAGCGGTGCGTCAATCTAGGCACCGTGTAGGTGCCGACCAGGAACCCCGTGTAGTACCCCGACGTCAGGACCCCGATCATCGCGACGGAAAAACCGAGTTGCTTGCCCTCCAGCGCGATGTGCGTGTGCAGCAGCCCGACTCCCATCAACAGGAACACGGTGCTCGAGAGCAGCGGCGTGGTGGTGCGGATGCTCGTTAACATGCGTAGAAATCCGGGCGGCGCGGGCACGCTGCGGGACGGCGTGTAGCCGCAGCAGGGTAGCGTGACGGGAAAGTCTTGTCGCGAAGGGCGCGTCTCGCCAGTCGGCTGCACCACCGCGATGTGCGTGGCGGGCCGAGCCGACGTAAAGCGCAAGCTGCGGGTCGCAATCGCAGCCACAAGCCATCCACGAATGGCGCGTTCGGCGCGCCTCGTCTACTATTTGCAGGCAGTATGGGCCTATAGCTCAATCGGTTAGAGCAGGGGACTCATCGAAAGGTGCCGCCGCGGCGAAAGCCGTGGACGGGATCGGGACGAATTCAGGGAAACCTCAGCGGTTCGGCCGGTGGCAATCCTGAGCCAAGCCGTCGGTACACCGACGGAAGGTGCAGAGACTACCTGAGGGCTACAGTGCCCTTGATGACAGGCCAGAGCGTCCCGCGCCCTCACAGTGCAAGCTGCGGGCGAAGAGATAGTCCGCGCCGGGCAGAAATCCCCGGATCACGCGAATCCCTTGGTTCCAGGTTCGAGTCCTGGTGGGCCCATTTCCCCGGTTTCTCAGTTTGTGTTATGCATTCTCGGAAAGTTTGTCGCGTGCGACAAACTTCATAGGAATTCGCGCAAAGTTTGTCGCGCCAAGAGGCGGCCGACGGCCTGGCATCACGACTTGTAGCGAGTCCGCGGCGAGCGCTGAGGCGGGTGGCAGCAATTCTGTGCGGGGAACCATAAAGTGTCCGCTCCCTCTGAGCGCCGTGGACCAAACTCAGATGCGATCTGAGTGATGAGTGGCGAACCAGTAGG